>Ga0206130_10000293_pt1 | contig 86835 bp, 84 predicted proteins | sample Helgoland_Spring_9_FD_148637 | JGI IMG/M metagenome (GOLD analysis project Ga0206130, IMG submission 148637) | Pelagic subsurface seawater microbial communities from Kabeltonne, Helgoland, North Sea - Helgoland_Spring_Bloom_20160512_1 | ecosystem: Environmental > Aquatic > Marine > Epipelagic ... | reverse complement strand
TGGTTTTTTGCCAATTCGGTGGTCTCAAGCGCAAAGTCTGCGTCTTCTATGCCACCTCTTGCAGCTGACAAGTTGGCAGACATGTTAGTCAGGTTGTTAACTGTGTGGTTAAGCCTGTTAGAGACCGGACAAGCTCAGTCCGCTGGATGTTAATTGTCTTAAGGCCTTTATCGATTGTGCTGACCGCAACACGTGTTTTAGCATACAGTAGTTTCACACTTCCAGACCCGGTACCCTCTCCTCTACATCTGCACTGATACCTAATGCACTGAGGTTTGTATTTGCGTTGATTTTAGCTGCAATCTCATTATGCACGGTACGTGTATTAGCATCGGTGGGGCCAGTAGTATCACCGAAAAGCTCAGTATCGCTTGTAAAACTGAATGCGGTGGACGTCTGTCCATTAACATCGACAGTAAAAGACATAGTGGAAACTGAATCAGCATTGCCACCTCGTGCGGCTAAAAAATTGCCAGCATTGTTCATAAACTCATATACAGTTAAGCCAGCATCAGATGTTATATCAGCATCATTAATCAGAACAGTTGCTTGAAGGTCCAGAGCACTAAGGCCCAGAGTACTAGCCGTTAGAGATTTAACAGCAACGTTAATTTGGTTCTGCGTTCCTGTTGCAGCGCCCACTTGAAATGAGAATGCTTTTTCTGAGTTTGATGTGCCATCTCCAAGCAACAAATTAGTACCAGCCCAAGTTGTGGCTTCAGCAATTCTATCCACTTCATTAACCATTGCATTAATTTCTTTTTGCATATTGAGACGGTCTTGCGTGTTGTTTGTGTCGTTCGCTGCCTGAACCGCAATTTCGCGCATTCTTTGAAGAATGTTTTCCACTTCTTTGTGCGCACCTTCTGCTGTATCCATCAGCGCTTGGGCGTCCAATGCATTGCGAATACTTTGATTGGTGCCGCGTATTTCAGAAGATAGCCGGGAAGCTATTGCAACCCCTGCAGCATCATCTGATGCGGAATTAATGCGCTTGCCGGTTGATAAACTCTCCATAGAAGTTTCAAGACTTGTACTTACCGAAGCAGCAGCTACTGCTGCATCAAGTGCGGATGTATTTGCACCTATGGAAAGCGCCATCGAACCAAACCTTACCCGTTACTGACGCTCGTATAAAAACGTCGTTGCATCTCCATCAAGATTTGATCAGGGTAATCTCTTTAGGCCAATTGCTTGACCGCCCTAAGGTGTCCGAAAACCTACCATTCAGTATTTAAAGATAATTCGCTGCATAATTAAGATAAAATATTACCTATAATTTATTATCTGACTTCAAGCTGCGCTGGCTATTGGGATTTAATGGCTGGATTAGGTTCTGAAGCGGTTAGATAAAGCTGACTACATACCCCAAGATGAATTGTCCGCTGGGGGGCCACTGGAGGCGGGCCTGAGAGGCGGTTACTCGGCAGCACCGTACGCGGATTTGAGGCTTTGCCCCCCCTTCTTGCTTTTGAACGGGGGTGGCTATGGCAGTGGAGCACGGGTACGCCGTAGAGCCGTTTTAGAGGCTGTTTTAACAGGTGTTTCGTTTTTTTGGGGAAGGGGCAGCGGTTGGAGATGGACCGTGAATGGGAGTGCATTTAGGTTTTTCTCACATCGCCAAATTGCCAGACATGTGAGTGTAAAATCTATTCTTATCCCCACCCATGGGTGTTGCTGTTGGCGGAGATAGTGGTCAAGCCGATAAGGTAAACGCCTCCAGCTATCTCCGCGACGGTGTGGGGACAACAGCAACACCGATATTATAACTAACGTCCACATACTGGTAAATTTTACATATAAAAACTATTTATTATTCTGCTCTAAAAGATTTTGTCAGCGGTCGTTTCTTTTTGTGAAGTGAAGAACTGGACACCCGACCTTCGGTCAATATTCCACTTCCACCGCACACGTGATGACCCTCCCGCGTGTCCTAATGCCTCAGGGCATCCTGCAGCGGTGGAAGTGGTTATTCTCTCATTCAAAAATCAGTCAAATAAGTAAGTTTGGGGCTACGCTTTGATCAACTCATGCAATGCCTCTTTGCCGCTGCATGCATTCATAAACCAATGAAAAACAGGTCCGCGTGATGTAGACCTGCTTCAGCTATTTATTCGAGTGCAGCATTATCTCAGCCTTACCCTTGCAGCAGGCTCAGCACATTTTTCTTCGACGCGTTGGCTTGGACCAGCATCGCGGTCGACGCTTACTACAGGATCTGGTTTTTCGCTAGGTTTGTGGTTTCCAATGCAAAGTCTGCGTCCTCGATCCCGCCTCTGGCAGCCGACAGGTTGGACGTGATGTTGGTCAGATTGTTGAGAGTGTGCTTCAAACGGTTGGCGACCGAACCCTATTCAGATCGTTGGTTATTTATTTGTCCGATAGCAAGGTCAATATAAATTAAAGGATCTGTTGTACTGCCCGCACTGTCAATCCCCACGGAAACTCCGGGAGCAGTTGGATTATCAGCATTATACAGAAATAAAGAATAAAAATCTATTTCACCAATTGAAACGGCAACATTATCGGCACCAGCCGTTCCAGCGCCAATTTGAAATGTAAAGTCTGTTGTGATACCATTTTTAAAACTGCTGTTATAATCTGGCATGCCATATCCAGGCAGACGACGGCTTGCCGATGGCGACCACCAACTCTGGCATTGGCGCCGACACCCCGCCGAAAAGCACACGAACATTCAAGGTTGGGGGATAACCCGCCCCAGACCCTGCCGCATAAGTGCCTGCTCCACACGGTGCGCGATTTTCAACAGCGCCAGATCACCATGCGGGCGCCCCACCAGTTGAACACCAAACGGCATCCCGGCATGATCAAGTCCACAGGGCAGAGTGACCACCGGACAGCCAGTAAGCGAAAGCGCCGAAGTGATCGCAACCCAAGCAAAATACCCCTCAAGCGGCGCGCCGTTGATTGTATCGGGATGGTTTTGCCCAAGCGGAAACGGTGTCACCGCAGTGGCGGGGCAAATCAATACGTCAATTTCGTCAAACAGCGCCTGAAACCGCCGATAGATCCGGGTATGAGCCGCATTGGCCCAAGCGGCATCCGTCAAACTATAGCGCTCAGCATCCCGCACATTGCCAATTACATTCGGCCCAATTTGCCCAGCATTTTGCGCCACCAAAGCCCCATAAGAGGCGGCCATGCTTTCGGCCCGCAGTATTTTAAAAACTTCGGTGGTCTCAGACAGATCGATGTCCACCGGCGCGCTGGCACCAAAACACCCGGACACCACAGGCAGGCGCTGCGCAAACACATCGCGGATCGCATCATCAATAGCCGCCACCCCTAAGTCGGTGGAGAACCCCACGCAAAGCTGCGCAGGATCCGTGGCGGCATCACCGTTCTCAAACGCCACAAAATCAAAGCCAGTTGCGGGCGATGAAAGCGGATCAGCAGCGTCCTGTCCTGCAATGGCCGATAACATCAACGCCACGTCTTCAACCGTCCGCGCCATCGGACCATCGCACCAAAGTGGCGAAAACCCCGACACATAAGACCGCGACGCGACCACACCGGGGGTTGGGCGCATGCCCACAACGCTGCAAAATGATGCTGGGATACGCAGACTGCCTCCCAGATCAGAGCCGGTCGCCAATGGCGCCATATCGCAAGCCAATGCAGCAGCCGACCCGCCAGATGAGCCGCCGCTGGTCAGCGCCGGATCAAACGGGTTACCAGTGGCGCCAAACACCAGATTGCGGGTGTTCGCCCCGGCCCCAAACTCGGGCGTATTGGTCTTGCCAAGCACAATTGCGCCCGCCGCTTTCAACCGTTCGACAATCAGCGCATCCTTGTTGGGCACGTGGTCGGCAAAACAACGGCTGCCATAAGTTGTGCGCAGCCCAGCAGTATCCATAAGATCCTTGATCAGCACCGGAAGCCCGTGCAACGGCCCACAGGGGCCGCCGTTGGCCTGCGCCGCATCACAGACAAGCGCCTGTTGTCTGGCGTGATCAAAACACGAGGTCACCACGGCATTGACCTGTGGATTCACATCATCAATCGCGGCGATACAATCGGTCAGAAGATCCACCGCCGCCAACTCACCGACGCCCAGCATCTGGCGCATTTTAACCGCAGACAACCTGTTGTAATCAGACATAGCACCCCTGCACCCCAGCCCTTATTTCGCAAGGCCACCCAGCCCCCCTACGACCCCCTGCCGAGTGAACTGCAAAGCCGGAACCGTGATCACAAGCGAACCGTTTAAAACGCGTTGAACGTCAATGTAGTCAAAGACCGTTCAATATCGGCAATGCCCAGAAGATTGTCATTGATATACTTACCCACATCCTGATCTGCTGGGATATACATTTTCAGGATCATGTCATAGTCGCCGCTGGTCGAATACAGCTCTGAATGCAGCTCACGCAGCACGATATCTTCGGCGACTTGATAGGTTTTTCCAGGTTTACAGCGAATTTGAATAAACACGCAGGTGCTCATGACAGACCTCGTTTAGTTTCTTGTAAGCTGTCACAACACGGCGCGCGGTGCAAGCGACTTGGCGTGGGCCCTTGCAATGTCTATAAGAAGGCAAATCACAGGATAAACACTCAATGCGCACCGCCAGAATTACCCGCAACACTGCCGAGACCCAGATCACCATAGACCTCAATCTTGATGGGGCAGGTACATATGACAACCAAACCGGGGTCGGTTTCTTTGATCATATGCTTGACCAGTTGGCCCGTCATGCAATGTTCGATCTAACGGTCCGCGCCAAGGGCGATCATCATATTGATGATCATCACACCGTCGAAGATACCGGCATTGCACTGGGACAGGCGCTTGTAGAGGCGGTGGGCGACAAAAAAGGCATTCAACGTTATGGAAGTTGCCTGTTGCCGATGGATGATGCGCTGGTACGCTGTGCGCTGGATCTGTCTGCCCGGCCCTATTTAGTCTGGGGGATCGACCTGCCAACCGAGCGGATCGGCCAGTTTGATTGCGAATTGCTGCGCGAATTTTTTCAAGCCTTGAGTACGCATGGCGGCATCACCCTGCATGTTGATCAGTTGCATGGTCTCAACAGCCACCATATCGCAGAGGCCACCTTTAAATCCGTGGCCCGCGCGCTGCGTGCGGCAGTGGCCATAGATCCACGCAGCGAGGGCCAGTTGCCCTCGACCAAAGGGGCGCTTTAATCACCATGACCACAGTCATAGTCGATTACGACAGCGGCAATCTGCACTCGGCCCACAAGGCATTTCAGCGGATGGCCGAAGAAGTCACATCGGGACCGGTAGTGCTCAGTTCCGACCCCGACGTGGTGCGCCGCGCCGACAGATTGGTGCTGCCTGGCGATGGGGCATTTCCCGCGTGCCGCACAGCCTTGTTCGACCACCGCGGTTTATTCGAGGCTCTCGAAGAGGTCGCGATCCGAAAAGCCAAACCATTTTTGGGTATTTGTATCGGCATGCAGATGATGGCCAGCCGCGGTCTGGAATATACCCCAACCGACGGGTTTGACTGGATCACCGGCGAGGTGACGAAAATCACCCCAACCCTCCCCGCTCTGAAAGTCCCGCACATGGGCTGGAATGACCTGATACTAGACGCCCCCCACCCAGTGTTTGACGGCATCAAAACGGGAGATCACGCTTATTTCGTGCATTCGTACCACATGCAGGTCTTGCAAGCCGAACAGCGCCTGGCCCATGTCGGATATGACGGCGAGATCACAGCGATTATCGGCCGCGACAATCTTTTGGGCATGCAGTTTCACCCCGAAAAAAGCCAGAAAACCGGCTTAAAACTGATTGCTAATTTTTTAAAATGGGCGCCCTGAAATGACGCGGATCTACTTGACCCGTTGCCACGTGCCTCCGTCGCGGCAAATTATCAGTATACAGCCCTTCACTTGCAATTTATCCCCCGATAAGACCAGTTTCGAAGAATAGGTCTTATCGCGATCCGGAGCCCAAATCTTGCCACCACCATATTTACCGTTGCCTTTGGATTTCATACCCCAAACAATCAGCTTACCAACATTCTCGCTGCTGATTTGTTTTCCTGATGGGTCAAAGCTCTTAATCAGGGTGCCACAGATCTTACCGTCGCAATCCTGCATCTCAATGTGACCAAATTTGCCATTATCATCCGCCGTCGACTGCCAGATACCAAAAAGCGGGTCGGCCTGCGCCATCCCAACCGTCAACAATAAGGCCAATGTGCTCATATATAAATGTTTCATAAACTCTCTCCTCAGTTCGCCCATAGCATGCGCGTATTGACGGCCCATTGGCAAGACCGTTTTGTGGCCGCGTTGCATTTCATGCCACGGCATGCCACACGCAGGCAAATACCACCACCTGATGAGGCAAAAGATGATCTTATATCCCGCAATTGATCTGAAAGATGGCCAGGCGGTGCGCCTGCTGCGTGGTGACATGGAAAAATCCACCGTCTTCAACAACGACCCCGCTGCGCAGGCACTGGATTTTGCAAATGCGGGGTGTGAGTGGCTGCATCTGGTCGATCTGAACGGCGCGTTCGAGGGCGAACCGGTCAACGCTGGCCCGGTTGAAGCAATCTTGGCACAAAGTAAAATACCAGCGCAACTGGGCGGTGGTATCCGCGATATGGCAACGATTGAGCGCTGGCTCGACAAGGGGTTGGCGCGGGTTATTTTAGGGACGATCGCAGTTGAAAATCCCACGTTGGTCCGACAGGCGGCCAAAGCTTTTCCCGGTCAGGTTGCCGTTGGTATTGATGCCCGCAACGGCCGTGTCGCCACCAAGGGCTGGGCCGAGGAAACCGATGTAATGGTTACCGATCTGGCAAAGTCATTCGAAGACGCCGGTGTTGCGGCAATTATCTATACCGACATCAACCGCGACGGGGCGATGCAAGGCCCCAATATCACGGCGACTACGGCTTTGGCCCATGCCGTATCCATTCCGGTGATTGCCTCTGGTGGTGTGTCGTCATTGGACGATTTAATCGCGCTACGCGATTGCGGTGCGGATTTGAACGGAGTCATTTCAGGCCGGGCGCTGTACGACGGTGCAATTGACTTGGCGAAAGCGCTCGAGGCCCTGAATGCTTAAGACCCGGATCATCCCCTGTCTTGATGTCGCCGATGGCCGCGTGGTCAAGGGCGTGAACTTTGTCGGCCTGCGCGATGCCGGTGATCCGGTGAATGCGGCGCGGGCCTATGATGCAGCAGGCGCGGATGAATTGTGCTTTCTCGACATCCACGCCACCCATGAAAACCGCGGCACGATGTTTGACATGGTGCGCCGCACCGCCGAGCAGTGCTATATCCCGCTGACCGTGGGGGGCGGTGTGCGCAGCAGTCAAGACGTACGCGCGCTTTTGCTGGCTGGAGCCGATAAGGTCAGCTTCAATTCTGCCGCCGTGGCCAACCCCGATGTGGTGGCCGAGGCCGCCGATCAGTTTGGCAGCCAATGCATCGTATGCGCCATCGATGCCAAAACCGTAGCCCCCGGCAAATGGGAGCTGTTCACCCACGGCGGACGCAAACCCACTGGTATTGATGCGGTGGCCTTTGCCACGCTGATTGCCGAACGCGGAGCGGGCGAGATTCTGCTGACTTCGATGGACCGCGATGGCACCAAGGCCGGCTTTAACCTACCGATGACCCGCGCCATTTCAAACGCGGTGAGAGTGCCGGTGATCGCCTCAGGCGGGGTCGGCAATCTGGACCATCTGGTCGAGGGCGTCACCGAGGGCGGTGCATCAGCCGTGCTAGCCGCATCGATCTTTCACTTTGGCGAATACACGATTGCCGAGGCCAAGGCACATATGGCCGCAGCCGGTCTTGCCATGAGGATTGAACCATGACCCTAGAAGACCTTTTTGCCAGTATCGAGGCCCGCGCAACCGCCGACCCCGAAACGAGTTGGACCGCCAAATTATTGGCCAAAGGCCCGGAGAAATGTGCCGAGAAGTTTGGTGAAGAGGCGATTGAGGCGATCATAGAGGCAGTGAAAGATGACAAAACGCAGCTTACATCAGAGGCGGCAGATGTGTTGTTCCACCTATTGGTGATGCTGAAATCGCGCGACGTGGCGCTTAGTGATGTAATGGATGAACTGGCGCGACGTCAGGGCCAGTCAGGGCTCAGCGAGAAAGCCGCGCGCAAGCTATGAGGCAAGGCGCGATCGGACTATGCGCTGTCAGCTAAATGAGTTTACAATCCAGACAGGACATGTTGCAGGACCCTCCTTTGAGAGACCGTGAATTCCATTGTTCGTGAAGCCTGCAGCCACAAGAGCTGGCCCCTCATAACAGCATCATGGCTGATGTTGGCGCGCCCCTATTGCTCCTGACCCATAGTTGGGAGGGAAATTCCTAATTTTATTAAGCTTACAATACCAATTTTGAAGAAATAATGCCCGTGTTAAAACCGCCTCGGCGCAATTCTCCAAACAGACGTTGGTATTCAATTTTAGGGCAGCGGTTTTGCACGACGTCAAACCCGCGCGCCTCGGCGATCACGGCGGTTTGTGGGTGTTGCACGCCAAATTGCATCCAGATAGTGCGCAGCGCCGGAAACAGCCGCATCGCATCTTCAGCAATTTCTGGCACCGCCTCAGACCTCCGGAAAATATCCACCATATCAACCGGTGCCTCGAGTTCGGAAAGATTTCCTTTAACGGTTTCACCAAACAACGTCTGCCCTGCATAGGCCGGATTTATTGGCAAAACCCGATAGCCGCGCAGGCCGAGGTAGCGGGCCACAAAATTACTGGCGCGCACCGGATTTGCCGACACGCCCACCAGAGCAATCACTTTGGTACGCCTGAGAATGTCGCGCAAGAATGTATCGGAATAAGGAGATGTCATAGACAGAGCATATCGTATCCCACGCGGCTGCAAAAGCCCTGTTTGCGCCAACATAGTCCCTTGGTTAATTTTTTATGCGCCATGCATTATCACCGCATAAACCCCAACAGTGCGCACCCCGAGAGACCTCCGGCAGCTTCAAAGCTAGCCAACTGACAAACTGGATTAAATCCTGCTGTCTTGACCGGGGCTTCCGGTTTTACCGTTCCGCCAGATCAGACGCCGCAAGGGTGGGTTCTTTATGATGAAGATCGTAGACCTGCTCTGAGTGGTCCACTCCGATAATCCTGCGTTTACGGCGCAAAAAAAACTTACTCCACCCTTGCCAAGTGCCCACGGATGGGGCGTCACTGTCGCGTAAAAAGCGGTTTTTCCATAGCGGAGGCAACGGTAAGCCACAATCTTCGGCACGGCCCAGCAACCACACCAACGAAATATTTGACAGCGGCCGTGATGCGGAGAAACCACCCACTTGTCCCCCGATATCAGCATGGCTGCCGCGAAACCACATCTGTTGCATCTGTCCGGGCCAACCTTTCGAACTGCACCATAGAATAGGCGCGAATACCTGCCGGTTTTCATCGGCGGCCAAGGCCTGATATCCATGTTTGACGCTCATGGATAAATGATGATCGTGAAACAAATGCCGAGCCGCTGTCCAGCGCGCGAACAGCGGCAGATGGTTGCCCAGCGCCCGCACCGTATCCCAGACTGCAATCATTTCGACCGGCGTGTCTTGGTGACAATATAAGTCCTTGAACCGGGTGGCAAAAGAACTGTCTGCCCCTTGCTGGTAATGGCGATAAGCTTGGCGGATATTGCGCATCGTGGCCTGTTCGGCACGCAGCAAGCCAACCTTGTCAATCACACCCGCCAGCGACCGCACTGCATATGCCCCGCGCGAATATCCGATCAAGTAAATGCGGTCACCGGGCCGGTAGCGCGAGGCCAACACGCCATAGGCACGGCGGATTTGTTCATTGATGCCGCGCCCCAATGCCACCTCGAGCGCCGAAGACCAGTCACGCCATTGAATGCCTGGCTCATAATGGACCGAGGCGGCACCGGTTTCACAGACCAGTTTATAGCTTATGCCGGCATTTGTTTCATAGCCAGATGGCGTCAGGGCGCACATCGTCCCATCAATAATAATAACATGGTTGCGCGGCATGCGCGCCGCGTCCGTATCGGGTTTCGGAGCTTTGCGGTACCTGCCAAGCCAGCGCTGGAAAAATTCATTCAGCCGCGATCGCATTGTGGTTTAACATCTCCCATACGCGCTGAGGGGTGAAGGGCATATCAGCCTGACGCACACCTTGATCCCAAAGCGCGTCTTGGACGGCATTGGCCACAGCGGCAAGCGCGCCCACAGTGCCAGCCTCACCACAGCCTTTCATGCCCATCGCATTTGCCGTCGATGGCACCGCCTCGGTGTCAAAGCGCACCAGCGGGATATCATCGGCGCGTGGCATCGCGTAATCCATGAAGCTGCCAGTCAGCAACTGACCGTTGTCGTCATAGACTACATGTTCGGTGATTGCCTGACCAATACCTTGGGCCACGCCGCCATGCACCTGCCCCTCGGCCAGCATCGGATTGATCAGATTGCCGAAATCATCGACCACGCTGTAACGCTCAACCGTGACAACCCCCGTATCAGAATCGATCTCAACCTCGGCAACATGACCGCCGTTGGGATAGGACCGCGCCGGCAGTGTCGCCCGGGCCTGATGGCGCAGCAGATCAAGGCGGCCATCCTCTCGCGCCATCTCGGCCAGGTCGAGAAAGCTTGGCGTCAGATTGGACCCAGCAGCGCGGAAAGTCTCGTCATCAAAGCTGACCTGATCTTCGGCCACGCCCATTTTACCAGCCACATAGGGCGTAAACGCCGCAATCATTTTCGCCACCGTGGCCAGCGTTGCATTGTTCTGAACCGTCACCGAACGCGATCCCCCAGTGCCGCCACCCTTGGCAATCAGATCGCTGTCGCCCTGCACCACGCCAATCCGGTTTGCAGGAACCCCGGTCTGATCAGCCAGAAACTGGGCATAGACCGTTTCATGGCCCTGCCCATTGGATTGTGTACCAACAAAAATTGTCACCGTCGCATCCTCATTAAATCTTATATCCGCACTTTCTTCAGGATCGCCGAGAATACTTTCAATATAGTAACACAATCCCTGCCCGCGCAACTTACCTGCCACAGCACTATCCACTTTGCGTTGCTCAAAACCGGCTTTATCCGAGGTCTGTTCGACACGGTTCAACAGCCTGTGAAAATCACCCACGTCATAGGTTTCACCACTGACGGTGGTATAGGGAAACGCCGCCGAAGGGATGAAATTGCGCCGCCGCAATTCCCAAGGGTCCAGCCCCAAGTCGCGGGCAGCGCGGTCAATCAGACGCTCGAGCACATAAATTGCTTCGGGTCTCCCAGCCCCGCGATAGGCATCCACCTGCGTGGTGTTGGTATAAAACCCCTCAACCCGCAGCCAAGCCGCCGGAATATCATAGGCACCCGTCAGCACCTTGGAAAACAGCTCAGTTTGAATCGGCTGGGCATATTGCGAATTATACGCCCCCATATTGCACTGGCTGTGCACCCTATAGCCGATCATCTTATAGCTGCTATCAAAGGCCAGTTCGGCGGTAGACACCAGATCGCGACCGGCATTGTCACTAAGCATCGCTTCACTGCGATCCGACATCCAGCGCACCGGGCGCTCAAGCTGTATCGCGGCATGGGCCACAACATAATATTCGGGATAGCTCATGGCCTTCATTCCAAACCCCCCGCCCACGTCGGGGTTGGTCACCCGCACCTGCTCAGGGGTGAGACCCAGCATCTCGACAAGGCGGTTTTTTTGGTTCCAAACCCCCTGCCCGTTGACAGATAAATGCAGACGGTTGTCATCCCATTCAGCAAAGCACCCGCGCGGCTCAAGCGAATTGACGATCACCCGGTTGTCGTCAATGCGCAAGCACACCCGGTGCGCCGCCTTGTCAAACGCCGCCTCAGTGGCGTCTTTGGTGCCAAAACCCCAGTCAAAGGCCCGGTTCTCAGGCGCCTCACTGTGCAGCGGCTCACCGCCGGCCTGAAGGCTCAGGTGCACCGGCAATTCCTCATAATCCACCACAACCTGTTCGGCGGCATCCCGTGCCAATTCAAGACTGTCGGCGATCACCACCGCCACTGCCTCCCCCGCAAAGCGCACCCGGTCTTGCGCCAGTAAGGGTCGCATCGGCGCCGCCCCTTGGCTGCCATCCAAATTGGTCACCGTGCTCGCCGTCATATCTAGCGCCACGCCCGCCGCCTGAAGGTCAGCGGCGGTTATCACCAATTGCACCCCGTCATGCATGCGGGCCGCATCCAGATCCAGCCCAACGATCCGCGCATGCGCAACCGGCGCGCGCAGCACATAGGCCACCAGTGCATCCGCAGGTGCAATGTCGTCAACATAGCCACCATGCCCGGTGAGAAAACGCACGTCTTCTACCCGATTGACCGATTGGCTCTTACCGAATTTTTCCACATCCATCCCCTGCCCAGTGCTAAGCTACATCTAGCAGGACACTCGTATCTGTCCAGATCGGATCTGGCTCACCGAGGGGAAACTTTCCATCGACCCGATGGCGGGCCATCTTCTTTTCTGCCGGCGTCATCTCCGAAAGTGTAGGATGGCGACAAAATTACAGATCAGTGACCGCAATAATCTCGCACGCGCCATAGCCATTAAATGTGGTTGCCAGACTAAGAGAATAAGCCCCTATTTCGGAAAACAGCAAATAATCGCCTTCTTGCACCGATTTCGGCAAATGCAGCGGCGACGGCAACTGATCAATACTGTCGCAAGTCGGGCCAAACGCCGTATAGGCAGCCGAAGGGTCGGTTAGTTTGATACCGGCACGCCAAACCTGATAACGCTGAGAGACACCAAGATCGCGAAATTCGGATAAAAAACCATAGATACCATCGTTCAAAAACACAGTCCGCAGCCCGCGCAAAGCTTTAATCTGTGTTGCCAGCGTAAACGCAGAGGCCACCATCGCCCGTCCGGGCTCGCAGACAAGGGCCGGTGATTTATCACCAAACAATCCTTTGGTGCAATCGCTAATTTGGGTAAAGACCCGTTCCAGATCTGGCGCCTGACGGTCGCGCCAAACCGCAAAACCACCGCCCACATTCAATCTGTCAAGATCAACTTCAGCCTGCTGTGACACCGCATGAGCCACCTCAATATACCGCACCCATGCCGCAGGATCGGTACATTGTGTTCCGGGATGAAAGGTCAGGGACGGGGTCAGTCCGCGCTGTTTAACACAGCGCAAAAGTGCCGCCACCTGTTCCGGATCAGCACCAAACTTCTCTCCGAAATTATAAGCAGCGCCGGCAACCGGAATATGCAGTCGCACCGCAATTTCAGCACCTGCTGGCAGCGTCCCTAATTTGTCCAACTCAGCCCGACTGTCGATCGCCCATGATTGCACACCAAAACGTTTTGCTTCAGCAATCTCGACCACAGATCGCACTGGGTTATGATAATGCAGGACCGCATTTGGCAGCGCCGCACGCACGGTTTGCATTTCAGCTGGAGAGGCCACATCAAAGGTGCTCAACCCAGCTGAGGCGAGATTATCAAGCACCAAAGAACTGGCATTGGCCTTAACCGCATAGGTGACAAGACCGTCAAAACCCGACAAAAAGCGCCGGTAATTTTCATGCAGAACTTTTGGGGAAAAATACAACACCGGCCGGTCTGAACGGCTTTGCCACAGATGCGCATGCAGCGAGGCGGCAATGGGAGAAGTAGAATACATTCAACAGCCTTTTGAAACATTAGCGTTAATACAGACCACTAGTATCCCATGGTTTTTGGTTGATATCATCGGTCAGATAACCCATTGTGATTGAAAATATAGGCAATATGACACTACTTACATGCAATTAGACGAAATTGATCAAGCCCTGATCGGGGCGTTAAGGACAAATGCACGGACCTCAGTTGCCCGTTTGGGCAAACAGCTTGGCATCGCGCGCACCACGGTTCAGGCGCGCATTGACCGGCTGGAGGCCCGAGGCGTCATTGCGGGATATACTCTGCGCCTGGGCGCGGCAGGACGCCCGGCCCTGCGCGCCACTGCGCTGGTCACGATTGAGCCCCGCGCCGCGGCAGAGGTGCTGCAGCGATTGAAATCGCTCAGTAATGTCATGGCTGTCCATACAACGTCGGGGCGGTTTGACCTGCTGGTGCAGATCACAGCGACCAGCACCGAGGAATTGGATTTTACACTGGATCATATCGGTGGGGCCAAAGGCGTGAAAAGTTCTGAAAGTCTGATCCATCTCTCCACTAAAATGAGCCGTGAGGCTTGAGAGCCACACCAAGACCAAGCGCCGCAATAGGCCAGCAGATAATGACCGCTCCTTAAATTGGGGTGTCACTTAGGATAAAGATGGCCGTTGTGATCAATCAAGGCGCACCGAGCGGAGCTGACCAGCCTCAGCGCAACCTCTGTTCAGTGATCACATCAAAAAACAGCGCCTTTTTATCCTCAAAACTGACGGCAACCTCAGCGCCCACAGGCAATATATCCTCTGCCCGCGTCTCGACCACCAACCGCTCACCAGTCGGTGTGGACAGATACAGATAACAAACCCCGCCCAGATGTTCACAAATTTCCACACTCAACCCCACACCGGGAATGGTCCCAGTGCTAGAACCGGTGCTTAAATCGGTGCTGGCTGTCAAAATTTGGGGGCGCAGCCCAACCAACACAGGCCGGCCAGTATCATGAGCCAGCGCAATCGGTGCCGCAATTGTCAAATCATTCAGGGCTGTAATCCGCACACGGCCCTGTTCAATAACCCCGTTTAGGAAATTCATCGCAGGCGACCCGATAAAGCCTGCAACAAATTTATTAGCAGGATCATTATACAGATCCACCGGCCGGCCAGCCTGTTCGATCACCCCCGCACGCAGTACAACGATTTTATCCGCCAGTGTCATTGCCTCGACCTGGTCGTGGGTGACATAGATCATCGTGGCACCAATTTCTTTGTGCAGGCGGGCAATTTCAACTCGCATATCAACGCGCAATTCGGCATCAAGATTTGACAGTGGCTCATCGAATAAGAACACTTCGGGGCCACGGACAATCGCCCGCCCGATAGCCACCCGCTGCCGCTGGCCACCGGACAGGGCCTTGGGTTTGCGGTGCAAATAGTCGTCAAGCTGTAATATCCGACTGGCCTCAGTGACTTTAGCTTTTATTTCCACCTTGGGAACCCGGTTCATTTTCAGACCAAAGCCCATATTTTCGGCCACTGTCATATGCGGGTAAAGCGCATAGGTCTGAAATACCATAGCCACGCCCCGGTCGACTGGATCGGCATGCGTGACGTCGCGTGCACCGATAGAAATCTGCCCTTTGGTGGTCTCCTCTAGGCCTGCGATCATACGCAGCAGCGTTGATTTCCCGCAGCCAGAAGGCCCTACAAAAACGCAAAACTCGCCATCTTCCACGGTGAGATTTACACCATGTATCACTTGGGTCTCTCCGTAGGACTTCACCAAATCGGTTAACTCTATGACTGACATTGATCCTCGCTCTCTGACGGTTTTTTAGGGGGAAGGGAATTGCCAATGTTCTGCAGCCCTTGAAATTTCTTTGGCTTGCAAATGTAAGATGGACGCAAATTTATGCAGATCGGCAAGGGCGGCACGCTGGGTCGAAGAGGTCAGCGACAAGCCCCCGATGGGCCGGCCTTTGCTCGACAGGATTGGCACAGCCACACAGATAATACCGGTCTCGTGTTCTTCGCGGTCAAAGGCCATGCCCTGTTCTCGAATGATCGCCAACTCGTCGCTTAGAGCCGATGCATTGGTGATCGTGTGCCGCGTATGCGCGAAATAACCCTGCTGTTGAATGGCCATCCTGCGTTGATCGTCTGGCAAAAACGCCAGCATTGCCTTGCCAATGCCTGTGCAATATCCTGGACCAGTTTTACCGGCTTGCGAAAACATCTCGATCGGATCCGCGGCGTTGCGCTTATCCAGATACAAAACCTGCCCATTGTCCAGCTGTGCCAAGTGAATGGTTTCATCCAATCGAACAGCAAGCGCATCCACAAAAGGCCGCGCGATCGGCGCCAGCGAGCTTTGTCGCCAGGCGGCATGTGCCAGAGTGACCAGACGCAGCCCTAATGAATAGGTCTGCCGGTCTCGATCATACGACAACATTTCTTGTCGGAGCAGTGTGCGCAACAGACGATGCAAAGTAGCTTTGGGATGGGGAGAGTCTGCCAAGAGTTCAGTAAACCTCACAGGGCGTTTTTTTTCCGCAACCCTGTCTAAAAGCTCGAGCGCCTTTCCGACAGTTCCATCCGAGGTGGTTACCTTATCCAAAAACCGCTCCTCCCTCGGCACGTTTGAAACGCGCCCTGAAACAAATTCTTGACAAGAATAACGGAAACAATTCATAGTTTCAATAGTCGGAATAGAGTTCCAATAAATGGAACAAAAATAAAAACGACCCCAACGCTTAAAATTAGGAGGAAACCCGTGTTATTTAATGTCAAAAAGACGGTTGCTGCCGCGACGGCCTCGACCCTGCTAGCGACCGGCGCCTTTGCCGGCAGCCACGCATTGTCAGGCGATCTTGTAATTTTTTCGGACATGTCAAACCCAGCGCCCCGCGCTGTGATGGAAGGGATGATTGACCGCTTTGGCGCAATGCACCCGAACCTGAACATCGATCTGACAGTGATCGACCGAGAAAATATGAAAACCCAGATCTTAAACTTTACGTCAGCAAACGCGCCTGATTTGACAAACTGGTACGCCGCCAACCGGATGATCCCTTTTGTAGATGCCGGCCTGTTTGAAGACGTGAGCGACCTGTGGGCCGAGGACGAGTTCGTCAACAATCTGGCCTCGACCAAAGGCGCCTTGACCCTAGACGGCAAACAGTGGGGTATTCCTTATTCCTATTATCAATGGGGTGTGTATTACCGCGAAGATATCTTTAAAGAACTGGGTCTGACCGAGCCAACCACATGGGCCGAAGAAAAAGCCAACTGCGGCAAAATCGTCGCCTCGGGCCGGGCCTGCTATACCATTGGCACGAAATACCTTTGGACGGCCGGTGGCTGGTTTGACTATATCAACCTGCGAACCAACGGCTATGATTTCCACGTGCAATTGGCCAATGGCGAAATTGCCTGGACCGATCCACGGGTGCGCCAGACATTTGCAAACTGGCGCGAACTGATCGACATGGGCGCGTTTGTTGAAAATCACCAAACCTATAGCTGGCAGGAATCGTTGCCGTTTATCGTCAATGGCGACGCGGCCGCTATCTTGATTGGTAACTTCGCGGTTGCGCCCCTGCGCGAAGCCGGTCTGAACGACGGCAAACTAGATTTCTATCAGTTTGTTTCGATCAACCCCGATGTTGCACTGGCAGAGGATGCGCCAACCGACACATTCCACATCCCCAGCCTTGCGAAAAACAAAGAGAACGCAAAAGAATTCATGCGCTTTGTGGTTTCGGCCGAAAACCAGACCCTGATCAACGCCGGCGACGCGTTGGGTCAGCTGCCAATCAATGCGCAGTCTGCCGTTGATGATGATAAATTCCTGAATCAAGGCTTTGCGATGCTCAGCACAAACTCTCCGGGCGGTGTCGCACAGTTTTTCGATCGCGATTTCCCGGCTGAGATGGCAGGTATGGGCATGGAAGGTCTGCAGGAGTTTATGGTATTCCCAGACAATCTTGATGAGATTCTAGAGCGTCTGGAAAGTGCACGCGCTGACATCTATTAATCTGCAAATACACAATCTTGGGGCATCGTGAGACGCCCCAAGACCGCATCTGTTTATACGAGGTGGCCATCACACCTTGGAGGGATAACGGTTGAGCGTCACATCGCAGCACATCAAAGCCAAACCGCTTTGGAACCAGAAAAAACTAATGCCTTGGCTGTTTCTCATGCCCGGCATTCTATTTTTTGGAATCTATGTCGTTTTTCCCATTTTTCAAAGTTTCAATATATCGTTCTATAAATGGAGCGGTCTGGGCGAGCCAAAATATATCGGCTTGAAAAACTACGTGAAACTGTTCAGCGACCGCGCTTTTGAGATCTCTTTGTGGAACAATCTCAAATGGCTGGTTCTTTATCTGCTGGCCATCCCGACGGGACTGGCCATCGCGTTGTTTCTCAACCAAACCGTGACCGGAATCCGGCTTTATAAATCATTGTTTTTCTTTCCGTTCGTTATCAGTCAAGTCGTAGTCGGATTGGTATTTACTTGGTTTTACGATCCGACCTTTGGCTTGCTCAACACAATCCTTACCTCTTTAGGTTTTGCCCCCGTCAACGTCTTGGGGGACCCAACGCTTGTCACCTATGGGATTATCCTTGCAGGGTTATGGCCACAGACTGCTTATTGCATGATCTTGTATCTGACCGGGTTAAACACGGTCGATGCCGATCAGGTGGAAGCCGCCCGTCTGGATGGGGCAAAGGGTTTGAGAATGCTGTGGTACATCATTTTGCCGCAATTGCGACCCGCGACATTTATTGCCTTTGTGGTTACGGTTATCGGGGCCTTGCGCAGTTTTGATCTGGTGTCGATCATGACCAACGGCGGCCCGTTCGGCACCTCGCGTGTTCTGTCGTTTTACATGTTTGAAAAAGCCCTCTCGGAATACGGTTTCAGAATGGGCTACGGGGCGGCGATTGCCGTGGTACTGTTCGCAATCATGATGGTGTTTATCGTCTATTTCCTCCGGACGATGTACAAACAAGAGAGCGAGCCGAGATAGTGTTTCCCAAACCGATACATCGCAGCGCTGCACATTGGCAGGTTTTCTATCAGGGGATGTTACCGCTGGTGATGATCCTGTGGTTGCTGCCACTGATTGCAGTGGCCATATTTTCGATCAAACCGGCCGTGGATTTCACCAACGGAAATTACTGGAGTTGGCCCTCGTCTTTCGAGGCGGTCGAGAATTATGGCAAGGTGTTTTTCGCCTCCGATATGCCGCAATATCTGCTGAACTCAATCTATATCACAATTCCAACGGTGATCGGCGCAGTGGCTTTATCATGCATGACAGGCTTCGCCCTAGGGGTGTATAAATTCAAAGGTAATCTGCTGATTTTCTTTTTCTTTGTCGCCGGTAATTTCGTGCCTTTTCAGATCCTGATGGTGCCCGTACGTGATCTGACCCTAGACATGGGGTTATATAATACCAAAACCGGTTTGGTGCTGTTTCACATCGCGTTTCAAACCGGATTTTGCACCCTGTTCATGCGCAACTTTATCCGCGCATTGCCGTTTGAGCTGATCGAGGCCGCCCGCGTTGAGGGCGTCGCGGAATGGCGGATTTTCTGGTTCGTGGTTCTGCCCTTGGTCAGGCCCGCGATCGCCGCCCTTTCAGTTCTGGTCTTTACGTTCATCTGGAACGATTACTTTTGGGCAATTGTGCTCACCCAAGGGGTAGAAAACACCCCCGTGACATCGGGTATCACCAGTTTCAACGGCCAGTACCGGGCCGCCTATCATTTGATGAGTGCCGGCTCGATCGTTGCAGCCCTGCCGCCGGTGATGATGTTCTTTGCGATGCAAAAACACTTTATCGCCGGCCTAACCCTCGGCTCGGTAAAATAAGGACACAAACCCATGACACCCAAAATTGCGTTCATCGGTGCCGGATCGACAGTCTTCATGAAAAATATCATTGGTGATTGTCTGCATTTTCCAAGATTGGCTCAGGCACAGATCGCCTTGATGGATATTGATCCCGTGCGGCTCGAAGATTCGCGACTTGTGGCGCAAAAAATGATTGAAGCGATGGGCGCAAAAGCCAAGATCACCTGTTACCAGTCACAACGCGCAGCCCTTGAGGGGGCTGATTTCATAATCGTTGCGTTCCAAATTGGCGGATACAAACCCTGCACCATCACCGATTTTGATCTGCCCAAAAGCTATGGGCTGGAGCAGACCATCGGCGACACATTGGGCATTGGTGGCATCATGCGCGGCCTGCGCACGGTGCCCCACTTGTGGTCGGTCTGCGAAGATATGCGCGCGGTCTGCCCCGATGCGACCTTGCTGCAATATGTAAATCCGATGGCGATCAACACCTGGGCGATCAGCGCGCGCTTTCCCGACATCAAACAGGTGGGCCTGTGCCATTCGGTCCAAGGCACTGCCGAGGAACTAGCCCGCGATCTGGACCTTGCTGTCGAAGATCTGCGCTATCGCGCAGCCGGCATCAACCATATGGCGTTTTATCTGGAGCTGGCCGCCAAACAGAAAGACGGATCATACGGCGATCTCTATCCCGCTCTGCAGCAGGGATACGACACAGGTCACTTGCCAACCACCACTGGCAACAATCCGCGCTGTCATAATTATGTGCGCTATGAGGTGATGAAACAATTTGGTTATTTTGTCACCGAATCCTCAGAGCATTTTGCCGAATATGTGCCATGGTTCATTAAATCTCACCGTCCTGATCTGATCGATACCTTCAAAATTCCGCTCGATGAATATCCAAAGCGCTGTGAAGAACAAATCACCGATTGGGGCCAGCAGGCCCGAACCTATCGCAACGCCGCGCAAATTGAGGTCACCCAAAGTCACGAATATGCCGCGCAAATCATGAACGCGCTGCAGGGCGGCACGGCATGCACAATCTATGGCAATGTTGCCAATAACGGCCTGATCCCACAATTGCCCGAAAGTGCCGCCGTTGAGGTCGCCTGCCACGTCGATAGTACAGGTCTTAACCCCGAACCTGTCCATGACATTCCACCACAGTTGGTTGCGATGATGCGGACCAATGTGAACGTGCAGGAACTGACAGTTCAGGCTTTGCTGACGGAAAACCGTGACCATATCTATCACGCCGCGATGCTGGATCCACGCACCGCTGCAGAGTTGGATCTGGGTCAAATCCGCCGCCTTGTCGATGATTTGCTGACCGCCCATGACGACTGGCTGCCAAATTGGATTAACACGGCAACAGCCGCATGACGCCTGATTTTAGCCGCCCTGAAACACCCAATTCCGCCCAGACCCGCATTCGAAAGGTACCCGCCACATGACACCCACAGCCTCTTTCCAAGACCTCAAAGACGCCAGCGTCTTCATCACCGGGGGCGGCTCTGGCATCGGCGCCGCGCTCACTGAGGGTTTTTTGCAGCAAGGTGCCCGCGTCGCCTTTGTCCAACGCTCTGATGCCAGTGACTTTTGTGACCGGATGGATGAAACTTACGGTCAAAGACCGCTTTATATACCCTGCGACATCACCGATACCAGCGCCCTACAGGCTGCCATCGCTCAGGCCGCAACGGCCCAAGGAGCGGTGACTGTTTTGGTCAATAACGCCGCCAATGATGTGCGCCACAGCACCCAAGAGGTCACCGAAGCTTTTTGGGATCAAACCCAGGCGATCAACCTCAAGGCATATTTCTTTGCCTGTCAGGCGGTGATTGCAGGCATGCAGGCCAATGGTGGGGGCGCGATCATCAACTTTTCCTCAATCAGCTATATGATGGGCAACGCTGGTTATCCCAGCTATACAACCGCAAATGCCGGCATTACTGGACTGACGCGATCTATGGCCCGTGAATTTGGCCGCGACCGGATCCGGGTCAACACTATCGCCCCCGGCTGGGTTCTGACGGCAAAACAAAAAGATCTTTGGGTCACGCCAGAAGCCCTTGCCGCGCATGTTGCCCGCCAATGCCTGACTGACACGCTTGAGCCCGCTGACATCGTTCCGACTGTGTTATTTCTTGCCTCGTCGGCCAGCAAAATGGTGACGAGTCAACTCTGGGCCGTCGATGGCGGGGTTGTGGTGAGCGGATGACCGACACAGGCACCAGCCCAGCACATTGGGCAGCTGTTGACTGGGGCACCACACATCTGCGGCTGTGGGTGCTTGACCACGATCATAAAGTGATCCGCCAGACCAAAACCGAACAGGGCATGACACAGCTGCACCCGACCGAATATGAAGCCACTTTGCTGGATCTCTTGTCACAGGAGCTGCAACCAAGCCGTGCTATGGGCGTCATATGCTGCGGCATGGTCGGCTCTCGGCAGGGCTGGCAAGAAGCGCCCTATGCCCCCTGCCCGACACTGCCACCAAGTGGTGAACGTGCAAGCCGAGTTACCACAAAAGATCCGCGCATCGAGGTTTATCTTTTGCCGGGGATCAAACAGATATCACCCCCCGACGTCATGCGCGGCGAAGAGACGCAGATCGCTGGATTTCTAAGCAGAAACCCACAGTATGACGGCGTGCTATGCCTGCCCGGCACCCACAGCAAATGGGTGCATATCAGCGCGGGTGAAGTGGTTAGTTTTCAGACCTTTATGACCGGAGAACTGTTCGCCCTGCTGTGCAAGGAATCGGTGCTGCGCCACAATATCGGCGCAACTGGCTGGAACGATGAGATGTTCACAAACGCCATTGACGATGCCATCAGCCGGCCCGCAGCTATCGCAGCAAAGCTGTTTGCCCTGCGCGCCCAATCCCTGATCGCGACCCTGCCCCCCGAGGCGGCGCGTGCGCGGCTTTCGGGATTGCTGATTGGTCTGGAACTGGCAGCAGCGCGACCTTATTGGCTCGGAGCACAGGTGGCGGTGCTGGGCGATACAGAGGTCGCACAAGCCTATTGTACGGCCCTGACCGCACAGGGAAGCCCCGTCACAGTGACCTCTACCGAACGGATGACACTCGACGGGCTGAAGTCCGCATATACCGCCCTGCAGGAGATCACAAAATGAGCCGAGACATTATCGCAATTTTGCGTGGCATTACCCCCGATGAGGTGCTGCCTGTCACAGCCGCGCTGATCGCCGCCGGGATTGACAAGATAGAAGTGCCGCTGAATTCACCCCAGCCTCTGGACAGTATCGCCGCAATGGCCAAAGCGTTTGGAGATCGAGCCCTCATTGGCGCCGGCACAGTGCTGTCGCTGCAGGATGTTGACGCAGTGGCACAGGCCGGCGGCAAAATGATCGTATCGCCCGATTGCAACCCTGCGGTGATCACCGCCACCAAGGCCGCGGGACTGCAGTCTTTTCCCGGGGTTCTGACGCCTTCAGAATGCTTTGCAGCACTGCGCGCAGGCGCCGACGGATTGAAAGTGTTCCCGTCGTTTCTTTTGGGACCAAAGGGGCTTGCCGCCTTGCGCGCCGTGCTGCCCCCGGACACACGCGTCTATGCGGTGGGTGGCGTGGGCCCGGACAGTTTCACAACATGGCACGACGCCGGGGTCACCGGCTTTGGTATCGGCACCGGACTTTATACACCCGCGTTGGACCCCCAGACCGTTGCCGCCAAAGCCCACAATCTGGTCGCAGCCTATGACAGAATGGGGGGCGCATGACCGTCACGATCTTCAGCGATACCAAATGCAAATTGGGCGAGGGCCCGCTTTGGCACCCCGAACGGCAACAGCTGTTTTGGTTTGATATTCTCGCCAAGCGCCTGATGACCCGTACAGGTGATGAAGAAGCCTTTTGGCAATTTGACGAACACGTCTCAGCTGCAGGATGGATTGACCATAACAGACTGCTGATTGCCTCAGAAACCCGATTGTTCAGCTTTAATCTGGCCACCAAGGCCCAGCAAACCGTGGTTGCACTAGAGGCCAATGACCCGCGCACCCGATCGAATGACGGGCGCGCCGACCCTTGGGGTGGGTTCTGGATCGGCACCATGGGCAAACAGGCAGAAGCAGGCCTTGGCGGGATATACCGCTATTATCAAGGCACGTTGCGACCACTTTACGCAGCGATCTCGATCAGCAATGCGATCTGTTTTTCGCCCGACCACAAATACGCCTATTTCGCGGATACCGCCGCACAGACGATTCTGCGCCAGCCACTGTCGCGCGATGATGGCTGGCCTGAGGGCGACCCGGAGCTTTGGCTGGATCTCACCGCCGAAGACAGATATCCCGATGGCTCTGTGGTCGATACCGAAGGCTGCGTTTTGAATGCGCAATGGGGATCATCGCGGATCGCGCGCTACGCCCCAGACGGGCGGTTTTTATCCGCAATCGACTTTCCCACCAGTCAAATATCCTGTCCTGCATTTGGCGGTGACAGGATGCAGAGCCTGTTCGCCACCTCGGCCACTGTCGGATTGAATGACCGTGAGGCCCATGCGGGACAAAGTTTTGTCTGCGATACGCCCTATACGGGCCAACAGGAACATCGGGTGATCTTATGACCGCCCACGCGCGCAGTCTTGGCTGTTGTTATTATCCCGAGCACTGGTCGCCGCAAATCTGGCAGTGCGATGCGGAAAAAATGGTCAAAGCCGGACTTACTTGGGTACGTATCGGTGAGTTCGCCTGGAGCCGTCTGGAACCACAACCGGGACAGTATGACTGGTGCTGGCTTGACCGCGCCATAGACATTTTGGGCAGCGTCGGCCTTAAGGTTGTGCTCAGCACCCCCACCGCAACCCCGCCCCGCTGGATTGTGGATCAAAACCCGGACATGCTGGCCGTGGACACTGAAGGCCGCCCGCGCAAATTTGGCGCCCGTCGACACTATTGTTTCAGCCATCTCGGTTACCGCGTGCACTGTGCACGTATCGTGACAGAACTGGCCGCCCGCTATGCGCAAAACCCGTATATTGCCGCGTGGCAAACCGATAATGAATATGGCTGCCACGACACCACGATCAGCTATTCTGCTGCCGCCCGCAGCGCGTTTCAAACTTGGCTGCGCAACCGCTATCCCGAGACCGGCCGTGACAGCAATGATGGCGATATCACCGCGCTGAACACGGCTTGGGGCAATGTGTTTTGGTCCATGGAATACGGCAGTTTCGAGCAGATCGATCTGCCCAATCTGACCGTAACAGAAGCAAACCCCAGCCATCATCTTGATTTCAGACGGTTTACATCAGATCAAGTTGTCAGCTTTAACAAACTACAGGCCGATATCATCCGACGCCAATCCCCGGCGCCGATCGCCCATAATTATATGGGGCGGATCACTGATTTTGACCATTTTGATGTGGGTGCTGATCTTGATATTGCCAGTTGGGACAGCTATCCACTGGGCTTTCTAGAGGACCGCATCACTGCGACCGAGGCCTATAAGAAAAAATTCGCCCGTCAAGGTGACCCCGACTTTCAGGCCTTTCACCACGATCTTTACCGCGCCGTCGGGCGGGGACGCTGGTGGGTGATGGAGCAACAACCCGGGCCGGTCAACTGGGCACCCTATAACCCCGCGCCCCTGCCCGGCATGGTCCGCCTGTGGACATGGGAAGCGTTTGCCCACGGCGCCGAGGCCGTGTGCTATTTTCGCTGGCGTCAGGTGCCGTTCGCCCAAGAACAAATGCACAGCGGGCTGCTGAACCCCGACAGTTCCGAAGCCCCCGGTCTCACCGAGGCCCGCCGCGTTGCCGATGAGATTGTCAAAGCCCCAGCCGCAGACCTCTGCAAAGCGCCTGTGGCGATTGTTTTTGATTATGACGCCGATTTCAGCTGGTCGATCCAGCCCCACGGCCAGAATATGCGCTATTTCGATCTGGTCTTTGAGAGCTATCGCGCTGCGCGCGCGCTGGGGCTTTCGGTCGATATTGTGCCGCCCGATACCCGCGACTTGACAGACTATAAATTGATTTTGGTCCCCGGGATGATGCATATGCCAAAACCTCTAAAGGCTAATCTCGCCAGCTGTGGCGCCGCTGTGATCATCGGCCCGCGCAGTGCCTGCCGCACCCAAGACATGCAGATCACCTTGCCATTGCCACCAGACCTGCCAGGGTTTGACGCCGCCATCACTCAGGTGGAAAGCCTGCGCCCAAATATGGGGATCGCACTGGAAAAGGGCGGGTATTTTCAACATTATTTCGAACAGTTGACCGGCACGGCCGAGGTGAGCGAACGCACGTCTCAGGGGCAACCGGCGATGATGCGCGAGGGGCGCGTACGGTATCTGGCAGGTTGGCCGGACCCGCAGGCTTTTCACCGCATCCTAGCCACCGCCTGCACTGAGGCGGAGATTGTCACCCGTAATCTGCCCGAGGGCCTGCGCCTGCGCGAAACCGCGACCGAACAGTTCTGGTTTAATTATGCCGCCGAGACACAAGTATACGACGGCAAGACATTTGCGCCAGCCTCGGTGCTGCGCGACCTCTTGCCCACCACACCCAACCCATAGGCGCGATACATTCACCGCTGTTCAACGACCCATGGGTTTTGCAGCGTGCCATACAGCGCAGAAAGTATCGCGACAGCCTTTCCCTTTACGGCAGGCTCGGCTATCCAATCCTCAACAGCTGATCACAGGAACCCCAGTCATGGCACTCGAGAAAACATTTGATGCGGCGCAGGCCGAAAACCGGCTCTATGAGGCATGGGAGACATCCGGCAGCTTTTCTGCCGGGGCCAATGCATCGCGCCCCGAGACCTTTTGCATCATGATCCCACCACCCAATGTCACGGGTGCGCTACATGTGGGTCATGCGTTCAACAACACATTGCAAGATGTGCTGACCCGTTGGCACAGGATGCGCGGTTTTGACACCCTGTGGCAGCCCGGTCAGGATCACGCAGGCATCGCAACACAATTACAGGTCGAAAAGATGTTGGCCGCCCAAGGGCAACCGGGACGCCGCGATCTGGGGCGCGAGAAATTTCTGGCAAAAATATGGGACTGGAAGGGCCAGTACGGCGGCACGATTGTTAACCAGCTCAAGCGTCTTGGGGCCTCTTGTGACTGGTCACGCAACGCCTTTACCATGGCTGGTGCACCGGGCGATCCGCGCACAGGGCATGAAAACAGCGCGAATTTCCATGATGCGGTGCTCAAGGTTTTTGTCGAGATGTACAACAAGGGTCTGATCTATCGTGGCAAACGATTGGTCAACTGGGACCCGCATTTTGAGACGGCCATCTCTGATCTTGAGGTTGAGAATACCGAAGTTGACGGCCATATGTGGCATTTTAAATACCCCCTCGCGGGCGGCGAGAGCTATACCTATATCGAAAAAGACACCGACGGAAATATCACGCTCGAAGAGACGCGCGATTACATTTCTATCGCCACCACGCGCCCCGAAACCATGCTGGGGGATGGCGCGGTCGCGGTGCACCCCGATGACGCGCGCTATGCACCAATTGTCGGCAAACTGTGCGAAATACCGGTCGGCCCAAAAGAACACCGCCGCTTAATCCCAATCATCACCGATGACTATCCCGATCCCGATTTCGGCTCGGGTGCAGTGAAAATCACCGGTGCGCATGACTTTAACGACTATCAGGTGGCCAAGCGTGGCGGCATCCCGATGTACCGCTTGATGGATACCCGGGGCGTGCTGCGTGGGGATGGTGCGTCCTATGCCGATGAAGCTGCCAAAGCCCAAAGTTATGCGCAGGGTGCGCCGTTCACCGAGGCCGGGGTCGATGCCATCAACATGGTGCCCGAGGCCTATCGCAATCTCGACCGGTTCGAGGCCCGCAACCGGATCATCGCCGATATCACCGCCGAGGGTCTGGCGGTGATGACCACGGTTACGCGCACCGATAAAGAGACCAGTGAAGACATCACCAAAACCGTGCCTTATGTTGAAAACAAACCGATCATGCAGCCCTTTGGCGACCGCTCGGGCGTGGTAATCGAGCCGATGCTAACCGATCAATGGTTTGTTGAAACCACAAAAATCGTTGGTCCCGCGCTGCAGGCCGTGCGCGAGGGCCGGACCAAAATCATCCCCGAGAGCGGTGAAAAAGTCTATTATCACTGGCTGGAGAATATCGAGCCGTGGTGCATCTCGCGCCAGCTGTGGTGGGGGCATCAAATCCCGGTTTGGTTTGACGCCGACGGCAATCAATATTGCGCCGCATCCGAAGCCGAAGCGCAGGCACAGGCCGGGGTCGGTGTAGAGCTGACACGAGATCCCGATGTGTTGGACACATGGTTTTCATCGGGCCTGTGGCCGATCGGCACGCTGGGCTGGCCCGAACAGACCAACGCATTTGACAAATATTTTCCCACTGATGTTCTGATCACCGGGCAGGACATTTTATTTTTCTGGGTGGCACGGATGATGATGATGCAACAGGCTGTGGTTGGCAAAGACCCGTTTCACACCGTTTATCTGCATCAACTGGTGCGCGACGAAAAAGGTCATAAAATGTCCAAGACCAAGGGCAATGTGATTGATCCACTTGAGATTGTTGATGAATTTGGTGCCGATGCGCTGCGTTTTACCATGACGCAGATGGCGGCAATCGGCGGCGTACTGAAACTGTCGGTTGATCGGATCAAAGGCTATCGCAATTTTGGCACCAAGCTTTGGAACGCAGCGCGTTTTGCGGAAATGAACCACGCCTTTGGTGGCGACGGGCGCATCCCTGCCGCACAGGCAACCGTCAACCGCTGGATTATCGGCGAGACCGCAAAAGTCCGCGAAGAGGTTGATGCGGCCCTTGCGGCCTATCGTTTCAACGATGCGGCCAATGCGCTTTATGTGTTTGTCTGGGGCAAGGTTTGCGACTGGTATGTCGAGTTTTCAAAACCGCTGTTGTCGGGCGAAGACGCCGCCGCCAAAGCCGAAACCCAAGCCACCATGGCCTGGGTGATCGACCAATGCCTGCTGATGCTGCATCCAATCATGCCCTTCATCACCGAAGAGCTGTGGGGCAGCAGCGGTGCGCGCGACAAAATGCTGGTACATGGCGACTGGCCGACTTACGGTGCCGAGCTGATCGACGCCGAGGCCGACCGCGAAATGAACTGGGTCATCGGCCTGATCGATGATATTCGCAGCGCCCGGCAACAGATGCATGTGCCCGCAGGCTTAAAAATTCCGATGCTGGTATCAGATTGGGACGACGCCGGCAAAGGCGCGTGGGCGCGCAATGAGGCCCTGATCAAGAAACTGGCACGGGTCGAAAGCTTGACCGAAGTTGACGCCTTTCCCAAGGGATGTATCAGCATCGCGGTGCCCGGCGGCAGCTTTGCCCTGCCCTTGGCCGATATCATTGATGTGGGCGCGGAAAAGGCGCGGCTTGAGAAAACCTTGCAAAAGCTGGCCAAAGAGCTGGGCGGCCTGCGCGGGCGTTTGAAGAACCCGAAATTCGTCGACAGCGCCCCGGCCGAAGTTGTGGCCGAAACCCGGACCAATCTTGCCGAGCGCGAGGGCGAAGAGACAGCGTTGAATGCGGCGCTCGCGCGCCTCAACGAATTGGGCTGACACATATCAGACAAGAGGTGCCTCCCCGCCTCTTGTCACCCCCTCTAGCAACGTTGGGACGTTAGCGGGGGCTCAAAAGCAAGCGCAGTCCCAAGGCTGCCATGACACCCGCAGCACATCGATCAAACAGCTGTTTGGCCTTGAGATAGCGGCGGGTCACGGCGGGTCGGCTGACTAGCCACGTCAGGCAAAAATAAAACGCCCATTCAAGCGCCAGATGATTGCCAACGATAAATGCTTTTTCTGCCAACCCCAGATTGGGCGGAAAGATCACAATCAGCACAACTGCGGCGAACATAACCGATTTTGGATTGGTCAGGTTGATCAAAACGCCGTGCACAAAATGCGACCGTAACACCGTCAGCGACCAAATGCGCTTGGAACCCCCTATGGCCCCCCCAGTGGGCGATATTTGCTGGACAGTAAAGTGGTGGGGGTCTGAAAAGGGCAAAACGGGGCCGGCGGCCTGTTTCCAGAGACGCCACGCCGAATACATCAATACAGTGCACCGACGATCTTTACCGCACTATAGGCTCATGGAAATAGCTGGAAAACACCCTCTAACCCCGCCAGTGCCGCCAGCGTCCAGAAAGCGGCGGCAACGCCTTGACCCGCCCCTAGGGCCAGACCAGCTGATTTTCCGCATTCACCCCCGTGCGCAGTACGAGCAAAAAAGCAGGTCTGAGGCTGATAAGCGCAATTAAAAGTGCGGCGTTGAAAGCCAAAATATGGTCAATTTGCATGACTACACCCTTAAATAGGAGTGGTTTGCGCCTGGCAACGGCAGCGGATCAAGTAAAATGACAGATTTGACCGGACAGAGACATGGGGTATTTGAAACCTGCCCAAAAAGTAGGCGGGGTTTGGTCACCCCGCCCTCTCAACAGCTTTAAAATGCGGTATAGCGCCCCGCTTACCGCTAAAGCGCTGCGTAGATCGCCGCAACCTTGGCCACCGCCGCCTCTGGCGTCATTTCTTCGCTCTCGCCACTGCGCCGCGAGGTCAACTCTACCACACCGTTTTTCAACCCCCGCGGGCCAACAGTGATGCGCCACGGCAGCCCGATCAGATCCATAGTCGCAAACTTGCCGCCAGCACGTTCCTTGCGGTCGTCATACAGCGGCTCAAGCCCGGCATTGGTCAAAGCGGAATACAGCCCATCACAGGCCGCATCCGCCGCCTCGTCGCCCTGTTTAAGATTAACGATGCCACAGTGATAGGGCGTGACACCTTCGGGCCAGATAATCCCCTTGTCGTCATGGCTCGCCTCGATGATCGCCCCCAGCAGGCGCGAGACGCCAATGCCGTGGCTGCCCATATGGACTGGCACCTGAGCGCCTTGATCATTGACCACTGTAGCACCCAGTTTTTCAGAGTAGATTGTGCCAAAATAGAAAATTTGCCCCACTTCGATCCCCCGCGCCGAGCGGCGGCGTTCTTCGGGCAACGCGTCAAATGCAGCCATATCATGGGTCTCGTCGGTCCGGGCGTAAAGCGAGGTAAACTCTTCCATCACCGACTGGCATTGCGTCACATCATCGTAATCGATATCACGCGCGCCAAGGCGGATATCAGTCACTTGACTGTCATAGAACACTTCACTTTCACCGGTCTCGGCCAGCACCAGAAACTCATGCGTATAATCCCCACCGATGGGGCCGGAATCAGCGCGCATCGGAATCGCCTGCAGGCCCATCCGCTCATACGTGCGCAGATAGCTGACCAGATGACGGTTATAGGCATGCAGCGCATCCTCTTTGGTGAGGTCGAAATTATAGCCGTCTTTCATCAGAAACTCGCGGCCCCGCATCACCCCAAAGCGTGGGCGCACTTCGTCGCGGAACTTCCACTGCACCTGATACAGCGTCAGAGGCAGGTCTTTATAACTGCCGACATGGGCGCGGAACACATCGGTGAACATTTCCTCGGCGGTGGGCGAAAACAACATATCCCGGCCCTGCCGGTCCTGCATCCGCAGCATTTCATCGCCGTAGCCGTCATAGCGTCCGCTTTCGCGCCACAGATCGGCCGATTGCAGCGTGGGCATCAACATCGGAATATGGCCGGCTCGAACCTGTTCTTCGTGAACGATATTCTCAAGCTTGCGCAACACTTTAAAGCCCATCGGCAACCACGAATAGATCCCGGCGCTGGATTGCTTGATCATCCCTGCGCGCAGCATCAACCGATGGCTGACAATCTGGGCATCGACGGGGTTTTCTTTCAACACGGGCATAAAGTAGCGGGACAGGCGCATGCGGCCTCCTTGCAGGCTGGAAACAATTGTTTGCTTTATGGCTGAGACAGCACAGCGATGGCAAGCGCTGTCTTGTCTGAGCCTGCTGGTTGCGGGTAAAAGTGGTGGCATGGGTCGTTTGGTAAGGGGATCTTAGACGAATTTCTGCCCAAAGCCGACATGTACCAAGGCTACAATTGCGGCGATTAAACTCTCACACTACTGACTTTCTAGCATCATGCGGCGTTTTGCAGCTGGAACGTCGGCCTGCAGGATAAAGCAAAAAACCACTGCACTTTTTTACATCAGAATTTGTTTTTGGGAGACGTATCAATGGTCTTTGGGTCAGCCTTTTATTTTCATGCACTCTCGTCATGGGCTTCACGCACAACATTGATCTTAGTTGACTTTTCCGGCGCCAAACAGCTTAGGGCATTTACTGGCTTTCGAAAAGACTGACCCATTTCGGTAAGGTTGCATTCAACCTTTGGCGGGATTGTTGGATGGTAGGTTCTGCGCACAAGGCCGTCCCTTTCCATCTCTTTCAGCGTTAGGCTCAACACTCACTGCGAGATCCCGCAGTTGCGTTTAAGTTCATTGAACCGCAGGTGCCATACTGGCCAGTGAGATGACAACAAAAACGCTCCTACGGTCGCCCACACGCGACAGGACGTCGTTGATACGGTTACAATCGGGGCGTTGTTGGTTGCCCGCCATAGTGCTTCCCTTGTTGTGACTGAGGTTCAGAAATATGCCTTCTTGTGGCCCCTATCAGTTCTTATTACTTCGTTGGTTACAAAAACATACCAAAGCCTTAGGACAGAAATAATGAGAATAAACACATAATAATGGAGACACCGAGTGAACATCTGAACAGGCGCTATGCAACCAAGAAAATGGACGCTGCCAAAGCAGTACCACAGAAAAAAGTCGGTGCCATTATCGAGGCCATTCATATGGCAGCAACATCCAGCGGCACGCACTCTTTTGAACTTATCGTCGTGACAGATATTGAGGTGCGAACCCAAATCTTCTAAGCGGCAGGCGGCCAGATGCAAATTAACGATGGATCGCATCTCCTAGTGTTCGCCGCTTGGGACAACCACACGGCCAAGCGTATCGATGAAGTCGTTGGGCTGAACATCAAACCCCGTGGCGATCTGCCAATGCTGCAGGCCTATTGTGACACCCTAAAGGTTAACTATGTGCCTGGTAACGCCGCGGTGAACTATGCACATGCCCCGCGCCAAGCTTATATCACGTTGGGATTCGTGCTGGTTTCTGCCACCAAACAAGAGGTCGACAGCACGCCAATGGAAGGCATTGATCCAGATGCGGTGGACGCAATCCTAGGTTTGAAACAGCGCGGGCAGCGGTCTGTGGTTCTGATGCTTCTGAACTGCCGCGATGAAAGCGGCGATTGGTTGCTCGCCTTGAGCAAAATGCGCAAGTCCCGCGAGACTATTGTCACTCAAATTGACTGAGCCCACACAGAAAAACGAATATGAACTTTCTGAAAAAACTGTTCGGTGCAGCCCCAAGGCAAACCAATGATGGAGCTTTTTCTCCATCACCGTTGGCATTAAAATTAGCAACGGCTTCCAAGACCGATTATGATGGCGGGCCTATTCCAAGCCCTACTCGGAAGGCAAGAAGCGCCTGGGGATGGCCTGCACCGAAGAGCGCAATGTGACTTTGGTCAACGGCCAAAAGTTCTCGCCGGGGAATCATCCGGTTGAGATGGGGCTGCCGATGCTGCGCCTGCTGGCGGCTGGTTTCAAAATTGATATTGTCACCCCAACGGGTGCGCCCGCAAGCATCGATGATTGAGCATTGCCGCAGAAAGACAAAGATGTCATGAGACTTTTCCAGACTGTGCGGATGTGTGTGCGGATGTGTGTGCAAATCCCGACAGCCTTACCGAGTTTGTCGCGGGTTCCATAACCGACGACGCCCCCCACATCGCAGTGTAATTACTAGGTGGGCATGGGGCAATGCTTGGCTTGCCAGAGAACTTGGCTTGCCAGAGTACCAACACTTGGGCAAACTCTTGCGGTGGGCGCATGAGCGCGATTTGTTCACGCTTGCGATATGCCATGGCCCTGCTGCGTTGCTCGCAGCGGATGATGAAAACCCTTTTATTTATGATGGCTACAAGATTACGGCCTTCTCTGATGCTGTCGACAAACAGACCCCGGCCATTAGCTATATACCCGACCACATGCCCTGGAGATTTGGTGAACAGTTAAATGCTTTGGATGTGACCATCATAAACACAACAGCAGATGTCTCATGCCGGACCGATCGACGCCTCATCTTTAGTACGAGCCCAAAGGCCGCGAATGATTTTGGAAGGTTGGCAGCGGACACATTGCTGAAAGCCATTCGCTAAATTTTGAAAACATAGCCAGGCACATCCTGCATTGTGGGCGCCAAAATGACATTGGGTATCATCGGTGCCCTAGGTGCCGCTGAGCACTTCGTCAAAGCGATAGCATAAGGGGCCGATACGGTTGATGTTGCGAATGGCGCCATGCAAGCGGCTGACTGTATCGCTGCCGGCATGTGTGTTTCCAACCACAGCTCTGTCGACGTGACCATTCAAAAACTACTGCTGTACGCGGATTTTGGATCTGCGGGTTGGCGCCCAAAAACTCGCTCGTTACTTTAGAACATCATTTGTGCCGGTGCAGGTTTTGGCGCGGGCTTGTGGGCACAGGTCAATCAGCGACGTTAATCAGCGCGACATCACAATGCCGAAGAATGAAATGGCCGAGTAATGCGGCGTTTGTTTTACTGACTTTTCGCCAAGCAGCTCGGCAGTTGTTGAGCCGCTTTTGTGGCATAGTGTATCCAATGCAAGGTGAATAAGCCCATGCTTGGGGGCATTTGCTAGCCCTTCAGCAAAGACGGCAATCGACGGCAACTCCCAATCTGGCAACATCATTGCCATGTTTCTTGTTGTGATATCTGCGGCGCCAAGAAACTCTGGAACGATCGCTAGTCCAGTACCGGCATGATCGAGGCGATACAAAGCTTGAGCATCATTGGCAAACATATGTGCAGTAGGTTTGATTTAAACAATTTTAACAATTTATATATAAATTCCAATGGGATAATCTGAACTTGGGCAACGCGAGCCATTTCCAATCGGTCAGCCCTTTGGGGCCTTGCACAACAGGCCGCCACGATATGTAGGTTTTGATGCGACCAGCACATGGTTGACTGTGCAAAGCCTCCGCGAGGTTGCTGAGTTTCTCGCCTTCGGTCCCGTACGTATCGCCAAATCAAAGCCGTCATTGATCGACGCGCATCGCGGGTCGCAAAAAATCTCCGGTCAGTTTAATGCGCGAATAAGCGATCGAAAAAGCCACAATCTGATCCGTAATTTGAGAGGACGACAAAACAGATGGCAAAGTCACAAGTAGCTCCCCACTCGGCTCACTTGCCGAAGCTGAAAGTGCCTGCAACTCGCCCTCAACTGCATTTAACATATTGCGTGTTGCCCTCAGCAACCTTTGACTTTCACCGGCAGTCGTCAGTTTTTTTGTTGAGCGGGAAATCAGGGCAACACCCAAGTGTTCCTCTAATTGTGAGATATGATAGCTCACAACAGACGGAGAGATGTTCAAATCGCACACAGCACCTCAAAAAGAACCGTGATCGATCGCTTTCGCAAAAATGGCCATTTGCCGAAGGCGACCAATCATTATGCAAAATTCCCAAACAATGACATTTAATGCCCAAAGCTTATGATTTAGAGAATTCAAGTCCATCCTATTCGCACGAGACCACGCAATTGAATGGCCGACGCAACAATGAAGAAGAATCACTTCGTTTCAAAAAACCTCACCCCATACATGCCGCGCTCACTTTGGCCGTCACATCAATCGCTACATCATTACTTGCAGACCATGCCGATACAGTTCAGGCCTATTATGACCTCCTCACCAATCCGAGGTCGGAAACCCATACCGCAGCGTTTGTCGCGGCAACCACCAACAACTGGAAAAGCGTTGGCGGTTATTCTGGCGAAAGCAAATCCCATGATGCATTTTGGGGTTAATTGAGCGGCTCTACTCAGCTGCTGCCTGATCTAAATTGAGCCATCCAAGCAACGCATGAAAGTGGTGCTTTTGTCACCGTTCATAGCCGCGCTACTGGCACGCCAGTTGCGCCATTCTTTGGCGTCGACGGCGAAGGTCGCAGCTTTGATATCAGGACCACCGACATCCACGAGATCGCCAATGGTAAGATTGTGCGTTCCTACCATGGTGAAGACTGGGCTTCCGCACTCCGGCAACTTTCTGACAGTTAGAAACCAATACAAAAGGAGAAGAGACAATTAACAGACGGCAAGCTTTAAAACATCGTTTGCGGCAGCGACCGGCGCAACGTTCGCATCGTTTGCACCGGCGCAGTCAAACGACGACGAAAACCAAGCAAATCTTGATGTTGTTTCGCTTGTCAAAATTCCAAGGCAATAGTTGCTTAATGTCTTTATGCCTATAAGCACTCGCAATGCGGTAGAGACCCCTGTCAAATACGCGTGTATTTGATTATTTTCCAGCTCAACTCACAATCATGCATGCAAGCATTGCCCAGTTTTGAACACCTGCATCATGACCCGCGAATTGGGCGTTTTTGCGGTTTAAGGCAATGGTGCGCACACGGCTTTGGACAGTCTTGTTATCGATCTCGATGCGGCCAACAGCGAGCAAAAGGTTTAAGAAGTCCCAGTATTTTGCACTGTATTTGAGCACCAAGCCTGCTGATGATCGGACAAAGACTTACACACGGTAAAATGCGTAGGAATAATTCGATCAGCATTACCGGAAATTGCAAACAATTCCTGAAGCGGTCAGTCAGGCACTTTCAGGCGAAAATCTACTTTCCACCCCGAACTTCCCAAAAACAGCGCCTGCCTCTCCCGCAGCCACCACAAACCTAACCACCCACCAATAATGCTGCCTCGCAAAGCGCGCCATCTTGAGCAGCGCCTGTCCCAAAGATTAGTTCAAAAGCCGCGTGTCGGGACCAATCAAAAATCATTGTGCACCGAAAGGGCTATTTTTTTGTTGCGCTGTGTGACCATCCCAGCCCATAGAGAGGCTGCAATCATGACTTACGGATTGAACATGGGACTGCCCGTCAGTGCACAGTTGAAATACTGGGGGATCGCCACGGCGGTCCTGTTTGGCGCCCTTTGGTTTCTGGGCGATATTCTTATGCCGTTCCTGTTGGGAGGGGCGGTTGCGTATTTTCTGGATCCAGTGGCTGACCGGCTTGAGCGGCTGGGCCTGTCGCGCCTATTGGCTACGGTATGTATCACGGTGAGCGTCATTCTGGTGTTTATCGTCTTTGCTTTTCTGGTGATCCCCATGTTGGTACAACAGGCGGTGGCGCTGTTTGACACGGCGCCGCGTCTGGTTCGGGATTTGCAGGAGTTTTTAACCACGCAATTTCCGTCATTGATCGATTCCGAATCTACCTTGCGCAAATCGCTTCTGGCGCTGGGCGATCAGGTGCAAAATAAGGGCGGTCAGTTATTAAAATCACTGCTGACCTCTGCCGCCTCGCTGATAAATATCGCGCTATTGCTGGTCATTGTCCCAGTGGTGACCTTCTATCTGCTGTATGATTGGGATAGGTTGGTTACAACCATTGACGATATGCTGCCACGCGACCACGCTGATGTGGTGCGGGGCCTCGCCCTTGAGATAGATCAGACACTGGCCAGTTTCGTACGCGGCATGGGCACAGTCTGTCTGATTTTAGGCACTTATTATGCGCTGGCGCTGATGTTGGTCGGATTGCAATTCGGTCTGGTGGTTGGGTTTATTGCCGGCTTGGTGACTTTCATTCCCTATGTTGGCGCATTGGTCGGCGGCAGTTTGGCTATTGGGCTGGGTCTGTTCCAATTTTGGGGGGATTGGGTCTCCTTGGGACTAGTGGGGGCCATTTTTGTGACCGGTCAAATGATTGAGGGCAATTACCTAACGCCCAAACTGGTCGGCCTGTCTGTGGGGCTGCATCCAGTCTGGCTGCTGTTCGCACTATCGGTGTTTGGCAGCCTCTTCGGATTTGCTGGCATGCTTGTTGCGGTGCCAGTGGCTGCCGCAATCGGTGTTTTAGCGCGCTTTGCCATTGGGCGCTATAAAAACAGCCGCCTGTATCAAGGCACCAGTGGACTAAACGGCGAATGAACACCCAACTCAGCTTCGATCTGCCCGCGCGTGCCGCTTTGGGACGGGACGATTTCTTTATCTCGCCCAGCAACCAAATCGCAGTCTCAATGATCGACAAATGGACCCAGTGGAGCAGCCGGAAACTGCTGCTCAGTGGCCCAGAAGGCGCGGGCAAGACCCATCTTACCCATGTCTGGGCAACGCAGTCAGGCGCGACGATTATCGACGCCACAGACCTGTGCGAAGACGCGGTGCCTAACCTCAGCACCGGCCCTGTAGCCGTAGAAAATATCCACATAATTGCAGGTTGTGAGGCGCAGCAGACTGCTCTGTTCTATCTGCACAACCTGTGCCTTGAAACCGACCAATCGATCCTGTTTACAGGACGTGGCGAACCCCAGCACTGGCTGTTAACCCTGCCCGACCTCGAGAGCCGGCTGCGCGGCGCCACTTTGGTCCAGCTCCACCCGCCCGATGATGCGCTTCTCAGAGCCGTGTTGATCAAACTGTTCAGCGACCGGCAATTGTCGCCCTCGCCAGAGTTGATCACCTATGTTGTTCGCCGCATTGACCGGTCGTTCGACTCAGCACAAAAATTGGTCGTTGCCTTAGATGCGCTCTCGCTGGGCGAACAAAGACCGCTCTCGCGACGCCTAGCAGCCCGTCTGCTTGAGCCACCTCAGGAAAATCTGCTATGAATGCGGATCAATCCCTGAAAAAATATGAGCAAAAACCAGACGGTCAAAGCCTAATAAAAAAATCGGTGAAACGGGATTTAACGCGGGTCGGAGTGGTTGATATCGGCTCAAACTCGGTTCGGTTAGTGGTGTTTGACGGCGCCGGTCGCAGCCCGGCATATTTTTATAATGAAAAGATAATGTGCGGCCTCGGCAGCGGTATGCGTGAAACCAATTGCCTGAACCCACAAGGCCGCACACGGGCGGTTGCAGCGCTGCGGCGGTTTCAGGCGCTGGCCGAAGGAATGGGAATCACCCCGCTGTCGGCTGTCGCCACCGCTGCAGTCAGAGAGGCCGAAGACGGTCTCGATTTTTGCCAACAGGTCGCGCGCGAGACTGGATTACAAATCTGGGTCATTGATGGCAAACAAGAAGCTCGGCTTTCGGCGCAGGGGGTTCTTTTAGGCTGGCCCGGCTCTTATGGGCTGGTCTGTGACATTGGCGGATCTTCGATGGAACTGGCAGAAATTTTCGACGGCAAAGTCGGCAAACGCCAAAGTTCAGATCTCGGTCCTTTAAAGCTGCAAGGGATTCCTGGCGGTAAAAAAGCCCGTAATGACCATATCAAAGCCACTATAACAGCGCTCAAAGACAAAATGGGACCGCAGCAAAATAGGCTGTTTCTAGTCGGTGGATCTTGGCGCGCGCTGGCCCGGATCGACATGGAGCGACGCAACTATCCGCTACATGTGCCCCATGAATACCGCATGAGCACCCAAGGCATCAATGAAACCATCAAACTGCTCGAAGATTCCGATCCCGAAAAACTGTGCCGCCTGTGCCACATATCCGCCAATCGGATGGCGCTTTTGCCAATTGCGTGCGAAGTGCTGCGCCGTCTGCTGATCGCATTCGCCCCAAAAGATATCGCCATCTCTAGTTACGGACTGCGCGAAGGTCTGCTGTTTGCACAGATGCCGAAAAAACTGCGCGACCGCGATCCATTGATCGAGGCTTGCTATTTCGCCGAGACGAAAGACGCCCGCTTTCCTGGGTTTGGCAAACGCCTCTATCGGTTTATCCAGCCTTTGTTTCGTGATTTCAACAAGGCCAAACGGCGCTTGGTGAAAGCCGCCTGCCTGCTGCATGACGTCAGTTGGCGGGCAAACCCAGATTTCCGAGCCGAAATATGCTTCGATAACGCCACGCGGTCAAATTTGGGCGGCCTCAAGCATTCGGAAAGGGTTTTTCTAGGCTTTGCGCTGATGCAGCGCTATCGAAAACACAACGACGGGTCGCAATTCAATCAGATGAAAACATTGCTCACGGCCGAAGAATTGGAGCAGGCCAAAATTCTGGGCAAAGCCATCCGTTTCGGCGCGATGCTGTGGACCTCAGATAAAGAAATGCCCGGCTCGTTGCACTGGAAGCGGAAAAGCCGCTTGCTTGAATTACATCTAAGCGGCCCAACCGTGCCGTTGTTCGGCGAAGTGGCACAGGCGCGGTTTGCTGCGCTCGGCACGGCGTTAAACGCCAAAACTCACATCAAGATAACTGATTAAAACCAGCACGGCGTAAGAACAGTTGTCGGCTCACGTCGCGTTGCGGATGGCCGCAAGAAATGTCTCGTACAACGGCTCATTTGAGCAAATAATCTCGCCATCTCCAAGAATATCGCAACTTTTGTCAATTGGGCTGGCCAAACCGCCCGCTTCGCGCAGAATAATCAAACCCGCCGCTAAATCCCAAACATTCAAGCGACGTTCCCAAAAGCCATCAAAGCGACCAGCGGCAACATAGGATAAATCTAGCGCCGCAGACCCCGACTGGCGCACGCCGGCACAGACCGGCAAAAGCCGCCCTAAATCCCGCAGCGATGCTGGAAGATCCGCACGGCCGGCAAATGGCAGCCCGGTCGCAAACACCGCTTCGATCATCCGGCTGCGCCCCGACACCCGTAGTCTTGTTTCATTCATCCAGGCCCCGCTGCCCTTCTCGGCGAAAAACAATTCGTTTTTAATCGGGTCATGAACCACGCCAGCAACGACCTGCCCCTTGTGTTCGAGCGCAATAGACACCGACCAATGCGGCAATCCATGCAAAAAATTAGTGGTGCCGTCTAACGGGTCAACAATCCAGCGTCTGGTCGGATCCGTCCCTTCAATCTCGCCACTTTCCTCCCCAATCCACCCATAGGTCGGACGGGCTTGCAGCAACTCGTCTTTAATGATTTTTTCGGCTGCAATATCAGCCTTGGTGACAAAATCCCCCGCGCCTTTAACCGAGACCTGCAGGTTTTCAACTTCCTGAAAATCTTTCATCAAGGACCGGCCGGCCTTGCGGGCCGCCTTTACCATAACGTTCAAATTAGCGCTGGTTTGCATTATCACTGTCCTTGCTGCTGAAGCGCGCGTATACGCGCCGGGGGCCCGCTTGCCAAGAGCTGATTGCCCCGTCCCGCCACCAACCCCTGACCGGTGGACGCTGCACATTGCAGGCACTGAGCGGCCCGACCAGAAAAACGCGCCACAGCGACAGCAAGGCCTTGAAAAGGTCGGCGCGTGATCAAGATTGGCGCAAGTAACAAGATATCTGGCCACACCGCTTAAAATAATTTTTGGCCGACACATAATTAATGACTGTGATTCCATCCCAGAAAAAGGATCAACCGTTGCGCACCAATCATCTTTAGCATGTCAATTACAATAGATTTTGGTTACGCACCACCTAGAATAAAGCTCAAATGAGGAGTGACAGCGCATGTCTGACCCGAGCGACTACCGGCTTGAGGACCAAATAGGCTTTAAACTCAGGCTCGCAAACCAAAAACATCTGGAGGTGTTTTCACGCTTGATGCCCGACGTTACGCCCACGCAATTTGCGGTCTTGGCAAAGCTGAAAGAAACAGGCTCGATTTCGCAAAATCACCTCGGGCGGCTGGTTGGAATGGATGCGGCCACAACAAAAGGCGTGGTAGACCGGCTGAAGAGAAAAGGCTTTGTGTTAAGCACACAATCACAAAAAGATTTGCGGCGTCTGGACATTTCGTTAACCCCAGAGGGGCGGGCGTTTACCACCAAAACTATTGAAAACGCACTCCATATTTCGGCCCACACTGCGGCCAATCTGTCGTCTCGAGAATTGGACCGCCTGCTTGATCTTCTGGACAAGCTGTAAAAGGTTATCGCAACCCGTCAATGCCCTCTGCTGCGCCATGTGTCAGCCCACCAACCCGCGGCAAAGGGCGGCCACTATCTGTCACAGCCACTGCCACCATCAATTCATTGGCCCGCGGAGAATCGTTCAACCGTACTTCGATACCGTCAAAATGGCTGCGCACATATGCGGCCTCTTTATGGCCCAGCGGCACGTCAAGAACCTGCCCTGGCCCACCCATTTTTTTAGAGGACGGCACCAAGGCTGCCCCTTTTTCCACCGCTTTACGCAAAGGTGCGCCAAGCTTTGGGTGCAAAATCGCCGCGGCATGCTCCAATTCACCGTTCTCACCGACCATAACCGCCTTGCCATAGCTTTCCGCCTGATCTGACGAAATACCCAGCGCGGCCACGCATTTATCGCCCAAAAGACCGCCAAGCTCCGCACCGATATCCATCAAAGGTGTGAGGTCTTCAACATAGCGGCCGGCAAAGGGGTTGGCAATTACCGCCACCGCCACCGCCTTGCGGGTGGCCGGTGAAATCACTTTGCCAATCTCTTGATGGGTTTCCTCGACCCAGACCGCAATCTTTCGAATATCTGCACTCATCTCAATCCATCCTTTCCTTCAATTTTACCCGCCTGCAAGCCGCCCGCCCGATTGTGGACCCGCGCGCCTGTGGTCATCACCAGCGTCAGAACCATCTCATTAGCCCGTGGTGCATCATTGAGGCCGATTTCCATCGAGTCAAAATGACTGCGGACATAAGATGCCTCGATATGGGTCACGGGCACATCAAGACGCGCACCCACGCCTCCCACCTTTTTTGATGAGGGCACGATGGCTTTGGCCCCACCCAGTACATCGCGCATCGCATAGCCGCCAGGCGCATGCCAGAGCGCGCCATGTTCCAATTCGCCCGCAGCGCCAATAATTGCGCCTTTTCCGTAGCCCTCGACCAGGGCAGGATCACCGCCCAGCAGCCCAATTAACCGCGTCGCCATCTCAAGACCAAGAGGCTTGAGGTCTTCCATAAAGGGCTGAATATCTTCGGCAAAGGTGCCAGAAAACGGATTTTCAATCACGGCAACAACCGCGGCGCGGCGCAACGGGGTGTCAGCCTTAGGCCCCCCCTCGTGATAGATCTCTTCGGTGCAACTGACGATTTTTCTAATCTTAACCTCAGGCATATTCCACATTCTTTCCAAGTTGATTAAATTGCGTCTTCGCCGGATCGATAATGTACGACTTCCCTCGCAAGAACAACGCCGCACCACAGATCAACCCCTTGCCCCGCATCTGTTCAGCCAAAAGTCCACCCCGGCCCAATGCCGCAACCACATCGCTGCCTGCCAGCCCACCAACGCCTGTAACAACATGACGCTGGCCCAGATCGTTTTCGGGATCAAGATCACAGGCTGGCGCACGACAGATCGCCGCATGACCGGGTAAATCTACCGCATTGGCAATCAGCGTTGCGGCGACATCTGCCTCAGCCGCAGTCTGCGCCAACACTGTCACCGCATCGGCAATACCCCGCGAAAGGCTGCGCCCATGTCGTCCGCTGGTGGCAATGCCTCGGGCAGGATCAGCAATCGTCAAAGTGATACGAGCCAATTCAGAATTTTCACGATCCGCAACCAATGTGCGAAACCGCTCGGTCCCGGAAAGCCAAAGCGCAATATCGCCACCATTATTGACATAGGCACGGCGCATTTTGGCCTTTGTCAGCATCGCTGTCAGCACTGTATCGGCAACTGCCCCGGCAACAGCCGCCATCGGCGTGACAAATCCCCAATTCACATGGGGCTGAACCGCGCGCTGCATCTGCAGCGCAATTGCCCCTGTCACATCGCCATTTTTCTGGCACCGCAATATTGGCAACTCGGCAACCAGTTCTTCCAAAACAGTGTGAAACCGCTGTGTTGCCGCCGCAAACGCCGCCGCACGATCGCCATCAACGCCAATAATCAAATCAATCGGGCCATGATGTAAATGCAGACGCCTGCCATCCGCCAGCCGTTTTGCCACAGCAGTCTGCATTACGAGCAACTCTGTTTTGATACTGCCCAACGATAATTTTTCTGGTCAGTTGGATAGGCATGATTGGTTGTCGGAGTAACTGTGCGAATTTCGGAACTCAGCACCGCCTCTATCGGCACAATACGGTCCACATGCCCCCCCAGAGCGACATAATCAGCTTTGCGCAGCGTAAACTCAACCGGCGCGACCAAGGCAGGTGTTGGCACATATCCAAACGCATTGCTCGGCATCTCCATCACGTCAGCCATAAAGGTGATCCCACCGCCGGGCCAGATATAGGCCGGTGCCCCACCACAGGTAACATGGGTCAGCGCCTCTTTTACCGAACGGGTCAGCCGCACCGGATTTTCGGTCACTCCGGCCCGCAAAGAGCCGCCCGCGCCTCCCATAAACAAAACCGAACACAGCGATGGTTCACAGTTTTCGGCCACGCGTTCCGCCGAGGCCAAAAGTGGGGCCGATATTGTTGCGGGTTGCGGCACCAAACCTGCATCCAGTTCAAAATAAGCCCATTGTTCGCCCGTGGTCGAGATCATCAACAACCGCAATCCCGGCCAGGCTTTCTTGGGATCAGCAGGTTTTAAAATTGATAGCGGATCTTCCACATCTGTACCGCCCCAGCCAGTACCGGGTTCGGCCACCTGAAAATACCGCCCCGGCGTGGATTTACGGCCCAGCACCTTAATGCCTGAAGGCGCCATATCCAAGCCTTTGCCCGCCTCATGTTCGGAAAGAACACCCGTGATGTGATCGTCCACCACAACCACCTCATCGACATGGGGCGCCCATTGCTGAGCAAACATACCAATCGTCGCAGATCCACACCCCACCCGCATCAGCTTTTCAGCAACTCCGTTGATAATCGGAGGCTGACCGGCCTGCACAGTAAGCGTTGCGCCGGCGTCGATTTCCAAATCGACCGCTTCACGATTGCACAGTTGCAACAGCGCGTCACAGGTCGCCCGCCCCTCTTTTTTTGACCCGCCAGTCAGATGATCAACCCCACCCAGAGACAGCATTTTTGAGCCGTATTCACCAGTCATGACATGACCTATCGCCTCGCCATTCGCACGCACGATCGCCCGTTCATGACCGATATGACGATCAGAATCAATTTTAACCTTCACGCCGCAATAGCTGAAAATACCCTCAGTCACGACAGTGACCATATCAATATCATCAACCTGCTGGCTGACGATAAAAGGCGCTGGCTTATAATCGGGATAGGTGGTTCCAGCACCGACTGCAGTGACAAATTGCCGGCGCGCCTGTATCATATCACCGTCCCACCCCGACGGCGCGTCACCAGTACCGAGAAACGCAACTGCAGGCACGCCACTTTCAATCACTGTCAGCGGATCAAGCCGGATCAGATCGCCACCATGATTGGCATAGCGGTCACAGGCCCCGGATTTTCCCTCAGCAATAAAACACATCACCGGGCAAGCATCACAACGAATTTTCTCCGCTTTAGCAGACAGTTGATCAGTCATATCCAGCCTCTTTCAATGCCGTACGCACCCGTGATGGGGTGGCTGGCACACTGTAAAGCCGCACCCCGGTCGCATTTTTGATCGCGTTCAACAGTGCCGGTGCCGTGGGAATAAGCACATGCTCGCCCAGTCCTTTGGCACCGTAGGGGCCCTCAGCATCTGCCTGTTCAATAATCAGCGTCTCAATCGGCGGCACATCTCCAATGGTGGGCATCAGGTAATCATGCAGGTTTTCGGTCCGTCCCGGCAGATATTCTTCCATCAACGCCATGCCCAACCCTTGGGCAATGCCCCCCTGCACCTGACCCTCAACCAACAGTGGATTGATCGCTTGTCCCACGTCATGGGCCGCCGTAAACCGCTGCGGACTAACGCTCCCCAACCGGATATCCACCTCGACCACGGCAAGATGGGCCGCATAACCAAACTGCGCATAAGGCACCCCTTGCCCGTTTTCATCCAGCGGCAGGGTTGGTGGATCATAGGTTTCTATGGCCTCAAGAACATAGCCGTCAGCCCCGACAGGCAGCCGCTGCAAAGCCACCACATGCGGTCCTGCGCCATCACAGATAGTCACCGTTCCAGAATCAAAGCTGAAAGATGCATCGGGACCTGCATTTGCCAGCGCCAGCACTTTGCGCCGTAAACTTTCACCCGACAGGCGCGCGGCGTTGCCGGACACAAACGTCTGTCGCGAGGCTGAGGTCTTGCCCGCATCCGGGGTAATGTCCGTGTCGGGCCCCAACAGATGAATGTCGTGCACCACCACCCCCAGCGCCTGTGCGAAAATCTGCGCAATCACAGTATTGGACCCCTGCCCAATATCGGTCGCGCCTTGGTGCAGAAAAATACGCCCCTCGGCGGTAATACCAGATTTAATCGTCGACGGGTTGGGCAGCGAAGTATTGCCACATCCATACCAGCCGGCAGCCACACCAACCCCGCGCTTAACGGATGCATTCTCAGCATTAAATGCCGCGCAAAGCGCCTTTTCCCGCTGCCAAGCCGGGCGCAAGGCACGCAGGCAATCCTTGATCCCAACGCCCTGTGTAAACACTTGCCCACAGACCGTTTCAGCGCCGTCTTCCAGCGCGTTTATCTCGCGAAACTCAAGCGCATCGATCCCCAGCTTATCGGCCAATTCATCAAACAGGCTTTCTTGCGCAATCGCTGCCTGCGGCACACCAAACCCGCGAAACGCCCCAGCGGGCGGGCAATGGGTATAGATCCCACGGGACTCAGCGCGGTAATCAGCTATCTGATAGGGACCTGAAGCATGCACCGGCACGCGATTGGCAACCGTTGGCCCCCAAGAGGCGTAGGCCCCGGTGTTGAAGTCTCCAGTGAATACAAAACCGCAAATCCGCCCGGCTTTGGTCGCGCCGATCTTAAGATCGATTTCGGAGGGATGGCGCTTGGTTGTCGCCTGCATCGTTTCTGTACGGCTGTACGTCATGCGAACTGGCTGACCCGTTTTCAGCGTCGCCAACGCCAGAAACGGCTGAACCGACAAATCCAGTTTAGAACCAAAACCGCCGCCGACCGCAGTGGGTCGTATCCGGAGTTTACCTTGATCACAGCCAAGAATTGCCGCCAGGCTTTCTAGATCCATGACCGGCGCTTGGGTGCAGGCATGCACCTCTATGCGTCCCTCCACGCATTCGGCAAAGCCGGCTTCCGGCTCGATATAACCATGCTCGACAAAACCCGTTTCAAACAGCCCCTCCACCACGGCATCGGCGTCCAACAACCCATTTTTTGCATCACCACGAGCCACAAAGCCACCGCACATCACGTTTTGGGGATGGTCTGCATGCAACTGCGGTGCCGAGGCCATCAGCGCCTGTGCGACCCGCGACACTGCGGGACGCTCTTCCCAAATCACCGGAAACCCGGCTTCATCAAAACATGCCATCGCTGCTGCGGTACCAATCACGGCGGCAACGGCTTCCCCGCGAAACCTGGCCTCTGTCTCAGCAAAAACCGGCTGATCCTGAAAAGCGGGAATCACGCCAAACGCATTTTTTCCGGGCACATCCGCTGCGGTCAAAACCGCATGGACCCCGGCAGTGGACGTCACATAGTGTTCAAGATCCCCAAAACGGAACTCTGCCCGCGCAAAAGGCGACCGAACAGCTTTTATCACCAGCGCCTGTGGTGGGGCAACATCATCGCCAAACACCTCGCGCCCCTGAAGTTTTTGCAGCCCATCGAGGCGGGCCACAGAAGTCCCAACAGCACCAGAGCCACTGACAGCCACAGGAAAGACCTCAGCTTGCCCCGCTTCACAGACCGCATCGATAATCTTGCGATACCCGGTGCAACGGCACAACACCCCCCCGAGCGCATCCTGAACCTGTTTAATTGTCGGTTTTGGGACATCGCGCAACAACGCAACCGCCGAAACCATCACACCGGGGGTGCAAATGCCGCATTGCGCAGCCTGATGGTTTTGAAAGCTTTGCACCAAGGCTTTGGCGCGGGGGTCCTGCCCCACAAGCCCCACCAAGGTTTCCAGCGTTTTACCTGCGGCCTGCTGGGTTGGCATCAGGCAGGCACAGACCGGATCACCATCAACCAAAACTGTACAGGCGCCACAATCACCCGCGTTACAGCCGATTTTGACATCCTTTGCGCCCAGTTGTTCGCGCAAGCTGTGCGACAGCCGTACACCGGCAGCAGCCGACACTTTCACCATCCGGCCGTTCAACTTGAATTCTGTAAAGTGAGCCGAAAGCGTCGCCGCATTATCCATGACCAAGCCCACCGTTTTGCGCGGCACCGGTCAGCGCACTGGCCACCGCGCGCCGGCACAACTCGAACGCCGCGTCAGCGCGATACGAAGCAGAGCCACGCATGTCCGAAATCGGCGAGAGCGCCTCGAGATGGGCCGGACAGATTGCCGCCTCAGCCTGCGCGGCCGTACACCCTCGTAACGCCGCTTCTAGCATCGGCACCCTTTGAGCAACCTTCGAACACGCCCCCACAGCAACGCGTGCCTCTGCAATCTTACCGTCTGCAACAGCCACCAAAGCCGCAACCATTGTGATCGAAATCACCAAATATTTACGGGCACCAATTTTGATAAAACAGCCCACGCCCTCACTCACATGCACAGGCAGGACAGGGACCGTAACCGCCGTGACCATCTCGCCGGGTTGTAATGCAGTTTGGCGCACACCGAGCACAAACTCGGTCAGAGGCACCGACCGGACGCCCGACAGCGATGCAATTTCCACCGCAGCATCAAGCGTCAATAAAGGCGGCACCCCGTCTGCAGCCGGCGAGGCATTGCACAGATTGCCCGCCAATGTCGCGACGTTCTGTATCTGCACCGAGCCCACTTCTCGGGCCGCAGCTTTCAAACCCGCAAAACAATTTGGCAAATCTGCCGTTAGAATATCAGACCAGGTGACCGCGGCGCCAAAACGCCACCCCTGCAAAGTGCGTTCAATTCCCTGCAGTTCAGCAATTTTAGTGATGTCCAAAATTGGCTGGCACAAAGGCCGTTCGCCGCGTGCCGGAAACCAGTCTGTGGCACCCGCCACAATCTCAACCCCATTCTTGCCGCCTTGTTGCAGAAAATCCACTGCATCTTGCAAAGTTGTCGGCACGAAATATTCCAAGTCAGAGTCACCCTATCGGTTCATTTGTATACTAATAATTATTCTTGCAGCCTCTGGTGTCAAACAAAATAGACGGTGGACTGCGGTTTGTCTGACTATTTTCCGTTGCAAGCCACTCAGAACCCAAGATTACCCGACAAACGCCCGCTCGACCACAAAGGTGGCAGGTTTACTGTTGGACCCTTCTTGCAGACCAAACCCCTCAAGGGCGACTTTCGTGTCGCGCAGCATGTCCATAGATCCGCAAATCATCGCGCGATCTTCAGCCAAGGACAGCGGTGGCAGGCCCAGATCATCAAACAGCTTACCCGACGCCATCAAATCGGTTTGCCGCCCCTGAAACGGAAAGTCTTCTCGGGTTACAGTGGGATAGTGGATCAACCGCTGCGCGGCCAAGTCTCCGACCAAAGGATCATCTTTCAGCGCCGCAACCAGATCATGCCCGTACCGCAGCTCTGCCACCTGACGACAGGTATGGCACAAAATAAGCCTATCAAATTTTTCATATGTGTCAGGATCCCGGATCAGGCTGGCGAAGGGTGCAATCCCGGTGCCTGTGGCAAACATATACAGCCTTTTTCCGGGCAATAACGCATCATTCACCAAAGTCCCTGTCGGCTTTTTCCGCATCAAAACACTGTCACCCACCCGGACCTTTTGCAAATGTTGGGTCAGCGGTCCGTCAGGCACTTTGATCGAATAAAATTCGATCTCTTCATCCCACGACGGGCTGGCAATCGAATAGGCGCGAAACACCGGCTTTTGGGCATTGGGCAAGCCGATCATCACAAACTCACCAGACCTAAACCGAAAACTGGCCGGGCGTGTGATGCGGAACTGAAACAGGCTCTCGGTATAATGCTGTACCGAACTCACCGTCTCAACAAAGACACCCTTAGGGATTTCAAATTGCTCTGGCGCTATTTCGACTTTGACTGGCATGCAAACTCAGACCCCTTAATCAAATTAATTTCGTTAGTATACATATGATATATTTTGTCAATAGCCTGACCTGAAATGACACTATACTGACTTGATCGGCATCAAATATATGTTAGCGTTCAAACGACTCAAAAGGGGACTTCTTATGTCGACAGACAACACAAAACTTGTGATCCGCAACATTGGCCTGTTGTTATCTGGCAAAATAGAGCAGCCCATTCTGGACGGTGACTGCCTAATTGCCCTGAACGGTAAAATCACCGCATGGGGGGCAGACAAAGATCTCGACACCGAGGCTGCTACCACCGAGATTGACGCCCATGGCGTGACGCTGGCGCCAGGACTGATCGACAGCCATATCCACCCGGTGGTTGGCGACTATACGCCGCGACAACAGCAGTTACACTGGATTGATAGCACGTTGCACGGCGGGGTCACCACGTTAATCTCGGCTGGTGAAGTGCATATGCCGGGTCGTCCGAAAGATATTGTTGGGCTAAAAGCCATGGCAATTGCATCACAGCGCTGGTACGAAAATTTTCGGCCCTCAGGCATGAAGGTGCACGCCGGCGCGCCGGTCATCGAACACGGTATGGTCGAGCAGGATTTTAAAGATCTCGCCGACGCCGGTGTGAAACTGCTGGGCGAAGTCGGCCTTGGCACCGTCAAAGACGGCAAAACCGCAAAACAAATGGTCGACTGGGCACGCAAATACGGCATCCAAAGTACGATCCACACCGGTGGCCCGTCTATTCCCGGTTCGGGATTGATTGATGCCGATATGGTGCTTGAGACCGGCACCGACGTGATCGGCCATGTCAACGGCGGGCATTCTGCACTGCCCGATGATCAGATTATTTGTCTGTGTGAAAGCTGTTCTGCCAGCCTTGAGATCGTCCATAACGGCAATGAGCGTGCGGCACTTCTAACGCTCAACACCGCGCGCGAATTAAAGCAGCTAGACCGGCTTATTTTGGGCACCGACGGGCCTGCGGGTTCTGGGGTTCAACCTTTGGGAATCCTGCGTATGGTGGCAATGCTGTCAAGCCTTGGCCATGTCGCTGCCGAGACCGCATTTTGCTTTGCCAACGGCAATACGTCACGCCAACGAGAGCTGGACACTGGCTTGATCGAGGTGGGCAAATGCGCAGATTTCGTGTTGATGGATCAAGCCCAGCATGCACCGGGGAAAAATATTCTCGAATCAATCCAGCTTGGCAATCTACCAGGTGTGGGCATGACCATCATCGACGGCCTTGTCTGCAGTCAGCGCAGTCGTAATACTCCACCGGCGCAGCGCCTGCCTGAAATTGTCACCACCCGATCCTAATCGTGATGTAAAACAGGCTTATTGATGCGCAGCAGTCACGGCCCGTTTGGTCATCACTGCAACCAGATGCGCGCGGTACGTCTGCGCGGCGTGGGCGTCAGCAATCAGCTCTGCCGGATCAATCGCAAGATTGCCGATTGCAACGGGCGCAAATTCATTTGACAGCGCCGCCTCAGCCTCGGCCCAGCGAAAAACGCCCATTTGCGACGCGCCGGTGACCGCCACGCGAACCACACCGTCAAATCGCGCCACAAAGACGCCTACAAGCGCGAATCGCGATGCAGGCTGGACGAATTTTTCATAATGCGCGATCTCGGGGATTGGAAAGCGTACCGCAGTGATCAGTTCGCCATCATCCAACGCGGTGCCAAACATGCCGTCAAAGTAATCCTCGGCCGCAATCCGGCGCAGGTTGGTTTCAATAACGGCACCACAGGCCAGCACAGCTGCCGGATAACAGGCCGCGGGATCATTATTGGCAAGACTGCCACCAATTGTGCCGCGGTTACGTACCGCCGGATCACCGATATGCCCCGCAAGATCGGCCAGCGCTGGAAAAGACGCTGCCGCCTGAACCGCCACATCTGCATGCCGCGTCGCGGCGCCTATGACGACCTCTTTCGCTGTCACCGTCACGCCTTGCAGCGCCTTTATTCTGGTCAGACTGACCAAGCGCTCTGGGCTTGCCAATCTTTGCTTCATCGTCGGGATTAAGGTTTGCCCACCCGCCAGCGCCTGTGTCTCTTCATTTTGCAAGGCGGTTACCGCCTCGTTCAGACTGGTCGCGGTCAATAATTCGAAATCATACATTCAACATATCACCTTGGGTTTTGCGCGAAAGCATCTTGTTCGGATGCCGCCAAGACCGCTTTAATAATATTGTGATAGCCAGTGCAGCGACATATATTCCCCTCAAGATAAGTTCGAATAGTGCTCTCATCGGGCTTGGGTGTGTGTCTGAGCAAGGCTGTTGCCGACATCACCATCCCGGGCGTGCAAAACCCGCATTGCAAACCGTGATTATCTTGAAAGGCCTGCTGGATTCTGTTGAGAGACCCATCGGCATTGGCTTGCCCCTCGATCGTGTTGACTTTTGCGCCGGCGGCTTCGGCCGCAAACATGGTGCAGGCCTTCACCGCATCGCCGTTTATATGAACGATGCAAGCCCCGCATTGGCTCGTATCACAGCCTATATGTGTGCCTGTCAGCCCAAGTTCGTCACGCAGAAACTGCACCAAAAGCGTACGGCCCTCGGCCTGGCCCGACACCGGCTGACCGTTGACTGTCATGTTCAGCTGCAGCATGGTTCATTCCCTAAGTTCTAAAAGTGCGCTTTCTGGCACAGGGCAGATCATTCCACGGTCCGGTCAAGCGGTCTCCCACTGGCTTGGTAAGACATTTAGGTCGTATCAGGCCGCGATCAAGTCAGCCAGATCGCCTGCACATCTTCACCCCAACCCATCGTCAAACGCGTACCATCCTGCAACACAGGCCGCTTCATCAATGTCGGCTGTGCCAGCAATTGCGCGTCCGCCTCGGCCTCACGCAACCACATCGATAACCCGCGATAGGTGGTGGATTTCTGGTTCACTAAAGTCGAACCAAACTCGGCAAGCAGTATTGCCCATTCATCTTCGGACAAAGGCTCTGCTCTGACATCGCGAAACGTCACCGAATGGCCCTCTGCCTCCAGCGCTTTGCGGGCTTTTTTACAAGTATCACACGTCGGTATTCCATAGAGGATCATATGTTGCTCCCTAATTATTTAGCTATCATCTGGCACAAGTTCTGCACAGGATGCAGACACCGCCGCGACCCACCGGGCCTGCTTACAGCTATAGCAATTGCTCAAACTCACGCCATTCACCTTTGCTCATCCCCGAGGTTTCCTGCGTTACCGCCTCGCCTTTGAGCATCCTGCGTACACATTCTAGCGCCGTGCCACTGAGCGTTGCCCCACCAAGGCGATAATCCTCGAAGGCAGCGTAGGCATAGGGCACCCAATCGGCCACCACGGAACAGATAGCGTCAGCATAGACGCGGATTTCGTATTGCGCATGAGCATCAGCACGCAGCCGCAGAAAATGCAGTAAATTGTGCAAATCAACCTTCCAATACCATTGGGTATAGATATTAGCCGGAAGATTCATCCGCGCAAGCTCGCGCGCAAGCCCCTGTTGGCCATCATCACTGATCATTGCCTGATAATTGTTGTAGGACCGCTCAGAATCAGATTTTAGAATATCCAAAACCCGGGCGGCCTCTTCTCCGGTCAAAGTCTCGCCGCGTCCTTGGTTATTCACTACCGATTGTGCGGCGACATGTTCCGGCGCCGGAATATAAAACTCTCGGTCTAAGATCGAATAGCGCGCAGAGTATTCATTCACGTTTGCAGTGCGGTGCCTGATCCATTGACGGGCCACAAAAACCGGCAGTTTTACATGCAGTTTGACCTCACACATTTCAAACGGCGTCGAATGCCAGTGACGCATCAGATAGCGGATCAAACCCTCGTCATTTTGAACAGATTTGGTACCCTTGCCATAGCTTACACGTGCCGCCTGACAGATTGCCGCATCATCACCCATATAATCGACCACACGTACAAACCCGTGATCCAAAACCGGGATCGCATTATACAGATGGGCTTCCATACCCTCGCTCACCGCACGCAGCGTCTGCCGTGGCGCCGCGCGCAGGGCGTCAATTTCGGCTTGTTGGTCAGGGGTCAGGGTCATCGGGAGAATCCTTTGGACAGCGTGTTGAGTCGCGACGACTATATCTGGTCACATCCAGACACAAAATAGCTATATGAGCCATTCCTTATAACAAACCAAAGTTGGTTCATAGCTGCCTTCTTTCGTAAATTTCCAGCAAAAGCATCTCTGTCTGCGCAGATTACAGGTATCGACATCACCGAAACATACGTTAGGGTTGGCCCCAAACTGATTTTGGAGAGCGATAAATGGGTCTGAAATATTTACACACAATGGTCAGGGTCAAAGACCTAGAGGCGTCTTTGGCATTCTATACTCTGCTAGGTCTAAAAGAGACCCGTCGCAAAGAAAGTGAAAACGGGCGCTTCACTTTGATCTTTATAGCGCCAGAAGGCCAAGAGGATCGCCCGATTGAATTGACCTACAATTGGGACGGCGATGATGGCCTGCCCAACGACAGTCGCCACTTTGGCCATTTGGCTTTTGGTGTGGATAACATTTACGAAACCTGCGCAAATCTTCAAGCCAATGGGGTGACGATCAATCGTCCCCCGCGTGACGGTCATATGGCATTTATCCGCTCACCTGACAATATATCGATAGAATTACTGCAAAACGGGCCATCGCTAGAGGGCGCCGAACCGTGGTTAAGCATGGGAAACACTGGTCATTGGTGAATCTGCCCATTGGTGAATCTGCCTGCTGCTGAATGGGAGCGGGCGGAAGAACAAACACGATATCAACGTTTTGCAGCTTTGGTTTGTCTGTATGCGACCCAGCTAAAAATACGCCGTATTTCAGGCTTAATAGATATACCGTATCTGGTCGGTCCAATACCGCTCCACCCGGCGCAGTGAGCTGGCAATATCCTCGATACCTTCCGAGCCCAGTACACCTTTGCTTTGCAAACCGTCAGAGTGGCGGGCGAATAGCTCCGCAACGATATCGCGAATGGAGCGGCCCTTTTGGGTCAGGCGAACCCTTACCGAGCGGCGATCTATTTCGCTGCGCTGATGGTGCATATACCCCATCTCTACCATCTTTTTGAGATTATAGCTGACATTGCTGCCTTGATAGTAACCTCGTGACTTTAGTTCGCCAGCAGTGACTTCATTCTCACCAATATTAAATAATAAAAGTGCCTGTACTGGATTAATTTCTAATACATTGATACGTTCAAACTCATCTTTAATAACATCCAACAATAATCGGTGCAAACGTTCGACCAGCGCTAACGCCTCCAGGTAGCTTTCAGCAAACCCAAGCTTAATGCCGCTATCCAGCGCAGGGTGAATTGTCATTTCAATCTCCAACAAAATCTCTACTTGGGAAACTGGAATAAAATCACCAATAATAGGTTAAACTGCGATTTTCGTTAGCTAAAATGCAGACTATTCGATTTTATGTAATGTTGTCGCGACCCTTGCAATCATCGCAGAAAACCGCTCGGGCGCGGCGTTTTGACCGGTAACCCATTGATACAGATCATGATCATTTTCAGACAGCATCGCATCGTACAAGGTTAAATCGGCTTCCGTCATCCTTTCAAGATGACTATCGGCAAAGGCTGAAAGGATGAGGTCCATCTCTTTGATACCTCTGCGCATCGATCGCATTTTCAATCTTTTGACCCGATGCTCCAGCAGTTCACCCATGATCGGCACTCTGCAAAATCAAACGCAGTTTCTTTTCCAACCGAGCTAGGCGCTCGGCTGATGTCTTCATCACGGTTTTCATATCGCGAATCTCGTTCAGCGTTTCTTGGATATCCGGGGCAATATCTGAGCCGTCATCAGGGCCGGAAATGCCTTCACCCTCGGCGTTCAGCAACCACATGATGGAGACGTTCAGCAATCCAGCCATCATCGACAGACGGTTGGCACGCGGTTCTGAAAGATCTTGTTCCCAGTTACGCAGCGTGCTGACCTTGACCCCCAAACGCTTGGCCATATCCGACTGGCTCATCGCGGCCTGCTCGCGCGCAGCGGCCAGACGGTCGCCAAAAGTCGCCATGTCTGGCCCGTACCAATCGCTCTCAACGGGGTCCATATCCTAATCCTTGTATGTTTCAATCTGTGCTTGCATGATGTCGCAAATTACCCACGGGTACAACCCGATCAGATTGGAGCACCTATGGCCTTGCTGTCCGACACGCTTACCCGCGTCAAACCCTCACCCACGGTTGCGATGTCATCTAAGGCGATTGAAATGCGTGCCGCGGGGCGCGACATTATTAGTCTCAGTGCCGGTGAGCCAGATTTTGACACCCCTGAAAACATCAAAGCAGCGGCAATTGCAGCGATCCTTGCGGGCAAAACCAAATATACCGCCCCCGACGGCATCATCGAGCTCAAGCAGGCCATCTGTGACAAATTTCTGCGTGACAATGCATTGCGCTATCGGCCTGATCAGGTTTCTGTCGGAACTGGCGGCAAGCAGGTGCTATATAATGCACTGATGGCCACCCTGAACCCCGGCGACGAGGTGATCATCCCAGCGCCTTATTGGGTCAGCTATCCCGATATGGTCTATTTGGCCGGCGGCGAGCCGGTTATTTTAGAGACATCGGTGGAGCGCGGTTTTAAGTTGTCTGCTGAGGCGCTTGAGGCCGCGATCACCCCACGGACGAAATGGTTCATTTTTAATTCGCCCAGCAACCCCACAGGCGCAGGGTATCACTGGGACGAATTGCGCGCCCTGACCGAAGTGTTGCTGCGCCATCCCCATGTCTGGGTACTCAGTGATGATATCTATGAACATCTGGTCTATGATAATTTCAAGTTCTGCACCCCAGCCGAGGTCGCCCCAGACCTGATGGACAGAACCCTGACCGTCAACGGCGTCTCAAAGGGTTTTGCCATGACTGGCTGGCGCATAGGCTATGCCGCCGGGCCGCAGCCATTGATTGCAGCGATGCGAACCATACAGGGCCAAAGCACTTCAAATCCCTGTACGGTCAGCCAATGGGCCGCACTGGAGGCGCTCAACGGGCCGCAAGATTATATCGCCAGCAACAATATTTTGTTTCGAAAGCGCCGCGATCTGGTAATTGCCCAGTTAAACGCAATCGATGGTATCACTTGCCCCACCCCAGAGGGCGCCTTCTATGTCTATGCCTCGATCGATGGGCTGATCGGCAAGACAACTGCGGCAGGCGTCCTCCTAGACAATGACGAAGCCTTTGCCTTGCAACTGTTGGAAGAGGCGAATGTCGCCATTGTTTTTGGCGCGGCTTTCGGACTTTCCCCCTGTTTCAGGGTCAGCTACGCGGCCTCTGAGGATACATTAAAGGCAGCTTGCGCGCGTATTGCAGAGTTTTGTGCAGCGTTAACATAACAAGTACAGGTGCATGCCGGACTGGTTTTTGCGCATATTTTTTTGGGTTTTCTTCTCAGGTCAACGGTATCGCCTTGCAGACTTGAAAGGATTTAAGCCGAGACTTTAGTGGGGACTGATCCAGTGTGAGTTCAAGGCTCTATCTTACAGGACCAGATCCAAAACCGTGCCATAAGCAAGCCCGCAGCAACTGCCAAACCGACCACCAACCCCATCCAGACCCCGACGCCCTGCCACTGCAGAACAAATCCCATGTAATAGGCGGCTGGAATACCAATCATCCAATAACTTACCCCCGCAATCACCATAGGCGCTCCGGCATCATGAACCCCCCGCAACAGGCCCAGCGCCATAGCCTGCACAGAATCGACCAACTGAAACAGCGCCGCCACCGCCAAAAGCGTGGCCCCAGTTTGTAAAATAAGGTCGCGGTCCCCGTCATTGACATCCAAAAACAATCCGATCAGCGTGTGGGGGTGCGCCAAAAACGCATAGATTGTCACTGCGACCACCGCCATCGCCACAGCGGTCACCGCCCATGCACCCCGGCGCAGATGCCCCTCATCGCGCCGGCCCAGCGCATTTCCTGCCCGGATTGTTGCGGCATTGCTCAACCCAAGGTGGATCATGAATGTAGCGGCCGTGAGTTGTATGGCGATCCCATGAGCCGCCAGCGGCACCGTCCCCAGCCATCCCATCATAATCGTCGAGGCTGCAAACAAACCGGATTCGGCCAAACTGGTCAGACCGACAGGCACCCCCATACGGGCAACAGCCCCAAACACATCCCAGTCCAGCCGCCAGAGCCGATGAAACAATGCGTGCTCTGCCGAAGTTTTGGAAGCGTAAAACACAACGCCAAAGAACAGCCCAAGATTGACCAACAATGAGGCTACAGCGGCGCCCTGAATGCCCATCGCAGGCGCCCCCCAATGACCAAAAATCAGCGCATAGTTCAACACAGCGTTCAGCCCAACGCCCCCTACGGTGATCCACAGGACCACTTGGGTCTTTTCCAGCGCTGCCAAATAGGATTTGACCACCATCATCAACAGCGCCGGGACAATCGCAAATCCAGCGATCCGTAAATAACGCTGCACCTCTTCGGCCAGCGACAGCTGTTGACCAAAGGCTTGTAACAGGGGGGAAGACCACCAAAAGGCCGGCAACACCACAAGCCCGTACAACGCGCTGAGCCAGAACCCCATTCGGGTCACGCGCCGGACACGCAGTTGATCACCCTGTGCCTCGGCACTGGCAACCAGCGGCATAATCGCCGCAGAAAAACCTGCACCCAAAATAAACAGAACAAAAAACATAGTACTGCCAAGCACCAAGGCTGCCAAACCCGCGACCGAATGCCAGCCCATCATCACCGTATCGGTCATCCCGATCGAAAAATGTGCCAGATGGCCACCAATCAATGGCAAGCCAAGGCGCATAATCGCGCGGAAATGCTGCTGGTAGGACACGGTCAACGACAAAGAAACGGCTCACTCTAAATAACAAAAGTACAGATCTAAACCAGCCATGCCCAAAAAAGCGCCTCAGAACAACCCTCAAGGCACCCTGTCCCGCATACTTGTGCAAGTCGAAGAAGGCTAATTTGCAAAATGCTGCCCCACCGACCGAACTGAGCCTTCCCCCCGCGCCTGCAACCTGTCATATTGCGCAGCAACAAGATAAAAACAGAGCAGCCTACATGTCAGAAGATCTTCTCAGCAGCACCCAAGGGTCTGACTATAACGCGTCCTCAATCGAGGTGCTCGAAGGGTTGGAGCCAGTACGCAAACGGCCCGGCATGTACATCGGTGGTACCGACGAGCGCGCGTTGCATCATCTCGTGGCCGAGGTGCTCGACAATTCAATGGATGAGGCAGTCGCGGGTCATGCCAACCGCATCGAGGTTGAGTTGCACGCTGATTACGCAGTGACCATCCGCGACAACGGCCGTGGCATCCCTGTCGACCCCCATCCCAAGTTCAAAGATAAATCAGCGCTGGAAGTAATCTTATGCACGCTGCATTCGGGCGGTAAGTTTTCCGGCAAAGCCTATCAGACCTCGGGCGGTCTGCACGGTGTAGGCGCCTCGGTCGTGAACGCGCTCTCCGACAGTATGGTGGTTGAGGTTGCGCGCAACAAAGAACTGTTCGAACAACGCTTTTCGCGTGGCATTCCACTGGGGCCCGTGGCGAAAATTGGTACGGCCCCAAACCGGCGTGGCACCACGGTGACCTTTCATGCCGATGAACAGATTTTTGGGTCACACCGCTTTAAACCGGCCCGCTTGCTGAAAATGGTCCGCTCAAAAGCCTATCTGTTTTCCGGGGTGGAAATCCGTTGGAAATCAGCCATTTCGGATGGCGAAACCCCACAAGAAGCCGTGTTCCACTTTCCAGGCGGGCTGGCTGATTATCTACGCGAAACCCTTGGAAACGCAACCACATACGCCGAAAAGCCCTTCGCCGGTACTGTTGATTTTCAGGAAAAATTCAGCGTCCCAGGCAAGGTGGAATGGGCAATAAACTGGACCCCGGCGCGGGACGGGTTTATCCAGTCTTATTGCAACACGGTTCCCACCCCCGAAGGTGGCACCCATGAGGCTGGCTTTTGGGCCGCAATTCTCAAGGGCATGCGCGCTTATGGCGAGCTTTCCAACAATAAAAAAGCTGCGCAAATCACCCGCGAGGATCTGATCACCGGCGGCTGTGCGCTGGTAAGCTGCTTTATCAGCGAGCCGGAGTTTGTCGGCCAGACCAAAGACCGTCTGGCCACCACCGAAGCCCAGCGCCTTGTGGAAAACGCTGTCCGCGATCACTTTGACAACTGGCTGGCGGCCGATACCAAATCTGCCGGAGCGATCTTGGATTTCATAGTACTGCGCGCCGAAGAACGCCTGCGCCGGCGGCAAGAGAAGGAAACTCAGCGTAAAACGGCCACCAAACGTCTGCGCCTGCCCGGAAAACTGGTCGATTGTTCGGCCACGACCCGCGAGGGTACAGAGTTGTTTCTCGTCGAAGGCGACAGCGCCGGCGGCTCGGCCAAAATGGCGCGCAACCGTAAAGTGCAAGCGCTGTTGCCCCTGCGCGGCAAGATCCTCAACGTTTTGGGTGCGGCCAGTTCTAAAATTGGCACCAATCAGGAAATCAGCGATTTATCGCAGGCGATGGGGGTCAATCTGGGCACACGGTTCAATCTCGATGATCTGCGTTATGACAAAATCATCATCATGACCGACGCCGATGTCGACGGCGCCCATATCGCAGCGCTTTTGATGACGTTCTTTTTCACCCAGATGCGGCCAATGATTGACGCCGGACACCTGTATCTGGCTTGTCCACCGCTGTTTCGGCTGACCCAAGGCGCCAAGCGCATCTATTGTGTCGATGAGGCCGAGCGTGACCAATGGATGGAAAAAGGTCTTGGCGGCAAGGGAAAAATTGACGTCAGCCGCTTTAAAGGTCTCGGCGAAATGGACGCCAAAGATCTTAAAGAGACCACAATGGATCCAATCAGCCGCAAACTGATCCGGGTCAGCATTGATGAGGATGAACCCGGCGAAACCGGCGATCTGGTCGAGCGTCTGATGGGCAAAAAACCGGAGCTGCGGTTTCAGTACATTCAGGAGAATGCGCGCTTTGTGCAAGAGCTTGACGTTTGACACTGACCCTTTGAATTCGGCTGACAGCTCAGGTGGTGCAGGCGCCATAACCGCCAGTGTTTGAAATCAAAAGAGGCTTTCAAGATGTCGTATTCAACCTATGCCGTTATTATGCTGGGCGCTGGTCTGGGCATTCCTCTGATGGCGGCTCTTAACGCCGCACTGGGGAAAATAATCGGCAATCCCGCGGGCGCGGTTGTGATCCTTTTGCTGGTCGCGATGATCGCCGCAGCTGCAATTTGCAGTCTCACCGGCGGCATATCCCTGATCACGCTGATAACGGCGCCAAAACATCTATTTTTCGCCGGGGTGCTCGCCGCATTTTACATGCTTTCCATTACGTTTATTTCGCCACATTTTGGCGTTGGTAATGCGGTATTTTTCGTTTTGTTAGGGCAGTTGGCCAGCGCTGCTGCAATTGATCACTTCGCGCTTTTTGGCGCGAATGCGACGGCTCTGACGCCAATGCGCGGTTTGGGTATTTCGGTCATGGCGCTTGGTGTCTGGATCACGCAACAGGCATAGCCCCAAAACGCACTCTCTTTCAATGTCAACCGGGCCTTTTTAACGGTCTGGGAAACGTATGGGGCAAACTGAGCTGGCAAGATTATCCGCACGCGGGGTCAACATCATGCCACTATCTTTATCAAAGCAACTTGCGCTGTTTCAAGCGACTAACACCCCTGCCTAGGGCTCCCCCACGTTTATCAATCCAGCCTATTGCGCCAACTTACACACCATTTCCCACAGGCTGTCGGGCACGTCCACATGCTCTGCCGGTTGCATGTTTTGCCCCGGCATCCGCGCACCGGGATCAAGTGCAACACCCTCGGCAACCAACGACATCCGGTCAAAAAACGCACCTGATACATCCGGATCTATAAGCAGATAATACTGGCCCAGATCATGGGGTGCCCCCGTTGGCGCTTTCAGCGGTGTGACGTTGCGCGACACCGTGCTACCGGTCATGCCAGCGGCCAGCAATTCCGCCATCAAACCGAACCCCCATCCCTTATAGCCACCCATTGATACCAGAGATCCTGCAAGCGCGGCCTCGGGATCTGTGGTCGGCGCACCATCTGCATCAATCGCCCAGCCTTCGGGAATACGTTCGCCCGCAGCTTTTGCCATGGTGATTTTGCCCAGCGCCACGGTTGTGGTCGACTGGTCAAATTGCATCGCGATACCACCCTGCCCGTCGGGCACGGCAAAGGCGATCGGATTGGTACCGATCACCCGGCTCTTACCGCCGGGTGGTGCCACAATCGGCGAGGCATTGGTCAGGCCCAGACCAATCAGGCCTGCCTGCGCAATCTGAGCGGTAAAATACCCCAGCGAGGTGCAGGTATGAGCATGACAAATCGCCAGAGACGCAGTGCCACATGCACGCGCTGCGGCAATCGCGTCGGGCAAACCACGCGCAAAAGCAGGTTGGGCAAAGCCGAACCCTGCATCAACCTCGACCACCCCCGGTTTGGGACGCGAAACAACCGGTGCGACCCGCCCATCCACGCGACCAGAAGTCAATTGCAGGCAGTAACTTTCCAGATAGTACAATCCGCAAATCCGGTTGCCCACAGCTTCGGCCTTACGCACGGCATCTGCCACCGAATGGGCAATCCAGTCGTCGGCGCCATGGGCGCTGAGTGCTTGAAAGGTTGTCGCCTCGATATCATCAAGCGAAAGAAGGGGCATGTTAGATCCTTTGTACGATTGAGATTTGTCCTTGATCCAAGCGCAGCGTCTGGTCCATGCGGCCAGCAAGGTCAAGGTTATGCGTTGCAATCAACGCCGATAGGCCAGTGTCGCGCACCAGTTGCAACAGCAATGTAAAAACCGTGTCCGACGTTGCCGGATCAAGGTTTCCCGTCGGCTCATCAGCCAAAAGCAGTTTGGGCCGGTTCGCCAGCGCCCGACAAAAGGCCACCCGCTGTTGTTCCCCCCCCGACAGAGCCGCCGGCCGGTGCCCCGCCCGATCTGCGATACCAACCTTGGCCAGCAGATCCATCGCATAATCACGTGCCTTAGCGGGCGCAACATTATTGGCCAACTGAGGGATAACAATATTTTCCAGCGCTGAAAACTCGGGCAACAAGTGATGGAACTGATAGATAAACCCAATATCTTGGCGGCGCAGCGCCGTGCGGGCTTTATCATCAAGCCCACGCATATTGACACCGTCAATTTCGACCTGACCTGAATCGGCCGTATCCAACAAACCTGCAATATGCAGCAGCGTGGATTTTCCAGCCCCGGAAGGGGCCACCAAGGCCACCACTTGCGCAGGCGCGATTGCCAAATCCAGCGCTTTTAAGACTGTGACTTCACCGTCCAATCCGCGGTTATAGGCTTTTTCGATTCCCTGCAGACGTAAAATATTGTCACTCATACCGCAGCGCCTCAACCGGATTTAACCGCGCCGCGCGCCTTGCAGGAAAGATCGTCACGACAAACGACAGCGACAGCGACAAGCCAATGGCTGTTATCACATCGCCAAATTGCAACTTGGCTGGAACATTATATAAGCCGCGAATAGACGGGTCCCAAACCCCGCCACCAGCAAGGTAATTGACCGCAGAAAATATCGTGTCGATATAAAGCGTAAACGCAACTCCAAACAGCACACCGCACAGGGTGCCCAATAGTCCGATAGAGGCGCCACAAATAAAGAATATCCGCATCACAGCCCCCTCGCTCAAACCCATTGTACGCAAAATTCCAATGTCCCGGCCCTTGTTCTTGACCAGCATAATCAACCCTGAAACGATATTCATTGCGGCGATCAGCACCAGAATGGACATGATGATAAACATCACATTATCCTCGATTGTAAGCGCTTTGAGAAAACTGCTCGAGGCCTGCCGCCAAGTCCAGATCAGCGCGTTATCACCGGCGGCCGCTTGCAGGGCAGGCATCAGCGCATCGACCGCTTCGGGATCGACCACCATCACCTCGAACTCATTGGCGGCACCCTCAGAGTTGAAAAAATTTTGCGCCGCAGCAAACGGCATATAAATACGGGTACGGTCAATGTCATAGCGCCCCGCGGTGAAAATATAGCCCACAACATAGCTTTTAACCCGGGGGCTGGTGCCAAAGGCGGTCTTGACCCCATCGGGGGACATGAGCTTGATTTTATCACCAACGATCACCCCCAGTTCGCGGGCGACCCCCGATCCGATTGCAACCCCGCTCTGAAAGCGATTGATATCACCCGCATAGCTTTCTGGACGGGCAATACGGGGTAGGGTCAGCAGATTTTCAAAACTAATCCCGAAAACTTCGACGCCACTATTGCGCCCGAGGCGGGAAGCCATCACCTGCCCTTTGATCAACGGTGCCACACGACTTACCCCAGACACTTGGCGCAAGCTGGCAGCGATGGCCTCATACTCATAGATCAACCGATCCAACTGGCCATTTTCGTTTACTGTTGCCCCCTGATACACTGTGGCATGTGCATTAGCCCCAAGGATCGTAGCCACAAACTCTGCCCGAAATCCAGACCGCACCGACAAAGTGGCTATCAGCGCAAAAACCGCTAGAGTGATGCCGATTAGGCTTATCCATGTCATCACGCTGACACCGCCTTCGGCGCGTTTGGCGCGCAAATAACGCCAAGCAATCATCCACTCATATGCGGCAAACGGTGGCGGTGTATTGGACAAATGCGTCTCCTGACGTTGTATTGGGCGAAAGTGACGTTTTGCATGCTGAGCGTCAAGCGGCAAGATCACTTTACTAGCTCACCTCTACCATCCGTGAAACGCGCCAGACATAAACCAAAAGATGCCCCCTGAGGGCACACTGACCCACCGCAAAGCACCATATCATTGGTCTTGCCCTTTGTTTTCCATTCGGTGTAAATCGTTGCATGTCATATCCAAGATACACCCAGCTAGTCGATAGCCTTCCCGCAACAGTGCCCTTTGTCGGCCCAGAGGCCCAAGAGCGCGAAAGAGGCGCCGCGTTTCTCGCCCGCTTGGGCGCAAATGAGAGCGTCTTTGGCCCCTCACCAAACGCCATACAGGCGATGCGCGATGCTGCTGCTCACATCTGGCAGTACGGAGACCCCACCAGCCACGATCTAAGCACGGCGCTGGCAGCATATCACAACATTGGCACCGACAATCTGGTCGTTGGCGAAGGCATCGACGGGCTGTTGTCGTATATCGTGCGGATGTTGGTCGGACTAGGTGACGCCGTGGTAACCTCAGACGGGGCCTATCCGACGTTCAACTATCATGTGCTCGGCTTTGGCGGCACCCTGCACAAAGTACCCTACCGAGAGGATCACGAAGATCCTGTGGCGCTGATGGCAAAGGCCGCACAGGTTGGTGCGAAACTGGTCTATCTGGCCAATCCCGACAATCCGATGGGCACTTGGCATCCCGCCCAAACCATTACCACCGCCCTAGAGGCGCTGCCTGAAGGCTGCCTTTTAGTACTGGACGAGGCCTATATCGAATTTGCCCCCGACGGGGTTGCGCCAGCCATTGATATCAACGATCCCCGACTGATCCGAATGCGCACCTTCTCCAAGGGTTACGGCATGGCAGGCGCGCGGGTGGGCTATGCCATCGGTCAGCGAGATCTGATCCGCAGCTTTGACAAAATTCGCAACCATTTTGGCATGAACCGGGCCGCGCAGGCCGGGGCGCTGGCTGCGTTGAACGATACCAACTGGCTGGATGTCGTCCGCGCGCAGGCCGCGTCAAGCCGAACATCAATAAACACGATCGCCCGCGACAACGGCTTATCCACCCTGCCCTCAGCGACCAATTTTGTTGCTGTAGATTGCCAACAGGACGGCGCATTTGCCCAGAGGGTTTTGGCGGCACTTCTGGAGCAGGGCATTTTTGTTCGGATGCCGTTTGTTGCGCCACAAAACCGCTGTATCCGCATAAGCACCGGCACCGCCAAAAATATGCAGCTGCTGGCCAAAGCCTTGCCGCTGGCCCTGCAACAGGCCCGCCAAGGTTAGCGGTTTGGGGCCGTTACAGCACAGTATTCAGGACAATATGCGCCACAATACTCAGGCGCGGTGTGCAACAATCGCAGTGGCGGCGTCTATCCCGCCAGCCCCATATGCAATGCCAAGAGCCGCCATCCCAGCCTGAACCGAAGACAGCATACCCAGCACCATATGCGCATTGACATGGCCCATATGACCAAAACGAAAAAACCCATCGCAGGCGGGATCGCCGGGAGGGGCCATGCCCAAACCGATACCAAGCGTGACACCGGCCCGTTCACTGAGCCATTGGCGCAGTCGCGTTGCATCAGGGGCCGTCAGCGCAGCCGCCGTCACCGCACGACTGCGATGCGCCGGATCCACCACGTTGAGCCTCAGATCACCTCCAGATGACCAAGCATCACAGGCCGCCCAGATTGCTTGCGCCAACGTTTCATGACGTGCCCAAACCTGCTCCATTCCTTCTTCGTGCAGCATATCAAGCGATACCCGCAACCCATACAGATGATGGGTCAGGGCGGTACCGTTAAAATACTCGTAATAAAGCTCCGGGCGGCTGCGCGGTTGCCAATCCCAATAGCGACTGACACGCGCCATCGCCTTGCGGGCTTGCGCCGCCCGGTCATTGAAAAATACAAACCCCATCCCCGGCGGCAGCATCAATCCTTTTTGGCTGGCAGACACCATCACATCGACCCCCCAGGCGTCCATCTCAAAGCGATCACAGGCCAACGAGGCAATACAATCAACCATCAACAATGCGGGATGCCCCAAGCGATCCAATTCGGTTCGCACAGCGGCCACATCGTTGACAAAAGACGTCGAGGTATCCACATGGCTGATCAAAACCGCTTTGAGTTGTTGGGCGTTATCCCGCCGCAGCGCCGCGCCAATCCGCTCTGGGTCCAGCGGCGCATGCAGGCCGAAATCTACCATGTCCACCTCGATCCCAAGCGCCTGTGCCATCTCGCCCCAACCGATACCAAAGCGCCCTGTGGCCACACAGAGCACCCGTTCTCCGGCTGCGACAACATTGCTCAAAGCCGCCTCCCACGCGCCGTGACCATTGGCGATATACATCGCAACCTCGCCTTGGGTCCGCGCCACTTTGCGCAAATCAGGTATCAGCCCATGGGTCAGTTCAACCAGAGCCCCCTCATAAATATTCGGTGCGGCCCGATGCATGGCCTGCAAAACCTGATCGGGCACAACTGACGGGCCGGGGATCGCGAGATAAGAGCGGCCTTGTGAAAGTGTCATCTGTAATTCCTAATTATTATCCACGGTCCATTCTGTTGGCATCTGTCATACCTATTGCTATCGGCTTGCCACAGAAGCGGCAAGCCCGTAAACCCTGCGCAGTCATTGTCGCTTTAGGCTTTCGCATGCTGTCAAATTATATGCACATATTCACGGGCTTACCCGCGCGCCTAAAAACGTCATTCGGCACGGACATTTCAACTCCGGCAGCCCGGCAACCCGCCGTGCCGCCCAAATTTGGTGTCAAGTTTTCGATCGGAATTCAGCAAGACATTTCCGGCATAATGTTCGTCAAATTGCACCTGACAAATATCGTGCGTACCAACCACCGCATGCACGGCGTATTCACTTTAAAAAATTTGACGGCCAGACCGTCAGTAATCTGCACGGGTCACCACAGTACGCTCCTGCGCTGTTTGAAAACGACAGGTGCCAGATTATGAGCCTTAATCTCATCAATCGCCCCCTCATTGCAGATCGGGCTGCACCCGCAGTACTGATCTTGGAAATTGTTCAAATCCTGCGGGACATAAAACACCCAGTGGTATTTCGCGGCAAATCTGGCATCAACCCGACCGGATTTATTGCCACAGTTTATCTGATGGTGGTCAAAGCGGTACCCGCTGTCTATGAGAAAGGCCAAATTTCGACCTTTTCTTTTGGCATCACATTCGCCAAACGCAACATTAACCACTATATCATGGACGTCTACCATGCCCGAAATTACCATGCGGCGGTTGGCTTTGAAGACGGGACCAAAAACAATTATGATGACGAGAAAATTCAAGCGGGGTTCCACAACAAACCTCCCCCAAGAGAGTTGGCATGAGTAACAATCCACAACAGGGTCTTTTCCGCTGGCTATGGCACGCCTATATGGCCCGCCATATAGGCGTGATCCTACTGGCTATGCTGTTTATGACCATCGAAGGCAGCATGCTGGGCGCAATGAGCTACATCATGAAGCCAATGTTTGATCAGGTTTTTGTCGGTGGCGACAGCGATGCCGCGGTTTTTGTCGGGTTTTTGATTTTAGGTATTTTCGTTCTGCGTGCCTCGGCCAGTATTGCGCAAAAAGTCATACTTGCGCGGCTTTCAGAAGTTACGGCTGCCCATATTCGCACCGATATGATCGGCCATTTAATGCGCTTGGACGGGGATTTTCACGCCACCCATCCGCCAGGATTGGTGATGCAGCGCATCGAGGGCGATGTTGGGTCTATCAATCAAGTCTGGGCGACGATCATCACCGGAGCCGGGCGCGATTTTGTTGCCGTTATTGCCTTGATGGCAGTCGCGGTTTCAGTCGATTGGCGCTGGACGCTTGTGGCCTGTATTGCCACACCATTTCTAATTTTACCGTCAATTTTCGTACAGCGCTTTGTGCGGAGCAATGCGCGGTTGGTGCGCGATATCTCGGCGGACCTCTCAACGCGGTTGAACGAAATTTTCCACGGCATCAATCCGATCAAGCTCAACACCCTCGAAGATTATCAGGTAAACCGCTATCGGTCTCTGGCCGAAAAACGAATTACTTTTCAAACCAAAGCAGTGCTGGGCCAAGGCGGTATGTCTGGCATCATGGACGTAATGTCTGGCATCGGATTTCTGGCGGTGATCGTTTATGGGGCCAACGAAATTATTTCAGGCCAAAAAAGCGTCGGTGATTTCATGAGTTTTTTTACGGCGATCGGACTTGCGTTTGAACCATTACGGCGCCTTGGCACGCTCAGTGCCACATTGCAGATCGCTGCCGCGGGGATCGAGCGTGTCAAAGGTCTGCTAGATTTTAAACCAAGCCTCCTGTCGCCTGAGAACCCTGACCGTGCCCCATCCGGGGCACCGCTGATTGAAGTTGAAAATGTCTCTTTAAGCTATGCCGGGACGGATGTTTTGCAAAATGTCTCTTTTACAGCTGAGGCTGGAAAAACCACCGCATTGGTGGGGGCCTCAGGCGCGGGAAAGTCAACGATATTTAACCTATTAACCCGCTTGGTCGATCCCCAGAGTGGCCAGATCACCCTGTCAGGCGTACCGGTTGACAGCCTGCGTCTGGAAGATTTGCGACAGCTTTATTCTGTGGTGGCCCAAGATGCCCTGCTGTTTGATGAAAGCCTGCGCGAAAACATTTTGCTTGGTCAAACCGATATTGCCCCCGAAACGCTGCAAGCGGTACTGGATGCAGCCCATATCAGCGATTTTCTGCCGCGGCTGTCCAAGGGGCTTGAAACGCCTGTTGGCCCCCGAGGCTCCCTGTTGTCAGGGGGCCAACGACAACGGGTGGCCATCGCGCGTGCGCTGATTAGGGACACGCCTATCCTGTTGCTTGACGAAGCCACCTCGGCGCTGGATGCACAATCTGAACACACAGTTCAAGCGGCGCTGGACAAGTTGAGCAAGGGTCGCACCACGCTGGTGATAGCCCACCGCCTCGCCACTATCCGCAATGCCGATAAGATCATTGTCATGGCCCACGGCAAAGTTGTCGAGGCTGGCACCCACGATGCATTGATGGCCCGCAAAGGCGCTTATACCGAACTTTATAAGATGCAACTCAACGATACCAAGACCGCCTAATGTAGCCGCCCCCACCCCAGCCCGGATAGTGTGCACAGCCCGCATACTGTGCACAGCCCGGAGGTAGGCGCGTTGACAGATCATAGGCCCAATCAATCAGCCCGATTGAGCCACCAAAACAAACAGCAGGATGACAAAGCCTAACAAAGAACCCATATACGAGAGGCCGAGACCAATATCGGACTACCTTTGATGCCCAAAAAGAACGGAACGACAGATGCCCTATACGCGTGATCGACATATTTTTGAAATCCGTGGCCATGATCGAGCTGGGTTTTTGCAAGGTCTGGTGACAAACGATGTCAGCCCAACCCCTAAAACTCTAACATATTCGGCAATATTGACGCCGCAGGGCAAATTTGTGACAGATTTCTTTTTGCTTCAGGATGATGAGGTGATTTATATGGATGTGGCAGGCAGCGCGGTATCCGCGCTTGCCACCCGATTGAACATGTATAAGCTGCGCGCCGACGTGACGATTGGTGACAGCCCACTCAAGGTGTTTTGTGGTACGGGCCCAGCCCCGCAAGACGCCATTTCAGACCCCCGCGATCCGACGCTCGGTTGGCGTCTCTATGGCGACCACGCGGGCAACGACGGCAGCGATTGGACCGCCCTTCGGGTTGCTGCCTGCATCCCGGCAGTCACGATCGAACTTACCGACGATAGCTATATATTGGAAAACGGCTTTGAACGTCTGCACGGTGTGAATTTTAAAAAGGGCTGTTATGTCGGTCAGGAAATTACCGCACGAATGAAGCATAAAGCCACGTTGCGCAAAGGGCTTGCACAGGTACGTGTTGACGGGCACGCGCCCTTTGGAACCGACATTGTGGTACAGGGAAAAAATGTTGGGGCCTTGTACAGCCAATCTGGCGGGCTGGGGCTGGCCTATCTGCGATTTGATCGCGCAACCGATCAGATGCAGGCGGGATCAGCTCGCGTCAGGTATGAACCAGACTAGAAATAGTCTTACAGGTTCCGTTCCGAGCCAGCGCAGCAATGCCACCAGCTAATCGCATAACAGCCTTAGGCGCGCTCAGCATATTCCATCGTTTCAGTATTGACCACGATGTCCTCGTCTTGCCCCACAAACGGGGGCACCATGACTTTCACACCATTATCCAAAACTGCAGGCTTAAAGCTGTTAGCGGCGGTCTGGCCTTTCACCACCGGCTCTGTCTCAACAATTTTACAGATCACCTTTTGCGGAAGCGTGGCATTTAATGCCTCTTCTTCATGGAACTCCATGACAATGGTCATACCGTCTTGCAAAAAGGGCCGGCGATCGCCCAACAAATCAGCTGGTAGTTCGATCTGCTCATAAGTCTCAGTGTCCATAAACACTAGCATTCCATCGTTCTCGTAAAGAAACTGCTGGTCTTTTTGTTCAAGCCGAACCCGTTCGACTTTGTCCGCGCTGCGAAACCTTTCGTTTAATTTTGACCCATTGCGCAAGTTGCGCATTTCGACCTGCGCAAAAGCGCCGCCCTTGCCTGGCTTGACATGATCAACCTTTACAGCGGCCCAAAGGCCATTGTTGTGCTCAAGCACATTTCCGGGACGAATCTCGTTTCCATTGATTTTGGGCATGATTTAAGCCTGACCCTAAAGGTTGTTTCTAATCTAGCCTGCCCTATATATTGTGTGTTGGTGCATGACAAGTCGTGCCTGTTCGGTGTTGACATAGATGAAGCTATGCGCTGAATGCATGGCAGCTTTGCGTTCAAGGTGTATCCGAATCGATATTTTTGCGCCATAGATATCTGCACGCCTAGAACACAAGAACAATAATAAAAGGACGACGGGATGAAAGATTTCGTTGACGGATCAGCTTTTAACAACGAGCAAGGAAACCGTGCGCGGAAACTTTTTGCTGCGGTGGTACTGGCTGCGTTAGATGATGCGATTGCTGATGACAAAAAATATGGTAACGGCCCGGAACAAATTGCACGCTGGGCGCGGTCACGCGATGGTCGTGAGGTTCTGTCTTGCGCTGGGATTGACCCAAATGAACGCGTTGTCACCGGCCTTATGGACTTCGTCTCAAAAGGCGTACGCACGTCTGTTGCGCTTTCGCGCGAGGAAAGTGAGCGACGCCATGCGGCTGAACAAGCCGAAGCTGCGTGAAGGCAACCATCATGAATCACGGCAAAGCGCATCCAAACGGGTGCGTTTTTTTATGCCTTAGATGGCCATAAACCCGATGGGTCGGGCGCTGATGATACAAGGGGCCGGATCGAATGTCGGCAAATCGCTGGTGGTGGCCGGATTGATTAGAGCGTTCAAGAACCGTGGCTTAACCACCCGCCCCTTCAAGCCGCAAAACATGTCCAACAACGCCGCCGTAACCGCAGATGGCGGAGAAATTGGCCGGGCCCAAGCATTGCAGGCGCTGGCGGCAGGGGTCGCCCCCCATACCGATATGAACCCGGTGCTGCTCAAACCCGAATCTGAGACTGGGTCACAATTGATTGTACAGGGAAAAATGCGTGGACACCTGTCGGCACGTGACTTTGGCCGCGAAAAGCAAAACCTGATGCCCCCGGTTTTAGAGAGTTTTCACCGGGTGGCGAGCCAGGCAGATTTGACCATAGTTGAAGGTGCGGGCAGCCCGGCCGAGATTAACCTGCGCCGCAACGATATCGCCAATATGGGATTTGCGCGGGCGGCAAATGTGCCCGTAGTCCTGTTGGGAGACATAGACCGGGGGGGAGTGATTGCGCAAATGGTCGGCACGCAGGCCGTTCTGGACGCCGACGATGCACAACAGATTGTTGGTTTCGCAATCAATAAGTTTCGCGGTGATGTCAGCCTGTTCGACGCAGGGCTCACTGCAATCACCGCACACACAGGTTGGCCATCTCTGGGCGTGCTGAGTTGGTTTCAAGATGCGTGGAAACTGCCAGCAGAAGACGCGCTTGAATTGGCGTCTCATGCGGGTGGCAAGATCAAAATTGCGGTGCCGGTACTGTCTCGCATCGCCAATTTTGACGACCTTGACCCCCTCACTAACGAACCCGATGTCACCGTTGAAATGATCCACGCAGGCACAGCGCTGCCCGGCGACGCAGATCTGGTATTGATCCCGGGCAGCAAATCGACCATCGCCGATCTGACATATTTCCGCGCACAGGGTTGGGATATAGACTTGCGCGCCCATCATCGCCGCGGGGGTCGTATCTTGGGGCTGTGCGGCGGATATCAGATGTTGGGCCAAGACATACGAGACCCCGACGGGATCGAAAGCCGGCAGCGGTCGGTCGAGGGGCTGGGATTACTGGATATCAGTACCGAGATGCGCCCGGAAAAAACATTAGCCCTCACCCGGGCCACCTATCTGGCAAGTGGTGACCAAGTGATGGGCTATGAAATTCACATTGGGCAAACGCAGGGTCCGGATTGTGAACGCGCTTGGCTTGATATTGACGGCCGGCCCGAGGGTGCCGCGTCTATCGATGGGCGCATAAGAGGCTGTTATCTGCATGGCTTGTTTGCCGCAGACGCCTTTAGAGCGGCGTTTCTAAAAGACTTTGGAGCGGTAAGCACCACGCACTACGATCAAGGGGTTGAGGATACTTTGGATGCCCTCGCCCAACAATTAGAACAACAGCTGGATTTGGATCAGATACTGTCTCTGGCACGCGAGGTCGCATGATTTAGGATGCATCGTCCTTATCAAGCGCACGCTTAACTTCACGGCCAACAATATTACGCACCAAACGGTTCAGTCGGATATCCAGCTGTACCTTGAGCTCTTCGCGTACAATTTCCACGACAAACTGGCGAAATTTGGCTTCGTCCATTTCGGTGCTCGGTTGCTCTGCAGAAGGGCTGTGCGGCGCGGGATCGGCAGAACGGGCCGGCTCTGCATCTGAACTGTCCCAAGTCATCGGCGCGTCCTGCGTTGCAGCATAGGCATCTTGTTCGGGGCGATCTGGTTCCCATTGCCCTTTTGAGCGCGCCACCAATGTCTCTAATGCCGCTATTTTCGTTTCAAGTTTTGACGGATCCTCGCGCCGGCCAGAACTTGCAGAGGCCGGCTTAGGGCGTGCAGGTGCTGCAGCCTTGGGCGCAGTTTTTTGGGCCAGTGGTTTCACAGGCCCTGCAGCCTTGGACACAGGCGCAGGCTGCGGCATTCTCACAGGTGCTTGCCGCGGCACATTTGCTGGTGTCTCTGTGACCGGGTCTGGCTCTTTTCGCCGGGCCCGTACCAGCTCTCGACGCTTTTTAGACGTTTTCTCTTGCGCGAGTTCGGACGCAGAGACCGGTCTATCAGACGACATTTTTTGCCCAGCACCTCCCGTCGGATTGTGCCCTGCATCCTTTTTGGCATCAGAATCTTCTTGGCGAATATCTGAACCTGCTACAACATTTGATGACGAGGTATCGCTGGTCGAACTTGGGATGAATTGACTGTCACTGGGCACTCTCAGGGCCGGACCCAGCACTAATCTTTTCGCGCCGCTTGGTTTTGAACTCTGATGGGAACTCTGATGGGAACTCTGTGGCCGCGCCATCGGATTATCGCGCACTTCGTCGACGATAACGCGCCTGATTGACGCCATTACATCTTTAGCGTCCTCGTTTGAAGATGATCCAGACATGCCCTCACCCGTATAGTCCTCAGCGCACTCTAACTCTTTCATTCCATTCGTACAATGTCTAGACAGCGACTATTTTTTAACGAGTGATTTGAGCAGTCGATCTAGTTTTTTGCCCTGCTCAGAAACCGCGGGAGCATTTTTCTGAAGCGAAAAATACTCTTCCGGATCGTATTTTGGCACATTCAGCCCTAAATGTTCAGCCGTCATACGCCCCATAGACGACCGCAGCTTATAGCTGGCGATCTGCTCGTCAGCCAAGGCCGAGACCATGTTGTTTTCAGCATCCAAAAGTTCTTGTTCTGCATTTAACACATCCAATGTCGTCCGAGCGCCCAAGGCCGCCTCTTCCCGCACGCCCAAAAACGCAACCCGCGCGGCGCGGATTTGTAGTTTACTGGCCTCTTTTTCCGCAGTAGCGACCTGCAAGTTAGCGTACGCGGTCGCCACATTTTGCTCAACCAGCAATGCCGCCAAATTCAGATCATACCGCGCGGCATCCCGGTTGGCCGCGCTTTTACGTACCAAGGCCGGGATTTGCCCCCCTTGATAAATCAACCCTGTTGCCTGCAATTTTATCTCACCACTGCGCCCGTAGGCCCGCGAGGTCAGCGTTTCAGTCAATCCGTAGGATCCCGAGAGTTGCACGGTCGGTTTCTTTGCCAATTGCGCTTGCTGCAAGGTCAACTCTGCCATTGTCACTTTGTGCTGAATTTCTTTTATATCAGGGTGTTGGCGCACAGCTATAGATTTTGCCGCATCGAGATCTTTCACCGGTTTTAAAACTTTATTTGATCCATTCAGCGCTTTTGGCGCATGTCCGATTGCAGCGCGGTATTCTTCAGCGGCGATCCTCAACGCGCCCTCAGCCGCCGCAAGTGCGCTGCGAGAGCCCGCCAGCCGTGCCTCGGCCAGTGCCACATCCGTTCGTGTCACCTCACCAACTTCAAACCGGTCTTTTGCCGCGCGCAGCTCTTCAGTGATTAAGCTTAGGTTGCTGCGACGCAATGCCACTTTTTCCGTATCTCTGCGCATATTTGTGAACGCTTCAACCGCACGAATCAAAACTGTTTGTTCCACCGATAACAGCTTTTGTCGGGTGCCAAGAACCGCCTCTTTCTGAACCTGAACAGCCAGTTCTGACGCGCCAAAATCATAAAGTAACAGCTCGGCCGTAAGACCCGCTGACGCAACAGTCGACGTGCTATCCGCAGACTGATATGTGCCATTCGCTCCAGCCTGGCCACTAGAAAGACTTCTGCTCACCGTACTGGACCATCGCAAAATCGGCCGCAATTTAGCCGCAGCCACCACCACATCTTCATCTGCAGCACGTAACAAGGCCCTGTTTTGCTGGATTAAACCGCTGTTAATATAGGCTGCGGCAAGCGCATCTGCCAATGTTTCCGCCCGTACAGGCAAAGCCAACATTGACACGACTGCTAAACCAATCATGTCCCTGAAAACACGGCCAATATACGACTTACTCATGCTATTCCCTCTTGCCTTCTCAGATAATCTTTTCTGCGAGTTTTCGTGTTCAAAACGAAAACACCGCAGTTTTTTCAAACCCGGGCAAAACAGGTGCGCCGGCGTTGAATGCAAATCTCCAATTTAAGCGAGCATTAATCTTATACCCGATACGGACTTCGCCAAGAGCACCATCCATAAAAATAGCCGCGATTCTACCGCCATCTTTCAATTGCGCAAGCACCCCATCCGGAACCTGCTCAACCCCACCTTGCAAAATAATGACATCAAACGGCCCATGCTGTGGCGCCCCCGACACCAAAGCACCCGATTGCACCAATACGCTGTCTGCACCAATTTCGTTCAACAACCCCTCCGCCTCAGAGGCGAACTCACTTTCTTCCTCCAGTGCCACCACTGCCTCGGCCATCCGCGCGATCACCGCAGACGAATATCCCAACCCAGAGCCAATATCGAGAACCAGTTCATTGCGCCGAATATCCAACGTATCCAGCATTTTCGCCAATGTGCGCGGCTCAAGAACAACCCGACCGGCAGTCAGAGTGCAATTCTCACCAATATAGGCACTTTCTTTTACAGCGCGCGGCACGAACAGCTCTCGCGGCACCGATAGCATCGCGTCAATAATCGGAAATTTGGTTACATCTGACGGGCGCACCTGAGTATCGACCATAATCTTGCGCCGGACGGAATAGTCACTCATAATCTACACTCGCTTGAAAGGGGCGGCGACACAATAAGCCATTTAAATAGAACTGTGTCACACACACACACCAACAGCAACGATGCAAAAACGAATTTCAACGTTTTTATGCTATAATTCTTAAGCGTCGCGTAAATGTTTCGTTTTCATCACGGCAAATCGAGAACTTTTTTGGCGACGCGAAAACACTCAAGCGCCTGCGGCACGCCGCAGTAAATCCCTATGACATGGATAATGGCGCGGATTTCTTGCGCCGTCACACCATTGGTCACCGCACCGCGACAATGGATTTCCCATTCGTGCATCTTGCCCAAAGCGCCCAGCATTGACAGATTCATCATCGACCGGGTCTTGGCATCGATCACGTCATCCCCCCAACCAAAGCCCCAGCACCAAGCGGTCATCGCCTGTTGAAACGGACGCGTGAACTCGTCTGCGGCCGCAAGGTTTTTTTCCACATACTCCGCACCCAGCGTGGCTTTGCGTTGTTCTAGTCCTTTCAGAAAAAGGTCTTCGTTGAATAAATCAGCCATCATGTCCTCTTGAGTTTAATTGCGATATTTTTGGTTTGCACATAGTTCCACAAGGCTTCGCGCCCCTTTTCGCGACCATAGCCAGATTTGCCATAGCCGCCAAATGGCGTTTCGACACCACCGGCAAACCATTCGTTGACAAACACCTGCCCCGCACGAATTTTACGCGCCACCTGCGTGGCCCGATCCAGATCGCGGGTAAAGACACCGCCAACAAGACCATAGTCGGTGCCATTGGCGATCTCGATCGCCTCAGCATCCTCGCGGAAGCGCAATACCGATAACACCGGCCCAAACACTTCGGTCTGGGCAATTGTCATCTCGGGGGTCACCTCGGTCAGAACGGTAGGTTGCAAAAATGCCCCGGGGATATTCATCGCGCGGCCACCAGTGGCAAGCTTGGCGCCCTGTGACACTGCCTCTGACACCAATCCGGCGGCGCGGTCACGTTGTTTGACGCTGACCATTGGGCCCATGTTTGCGCCAAATGTCTGCCGATCCAGCCCAGGCCCAACCGATAGAGATTCGGCAATTGACACTGCCCGCTGTACCAGCTCATCATGGCGGCTTTCATGCACGATAATGCGCGACATCGCAGAACAGACCTGTCCGGCATTGATGAAAATTCCCTTGCGAATATCGGTTTCCATCGCCTCAAGATCAGCATCACTGTGCACAATCGCAGCCGATTTTCCGCCCAGTTCCAATACGCAGGGTACCACGTTTTTTGCGGCTGCAGAAGCGATCGCAATCCCCGTGGCCACCGACCCGGTGAACACCACCTGATTGATGTCGGGATGCGCCGACAGGGCCGCGCCCGCCTCGTGACCATATCCACACACCAAATTAACCGCGCCCTCAGGCAGACCGACGGCTTCAGCTGCATAGGCAAACCACGCGTTGCTCAGCGGGGTCATCTCGGGCGGTTTGACCACCACCGTATTGCCAGTGGTCAGGGCCGCAGACAGTGAACGTGCAGTCATCTCGACCGGGAAATTCCACGGAATAATCTGGGCTGAGACGCCATAAGGCTCATCCGTTGTAAAATCAAAATACCCTGCCCCCAACGGGATCGAACGCCCTTCAAGGGTTTCGGCCTGATTGCCATAATATTCGAAATACCGCGCAGCCCCGGTCACCTCGGCCCGAGCCTCCCAAACCGGCTTGCCCTGTTCAAGGCTGAGCAGCGTGGCAATTTCCTCTAGGTGATCCAAAAGATATTGCCCCATCGCCTGTACCATGCGTCCGCGTTCAACCGGGCGCATATCGCTCAGCACCCCTGTGGCGTGAACTCGTTTGGCCGCTTGCACCGCGAGGTCCACATCGGTGGCATCAGCCAGCGCCTGTTCGGCAAGTTTTTCGCCAGTGCCAGGATTGATCACGTCGATCTTTCCAGCACCACCATCGACCCAAGCGCCATCGATATAATTCTTCCAATAACCCTTTACTTCAAGCATCTTATCCTCACATTTTGTCCGCCAGGGTTTCATCCCCTGTTCGGTATTTAGCAAGCCCGTCACGGACTGTGGCCCAATTTTGCCGCTCTGCATAGTGATAATCTGCTTGCGGCTCAAATTGTTCAGGACGGTCTAAACCTACTGCGTCAATATCCTTTTCATCAGGTCGTAGCGCCGTCTCATAACACAACGGTGCGCCACAGCGACGCCCCCCCATTTCACATGGAGGCTACTGTGATAGACCTGCAGCGCGCCGTGCAAAGTCATGGTTTAGCGCGGCAGGCAAATCCAGCGGCTAAAAGCCGCCGAGCAGGCGTGGGGGAAACTTTCACAGTGGCAATGCCCAGCCCAAATCACCAGATCTTTAACACACCCCGTTACGGCCCCGCAAAAAACCGTCCCGAGAAGGTTTCACACTCAGTAAAAGATGGCATTACAACCGTCCTTTGTTGATGATGAGATCCCACCCATAATAACGCCACAACACAGCCAGCGCAGCGCCTATCCTAATACCTATCTGGACATCTGTGCAACTCCGCGACAGGGTGCAAACTTAACATCCAGCAGCTCCACCCGCTTAGCAAAACATATGAGACCCGAATGAACCTGTTTGAAACCGATGACGTGCACTTGCACTACCGAGACGATGGCGATCCGAAGGGCGCACCGGTGGTGTTTGCCAATTCTCTTGGAACCGATTTGCGGCTGTGGGATCCGATCTTGCCGCATCTGCCAACGGGGCTGAGAATCATCCGCTATGACAAACGTGGCCACGGCCTGTCATCCTGTCCGACCGGTGCCTATTCAATGGGGGCTTTGGTACGAGAGATTGAGGCGCTTCTGGATCATCTCGACGTGAAAAACTGCCTGTTTGTCGGCCTGTCGATCGGCGGCATGATCGCGCAGGGTCTGGCGATAAAGCGGTTGGATCTGGTCCGGGCGATGGTGCTGTCGAACACCGCCGCCAAGATTGGCCAGCCCGAGATGTGGAACGACCGCATCGCCGCCGTAAAAGCGGGTGGGATTGAAGCGCTGGCAGATAGTATTCTGGAGCGCTGGTTCTCGGATGGATTTCGCAACCAGCCTGAATTGGCGCTGTGGCGCAACATGCTGGTGCGCCAACCCGATGCCGGATATATGGGGTGTTCGGCTGCGATCAGCGGCACCGATTTCTATACGCCAACCAGTGGCTTGCGATTGCCGACTTTAGGGATCGCCGGCAGCGAAGACGGCTCTACGCCGCCAGATTTGGTGCGCGAAACCGTTGAATTGATCCCTGGCTCCAAGTTTCAGCTGATGCGCGATGCCGGGCATTTGCCCTGCGTTGAGCAGCCACGCGATTATGCCAAACACCTCACGGATTTCATGGCCGATACCGGCCATTTTTAAAACCTGTAAGGCACAGATTTGAAACCAAAACTTCCCATTGTCTTTATCGTGATGACCGTCGTTATTGATGCGATGGGGATTGGGCTGATTATACCTGTCATGCCACAATTGCTGCTTGAGGTTCTGCCCACAGCTACACTTGGGCAGGCCGCAATCTGGGGCGGCGTCATGGCGATGTTATTTTCGCTGATGCAATTCCTGTTTGGTCCTATGCTGGGCAGCCTATCGGATCAATATGGCCGCAAACCGCTTTTGCTGGTGACTTTGGTTATGATGACGATTGGCTATCTAATCATGGCGCTGGCCGGGGGCATCTGGCTTTTGTTGTTTGGACGGATCGTTGGCGGCATCAGTTCTGCCACGCAATCAACCGCCACAGCCTATATCGCGGACATTTCAAAACCTGAAGAAAAAGCAGGTAACTTTGGCCTGATCAGCGCCGGATTTGGTGTTGGATTTGTGCTTGGACCGCTTTTGGGCGGGGCACTGGTAGAATTTGGCACCCGCGCGCCATTTTATGCCGCCGGACTTTTGGCACTGGCCAACGCCTTATTTGGCGCAGTGGTTCTGCGCGAGAGCCTGACGGCAAGCAACCGCCGGCCCTTTGAATGGCGCCGCGCCAATCCGTTGGGCGCGTTTCGCTATATCGGCCAGTTTAAGGATCTTATCCCGCTGTTATGGGTCAGCTTTTGTTTCTATATCAGCGTCGCGGTCTATCCGGCGATCTGGGTGTATTATACCACAGAACGCTTTGGCTGGTCGCCGGGGTTAATCGGCATCTCGCTGGCGGTTTACGGCGGCTCCACGGTGTTGGTGCAGGCGGTTTTGATCCGGCTTGCCAACCGCTATCTGGGGGATAATAAAACGGTCAAGCTGGGATTGATTATACAGATTCCAACGCTGACAATGATCGCATTGGTCGGTGACGGCACACTGCTGTTGGCACTGACCCCGCTCGCAGCCCTCGGATCGATCGGCACACCGGCGCTACAGGCAATTATGTCGCGCGCCGTGGGGACGGAAAGTCAGGGGGCGCTGCTGGGTGTTCTAGCCAGTTTAAACGCGTTTGCAACTATGATTGCCCTAATTGGCATGACCCAGATCTTTGCCTATTTCTCACGCGGCGATGCTCTTTTGTATCTGCCTGGCGCACCCTTCCTGCTTTCGGCGCTATTGATGGCGCTTGGGCTGGGATTGTTTTGGCGTCTGCGTCTGTCTGCTCAGGCCTGATGGCCGGGACCACCCATCAAACTTCGCATTGCATTTCACATCGCAATCGGAAAACATCGCACCAAATCCCCTTGCCCCGGCCCCTATGGCCGGGGCCTCATCCAGCCTAAGTTACCATCAGACCATTAAAAGGCGCGCTTATGAAACTGCAAGATCTTGAGGTCATTGTCACCGCACCACCCGCGCCGGGCTGGGGGGGGCGCTATTGGATATTGGTTAAACTGACCACAGATACCGGCCTTGTCGGCTGGGGCGAATGCTATGCGGCGTCTGTTAGTCCCAAGGCGATGGCCCACGTCATTGCAGATGTCTTCGGGCGTCATATGCAAAATGAACACCCTGAAAACATAGAGAAAATGTTTCGCCGGGTCTATTCTAGCGGCTTTACACAGCGCCCCGACCTAACGGTGATGGGCGCATTTTCTGGCCTTGAAATCGCCTGTTGGGACATTCTGGGCAAGCATCGCAACAGGCCAGTCTGGGCGTTGCTGGGTGGTAAGATGAACGATCGCATCCGCGCCTATACTTATCTTTATCCGCTGCCTCATCATGACCCCGTCGCGTTTTGGACCTCGCCCGAGATGGCCGCAGAAAGTGCAACTGATTGTGTGCAGCGTGGTTATACGGCCGTGAAATTCGATCCAGCAGGTCCCTATACGCTGCGCGGTGGGCACATGCCGGCACAATCCGATATCACGCTGTCGGTCGCGTTTTGCAAAGCAATACGCGGCGCCATTGGTGATCAAGCAGATCTGTTGTTCGGCACCCACGGCCAATTCAGCACCGCCGGGGCGATCCGGCTTGGGCAGGCGCTTGAGCCCTATAGTCCCTTGTGGTTCGAAGAGCCGGTCCCGCCAGATAACCTGCTAGAATTTCGCAAAATTGCCAAAGCCGTGCGAATCCCGGTTGCCGCCGGCGAACGGCTGACCACTAAGGCGGAGTTCGCAACACTGTTACAAACCGGCGGCGCCGAAATCTTGCAACCGGCACTGGGCCGGGCCGGCGGCCTTTGGGAGACGAAAAAAATTGCAGCCATTGCAGAAGTGTTCAATGCGCAACTCGCGCCACACCTCTATGCAGGGCCGGTGGAATGGGCAGCCAACATCCAGCTGGCGGTCTCAACCCCCAATCTATTGATGGCCGAAACCATCGAAACCCCGTTTCACAGCGCATTGATCTGCAACGCGCTTTGCGTGGAAAATGGCTATATCACCGCACCAGAAACCCCGGGTTTAGGCATACAGGTCGATGAAGCACTGGCCCGCGCCCATCCTTACCACGGGTCTGGATTGCACCTTGAGATGCAGGAAGACCCCTGCAATTATCAAAGCGGCAATGCCTTTTTGGGCGGTGCTCCGCCTGCGCAACAATGACCCCACGCATCTCGGTTATAATACCTGCGTATCACGCCCATGAAACAATTGTGCGGGCGGTTGCGTCCATTCGCTGTTCAGGCCTGCCAATGGCGCAAGTGCAAATAGTGATCGCGCCAGATGACGGGCAGGATTACACTTATTTGGCTGGGCAAGCACAAAATATCACCATTGCCACCTCTGCGGAGGTGCGCTCAGGCGCGGGACCTGCCCGCAACCGTGCACTGCAGGCGGCAACGGCCGATTATGTCGCCTTTCTAGATGCAGATGACACATGGGAAGACCAATATCTGGCCGAGCTTTTACCGCTGGCGCAAAAATACGGAGCTGCTTTCGGACCGACCTCTATTCTGGATCAAGGGCGAGAAATCCTGCGACTGCCGTTGCAAAACACCTTGTCATACGCCGACTTCGCGCACTCGGGCGCAAGTTTTCATCCGCTGGTGTCACGCGCCCACGCTGGACCGTTCATCAACCGCCCCTCACAGGATATTATGCATAGCCTTGAGGTTGTGGCGTTACACGGCAACGCAGTACCTGTGTCGCAGGCGGCCTATCAACTGCATCTCGACCCGCTCAGCACCACGGCAAACGGGGTTTTCTCCCGTCGCGCCGCCGCCGCCTATAAAGCCTATATGCGGGATATACGCGATGGTAAAACCCGTATTCCCATCGCGTCGCAAGAGGATGCTGTGGCGGTCTTCAGCGCAAAAAGCCGGCTAAACCGCGCCTATACCGACGCGGGCGACACCCAAAGTTATTACCAATTCATCGCCGCGACACTGCCAAGCTGAACACTTGTGCAAACGTGCCTATTTGGCCCAATCCCAAGGGCGTTCATAATTGCCCAAAACCGCTTGCACTTCTGCCTCATCAGCGCCTCGACCCACCAACGCAACAAGCCCGCGGGCTTTGTCTTCAATGACCGTTTCCACCTGCGCCAAAGATCCCGACGCCTCAAACGCTTCATTATACACCCGGCGAATAGCCATTTTGCGCAAGTCTGGTTTGAACACTTTGCCGACTGCCGTTTTGGGCAGGGTGTCAATGACCTCAATATATTTTGGCTGGGCGGCGCGTTCTGTAACATGCTGCTGACAATGCGCGGTCAACTCTTCCCCAGTCACGGTCGCCCCCGCAACCAGTTCAACATACGCGCAGGGCAACTCTCCTGAATGTGGGCAAGGCTGACCGATGGCGCCAGCAAAAGCAACATCTTGATGCCCCAACAGCGCTTCTTCAATCAGGCCGGGATCAATATTATGGCCGCCGCGAATGATAATATCTTTTGACCGCCCAGTAATCCACAGATAGCCATCGCTATCAAACCGGCCCAAATCACCGGTGCGCAAGTATTTATCCTGAAAATAAAGCCCAACGTTTTTCGCGGCCTCAGTATAGGTGTTGCCAGCCCAAATACCCGGATTGGCCGCGCAAATTTCGCCAATTTCGTCGGTGGCGCACTCGACAAGACCATCCGGACTTTGCTTGATGATCTTGATTTCGGTATAAGGAGTTGCCAAGCCAACCGAACCAATTTTCTTTTCCCCAGTCGGTGGATTGGTCGAGAGCATACAAGTCGCCTCGGTCATTCCGTAGGCTTCCAGAATGTTGACCCCAGAGGCCTCTTGAAAGCGTTTGAACAAATCGCGGGGCAAGGGCGACGAACCAACAATGGCTTTTTTCACAGACGAAATATCTGCATTAACCGGCCGTTGCATCAAGGCTGAAATTGCAGTGGGCACCGAGATAATAAGACTGATTTCCCAACGCTCAACAAGGGCCCAGAAATTGTCAAAAACCCCCTCGCCGCGATAGCCAGCCGGCGTTGGAAACACCAGATGCGCACCGGAAAAAACCGTCCCCATCAGCACCGGAACCGCCGCCAGAACATGAAACAACGGCAACGGGCAAATCACATTGTCACTGTTGTCGAAAACATAGGTGCCAACCAGCCAACCATTATAAATTAAACCCTTGTAGCGCAATTGCGCCACCTTCGGTGTCCCTGTGGTACCCCCGGTGTGAAAATATGCCGCCACGCGGTCGTCCGTGCCTGCGACAAAATCCAAAGCCGTATTTTGACGTGCAACTTCAGCGCTGAAATCTAATACCTTAGCGTGATGTTGAATCGGGTTTTTAGGCCGAATCAGCGGCACGATCCAACTTTTGGGTGGCGTTAAATAACGCAGCAAATCAACTTCGAGAACCGTTGTCACAGCCGGGGCCAACCGAACCGCTTCGGCAGTTTTTTGGGCGACATCTGTTTTGGGAAACGCTTTCAGCGTCACCACGACAGTGGCGCCCGTCTCGCGCAGAAGCCCGCCAATATGTTCTGGCGAAAGGAGCGGATTAATTGGGCTAACAATCCCGGCCACCGCGCCACCCAAGAGGGCCACAACTGTTTCCATTGAATTGGGCAGAACAAAAGCCACCACATCGCTTTCACCGATCCCAAGTCGAGAAAACAAGTTCGCCGCTTGGATCACCTGCGCGCGCAACTGTGACCAACTGAGAGTTTCGGCCTTGCTGTTCGGACCAGACATAAGCTGAAAACTGACCGCATTGGCATCCGGCATCTTATTCGCAGTTTTATCCAGCATATCATACAGTGTTATGGGCAAGTCGCGCTGGCTCCAAGGTGCTTCCCGCTCAATCGCCCGCACATCTTCAACTGATGAAAATCCCATCTCTTGTCTCTCCCTTTAGGTCCGATTTTATGACAGTTTACCGAACGGTAGCATATATTGGTCAACCGGTTTTAACAGACACCTTAACACACCGTGTCCGTTCACTATACTTCGGCAGCACCATCTGTAAACTGCAGCCGTGCCAAATGTGCATATAGCCCCCCCTTGGCGACCAGTTCATCATGCGTGCCGGTATCAACAATCTGCCCCTTTTCCATGACCACAATCCGATCGGCTTTTTTGACCGTTGCAAGGCGGTGGGCGATAATGATTGTCGTGCGGTCGCTTGATAAAGCCTCAACGGCCAGCTTCACCGCCTGCTCGCTTTCCGCATCCAAGGCGCTTGTGGCCTCGTCCAGCAACAGCACTGGCGCATCGCGTAAGATCGCCCGCGCGATGGCAATTCGCTGTTTCTGTCCACCCGATAACATCACGCCCCGCTCTCCAAGATAACTTTCATAGCCCTTGGGCAACTGGGTGATAAACTCATGCGCTGCCGCTGCCTTTGCCGCAGCATAGACGTTTTCATCGCTGGCCTCGGGATTGCCAAAGCGGATATTTTCAAGTGCTGATGTCGCAAAAACCACTGGATCCTGTGGCACCAATGCCACCATATTACGAAAGGCGTCGCGGCGCAGATCGCGCAGATTTACACCATCTAAGCGCACCTGCCCCGAAGTGGGGTCGTAAAACCGCAAGATCATCTGAATAATCGTAGTTTTGCCAGCTCCCGACGGGCCGACAAGCGCCACGGTTTCGCCCGGATTAATCGTGAGGTTGATCTGGCTTAAACTCAGCCTGTCCGGGCGTGCCGGATAGCGAAACTGGACATCGTCAAAAACAATCTCGCCACGTAACGGTTGCGGCAAAGCAACTGGATTTTCCGGCTCGGTGACGGTGTCTTGCGCCTGCAACAGTTCCACAAGTCGTTCTGTAGCGCCTGCGGCGCGCTGGAGCTCGCCCCAGATTTCAGATAGCGCCGAAGCAGAGCCTGCCACCAAAATGGCATAAATTACAAACTGCGCCAATTCGCCGGCGCTGATCGCGTTGCTGCGAATATCGTACACCCCTATCCACAGCACCCCAACCACGCCAGAAAAGATCATATAAATCACGATCATCGTCATCAAAACACGGGTATTGATCCGCTGTGCAGCCACCTCAAAGCTTTTCTCGGTGACTTGATCAAAAGCCTGCCTGCTTGCCGTCTCGTGTGTAAAGGCCTGTACGGTCTGCAGGGCACTTAAAACCTCGGAAGCATTGCCAGAACTGGCAGCAATGAAATCCTGATTCTCGCGACTTAGCACCCGCAACCGTCGCCCAAGTGTCAAAATCGGCAGCGCCACAATCGGCACAATCAACAACAAAAGACCGGTTAATTTCACCGACGTCAGCAGGAGCATCGTCAAGCCGCCAGCGAAAATCAACATATTGCGCAAAGCAATCGACACAGAGGCCCCGATCACCGACAGGATCAGCGTGGTATCTGTTGTAATCCGGCTTAGCACTTCGCCGGTCAGAATATTGTCGTAAAACGCCGGGCTCATATTGATCACCCGCCCAAACACAGCCTTGCGAATATCGGTAACAACACGCTCGCCCAAGCGCGTGACCAACGCATAACGCATGCCGGTGCCAAAGGCGAGTAAAGCCACCACAAGAATCGCCATCGCAAAATACTGATCCAGCAGGTTGCTTTCATCAACATTAAAGTTGTCCACCACCTTGCGTACAGCCAGCGGCAAAACCAAGGACACCGTTGCTGTGGCCACCAAGGCGACAATCGCAAAGGTCATCATGACGCGGTAAGGCCGCACAAAAGGCCACAGGGCCGCCAAAGCCCCGATCCGCTTTGACGTCTCACGTTCCTCGTTTGCCCTTGATCCGGTCGACACTCGTGCCATGCTTTCTCCTCAATTGAATTGTGCTTAAATATATCCTTGCAACACAGGTCAAGTGGCCTGTGCCACGCCCTAGTCGAACAAACGTGATAAAATGCGAGAAAATAGGGAGCGCTTGCGCGCTTCAACAACAGGTTTTTCCTTAGAGCGGTCGTTGCGGG
>Ga0206130_10000292_pt1 | contig 86960 bp, 83 predicted proteins | sample Helgoland_Spring_9_FD_148637 | JGI IMG/M metagenome (GOLD analysis project Ga0206130, IMG submission 148637) | Pelagic subsurface seawater microbial communities from Kabeltonne, Helgoland, North Sea - Helgoland_Spring_Bloom_20160512_1 | ecosystem: Environmental > Aquatic > Marine > Epipelagic ... | reverse complement strand
ACTAGGGATAGTTCAGTGGGGATAGTTCAGTGGGGATAGTTCAGTAGGAAAAATTAATTGGCAGGATAGTCTGTGGCAGCCAATTCAGCGTGGCTATTTGGCGTGGCTATTTGGCGTGGCCATTTGGCGTGGCAAAGACGCCAGGCCGGTTCGTGTGATGATGACCTTTAGGCTGTTCGCTTGCTCTAGCCCGGTTTAACTGCCGGGCTAGAAGTCTTGTCAACCGCTAGCCCATCTTGTAAAAGCAGGCCTTGTTGCCATCTAGGTCACGAAAGTAGCCGCCGTAGAAGGTAGGCATTCTTTCGCCGGGTTCGCCCTCGTCGGTCGCGCCCAACTCAATGGCTTTAGCGTAAAGTGCATCGACTTCCTCTCGGGTCTCCGCGGGCAGCGCCAGCATATTACCGTTGCCGGGGTTGGGATCGCTTTCGTCATAAGGAACACAGACGGCGAGCATTGGTTGATCCATGCCTGTCCCGATGAACGCGATCCTGCCGATGTCCATCAACACACTGGCACCCTTTGAAGCCAGTACGCCCGACCAGAAGGCCTTTGCTTTTTCCATATCTTTAGTGCCAATCGTCGCGTATCCAATCATTGCGCTCTCCTGCTGTTAGGTTTATTCGAAAGCGGATGATACTTGCGGAGTCTCGGTGTTACTACAGGAGGCGGCGACCTCTCAATCATTGTAGACATTTTTCTGTCACACATAGGTCAATGACTCCTGTCCGAATTCAATGCGGGCAATGAGCTCTCGATGGACTTCATCCGGTCCGTCCGAAAGCCGCAGTGTTCGATGTGATGCCCACATACGTGCCAGCGGCGTATCCGCCGAAACGCCGGTGCCGCCATGCATCTGTATAGCGCGGTCAATGACATTCAGTGCTGTATTAGGAACCATGACCTTCATCTGAGCAATTTCACATAGCGCCTTTTCTAGCCCATATTGCTGGAGAGCCCAGGCCGCGCGGAGGGCCAACAAACGGCTCATCTCAATTTCAGTTCTTGAATTAGCAATAATATCGACGTTGCCGCCGAGTTCAGAGAGCGGCTTGCCGAATGCGAAGCGGTTTTTCGCGCGATGAGTCATTAGTTGCAGGGCCCGTTCAGCTGCACCAATGGAACGCATGCACTGGTGAATCCGCCCCGTGCCCATTCGGTCCTGGGCAATCTCGAAACCCTGGCCAGGCGAACCAACCAGGGAATCCTCGGGTAGTTCTACGTCTTCAAACCGGATCTGAGCATAACCATGTGGCGCGTTGTCATAACCAAATACAGGCAGCATTCGAGTAATGGAAACACCCGGTGAATCACTCGGAACCAGCAGAATGGATTGCCTTCGTTCAGGTACAGCATCATTTTCTGTGACGCACATGACCATCAGGAAGTTGAATCTTGGATCACCGGCTCCGGCAATCCAGGTCTTTTCCCCATTGAGTCTCCAGGTCCCATCTTTAAGGCTCGCATGGGAGTTGATGTTCGTGGCATCGGAAGATGCTACGGCCTGTTCGGTCATCGCGAACCCGGAAGTTACCTCGCCGGTGAGCAGCGGCAAAAGAAAGTCATTTCGTTGTTGATCATTGCCAAAGCGGGCAAGAATTTCCATGTTCCCGCTGTCTGGTGTTGCGCAGTTGAATACTTCTGCTGCAATTTCAGAATAACCCATCTGTTCTGCCAGGTAGGCGTAATCTACTTGATCAAATGTTTGCGCTTTTTTTTCGATGAACAGATTAAAGAGTCCTTCGCGTTTTGCACGGGACTGGAGCTCCTTCATCACCGCCGGAACCTGCCACCTGTTCTTAGATAGTTGGGCGTTATAGTTGTCCTCCTGGGGAATGACAACTTCCTGGATGAACAATTTCAGCTTCTTCAGTATGGGGGAAACTGCGCTGGATACGCCTAGATTCATAATAATTTCTCGACTGCGGTGTTTAGGGGGCCAATCAGGGTCGTTGGGGTGGATCGCTGAAACGACAAGGAATCACAATCGTGATCTTTGGCGAACTTCGCAATGCCATTGGCTAGTGCTTGTATGAGTCGGTCTTCAATCTTCACATGTGGCTCAAGCACAAGGTTTTTTACCTGCAATTGATGGTGTTTTCGATGTGCTTTGGCGTCTAACCGTCCGATCAACGAATCTCCATACAAGAGGGGTTGCGAAAAATAACCGACCTTACGTTTTGCCGCGGGTACATAACATTCGAGCAGGTACTCGAAGTCAAACAGCTCCCGGGTGCGTCTTCTATTGATCACGACGTTATCGAAAGGGGATAGCAATCTGACGATTTGGCGGGTTGATCTGACGGGAAGTAATCCAAGTAGTTGTTCTGTCGTGTAGCAACTGCGTCCCTGGACATCCACTTCAATTAGCTGACCTTCTGCCACCAGCTCAGAAAGGGTGTTCTTTAGCGTATTTTTTAAAGGGATTTTGGATAGCCTGCGGATGTTGGGGATGGCATAACCAATGTCATATTCGGTGGCGACTCCCAGCGCGTGGATCATGCCCAGCGCGATGAACCTTGTCCATTCCTCCAGTGTGGGTTCTGAAGTATTGATGAACGAAGGAATGACATTTTCGGCTAGGTCGAATACCTTTTGGAACCCTTCGCGCCGGGTTACCATTAGTTCCCCGGAGAAAAACAGGTGTTCGAGTACTCGTTTCGCGGGTTTCCATTCCCACCAGCCACCACGTTTGCGACCACTAGTATCGACGAAGTTGCGTGACTGCAGGGGCCCCTCTGAGCGGATTCTGGCCAGCACTTCGGCCTTGATCTTGTCGTTACATTGTCGCGTGTCGCGAAAACCCTTCATCACTGGTAGCGAGTATCGGAAATCCTTGAAAGGAAGGAATGCAGCCGCGTGGCTCCAGTACTCAAAGATTTCTCGTTCCTGAACGAGTTTCTCAAGATGCGTGGGGTGGTAGTTACCCACCCGGTTATAAAGGACATGCTCGTGGGCACGATTAATGACAGAGATTGTGTCGATCTGAATGTATGACAGGCGCTGGATAGCTTTGATAGAGGCATTTTTCCCACGACCAAACTCATTATCCCGTAGCAAACCTTGTTGCATCAGGAAGAGCTTTCGGGCGTCGCGTTGGGTGAGTTCCATGTGGTCAGTTTAGCCGACTGAAGGCGTAGAGTCGCGGCCATCAAAGGATTGAACATGCTAAGCTTGGCTTAGATGATTAATGAGTGATTGTATGAACCAGAGCATCTTGATTCTCCTTGGATCCCTGCTGATTTTTTCAAGCAGTGGGGCTAGCGCGGCCAGTCGGGAAGCGGTGTATGGCGAAGGTGCGATGGTGTCTTCCAGATCAACCCTAGCGTCAACCGTAGGGGTAAAGATCATGAAACAAGGCGGTAATGCCATTGATGGTGCAGTGGCGACGGCTTTTGCCTTAGCGGTGACCTATCCTTCGGCGGGAAACATCGGTGGTGGCGGATTCGCCGTCATCTATTTTGAGGACGGTAAGGTCATCACCCAGGATCACCGGGAAATGGCGCCTGGTGCGGCGCATCGTGATATGTATTTGGACGACAATGGCGATGAAATTAAGGGGCTCTCTAGAAGTACGCTGCTGGCAGCTGGCGTTCCCGGAAGTGTTGAGGGGTTGCTGGGCCTTCTTCAGAAATATGGCACGAAGACCAGACAGGAAGTTATGGCGCCTGCCATTAAGCTGGCCGGAGAGGGCTTTATACTTGATCGCTACCTTGCGAAACACATCAACACTGCCGGCCAAGCATTGCTAAAAAACCCGGCGGCTGCGAAAAAGTTCACGATGGACGGCCGCGCTCTGCAGGCCGGAGATACCTGGAAACAACCTGATCTGGCAAAAACATTGAGACTTATCTCAGAGAAGGGAAGGGATGGATTTTATGCCGGGGAAACGGCGGACCTAATCGTACAGGAGATGCAAAAAGGTGGGGGGATTATTTCCCATGAAGATCTTGCAAATTACCGTGCAGTCTATCGGGAGCCTGTTCACACTAATTACAGAGGTTATGACGTCTGGACAATGGGACCGCCTTCTTCAGCCGTGTTGGTGCTGCAAATGCTCAATATGCTTGAGCCTTTCGATCTCAGGTCCATGGGATGGGGCAGCTCAGAGACGATACATCTGATGATTGAGGCTGAACGGCGTGCTTACGCGGATCGTGCAGAGCACCTTGGAGATTCTGATTTTTATGACGTGCCGCTGAGCATGTTGGTGGACAAAAAGTACGCCGCAAGTCGGTTTGGCGATTTTGACAAAAACAAGGCTTCAACCAGTGATGCTATCTTTGCCGGTATTGGCCCCGGGCAGGAAAGCTTGGAAACCACTCACTTCTCGGTAATTGATAAGTCAGGTACCGCGGTTTCCTTTACGACGACCCTGAATAGTCCCTATGGAAACAAAATAGTGGTTCCCGGAACGGGCATTCTGCTTAACAACGAGATGAACGACTTCTCTGTTAAACCTAACACGACAAATCAGTTTGACCTTATTGGCCGGGAAGCGAATGCCATCGCACCGCGAAAACGTATGCTGAGCTCCATGTCACCCACCATTGTGTCGAAAGACGGCGTACCGGTACTGGTGACGGGGTCGCCCGGTGGTTCTACTATTATTACGACGACGCTGCAGGTTATCTTAAATGTTGTTGATCATGAAATGTCTCTGGAGGATGCGGTCAGCTTTCCACGTTTTCACCATCAGTGGAAACCCGATCGAATTATTCATGAAGCCTATGCGTTCTCTCCCGATACACTCCGGGCGCTCGAAAAAATGGGGCACGTAGGATTTTTCCCCTGGCCCTATGGGCGTGGAATTGGAGATGCCAACTCGGTACTAATGAAAGATGGAACGCTCCACGGCGTCAAAGACCCGCGTGCAGAAGGCGTGGCGGTCGGTTTTTAATGTCGATTCGTTTCCTTGTTATTGATGGTTTTAACCTGATCCGCCGAATCTATGAGGCGAGAATACACAAGGACAAGCACCAAAGTGAACCCAGAGATGTTTCTGCGCAGGACATGTTTCAGGTTATAGAGGCTACTAAAACTTCACTGGCCCGTGCACTCAAGGCGCACCAACCGACTCACGCTGCGGTGGTGATGGAGCACCACGACAAGACATGGCGACACCTCCTTTACCCTGAATACAAAGCGAATCGGTCAGAAACTCCGCCGATGCTACTGAGCAAGCTTCCGGAATTTGCTGCTGCTTTTACGGACATTGGGGTCCAGAGTTTTGGTATCGACAGTTATGAAGCAGACGATGTTGTGGCGACGTTGGCGAGTGTCGTTGCCGCCAACAACGGCGAGGTGGTTATTCTCTCAACAGATAAAAGTTATCTGCAACTAGTGAACGATAAAGTGATTGTTTATGATCATTTCGCTAACAAGCGGTGTGACCGAGCGTATATAAAAGAAAAATATGGCATAGACCAACAGCAATATGTTGATTACTTGGCCCTGGTAGGGGCCAACAGCAATAACATTAAGGGTGTGCAGGGGGTTGGCCCCAAGTCGGCCGTAATCCTGCTGTCTGAACATGGTTCCCTTGATCGAATTCTGTCCGCGCAGCCAGACAGTGCGATGTTAAGGAAGGTTAATGCCAGTAGTCCAGATGCACTTAGATCAAAGCAGTTAGTGACCTTAAAAATCGATGTTGAGTTAGGTCAAAACCTGAAATCATTCCGTTTGTAGAAATCACTAAAGACTAAAATATTATAGAAGGATTTTTGTATTGCTTAATGTAGCCGGTTTTAAAGCCTACGACGTGCGTGGACGAGTACCCGACGAATTAAACGAAGATATTGCGGTAGCAATCGGGCGCGCTTACGCCCAAAGAATCAAGCCAAAGCAGGTCGTCGTGGGACACGATATTCGTTTGTCTAGTCCCTCAATCACTGCGGCGTTAATCCAGGGCCTAAGAGAGAGTGGCGTTGACGTGTCTTTTATCGGTACTTGCGGAACAGAGGAGATCTACTTCGCTACCGATCACTATGGTTTTGATGGTGGTATTGTCGTTACCGCCAGCCATAACCCTAAGGATTACAACGGCATGAAAATGGTGCACGCGGGCGCTAGACCCGTGAGTGGTGATTCAGGTTTAACGGACATTCGTGATCTTGTCGCGGCTAACCGGTTTGGAGCCCCAGCCTCCCTCGGTGATCTTAAGACGCTTGACCACCGAGCGGACTATATTGAAAGGCTGCTTTCCTATGTTGATGCTGAGAGTCTTTCGCCCCTGAAGGTTGTGGCTAACCCAGGAAATGGGGGCGCCGGTTTGGTGATGAATGAGCTCTGCGCTAGATTACCTGTGGCACTATTGCCCATTCAATTTGATCCCGATGGCAACTTCCCGAACGGGGTTCCAAACCCTCTTTTACCGCAAAATCGCGCGCCTACGGTTGACGCTATCAAGGAAAATAAAGCGGACATAGGTGTCGCTTGGGATGGAGATTTCGACCGCTGCTTTCTGTTTGACGAAAACGGCCGATTTATTGAAGGCTATTACATTGTCGGCCTGTTGGCTCAGGCGTTCCTGGAACGATCACCCGGTGAAGGAATAGTCCATGATCCCCGGTTGACCTGGAACACGACCGACGTGGTCAGCGCGGCTGGTGGCAGGGCCATAATGAGTAAAGCTGGGCACGCTTTCATCAAGGAAAAAATGCGGGAAGAAGATGCAATCTATGGTGGCGAAATGAGTGCGCATCACTATTTTCGGGACTTTGCTTATTGTGACAGTGGCATGATTCCGTGGTTGCTCGTGATAGAACTGATGTCAAGAAAACAGAAAAAACTTAGTGAGTTGGTCGATGAACGTATGTTGATGTATCCGGTTTCGGGGGAAATCAATCGCAAAATTGAAGATGTCGCGGTGCTAATGAAGCTGGTAGAGAAAACCTATGGTGTAGACGCGTTGTCGGTCGACAAAACCGACGGTCTCAGTTTTGAATATAGTACGTGGCGATTCAATATTCGTTCGTCTAATACAGAGCCCGTTGTCCGTCTTAATGTTGAATCGAGGGGCAACGAAGCGCTTATGCGTGAAAAGACCGATGAATTGCTGGGTCTGATGGGGGGCGAACCTGCATGACGAGCCTGATCGCCAATGGCATCCAACTTGAGTTCGAAGAAAGCGGTCGTGCCGACGACCCAGCTATCGTGATGGTTCGTGGTCTGGGTACTCAGCTCATCGACTGGCCAGCGTCGTTGCTGTCTGGATTAGTGTCTGCAGGTTTTCGGGTCATCGTGTTCGATAACAGAGATGTTGGTTTGAGCCAAAAATTCTTGGGTTTACCTAACATCGGAAATGTCGCTAAAAAGACCGAAACAGCCCCCTACACGATTCACGATATGGCGGATGACATTATTGGGCTAATGGATGGTCTTGGTATTGATCGTGCACATCTGTTCGGGATTTCTATGGGTGGAATGATTGGTCAGGTACTTGCCGCGAGCCATGGTGGCCGCGTGAGCAGTTTATTCTCTGTGATGTCTAGCTCTTCCCGACAGGGGCTACCTGCAGCCACGGCAGAAGCTGCCTTGGCGCTGGTGGCGGAAAACGACCCGGAAGCCGGAGATGAAGGTGTTATCGCTGCAACTGCAGAAGGGCTAAGAGTTTTCGGCTCGCCCGGATATCCCTTAACGGCAACGGAAAGAGTTCAGATTGCCAGGAAGCGTCACCAAAGAGATTACACACCGGATGGGGTTGTACGCCAAATGGCCGCAATTGTTGCCGGCGGCAACAGAATAGCGTTGCTGGAGTCCATCAAAGTACCGACGATGGTGATTCATGGCGCAGAGGACCCACTAATTCCCCTGGCCGCGGGAAAAGACACGGCTGATACAATTCCCGGCGCGCGTTTAGAAGTCATACAAGGTATGGGACATGACCTGCCCGAAGGTCTGGTTTCTGTTTTTATTGGACTCGTTAAGCAGTTCACTGGATCGCTGGAGCACTCTCTATGAGTTGGATGGGTAAAATACTCGGAGGCGGCATCGGGTTTGTGGTGGGCGGCCCGATAGGCGCGGTTCTTGGGGTTGTCGTTGGTCACCACGCGATGGATAACGACAAGGTTCTGGACCAGGAAGAGGAACGTCACGGGATCTTTTTTGTGACAACTTTTTCAATGCTTGGCAAGCTGAGCAAGGCAGATGGACAGGTTTCCCCCGAGGAGATCGAGGTCGTTGAGCAGGTGATTGCTAATAGCTTGCGCTTGCCGCTTCAGGCTCGCCAGTTCGCCATAAAAATATTCAACGCGGGTAAGGATTCAAACGACCCTTTCGAGGATTATGCCCGGCAATTTTATAGCGCCTTTCAGGACCGTCCAGAAGTGCTCGCTTCACTGGTTGATCTTCTGCTCCGAGTTTCACACGCCGACGGAGTACTGCATCCTGCTGAAGATAGACTGATCGAGAAGGCGGTGGATATTTTCGGTATCAGGCCGGAATATCAACAAATGAAGGCGCGCTATTCGAGTACGAACGATCTGGATAAATGCTACGCAGCACTGGGCGCGGAACAGGGAGAATCATTAAGAGATATTAAAAAGAAATATCGTCGTTTGGCGATGGAGTTCCACCCTGACAGAATGCAAGCGAATGGCGTCGCGCCAGAGTTGGCATTGTTGTCCGAGGATCGCTTTAAAGAAATCCAGCACGCGTTCGATGTCGTGGAAAAACACCTTGCCTGACAGTATAGGTGCAGTGGCTTAAGCTCAGGAATTCACCTATCGGATGAGAAGGTTCTGTCCAGGAAAAAAATGCGTGCCTGTCCAGTTCAACAGTATCTGCCAAAAACAGTATCTGCCGATAACAGTAGGTGGCAATAACCGACGTGTCGTTCTCTGAGTTCCGGATCTAGTAATGTGGTTCGCAGATTAAGTGCCGCTAGACGGCTCAAGCCCAGAGGCAGTCATTTCTTCCAGGTTGACCATATCAATCAGGATGTGACTAGTTTCCACCAGGTAAGGGTCCGGGGTTGTCGTTTCATCTTCCGGTTCTTCAAGTTCTCCGAGTTCTCCGAGTTCTCCGAGTTCTCCGAGTTCTCCTTGTTCTCCAAGTTCTCCGGAAACGTCATCCGTTTTATGGTCAGGTTTTGCAGCGCCGGCATTGGCTATTTCGTTGCTGAGTGCAAGGCTGGGTGCAAGTTCTGTTGTAATAGCATCTTCGTTTGTAGGAATAAGAGCAGGGTCTTCGGTTGGTGGGTCAGTCGATTCGTTGCTGACAATGGTCTCTTCTTCTTCGTCCAGTTCGTCCAGGCTTGCAATTGATTCCTGGCCAAGCGCCAGGCGTTTTTTGTTTTCCAATGCCAGCCAGAAACTTTCACGATCAGATTTTTCCTGCCTCCTTTGTTTCTCGTTCAGACTGACGACTTCGTCCTCGTTGCGCTCTTTTCGATAACTGAACGCTTCGCCAAGGTAGTTAAACTCCGCGTTATCTGAAACTCGTTCATCGTGCAGAGATGTCAGTCTCGTCACCAAGTGTTTGATCGAATGTTTGCTTCGATAGTTCGTCGCGGTAATTTTGTCCCAGGGAAGTGGGCTATCAAGCGTACTCTCACCAATGGACTCTGGGTCAAAGCTTGATGGGTAGGTAATGTCAGGAATGATGCCTTTTTCTTGAGTGCTTTCCCCGGAAATCCGATAAAACTTTGCCTGAGTAAGTTTTAACTGACCCCGGTTTAATGGCAGCAGTGATTGTACGGTCCCTTTCCCAAAAGTCTGGCTGCCGATAATAATGCCGCGGTCATAGTCCTGTATAGCGCCAGCAAAAATTTCCGAGGCGGAGGCGCTAAGCCTGTTGACAAGAACAGCGAGTGGGCCGTCGTAGAGAAAGCTGGTATCCCGGTCATCAAGAATATCGACACGATTACTTTTGCTTCTTATTTGTACGGTAGGGCCTCGCTCAATAAACAGACCCGTTAGCGTTTTAGCTTCCTGCAGGGAGCCACCACCATTATTTCTAAGGTCAATGACGATGCCTTCTACGCCTTGGGCCACCAGGTCATTTATCAGTTTCTTAACATCTCTTGTGGTGCTTTTGTAATCAGTGTCACCTTTTTGAAGCGCCTGAAAATCTATGTAAAACGTAGGAATAGAAACGATCCCTATTTTATGTGCGGCACCAAATTGTTCTATTTCAATGACCTCTGATTGGGCGCTTTGCTCTTCCAGTTCAACTTTGTTTCTAACAATACTAATGATCTTTGGGTCTGCATCACTTTCGCTTGCGGGAATGATATCCAAGCGTACGACAGTATCCTTTTGGCCACGGATGAGCTGTACGACTTCGTCTAGGCGCCAGCCAATGACGTCAATCATTTCGCCAACCTTGCCCTGACCAACCCCAACAATTTTGTCGTTGGGTTTAAGGACGCCTGCCTTATCAGCAGGACCGGCAGGAACCAATGAGACGACTTTGGTGTATTCGTCTTCGAGTTGCAGTACGGCGCCGATACCTTCGAGCGACAGGCTCATATTGATGTTGAAATTTTCCGAGGTTCTTGGTGAAAAATACTGCGTGTGGGGGTCATAGGTCTTGGTGAACGAATTCATAAATAGCTGGTATACGTCTTCGTTATTTGTCTGTCTGGATCGTGTCAGCCGGTTTGAGAACCTTTTGTGCAATAGTTCCTTGATTTTTTCGGGTTCTTTATCGGTCAACCTAAGATTAAGGATGGCGTCCTTGACACGCTTTCGCCAAAGCTCATCCAGCTGCTTTTCAGTCTGGGCCCAGGGGATAGTCTCTCGATCAATCAGCAGGTCTTCCGATATCGTAAAATCGAAACGCTCGAGACCTTGGTCAAGTATGGCCAGCACCTTTTCGAATCGGGTAGTCACTCTTACATGGTATCGATTGAAGATATCAAAGGCAGGGGACAGATTACCGCGTTTAAGCGCTTCATCCATCTTGTAGCGATATCGTTCGAATTCATCAATATCGCTTTGCAAAAAATAGCTTTTACTAGGATCCAGATCTTCTATGTACGCATCGAATATTCGTGACGACAACTCGTTATTCAGTGCCGCGGGCACGTAGTGGCGGGTTGACAGTGCATTGACAATGTTTTGGGTAGTGGTCGTATAGATCGGTAAGGGGGCTAGTACCTCTTTGCTGGTTTCTATGCTGGTTTCTATGCTGGTTTCTTTGACGGTTGCCAGTGACGGTATCGCAACAGCTGCGGAAGTAATGGCTGCAGCCAGGAACAACTTTGATAGATTCTTCATTAACAACGGCTCTTTTAAAAATTACGACACCGAAAACTGTCAAGACTTAGCGTGTTGGTATTAGATTTGTCTCACACACTTCATCTGGGCAGGCAGCCGCTTGGTCAGCGGTCGGTGGCTAGTTTAGAGGCCAAGCACGCGTGGTATCAAGTAGTTAGCAGTGGATGTTTCGTGTTTCTCATAAAAATGACTGTTAAGGGCCTGCGCCACAGAAAATATGTCATAATCTTGGGCCAATTCATGCGAATAGAGTTAGTTTTCCAATGCTTAAGTACCTTAATTTCAATGTTTTACTGATATTGCTTGTTGTTTCCCCTGGCTTGGCCTTCGGGGCAACCGAAGTTGCGGCAGCCGACGTTGCGGCAGCCGACGCTGCAGCTGCCGAAGATACCCTGGAACAGGATATGAGTTATTTTTACGGGTTTTCTTTCGGAAACATGCTTAAAGACGGCGGCACCCCGATTATAGACATTGAAAGTTTATTAAAGGGGCTCAATGATTCCCTGGCTGATAATCCCCCTGCGCTAGCGGATGAACGCAGGGAGAGGGTTTACGATGAAGTCAGGGCTAGACAGGTAAGCATCCAGGAAACCAAGAAAGCCGCGCTGGCGGAGCAAGAAAAAGCAGCGCTGGCACAAGGTGAGATCAATCTTGCCAAGGCTGAGGCTTTTCTGGCCGAGAATGCGACGCGGGAGGGAGTTCAGATAACGCCTTCAGGACTGCAATACGAAGTGCAGGTTAATGCCGGGGGTAAACGGCCTTCAGCCACCAGTCGTGTTGCCGTCACTTACAGGGGCAGCTTCACCGACGGTAGCGTATTTGATCAGTCAGGCGACGAACCTGTTGAATTTGGTTTGCAGCAGGTCATTGCCGGCTGGACAGAGGGACTTCAGCTTATGGGGATTGGTGATAAGTTTAGGTTTTATCTTCATCCTGAATTGGCCTACGGCGCAGGCTCGGTTGGTGGTGTTCCTCCCAATAGCCTGCTGGTATTCGATGTAGAACTGCTGGACATCAAGTAACGTCTACGCCGATTTCCTCAAGCAGGGTTGCGGCCTGGTCGAGGTTGATTTTGACACCCGTCATATCGATGTTTCTGACATCCAACCCCGACAGTGTCGCACCTCGGAGGTCAGCGTGGTTAAGCGTCACGCGGTCAGCTTCTATATTGTGAAGCTCACAGTCCACAAGAATGGCGCCAGTTAGGTTGGCGCCATCCAGCCTTGCATGACTCATGCGACAGCCTGAGAAATCAACCTCTACCATCTTAGAGCCGGTAAAGTTGGCGTAAGCGAGATTACAGTCAGTGATTGTAGCGTCGCTTAGTTCCACACTGTTGCCAATGATCTTTGTCGCGGTGGCGCCCTGAAAATTTGCACCGGTAAGCTGGCACTCATGAAGGCTGGAGAGGTAGATCTCGGAACGCGAAAACTCGCAGAGCGTCAGGTCACAATGATTGAATTCACAATCCTGTAGAACAGCAAACGTAAAGTTGCAGCCCTGTTCCGTCGATTTGTCGTAAAACTCGCAGTTCCGGAACTGAACCTGGCGGAACTGAACACTCGCAAAGTCACAGTTTATAAAGATACACTGTTCGAACTGGCTGTCCTGCAGTTCGCAGCCACTAAATGACACGTGTTGGAACTGACATTGTTTGAACACCATGTCGCTCATGTCCTCTGGCAAGCCATCACCAGCAATAACCTGGGCAGTGAGTGAATCCCCTGTACTCACCGTGGTTGGATCGCGCGGTTGACCCTTTTTAATATCCAAGCGTTTTTCTCCTGTCGTCGATGGTGTAGGCCACGAGTGATTCTATGACGGGAGTATCAGTCATGCCGGGTCCTCTGGTCTTGGCGATCTGTTCCAACATTGCCTCGATTAGCTGATTTAGAAGCACTTTTTTCCCTTTATGTTTGTTTACCTTCCATCATCATTCTTGCCGTGCTGAACCGGTTCAGCGTCCAAGTATCGTCACGTGACGCTTGGTACTTGTTTCGTTTTGTTCAACACTGCTGCTCTATGCCGCGCTACTTTGCGGAACTGCGAGCAGAACGGCATAGAGGGGCTGTCGAGACCCCTCATCACTAAGCGCATTCGAGGTACTTAAACTGAGCGATGATCGAGTGTAAGCTAGGGGTACTTCAAAGCCAATTCGAGCTTACATGCTTAGAGATCCACTTGTTCGGCGTTTTATTTCATCTTCTGTGTTTGCAGGGGTATTTGTCTGGGTGGCAGTGCGCTTCTTTGAAGTCGAGACAGAGGTGGTCTGGGTTCTATTTGGTCTTTCCTTTGTTTTTGTTGGCATGCTCATCGTCGTAGGCTTTGTCCTTGCTCCAGCGGTAAGACTCTTTCGGCGGAAACCGTCGTTGTTGTCAAAACTGGATGATTTATCAGACGAGTTAGCGGTACTGCCCGCTAAAGAAGAGTCGGAGACTGGTCGGAAACCTTAAGATTTGACTTCCGTAAAGGTCGAGTTGCCGCAATTTGGTTCTTCATCATAGCCCGTGTTATGGCCCCGGTTATAGCCCCGCTTATAGCCCCGCTTATAGCCCCGCTTATAGCCCCAGTTAGGGCTTCTGTGGCTGGAGCCTTTGTGTTTGGGTCCTTTGTGGTCGGGTCCTTTGTTTTTAGTTCGTGGCGGGTGAACGCCATGGGCTATTTGTTTAACCGCAAGGCCTTGATTCAGCATGACAGTCGGCGTATTGCCAGGCAAGCGGGAAGCGAAAGCATTGGTTTTTTCCCATAAGGTCAGTCGTAGTCAAGGGGCCGTATAAACCGGTCGATTCGGGGTAGGTAATAGTCTTCGTAGTCCACAGAGAACGCCACGGTATGAGCGCGGCCCGTTATTCGATCACGCGATATTAATCCGATAGCTCTTGAATCGTGACTATTGTCCCTGTTATCACCAAGCATCAAATAGTGCCCGGCAGGCACTTCTATGGGCCCGAAGCTGTTGTAATGGTTGGGCTGAGAGGGCCGCATCATGACGGCATGCCGTTTATCACCGATCTCTTCTACGAAGAATGTGTGTCGATGCTGCTGGTACAGGTCGAGTTGAAGAACGATTTCGTTATTCAGTTTACCGTAGGAGGCGGGCTCCTTATTGATGAATAGCTGGTTGTTGCGCATGACGATGATGTCGCCGGGGGTGCCGATGACTCTTTTGATGAGTAGTTTTTCATCTTTCGGCGAATAGAAAGTGACGATTTCTCCAGGACTTGGGTCCGACCAGGTTTGAACGTTCAAACTGGTGAAAGGTATTTTCAGATCATAGGCGAGTTTGTTGACCACCACTCGGTCGCCTTCCAAAATTGTTGGTTTCATCGAACCGGTCGGTACCTGGTTCCAGTCGGCGATGGCAGATCGGAATAAGACCATGACTAGCAGGAAGAAAAACAAGCTACGGTATTCTCTCCAGAATTTGGCAACCTTGGATTTCACGACAATAAAGGTTTCGGGCATAGGTTGAACATGGAATCAGTGTTCTTAGAGTGTACCCAGAAGGTTAGGTGAATTCCAAGTTGGTCAATGTAAATGATCGTCGATAATAGCTGTTCGTCATAGCAATCTTGGTGAAGTGTTTATGAACAGGTGTGGCTCCCTAAGCCAACGCTGCGAAAGTTGCTGCTGTCGTTAAGTTGAAGGATGGCGACGTGTGTTTCTCGGTGAGTAGGAAAGCCACTTATTTTACGAACTGTTCCCGCTGGTACATTTTTACCGCCTGAATTAACAGGAGCAGGGTGATTGATAAGGTTGCGCAGACACTGAGCAGGATGTTGATGTAGGAAACGGCCTCACCTTTGATAATCTGGCTGATGAGTATGGATTGACCCAGGCTCGGCACGAACATTGACCCAAGGCTTGGCTCTATACCTACTATTTGAGTAATAATGAGCGGGAGTGTCGGGATAATTATCACAAAACTTAGATAGGTTTGGGCTTCTTTGTAGCTTTTGGAGAAAGCAGAGACGATGGTTAAAAGACTGGCTGCAAAAAGAGTTAGTGGAGATGTTATCGCGATAATCATTATGAGCTGTAACAAGTTCAACTCTAAGGACATACCGATACTTTCAAATGGTACTAGCTGAAGCGCGAAATAGAGGCTGATAAGAAAGACAATTAAATTTAGCAGGCTAAATGCTGCTGCTGCGATGACTTTACCAAGAACTAATTGAAACCTGCTGATCGGTTGCGTCAGTAACGGTTCCAGTGAACCTCTTTCTCTTTCCCCCGCGGTTGCATCAATGGCCAGATAAAAGCATCCAGTAAAGATAACCAGCATCAACAAATAGGGGATTGAAGAGAAAATCATCAACGCTCTGTCAGCGGGTGAAGAGACATCTATTTTTCTTGTTTGGATGGGCCGGATTAGTCCCGGTTGAATACCACGATAACGAAGCCGCAGTGTTCCAATCGTGTCACTATAGCGCTCGATGAGCCGGTCAAGCGTTGCTAAGTCACGTCTGCCTGACGAATAACTGCTGCTATCAAAGAAGAGTGCCAGTTGATTTTGCAGCCCGTCAGTATAGCGTTCGCCATAGTTTGGTTGTATCACCAGAATGATTTCTGCTTCGCCTAGTTCGATCAGGGTGGACGGATCTTCGACGGGTTCCCGTTGATCGACCTGGGTGTTGTTGGCGCGGAGGTAGGCGACCAGGCCTGGGGCGTGTTCCGCGCCAATCAGGGTGAACGCGATCGGCTCTTCATAATCCCGCAGTGTCTTGTCTAGAACAAAGATCAATAGACCGACAACGAGCAAAGGCCCCAGTAACGCGACCGAGAGTGACGAAAAAACAGATCGATAGTCTCGGATGTTGTCCGTGCACTCTTTGGCCAGGACCGTTAGAAAAGGATTCATTGGTCTGGCGCTCCTTCGCTGGATATCATAATGAAGGCGTCCTCAAGGTCCTCCGTACCGGACTTTTCTTCAAGTGCTTCTATCGTCCCGCTAAACTTGTGTCTGCCGTGTCCCAGGATCACCAGGTGATCACACAGGTTGCCAACTTCCTGCATGACATGGCTGGAGAATAGAATGCATTTTCCCGCAGCCTTGATATTGTGGATAACCTTGCGCAGGGCTCTGGTCGCCATGACATCAAGCCCATTCGTAGGCTCATCCAGTAGTATGTATTGAGGGTCGTGTACTAGGGCTCTCGCGAGCGCAACTTTCATTTTTTGGCCTTGTGAAAAACCTGAGACCCGCCGGTTACAGAATTCACCCATATCCAGAAGATGGACCAATTCATCCACTCGGCGGTTAAGTAATGTTGGTTCAACCTGTTGCAGGTTTCCAAAATAGCGGATGTTTTCGATGGCTGTTAATCGATCATAAATGCCTGTGTTGTGAGGTAGCACGCCTATTTGACGACGAACATCAGTGGTGTGTGTCGAGACATCAAACCCTCCGAGGGTAGCTGACCCAGTATCCGGATCAATAATGGTCGACAGTATTCGGAGAATGGTAGACTTGCCGGCCCCGTTAGGGCCAAGGAGTGCCGTCACCTGACCGGAAGCCGCCTCGAAGGAGACATCGTTCACCGCCGATACCAAGCCGTAGGATTTTGTTAACGAAGTGACTTTGATCATGGTGCCGGCCCGAGTGAATCAATAAAAAATGGCGTGCGCGGAAGGTGCTTAATGCAGGTTGTTTTCAGGTCTGAAACGCTGGCTGCTGAAAGGAAGTCGCTGAAAATTCTGCTAAAACAACCCCTGTGCACGATCCCATGTCCCTGATGCTGACCAACAAGATGGGACGAGTTAGAAAGCCCTTCGAGCAGGATGTCGCCGTAGGCCGGTGGGGTGATTGGGTCATTTTCGCCCGAAAGAATCAGTGTAGGAACCTTACTGATAACAGGAAGTTTGAAGTCATCATCTATTTTTCCAGCAGGCCAAACCGAGCAAATAGCTTGCATTGAAGACAAAAACTCATTGCCCAAGTAGGGTTCCTGATCCTTGCTGTCCGGGATTTCATCGGGTTCGTGAAAAGGAATGTCTTCAGTGCACATTACGGCGTTGTGCATTCCATAGCTCATACCATCCCGTAATGCTGCTTCGAATGCCAGTGCGCTGGCAGCAATGGTCGTGTAGTCTTTTTCATGAAAAGCGGCGTGTATCGTCAGTGGCAGAAGTGAACTCATTTCAGGTGAATAGAGCGAAAGTCTTACGGTTAACGCTAAATCAGGGAAGCTGACGGAGGTCTTTATTGGTTCGTTTGTGATCGGGTGTCTCAGGCTTAGTGCTATGTTGTTTTCTTTTAGATAAATAGATAGCGCACTGAAGTCGGCTGCCAGGTTCGGGAAAGCCTTTTTACAATCAGCGTCTAGTGAACAATCCCGGAATAAAGATTGGAGCGCCGCGTCGCTCGTGGTGGCGATATTTGATCCCATAGAGATAGAGGGAGGAAGGACGCCATCGAGGGTGAGGGTCCTCACGGAAGCTTCGTATCTTTTTAGATATTGGAGTGCGACCCGTGTACCGTATGATGTTCCGTAAATATCCCATGCTTCATATCCCATGGCGATTCGAAGGTTCTCGAGATCCCTGATAGCAACGCTCGTGGTGAAATTTACCGGAGAGAATGCAAGGGACTCAAGGCACCTCTTTGTTTCTCGCCCGAGATCAATCGTGCGCGGGTCGATATCAGCAGACATGTTCTTGCAATCAAGGGCCGTTGATCTGCCGGTGCCCCGTTGATCCAGAACGATAATATCCATGTGCCGTGATATCTGCTGCAATATTGGTGCGAAGTTCACCAGTAAATCAATAGAAGACCCACCAGGTCCTCCGTTGATCAGGGTTAGGGCGTGTTTTGGTGGCTCAACGGCAGTGCTCGAGATTTTAGTAACGAAGAGTTCGATGGCGCTTCCGAAGGGTTTCGCGTGATCCAAAGGCTGATGCCATATCGAGCACTCGGCATATAAAATACTGCTGCTATTGGTGTCTGTTAGTTGGCAAGGTTTGAAGGTAAGACCGCTGGGTGTTTTTAACGCTTCAGCTGCGCTCATCGAGCAGTAAATCCAAAAGAGCGCTGTTAGGAAAAGTCGCATAGGTCGGTCAGGGGCTAAAGATGAGCATCTTACAGCAACTTTCCGTGGATACTTAGCGTAAATAATTAAGCGTTTCCTTAAGAAACGCTTCTTTGTAGCTCTTATAAATACAGCTGGAATGGGGTGTGATCATTAGGTTTTTTAGGGCCCAAAGCGCCGACGATACGGGTAGAGGCTCCTCATCGGTTACATCCAGGAATGCGCCGCCAAGATGCTCCCAGGATGCTATCAAGTCTTTGGAGTACAAGGCATTGCCTCGTCCGAAATTGTAGAGGTAAGCCCCCTTTTTGCACATGGCCAAGCGTGTCTTATTCATGAACCGGTCTGTTTCTTCTCCCCCAGGTAAGAGAAGGACAACATGGTCGGCTTCAGGTAAGTGATCAGTAAGAACTTCCAGGCCGTAAACTTCAGCGCCGAATGACACGGGTGTGGCGGAACGAGAGATTCCAATGACGCGGGTGCCCAGTAGGCCGAGCACTTTTGCACAACTCTGGCCAATGTGCCCGAACCCTATAATCATCACCGTTTGATCTGAAAGTAACGTGGATTGGCTTTGAATGTCCCTGTTCCACCCATGCTGCTGAAAGTTATCCAACATCTTTGGCATTTGGTGGTTCATAAAAAGTAGCGCGCTGAGCAGGGACTCGCTGAGAAGTTTTCCGTGAAAGGTCCCGTGTACGATCTTGACGTTTCCCGACGGATCAGGTTCAACCCAATCCTTGCCAGCCGCGGGGGTCATGATCCACTTAAGGCGCGTGAACTGTTGATACCAAGCGGCCTTAAAATTCCAGGTCAGGACAGCTTCGACGTTTGCTGCCTGTTCAAGCAGGCTTGACTCGTTGGCATGCACAACGACGGTCAATCCGGGGATTGCACGTCGAAGGAGATCGAAGTCGACATCGTCAAAATGGAATGCCTGAACGTCGTTCCAGAGGCAGGTGTGCAGCTTCACTTTTATTCCCGCCCAGTGATCGCGTCGGAAGGGCGGTAGCTGCGCAGACCCTCACGAATCTTCCTGGTGTCCTGCCGGTCTATGGCGAGCATACCTTTGATATGTGTCTCGATCAGTGCATCGGTAGAACGGTAGACAGCAAGCTCTGAGCCGTCTTTTTCGACAACGACGCCGTCGGGTGATGTCCGGTAATAGACTCGACTTGCTTTCTTCTTGGCCATTTTCCTGTATCTACTATTTGGCCGTCACCACGACCTGAAGGTTAGTGTAGCCTTTGACAAAACTAGACTGGGTTCGTCCTGGTTCCTGAACTACTTCGATTCGTTTGAAGCGTTTCAAAATTTCTTCCCAGACTATTCTCAATTGCATCTCGGCCAGCCGGTTGCCCATGCATCTGTGAATACCAAATCCGAATGACAGGTGATGTCTTGGTGTAATGCGATCAATAATGAATTCGTTGGGTGTCTCAATGACTTCCTCATCCCGATTGCCAGAGACATACCACATGGCGACCTTATCGCCTTTTTTAATGGTCTTTCCACGGATTTCGTAATCACGGGTTGCTCTGCGTCGCATATACGCTAATGGGGTCTGGTAACGAATGATTTCGGGTACCATTTTTGGGATTAGCGAAAGGTCGTTTGTGACCTTGGCAAATTGATCTGGGAACTGGTTTAGAAAATAGACGCCCCCTGATATTGAGTTCCTGGTTGTATCATTGCCACCGACAATCAACAGAATCAGGTTGCCCAAATACTCCATAGGATCCATGTCCTGCGTATTGGGGTTATGCGCCATCATGGTGATCAGGTCATTGGCCTCGGTTGGATCTCTGTGGACTCTTTCATTCCAAAGGTGCGTGAAGACCTCTAAGCATTCAAGCAGTGCCGCGCGGCGAACAGGTTCTGGTGTTGGGCCACCATTTAATGCTCCGCTGGTAGCCATATCAGACCAGTAGGTGAGTTTGGCACGATCCTCAAACGGGAAATCAAATAGCGTCGCAAGCATCTGTGTCGTCAGCTCGATAGAAACGTGACTAACCCAATCGAATTCCTCACCGACAGGCACGTCATCAAGGATTTTAATGGCTCGGGCGCGAATAATGGGTTCGAGTTTGGCCAGGTTTAGCGGCGCGACAACGCGGGTGACAGCCTTTCGCTGAACGTCATGTCTCGGCGGATCAAGCGCGATAAAGTTAACGGTCTGGAAATCCTCAGGTTGATCGCCAAGTGTAATGCCACCTTCTGAGGAGAAGGCATCATGGTCCTTCTCGATTTCCATGATGTCATTAAACTTGGTCACCGACCAAAAGGGGCCAAACAAGCTGTCCTCGCAATAGTGAACCGGGTCTTCTTTACGCAACCTTTCGAAGTAACCCCAATGGTTGTCATTCATGAACAAGTTGGGATCACTGACATTGATATTTTCCAGGGGAATGGAATAGGGATCTTCTGTTAATTTTACCGCTTCACTCATGACTAGCGCCTTGGATTTAGATTATCGTAGGTTTGTTTCTCTCTTGTCTTTTATTGCGTCGCGCTCTAGTACTGAAATTCCGGAAGATTAATTACAATGCCGTCCAGATGGTCGCTCACTATTATCTGGCAACTCAGTCGAGATTCAGCGCTCCTATCTGGGTTGAGGTCTAGCATTGATTCCTCTGTGTCGTTGGCGGCGCCCAGCTTTGCCTGCCAGTCTGCCCCGATTAATACGTGGCACGTGGCACAGGAGCATTCTCCGCCACAATCTGCATCGATTCCTGGGACCAGGTTGCTGGTAGCGACAACCATCATGGAATCACCATTATTAGCGTCTATGTTGTGTTCAGTTCCGTTGAACTCGATGAATTTTACTTGCGGCATAATTCCTCCTGTACGGGCTTGCCTTAAAAATTGGATATTCTGTTTAGTTTAGCAGGGTTTTTAGTTCTACGTCTGTGTCCGCAAGAACTGACGGATCTACGGTCTTGCCATAAAGCTGTTTGCAAACCATGAATTCCTTTGGGCTGTTGACAGCATCTACTGAAACAACTTTGCCATCCTTTAAGTAAAACACCGCAAACTGGTTCAATGTTTTATCACCCCGCAGAACGCTGGTATCTCCATCAGCGGAGAACCCCACCATCTGAAGTTTTAAATCGTATTGGTCACTCCAGAACCATGGGACAGAGGCGTAGGCCTTGTCACCACCAAGCATGTTGGCGGCTGAGACCCTGGCCTGCTCCATTGCATTGGGAACAGATTCTAATCTGAGGCGGCGACCCATAATCGGGTTTGGGTGATTGGTGCAGTCGCCCGCGGCGTAGATATCAGGGTCGGAAGTTCTGCAATGATCGTCAACGGTAATGCCGTTGTTACAATCAAGACCAGCAGCCTCTGCGAGTTCTATATTTGGGATAATGCCGATGCCGACGATGACAAGGTCGGCGTCAATGGCTTCATCACCGCAAAGGACCGCTGAAATGTGGCCTTCGCCCTCGAAACCGCTCACGCCGGTATTGACCCTTATATTGACGCCACGCCCAGCGTGAAGTTCATGGTAGTACTCGCTCATTTCCGGGGTCGTGACCCGTTGCAGGATTCGCTCTTCCATCTCTAATACGGTGACTTGCAGGCCAGACGTCACGGCCACTGCCGCTACCTCCAGACCGATGTAACCACCACCAACGATGCAGATCTTTTTCGCGGTCTGCATGGCCGTGCGGATGCCGTCGACATCATCAATCGTTCGCAGATAGTGGATTCCTGATAGGTCACTGCCGGGAATGGTTAGAATTCTTGGCCGGGAGCCTGTTGCGATAAGTAGTTTGTCGTATTGGTATGCATCACCTGAACTGGTCGTGACTGATTTAGTGGAACGATCAATAGATTCCACCCGGGTTCCCGTATGTAGCGCAATACTCTGATCCGCGTAGAATTTCTCTGGGCGGACCATCACGCGATCTATTCCCAACTCACCAGATAAATACTGTTTAGACAGCGGTGGGCGTTGATAGGGTGGTTGTGTTTCGTTGCCTAAAATAGTGATTGAACCTTCATATTTCGCCTGGCGAAGACTGGCTGCTGCCTGGCCGGCGGCTTGTCCTGCTCCAATGATCACGATACCTGACATCTTACATTCCTTAATTTTCGAACCGGTATTCTACCGGAGGTTCCGTGATGCGGGTACCATGAGTTTTTTATAGTGGTGGTTATGAAAAAACTTCTGATATTGTCTCCCTATGATGGATTTAGCCATGGATTCTGGCGTGAAGGCCTTGCCGATTATCTGGCAAATGAATTCGAGGTTACCCAGTGCACCTTGCCGCCGCGTTTTTTCAGCTGGCGACAGAGAGGTAACTCACTGAGTTTTGCCCTGAAACCGTCGTTACAACAGTCCTTTGATCTTATTATCGCGACCTCGATGACTGACCTGTCGGCACTTCGAGGTTTGAACCGGCATTTGAGCAGAGTACCCGCTATCGTTTATTTTCATGAAAACCAGTTTGCCTATCCGGGGGACAATACGGTGGGTCTGCTGGAACGCCAATTAACCAGTATTTATACGGCGCTGAGTGCGGACCGGGTGTGCTTTAACAGTGAATTTAATCGGTCTACCTTCCTGGCCGGGGCTAAAAAGCTGCTGGGACGGATGCCGGATGAGGTTCCCTCGGGCATTGCTAACAGCATAGAGCGGAAATCCTCAATTGTTCCAGTAGCTCTGGATATTGACCCGGTCAAATCCTCTGGCCCGCCTGGGGCGCGGATGAAGATCGTCTGGAATCACCGATGGGAACACGACAAGGGGCCTGGTCGACTGTGTGAGGTAGTGACAGAATTATTACGTCGTGAAGTGGATTTTGAACTTAGCCTCTTTGGGCAGCAGTTTTCCAAGCAGCCACCGGTGTTCGATGAAATACTGGAGATGCTTTATGCCAACGGCAACGCGGGGGAGATTGGTTTTGTTGAGAACCGTGCGGTGTATTTGGCTAAATTGTCTGCGCATGACTTTGTTTTGTCTACGGCGGATCAGGAGTTTCAGGGCTTGGCAATACAGGAAGCGATGGCAACGGGCTGTATTCCCGTTGTGCCTGATGCCCTAAGCTACCCTGAATATATCCCAGCCAAATACCGTTATGGTACCGTGGTTGAAGCGGTCGATGTTTTCTTGAGCCACCGAACCGCTGAACCGTTATCTTTGGAGCGGTACGCCTGGTCGACGGTCGGGCCCGACTGGACCGCGATGTTAAGGGAGCTGTGTCCGTGATAGGAGGCTGTATCAGAGCCGACCATCGGCGTCGTCCACCAAAGCATTAGGCAGCAATGATCAATCGAACTGCTTCTAGCCTGATCTGTGAATGGCCTATGGCGGACGTAAGCAACCGAAGTCGATCCTCTAGAAATTCGACCTCTTCTGACCTGACATTAGGGTTAACCTGCGCCAGCGCTTTTAAACGTGTGATTTCGTTGCCCAGATGACGGGTCATTAAATTCAGAGCTTCCGTTTTTATGGGTGCAAACTTCAACTGAGCAATGCTATTCGCTGATGCCAAAAGTTTCTTGATGCCGCCTTCCTGTTGGATCACGATTTTGGCAATCGTTTCTGCAGGCACAGCGAGATTATCGTCCCAGTTATTGAAAGGGATTTGGGCAGATGCATCCTGTCGCTCCGGGGTAATCAGTGAGCGGACGAGCGTGGCAGGGAGGTATTGGTTCGCGTTTAGTGCAACTGGCGCGACACACTCAATTTGATGTAGGGTTTCTACCATCATGGTACCGGTTTTTATTCCCTTGAGCTTCACGACAACCACTGCGCTGTTGCCTGTAACGTCACTTGCAACCAGATCCAGCGCCTGCTCTACGAGCGGGCTTTCCCATGTCAGGAACAACAGATCTTCCCTGGCTAGTGCGGTGTCTCGATTAAATGTATAGCCAGTGCCTTCCTCCGGCAGTTCCGGGTAACGGAATCTGTCCTGGGTCTCTGCGCTGACCGAGCTGTTTCGGACCATGCTCTCCGTTGGTTTAACTAAAAAAGCAGTCTCTGAGAGGGGTTCCGATTCCAGACCGAACATGTCGAAGGACTGTTCCATGTATGTCTCGAGCGCGCCATCGGTTTCTATTCTGGAAACCTCGGCGAGCAGATCTCTGGAAACCTCTGGTTGGTGGGAATTTCTCTCTAGTAACTGATCCCGGCCCGAACGCAGTTGTTGCAGTCGAGCGTCGCTCTCTATTCGCGCAATGTTGACTCGTTCGTCTGGCCCGACGTCTGCTGGAAGGTTGTCAAATACGATTTGGGCGGCGGCATTGGGTTTCTGGAAGATTGAGAACCCCTCATTGAAGATCCTCAGTAGCAGAGCCTGTTCAGTTCCCTTCGCAAACGGCACGTGTATAACGACATCTTCCTTCTGACCGATCCTGTCGAGCCTTCCGATCCGCTGTTCCAGTAGATCCGGGCTGTTGGGAAGGTCGTACATGACGAGTTGGTGAGCAAACTGAAAGTTGCGACCTTCACTGCCGATTTCAGAACAGACCAGTACCTGAGCACCGCCGTTTGAGTCAGCAAAATAGTTGGCGGCCCTATCCCTCGCAACCAGGTCCAGTCCCTCATGGAAGGCAACAGACCTGATGGTTGTTCGGTCCCGCAGGTATTTGTCCAGGGCGATGGCGGTTTCAGCGCGGCTGCAGATGATCAGGTGTTTGTCGTCAGATCGCTTCAGAAGATCTGCCAACCAGTCTATTCTTGCGTCTTTACTGTTCCAGGTCGCAGTATTGTCTGCAGGAAATTTTTCCGCAGGTAGTTCGTAGGGTTTTAGGACTCGTTTCTTAAAACCGTCAACAGACTCCCGGACGTTCCTGAACAATACCCGACCAGTGCCATGTCGATCGAGTAACGCGGGTAGTAGTTCGTCATCGTTATCTGGTGCGTGTTCACCGAGTCGTTCCCTGGCTTTTGAGGCGGCATTTTGCTCTTTATTAAGGAGGGCGGTGACCAGGCCAGCAACGCTTTCATATTGCATTTCCTCCTCAAGAAATTCGTCATAGCGATGGTAGCGAGACGGATCTAAAAGTCGAAGACGACTGAAATGACCCAGGCGGCCGAGTTGCTCAGGTGTGGCCGTCAACAGCAGTAAGCCCTTGGCGACGCTGCTGAGCTGTTCAACCGCGGTGTAATCCTCACCGGGTTTCCCATCCTGCCATTCAAGGTGATGTGCCTCGTCGATCACGACCAGGTCCCAATCCGTTGCCGCTGCTTGTTTAAGTCGTTTTGGGTTGTCCAGGAAAAGGTCGAGAGAACAAAGGACCAGTTGCTGGGCGTCGAATGGATTATCCAAGTCTGGGACATCATCCTCGTGCTCGGGACGATTATCGGCCTCTATGTCCAAGCAGCGTTCCTCGTCCAGCATTGTAAATTGCAAATTAAAACGCCGGATCATTTCAACGAACCATTGGAAGTTAAGGGCGGGAGGAACAATGATCATGATTCTGCTTGATCGACCCGTCATGAGTTGCTGGTGGATGATTAGTCCTGCCTCAATCGTTTTGCCAAGGCCAACCTCGTCCGCCAGTAGAACTCTAGGGGCATAACGGGAAGCGACCTCTTGGGCGATAAAGAACTGGTGTGGAATCAGCGATACGCGCGGGCCTAGAAGCCCTTTAATAGCGGATGATGCCAGACGTGCCTTGTGTTGTAGTGTCTGATAGCGAAGGTTAAACCAACTATTATCGTCAATTTGTAGCGTGAATAGCCGTTCTTCGGGTTTGCTGAAAGTGATGCCAGGGTCTAACTCGGTTTCGATGATTGTGGTAGACGTGTCCTGGTATTCGCTGTGGTAAACAAGAATGCCATCCTGATCGGAGACCTGAGAAACCTCCACTTCAAGGCCGCCAGCGGTTCGAATGATGTCACCAACGTTAAATTTAACTCTGGTCAGAGGTGCTTGGTCTTTTGCATAGGTACGGATTTCATCGGTCAGGTCGAAGTTCATCGTTACGAGTCTGTGTTCAACAGTCACAATCTGCCCGATTCCAAGCTCCGGTTCTGCGCTACTGATCCACTTCTGTCCTGGTTTGAAATCAGTCATATGATGCCTTGCCTATTCGTACTGAGTACCGTTGATATAAGTACGGTAGTCTTTGGGTTATCTTGAGCTCTTTTGCTTATCGGAACATTTATGGATCATCAGACTAAAACTGAATTAGAAGCGGCGGCGTTTCGTCGTCTAGTTGACCATCTCGGTGAAAACACCAAGGTACAGAATATCGACTTGATGAATTTAGCCGGGTTTTGTCGTAATTGCCTGAGTAAATGGTACCGAGCGGCGGCAGAGGATAAAGGAATCGACATGGATTATGAAGAGGCGAGACAAATAATCTACGGGATGCCGTACTCGGAGTGGAAATCGAAATACCAGACAGAGGCAGTGCCGGAGCAGCAGACCGCGTTTGACGACAATTTTGAAAATAAGGGTCATTAGCCTATGAGATTTGGCGGCTTTTTTGTCCTGCTTTTGTTAGCCGGTGTTGTCGCAGGATCACATCCGGAGGTTAGTGAATACGAGCAGTATGCACACGAACTGTTGAAGGAATTGATTGAAACTGACACGACTCACTCGTCAGGCAATACGCTCGCGCTGGCGGAATCAATTGCCGCCAGACTGAAAAGTGAAGGGGTTCCGGCAAAGGATATCCGTGTGATTGAGCATGGTGGCAAGGGCAATGTCGTAGCACGCCTGCGTGCAGATAAGCCCGTCGGAAAACCGTTGTTACTGCTCGCACATCTCGATGTGGTTGAGGCAGACATCGCGGACTGGTCGATGGACCCGAAGAAACTGACTGAAGAGGGCGGCTATTTTTACGGTAGGGGAACGCTTGATGACAAAAACGAGGTCGCGATACATCTATCAAACTTCATCCGTCTGCATCGAGAGAGGGCTAATCTGACCCGGGATCTGGTGATCGCGTTGACTGCCGATGAGGAAAGCGGGCCGCATAACGGCGCGCTCTACCTTGTTAGAGAGCATCCTGAATTGGTGGAAGCTGCGTTGGTTTTTAATGAAGGTGGTGGCGGAATGATTAAGGACGGCAAATATGTCGCCAATACCGTGCAGACAGCGGAGAAAACCTACCAGACTTTCTCTCTTGAGATTACCAATGCTGGTGGGCATAGCGCCGTCCCAAGGGGTGACAATGCGATTTACCAGCTTGCGGCAGCCTTGACGAGAATTGAAGCCTTTGAGTTCCCCGTCCGTTTTAACCAAACGACCCGCGCCTACTTTGCTGGGATTGCGGGGCAAAGTAGTGGTGACCGAGCGGCGCTACTCTACGGATTGCTGGAAGAACCACCGGCGATGATGAGTATCGATTATTTCCGTGATGAACCAGAGATTAACGCCCGTCTCCGAACCACCTGCGTTGCGACACAGTTGGACGCAGGGCATGCAGAGAACGCCCTGCCACAGCGCGCTAGCGCAACCGTGAATTGCAGGGTTTTTCCCGGCGAGAGTGTAAAGCAGGTCAGGGAGGTGCTATTTAAAGTGGCTGGTATTCCCTCAATGACATTGACGCCTAAGTGGGATGCCTTGTTCAGTGAGGCTTCACCGCTAGATGACACCATCATGGCGCCAATTCGAGAAATCACAAGGGCAATGTGGCCAGGGGCCCTGGTACTTCCCACGATGAGCACCGGTGCGACTGACGCTACATTTTTCCGTAACGCTGGTGTCCCTGTGTATGGTGTGTCGGGCGTGTTTACAGAATTTGGTGATAATCGAATTCATGGGCGTGATGAGCGATTGCTCAAGCGCAGTTTCTATGAAGGGCTGGAGTTTCTCTATCGTTTGACTCGAGCCGTAGTGGTCTTGAGAGAAGTGGTCTTGAAAGAAGTGGTCTTGAAAGAAGTGGTCTCGAAAGAAGTGGTCTTAAAAGAAGTGGTCTCGAAAGACCTTCCCGCTCCGCCAAGTAAGTGACAGGAGTATCCCATGGCCGTGACGTCAAAACTGGAACTTAACCGAGGGGACTTTTCCCCCCAGTTGTTTGCGAACGAATCGTTGACCATTTCTCGGTTGAGCGCGACTTCCTGCCGGTTCGCCCGGTTTTTATGGGACAACATTAATGCCAACGTGGACGAAGACCGTTCAGGTTGGAGTGGTTCACAATGGCAACATTACCTGACAGACCCAAGATGTGAGTTCTTTGCAGTTTATTGTGATGGCGAACCTGCAGGATGCTGCGAAATTGTTCGCGAACAGAAACTCATGCGAGCGACGGGAGGCTCGACGAGGATTAAGGCTTTTGGGTTGTTTTCTGAATTCAGCAGAGAGGGACTCGGGTCGTTACTGTTGACCAGGATGATCGAAAAGTCGTTTGCAACAGGCGCAGAGAAGGTGACATTTAGAACAGTTCAGGAACTTCCGCCGGGAATCACAGCAATGTTCCGAAACCAGGGGTTTCGAATTCTCGCCATAGAGCGGTAAGAAATAACATTGCCCTAGACGGCCATTCGTGCCTTGATCGGCTCATGGCTCTGGTAGTCACTCAGGCTGAAGTCAGTCATCGCGAAATCGTCGATTGTTTTCTGGCCCCGATCTACGATCTTCAGTGAGGGGCGGGGTAGCGGGCTGCGTGTGATCTGTTCTTTCGCTTGCTCAACGGCATTAAGGTAGATATGCGCATCCCCGATAGTGTGTACAAATTCATGTGCGGTAAGCCCGGTGATTTTAGCCATCATATGTAGCAGCAGAGAATAAGAGGCAATGTTGAAAGGTACGCCAAGGAACATATCAGCCGAGCGCTGGTACATGTGTAACGAAAGTTTTCCGTCGGCCACGTAGAATTGGAAGAATGTGTGACAGGGTGGCAGCGCTACCTGATCGGGAGAGGCCTCGCCGGGATTCCACGCGTTGACGATAATCCTTCTGCTATTGGGGTTGTTCTTAATCAGATCAACGGCATCGGATAATTGATCGACTTCGCGGCCGTCTACCGTTTTCCATTTTCTCCACTGTGAACCGTAAACACGGCCCATATCGCCTGTGCTGGCTTCCATGCCCAGACGTTTCACGTAGTCGTCATAGTTGGCGTCCCAGATTTTGTTGTGCTGATAGATCTCTTTGAGATCATTAATGTTGGTAGACCCTGAGATGAACCATAACAGTTCCGAGGACATGACCTTCCAGGCCAGTTTCTTGGTAGTCATCGCGGGAAAGCCATCAGCCATGTTGTACCTGGCGGTAAGGCCAAAGACAGAGATGGTGCCTACGCCGGTCCGGTCACCTCGAACGATGCCGTTGTCCAGAATAAAGTGGAGTTGCTCCAAGTATGCCTGCATTAGCGATTATTCCTGGATCAGCCGCACTTACTATCGCCACAACTGAGGCAGGTCATACAACCATCCATCAACACCATGGCTGTAACATTACACTTTTTGCAAAGCTGGGCCCCAGGTGGGAAGCCACCCGGGTCGACTTTTTCTGAGTTGGCTGCGCCTTCCAGTAAAATGCGTTTTTCGGCAATCAACTCCTTGTGAACTGTGCTTAATTCTTCTTTTTTGATGAGGCCGATTTTGGTCATGTGAGTTTCAAGGACCTCTCCAATCTCAGCGACCAGTGAGGGCATAAAACGGCCACCTTTTTTAAAGTAGCCACCCTGCGGGTCAAACACTTGTTTAAGTTCCTCCGCCAGGAAAACGCTATCACCGCCTTTGCGAAAGACGGCGGATATAACTCGGGTAAGCGCAAGGATCCATTGGAACTGTTCCATGTTCTTAGAGTTGATAAAAATCTCGAAGGGGAACTCTTGCTCGTGCTCCGTCTCAACATTCAACACAATGTTATTAATGGTTATATACATCGCATGATCTGACAGCGGCGTCTTGATTTTGTAGGTGTAACCACGCAGCTCGTCTGGTCGAGCGACGTGTTCATGCATTGTCTCTTTTTCGGGTGGCTTTTCAGGTACTTCTGCACGCGGTTTTTTTAGGGTATACCCAACAATTTTCTTCTCTATCTTAATAGCCATTGCCTATCCATTATTTGCTCAGGACTGCTCATTTCAGAGCGGGCCTTGTTTTTAATAAACGGTTTTTAATAAACGGTTTTTAATAAACGGTTTTTAATAAACGGTTTTTAATAAACGGTTTTTAATACTTCGCTAATATCTGTGCGTTGTTGATCACTAGAACTTCCCGTAATAGCCCTCTTTCATTGCATCAAAAAGGTTAGCGGCAGAATGCATTTCGCCGTCATATTCAATCTCCTCATTGCCTTTGACCTCAAGAATTTCGCCATCTTCCAACTCGAACTGGTAGGTGGTGTTTGCCAAGTCTTCTTCCTTCACCAAAACACCCTGGAATGCTTCCGGGTTGAAGCGGAATGTTGTGCAACCCTTCAGACCCTGTTCGTAGGCATAACGATAAATGTCCTTAAATTCTTCAAACGGATATTCTGTGGGAACATTTGCCGTTTTTGAAATAGAAGAATCAATCCACTTCTGAGCAGCAGCCTGAATATCGACGTGCTGCGTTGGCGAAATGTCGTCCGCCGTGATGAAGCATTCAGGTAGCTTGCAATTAGGGTCGTCCGTCATGGGTTCGGCGTTGGGATTAACCATAGAACGATAGGCCAGTAACTCGAACGAGAACACATCTACTTTCTCTTTGGATTTTTTACCTTCGCGAATGACGTTCCTGGCGTAATGGTGTGCAAAGCTGGGTTCAATGCCGTTACTGGCATTATTGGCCAGTGACAAACTGATCGTACCCGTGGGTGCTATAGAGCTATGGTGCGTGAACCGGCAACCCGTCTCCGCGATTTTCTGGACCAGTTCAGGGTCTACCTCTGCGATCCTTTGCATGTAGCGCGAGTATTTTGCCAGCAGGACCTTGCCTTTGATGTTGTCGTTGATTTTGAGCCCGTCCTTTTTCATTTCAGGGCGTCGGCGTAACATCGCTGCCGTAATCGTGAAATCCTCTTCCATGATTGAAGCGGGGCCTTTTTCTTCGGCGAGTTCTACGCCTGCCTGCCAACCTACAAGCGCAAGGCGTTTAGTGACGGCTTCTGTGAAGGCTACAGACTTTTCATCGCCATAGCTCATTCCCATCATGGTGATAGTAGAGCCAAGGCCTAGATAGCCCATTCCATGGCGCCGTTTTCGTTCAATTTCTTTACGCTGCTCTGGCAGCGGCAGGCCGTTGATCTCTACCACGTTGTCCAACATACGAGTGAACACAGCGACAGCTTTGCTGAAGGTGTCCCAGTTAAAGTTAGCCTCTTTGGTAAACGGCCTGTCTACAAAGCGGCAAAGATTAACTGAACCCAGAAGGCAGCTGCCATAGGGGGGCAGCGGCTGTTCACCACAGGGGTTGGTCGCTCTGATATCTTCGCAGAACCAGTTGTTGTTCATCTCGTTGACCTTGTCTATCAAGATAAAACCTGGCTCAGCGAAATCATAGGTGGATGCCATGATCAGGTCCCACAGGCGGCGTGCAAGGATCGTGTTAGTGATCTTGCAGGCAACAAGGCCTTCTTTATTGGTGACGTATTTGTCTTTAACGGGGAAATCACGCCAGAGGATTTTGGTTGTATCATCCAGGTCCAGTTCATCTGCTTCGCGTTCGGCTTCTGTGATTGGAAAGCTTAACGGCCAGTCCTTATCCTGGATCACCGCTTCCATGAACTCGCTAGTAATCAACAATGAGAGGTTGAACTGCCGGAGGCGACCGTCCTCACGTTTTGACTTGATGAATTCCATTACATCAGGGTGGCCAATGTCGAAGGTTGCCATCTGCGCGCCTCTTCGGCCGCCTGCAGATGAAACGGTGAAACAGGTCTTATCGTAGATATCCATGAAAGACAGAGGGCCTGAGGTATACGCGCCGGCTCCCGAAACGTAGGCGCCTTTTGGCCTTAATGTTGAGAACTCATAGCCGATGCCACAGCCTGCTTTAAGGGTAAGTCCTGCTTCGACATTTTTCTGCAGGATATCTTCCATTGAATCTTTAATAATGCCCGAGACGGTGCAATTAATGGTCGAAGTCGCAGGTTTATGCTCCTGAGCGCCGGCGTTGGAGATAATTCTACCCGCTGGTATGACGCCCTGGCGTAGTGCCCATAGAAACTTGTCGTACCAGATTGCTCGCTTGGCGTCGTCTTCTACCTCAGACAGGGCCTTCGCAACACGTTTGTAAGTGTCATCCATGTTCTGGTCAACAAACTCGCCTTGCTTGCTCTTAAGGCAATATTTGTTCTCCCAGATATCAAGGGAAGTGTCCTGGAATTTGATCTGGCTGACATTTGACGGTATTGCGGTTAATTCTGGTTTTTGGGCGGTAGAGTCCATGTGTTTCCTCTAGATTAATGCGACTATCACAGAGGGCAGGGGGCCTGTGGCCGCCTCTGCCGCTCTGTTGCTCATTTTATCGGTGGTTTAGAGACGCTTTATTCTGTGTTATTGGTCCCTGCCAGCCGGGTGTCGTCCGAAGTCTTCGCCGCCTATGCACAGTACGTAGACGGCTTTACCCACAAGTTTAGCGTGTTAATGAGTGCGTCAAAGTGGGTGGGGCTTCGCAGACCCTTCTTCTACATATTGTGCCGCAGGACCTAAACAAACACAACATATTGTTGATTGTTGGTCGTCTGAGTAATGGTTAAAGGCCTAATATTAGGGTCAGGTCTTGCAATTAACACGGTTTTAAAAACCCATTTTATGGGGGCGGATCCGTGAAGCCGGCCGGTCCCGCTGCGTCATGAAGGGCTGATATCCGAGTTAAGCTTAGTTGGACAGGGACGCTGTGAAAGTTACATGATCAAATTCAAGCCCAACCTGCCAAGGGTTAAGGCGTTAAGGTTTAATAGACGTCCCTAAAAACATCAACCAACCGTTTGTAAGAGGTGCCAGTGAGTAGAGTAGAAAATAAAACAGCAATAGTGACAGGCGGCGGAAGTGGTCTGGGAGCAGCCTCATGCGAACTTTTGGCTAGGCAAGGTGCAAAGGTCGTTGTGACTGACGTCAATGCTGAATCTGCTGAGCAGACGGCGAATATTATTGAGCAAAGGGGCGGGAAAGCGATTGCCTTGCACCAGGACGTAGTGGATCAGGATCGCTGGCAAGAGGTGATCGATACAACTGTCTCTGAATTTGGCGGCCTGGATGTTCTTGTAAACAATGCGGGTATTGTAGGCGCGGGCGTAGTCCCTATGGAGGATGTGTCCTTCGAGAGTTGGCGTCAGGTAATGACGATTAATCTGGACGCTGTTTTCCTCGGGTGTCAGGCGGCTATTCGTGAAATGAAATCGTCCGAAGGCGGATCGATTATCAACATTTCTTCTATCATGGGGATCGTTGGTGGCGCGGGCGCGGCATACAATGCTTCGAAAGGTGGGGTACGTCTGTTGTCAAAATCAGTCGCTGTCTATTGCGGTAACAATCGGTACAACATTCGTTGCAATTCGATTCACCCGGGCTATATTTGGACACCGATGGTAAAGGGAATCGTCGATTCTGTCGCAGAAGTTGATACAGAAGAAGCTTTAAAGTTAATGCTGGAGGCGAAGCATCCCATTGGCAGGCTAGGTGAAGCCGACGACATCGCACAGGGAGTGTTGTTTCTTGCTTCCGATGAATCCAGTTTTATGACCGGTAGTGAACTTGTTATTGATGGTGGTTACACGGCGGTTTAGGTTTTTAGGTTCCTTTACCTGGAAAATATAGTTTCAACAGTTTGGCTCGGCGCAATAAATCTGCCCAAGTAACGCTCAGGCCTTGTTGATAGGACGTTTGACAAAAAACTGGGCAAAATGTTGAGTGGCGCGATGTAAACCATCACTCATCTTGTCTTTTTACCCCCTTCTAGGCATTGTTGGGGCTAACGGTAGGTGCGCCAGATGCAGTGCGGGCACCGCCAATGAAATAAAATAAAAAAAAGGAAGATTGATGCACCTCGGAGAACTAGCCGCCACGAGCGCAGACAAAGCCGCTTATGTGATCGCCGAAAGCGGCGTAACCACGACATTTAGACAACTGAACGACCTGTCCATGCAGGCTTCGCAATTATTTCGGCAGCTCGGGTTAAACCGGGGTGACCACGTCGCGATACTGCTTGAAAACCACCCGGCACTGCTCCAAATCTGTTTTGCCGCGCAGCGATCAGGCCTTTACTTCACTGCCATTTCCTACCGGTTACAGGACGAAGAGGTTGAATACATCGTCAGCGATTGCCAGGCCAAAGTCTTTATCACCTCCAAGAGTCAGCAGAACGTTGTCCAAAAACTGAGCTTGGATCATTGCCATAGCTATATGGTTGGTGGCGTGGCTGCAGGCTTCGACTCTTGGGAAGATGCGCTTGCTGAAATGCCCGCCGAGAAGATTGCAGACGAATCGATTGGTGTCCAAATGCTGTATTCGTCAGGCACGACAGGCAGACCCAAAGGGGTGTTTAAACCGTTGCCAGAAGGCGAATATGGGGTGGATGAAGGCCCGAACCTGTTCGAGATGCTCTATGGCGCCTCAGGCGACAGTATCTACCTGAGCCCAGCGCCTCTTTACCATGCAGCGCCGTTGACGTTCACCATGGGCATGTTGTCAATGGGGGTGACCTGTATCGTCATGCAGCATTTTGAGGCCGAAGCAGCACTAGCGGCCATTGAAAAGTACAAGATTACCCACAGCCAGTGGGTACCCACCATGTTTATTCGTATGCTAAAGCTTGATGACGATGTGCGGTTGAAACACGATGTTTCTAGTCTGCAGTGCGCGATTCACGCGGCTGCGCCATGTCCTGTCCCTGTCAAGGAGCAAATGATCGAATGGTGGGGACCGGTGATACACGAGTACTATGCCGGCAGTGAGGGTAATGGCTTTGTGGCTATCAATTCGGAACAATGGCTCGCGCACAAGGGATCTGTAGGACTGCCGCTAACCGCGCAGTTACATATTGTTGGTGAAGACGGCGAGGAAGTTGCTCAAGGCGAGTCCGGTACCATTTATTTTGAGGGCGGCGGTGACTTTGAATACTTTAACGATAAGGAAAAGACCAACGAATCGCGGCACCAGCAGGGTTGGTCAACGCTGGGGGATGTTGGTTATCGGGATGTAGATGGATTCCTTTATCTTACGGATCGTAAGAGTTTCATGATTATTTCCGGCGGCGTAAACATCTATCCGCAGGAAACAGAGAACCTGCTGGTCACTCATCCAAAAGTGATGGATGTGGCAGTATTTGGTGTTCCCAACGAAGACTTCGGTGAAGAGGTCAAGGCCGTCGTTCAGCCCAAAGACTGGAATGATGTCGGGCCAGACTTTGAGGCCGAGTTGATCGAGTTTTGCCGTGAACATATTTCCCATCTAAAATGCCCACGGTCAATTGATTTCGACAAGGAATTACCCCGGCACCCAACGGGTAAACTGTATAAGCGTCTTTTGCGGGACAAGTACTGGGAAGGCCACCAGACCAAGCTGTTGTAGCCGGGGGCGTTAAGCTGCGCTTAGTAGACGCCACCCAGTTTGCTGTGGTCCCAGGTGACAATTTTGTCGGGGGTGAATTTCATGCCTATTCGTTTGGAGGCGGTGTTCATCATCCCCTCACGAATTGCGTCACCTGCATCGGCTTGCAGATCACCACGTTGTACAGAGATGTTAAACAGAATATCGCGGGTCGCTTCAACATCGTCGATGAGCTCCACTTCGGTGTAGATAAGGACGCTTTTCAGCTCCTGGTAAATGTCACCTGACTCCACCAGTAAAGCGACTCTTGGGTCTTTTTTCAGGTTGTTTATTTTCTGGCTCTTACCGAAGGTTGTCATGTAGACAACATTTTGATCATCGACGCTGTACCACATTGGCATTGGGTGAGGAAAACCGTTCTTGCCATTTGAGACCAGAATAATTGTGCGGGAACTCTTAAGGTAACTGCCGATTTCATCATCGGTCATATTTATCTGATCACGTCGTGACACTTCTATCTCCTGTTTTGATTATGCGGCGCTTTGGAAAGGCCCTGATCCGCCAATGCGCTATGGAGGTTCTTTTTAGCCGTTATTAGGCGTGTTGTAAAATCTAGTACCTTCCAGAACATTCGTTACCTATTTGAGTGCTCGCGGAAGTTCTAGCGATCCCTCAATAAATTTGCTGGTGCGTACTGGTCGGTGAGAAGGCGCTTGTCAGTTTCCCAATCCGGATCCCTGTTCATTCTCGGCACGTATTTTTGCAAATCTATTTTGTAGCGTTCGAAGTCGGGTTGCAGCATCTCAGCGTTCGCCATAAGTGTCTCAGTGTCTGGTAAATCAGCGGCGCTGGCAACGATAACCCTGTTACCGGTACCCCGCATTTTAAGGTTAAAAAGAGGTCCAAACACAGCCGAATAGGTGGCCGATTCGTGGTGATATAGCGAGCTTCCAGAGAATGTGTTTGCAATGACGACCCCACCGGGCGCGAGCAGGCGCTTGATGTTTTCCAGAAATTCGACCGTCATCAGGTGCTCAGGAATATATTCCCCCGTGAAGGCATCCAGAATGATCAGGTCATATTGTTCCTTTCTGCTAAGCGCGCGCCTTGCAAAAACCCTTCCATCGGTGACATGGACATCAATCTGATCTGTTTTTTTGAACCCAAAATAATCAGTCGCGACATTAACGACAGCCTGGTCCACTTCGACAAGATCCAAGGTAAGGTCAGGATATATGCTGGTCAATACAGACGAAATCGTCCCGCCCCCCATTCCTATCATCAGGCCGCGAGATGGTTTCGGATTAACCAGCAACCCAGCGAAAGTCATGCGCACGTAAGGAAAGACGATATGGCTTGGGTCGTTAATGTCGATGCAGGTCTGATTTCTTTGTTGGCGTTTTACAGAGAAAACAAGGCACCGCTTGCCCGCTTCCTCGGAGATGACAATGTTTTGATAGAGTGATTTTTCTCTATGCACCACTTTGTCACCATACGACAACGTGGAAGTCAGCAGCAGGGTAAAGGCAAAGACTAATTTGATATAGGGTGCGATCATCATTTGGCGCCAACTTCGGTCTCAACTTCGGTCTCAACTTCGGTCTCAACTGTGGTCCCAACCTTGCGGTCAACAATCATGGCAATAAGAAAGCAGCAGGCAAGGGCGATTACCATGGTAACCAGAATTTCATTTATTTCGAACAAGAGAACAAAGTAAAAAGAGGTTAGCAATGTGCCAAGCGCGCTTCCGAGGGTAGAGATAAAGTATAGCCCCCCTGCAACACGGCCGCTGTGATGAGTTTCTTCAACCAAAAGCCTTACGGAGTAGGGCGCAATCATGCCCAGTATTGCCGTTGGCACGAAGAATAATAACATCGCTGCGAGTAGCGATCCGTAGCGTGGGTCCTCAAAGCGAAGGAAGACCCAATCCATCATGGCATCGCCGAACAAAATCGTCGGCACCGCGGTAATGGCTGCTGCCACAAAAAATAACCCGTATTTACTCAGTCTGGGTGACTTTAGCGAAAGATGACCGCCAATCAGGTATCCGAAGGACAGCGCAACCATGAACACAGTGATGATACTTCCCCACACATAGATACTGCTGCCAAAGTAGGGTGCTAGAACTCGTCCACCCAGCAGTTCGATAGACATGATGATGAATCCACTGGTGAAAGCCAGGGTCAAGACGGTCCAGTTTTTAACGCGGCGTTTGGTAGGCATTTAAATCGGCACAAAAAAACGCAGTATACACTGATCACATAAAAACCAAGCCGCAGGGCGGTTTGTGGCACAATAGGTGGTTTGCTGGTTCACTGGACGCGCTTGAGTTCACTTAGTCGATTACTCCCTGTCATGAAAAATTATCGGGCCCAGACCTATCTGGGTTTCCTGGGTTTTTTTGCCGCGCGATTCTTCGAGGTCAGTACCTATTTTCTGGTTTCCGAAGGCATTGACCTGATAGATGGGTCTCCCGATGGTCATCTCGGCTCGCTCACCATCGCTCAAATCGTGCTTGGCATTGTCCTGTGTGTTTTGATGCGGTTTCTGGTCGTGTCCTTCGCGCGGCGCGCGATTCGTCGAGTCGGTATCGCGGTATCTTTTGATCTTCGCCAGATGCTTTATAAGTCAGTCCTGAGACAGGGCCCTGGGTTCTTTGCGAAGATCAGTGTTGGCGATGTCATGACCCGCGCAATCCAGGATATTTCGCTGATTCACAGGGCGATTGCTTTTGGATTAATGGCTATTGTCATTATGATTTTTGCGCCCCTGTTTGGCGTCTCGGCGATGCTACTCAAATCCACATCACTCACCTTACTCATCGTGCCATTACTGCCTGTCATATTTATCTACGCGCTGCGTATGGCTAATGAAATGGGCAGGAGCTCAAGGGAAGTGCAGGAAAGGCTGTCTGAACTGTCGTCACATACCCAGGAGAACCTGTCGGGTATTCGTACCATTCAGGCGCAGGTACAGGAAGATAATGAAATTAAGCGTTTCTGGTCGACTAACGATGACTATGCAAATGCCTTTTATGAGCAAGCGCGAATAACGTCTCTGATGTCCGCCTGGATGCCATTTTTTGCCTCCGTGGCGCAACTCATCATTATCCTTTACGGCGGCCACCAGGTAATGACAGGCCAGATTTCGATTGGAGACCTGGTGTTCTTTTTTGCCTGTCTCGGTATGTTGCTGCAGCCAATTCGCATGGCGGGGATGCTGGTGATGTTGCTCCAGCGCGCGGCTGTTGCCACGGACCGGCTTTATGAAATCTATGATGCAGAGCCGGAGATTAGTGATAGCCCAAGTGGGCAGGCACCGCCCAATATCCAGGGGGCGTTTAATTTGAAGAACGCAAGCTATACCTATCCTGGCGCTGCAAAGCCTGCGTTACGTGACATCAACATCCAAATAGTCGCAGGTGAGTCGATTGCCATAGTAGGGCGTATAGGTTCTGGTAAAAGTACGCTGCTAAAACTGTTTACCCGAATGATCGATACACCGGATGCCTGCCTTTATATCGATGGTCATGATGTGAACGACTATCCGTTATCGCAACTGAGGCAGCAGGTTTCGCAGGTGTTACAGGATCCATTTTTGTTTGGCGAGCCGCTCTACAGTAACATCAGCTATGACGATCCAGAGCGTAACCTGGAGTTGGTCTGGGATGCCGCCGAAGCAGCATCTTTGCGCGGTTCTATTGATGATTTCCCGATGAAGATGCACACCATCGTTGGCGAACGCGGCGTAACGCTTTCGGGTGGCCAAAAACAACGGGCAGCCCTGGCGCGGGGATTGATCAGGCATGCGCCTGTATTGATTTTGGACGATTGTTTTTCCAGTGTGGACACAGAAACTGAAGAGCATATCCTCAGCGGCCTAAAGGGGTTACGTGCTGGTAAGACGACAATCCTGGTCTCTCATAGAATCTCCACGCTACGCCATTCCGACCGGATCGTGGTTTTAGAGGCGGGCGAGATTGTTGAAATAGGTAGTCACGAGGCGTTATTGTCGCTGGATGGCGCTTATGCGCAACTGGAAAGAGCACAAACCCTTGGTGACGAGCCAGTCGCGGTGCCAGGTTGAGAAATGACGAATAAGATGTCTGGTAATAGCCGCGATCATAGTTTGTTTGATGCAGAGCTCTCTGGTGCTGTGCTCAATATGCATCTGCTTGGTCGCCTGGTGCGATGGCTCAAACCGTACCGGCTTGGTCTTATTGTCAGCACAGCGCTGGTCCTGATCGCAAGTTATGCTGCTGTTGTCATGGAGGTCCTGATATCAAGGGTCCTGGTAGATTACATCATCGTCGGTAAAACCGATTCTCCTATGCCGGATATGGGCATGATTGAGCTGACGATGTGGGTTGAGCGACAAACCGGCCTCAGTTCGCTTAACGCCGCGGGATTGCTATTTTTCATTGTTATGGTGGTCTTTTCGCTTGCGGGTCACTGGCATCGATTGACGCTGACTAGCGCGATTGTCAAAGGCTTACGTGACCTTCGGCAAGACCTGTTTGCACACATGGAAACCCGCCCCAGTTCCTTCTATGACAAAGTGCCGGTCGGTCGGGTAATGACCCGTGTCACGAACGATATTGAAGCTTTGTTTGAAATGTTGCGCGGCGTTGGTAGTTTGATCGGGGAATTTGTTCCTTTCTTTGTCGCCTTGGCGGTGATGTTCTCGACCAGCGTTAAATTGACATTGCTGCTGTTGGCGCTGGTCCCGGTTGTTGGCGTAGCAACGTACTTTTTTCGCCGATCATCCCGGGAGGTCTTTCGGAGGGTGCGCAATAGTGTTTCTTCCCTGAACCAGAACCTTCAGGAGAGCCTGTCTGGAATCCAGGTTGTGCAGCTAAGTGGTCGTGAGGATAAAAACCTTGGGGAGTACACTGCGTTAAATAAGGAGAATAGACGCCAGGAGTATCGGTCAGTGAATCTGGCGACGTTTTATGGTGCGTTTAACGATAGCCTAACGGCGATCGGTCTGGGATTAATCATCTGGTTTGGCGCCGGAGAGGTCGTGCAGGACGAAATGACCCTCGGCGGCGTCATCCTGTTTACCCGCTTCATGGGCATGTTATTTACGCCCGTGGTGACATTAGGTGAGCAACTTAATGTACTGTTTCGTGCGATGGCTAGTGGAGAAAGAATATTTCAAGCGCTGGACTGGGACGAACAGATACATGAGCCTGTCTCGCCCGTCACGCTGCCACCTAGAATCAAGGGAAAGATCGAGTTTCGCGGCGTGAGTTTTGATTATGAAGTTGGTAATCCAATCTTGCAGGACGTGTCTTTTGTCGTAATGCCCGGCGAGAAGCTGGCCATTGTCGGACCGACAGGTTCCGGTAAAAGCACGTTGATCAAGTTGCTCGGAAGGTTTTACGACTTCCCGGATGGCATGTTGTTTCTCGATGACGTGGATATTAACCATTTACACAGTAGGGATGTCAGATCGCGTGTCGGGGTTGTTCTGCAGGATTTCCACATCTTTTCTGGCACTATTTTAGACAACATTCTGCTGGGCGACCCAACAATTACTCGGGATATGGCTATTACGGCAGCCAAGACTGTTAACGCACATGGCTTTATTTCATCACTGCGAGACGGCTACGATACGCTGCTGCAGGAAAGAGGCACTAACCTTTCTCAGGGTGAGCGTCAGTTACTCGCCTTTGCGAGGGTGTTGGCTGCCGACCCCGAGGTGTTAGTGCTTGACGAGGCGACCGCCAGTATCGATACAGAGACAGAGCGGCTGATTCAGGACGGCCTTGAGAAGTTGATGGTCGACCGTACCGCCATCCTGATCGCACATCGACTTCAAACCATTCAGCAGGCTAATAAAATCCTGGTGCTGCAGTCCGGTAAAGTTATTGAATATGGGACCCAGCAGGAACTGCTTGAGCTAAAAGGTCTTTACCAGACATTGCATGAGCTTCAGTTTCAGGATTTAAAAACGGTCCCCAATTAGACCTTCTGAGCGTCAATGTCGTGTAGCCATTGTGGGAAAGCGACAAAGCCTCGTGACAACTCTGCACCATCTCCGTTGAGTTGCGCCACAGGTACTGTGCCTTTAGTTTCAATACCAGACAAAAACGAAACCATCTGGTGGTGGTCCATTATTGGAGCATTCTCTGCAGAAGATAGTGGCGCAAGCCAGTTAGATCGCTCGAGGATCACGAAATTACCGCGCTTTAGTTCTGGTTGCAGTGCGAATTGAGCATCCGTGAGCCACCAGCCTTTTGCATGCCCTGGGTTGACGTTCAGGGGAATCGGAAATTGTTGCAGACAAAAAGTCTGATACGGGTGAAACAGACGTCCCTTCACCAGGCTGCGGGCCCGCTGAACGTTCCATCCCTTTTGTTCAAGAAGTTGTCGTCCTGCAGGATGTTGGGAAAGCCTAAGCTGGTGAGACGTCATCCGATTGATCTTAAGGGCCAGCGTGTCAGAGGGGTCTGGTCCATGCCAATTGTCCGGGTTTGACACATCGCCTGTACCGAGATAAAACTTTACGGCGAGTTCCCAGTGCTCAACGGTTCCGTCATTTTCCACAATAAGATCAAATTCGCCGATAGTGCGTTTCCCGTCGTGAACAACCAGATTCTTTGCTAACAGATTGAGTGAGGGTTCTATGTCGATCCAATGAGCCACAATAGCTTCGAACCTCAATCCTAACTTGTATTCAGTCAGCTTTGGCGTGGTTAGCGGCGCTAGCGTCCACTTTTTAAACCAGGCATCTTTTGGCCAGCATTGATCATCCTCGAACTGCATAAGCGCGGGACTTTTAATACACCACTTGAAGTCTTCAATTGCGCGGATATCGCTTGGCATACAGTGCATGGCCATGGGGGGCAGGGTATGATATCGGATTACGCGTAAATAACAGGAAATTGTCACATGAGCATCAGGGCGAGTTTATTATCCTTGTTTATGCGTCTGACTATTAAGAAACAGATGGCGAAACTCGATGATCCTGTGGCCTTTCGGGCGCGTCCAGGTGGCTTTGGCGGGAAAATCCCAGAGGCCGTAAAGTCCACTCAGGTAGACGCCGGCGGTGTGCCATCTGAATGGGTTGAGTGGCCAGGGGCGCCCAAGGATTCAGTGATTCTTTATTTTCATGGTGGTGGCTATGTCTTTGGAGACCCTGACAGCCATCGTGATATTGCCTGGCGACTCGGGAAGGAGGCAGGTTCAAAAGTATTGGTCGTTAATTATCGCCTGGCGCCGGAACATCGTTTTCCGGCAGCGGTGGACGACGCCGCTGACAGCTATCGGTGGCTGCTGGAGCAGGGATTCGCCGCTGATAAAATAGCCGTCGCTGGGGATTCAGCGGGAGGTGGGTTGGCAGTTGCGCTGATGGTTAACTTAAAAAATCTTGGCTTAAAACTGCCTAAAGTAGCCGTGCTTATGTCCCCCTGGGTGGACCTTGCAATGACGGGTAGCAGTATGGCGGCTAATGCGAAGTCAGACGCGATGTTGTCACCGGAGGCCATGTCGATTTTTGCAGCCTATTATCTCGGTGACACTAATCCCAAGGCGCCGCTGGCATCACCTATTTTTGCAGATCTTTCCGATCTTCCGCCGACCCTTGTGTTAGTAGGTAGCCAGGAAGTTTTACTCAGTGATTCAGAAACCCTGGTTGAAAAAATAAATGCAGCAGGTGGCAACGCAAGGTTATCGGTCTGGCCAAAGATGCCACACGTATTTCCTATCCTTGCAGCTATTATCCCTGAGGGAAAAAAAGCAATGACGGATATGGCGGAATTTCTGCGCATTCATCTGGGTACAACTCGACTGGACTGATCGCGAATCATGAACAATTTCCCTATCGCCCGAGAGTTGGTGCTGGTCGGCGGCGGCCACAGTCATGTGATTTTTCTCCGTATGCTCGGTATGAACCCAGTACCAGGGTTAAAGACAACGTTGATCAGTCCAGATACCAGGACGCCATATTCCGGCATGCTGCCTGGGCTAATTGCAGGGCATTACGATGAAGATCAAGTCTACATAGATCTGGTGCCGCTCTGCAGGTTCGCGGGTGTGGACTTCATACAAGCCGAAGTTGGCGCAATGGATCTGCGCGAACAAACCCTTGCGCTTTTCGGTCGGCCAGCAATCCATTACGACTTTTTGTCCCTCGACATCGGCAGTACTCCTGCATTGGACGCTTCAATCAGCCATTCAGATGTCATTGCGGTTAAACCAATTAGTACTTTCCTTGCTCGGTGGAACGCATTCGTCGACAGATTCGAGTCGGAAAGAGTCTCAGATATTGGGTTCGTAGGCGCCGGAGCGGGAGGGGTTGAGCTTTGTCTTTCAGTGCAGCATTTTCTGAGCAATCAGTTTCCTGACCGATCGTTTCGCACCCATCTGTTTACGGAGGGAAAAACGATCCTGTCAGAGTTTAATACCTCTACCAGGATACGATTCGAGCGATTATTGGCGGTAAGAAATATTCAGGTTCACCGGGAATTTCGCGCAACCTCAGCAATGGGGGGGCTATTGAAATCAGCTGACGCCAGAAAGGTTCAGCTGGATGAAACTTTCTGGATAACCCAGGCGGGGGCACAGTCCTGGCCCGCAGAGTCAGGTCTTGATGTTGATGCAGCAGGATTTATACAGGTAGGGGATACACTGCAAACGCTGAGCCGCGCCAACATTTTTGCGGTGGGGGACTGTGCGAGGATGGTAGACCATCCAAGGCCTAAAGCTGGCGTTTATGCTGTCCGCCAAGGCAAGCCGCTGTTTCGCAATGTCATGGCGCTACTTCTAGGTTCTAAGCCAAAGCCTTATAAGCCGCAGTCGAGTTTTCTGTCGTTAATCTCGACGGGGCCTCAGCATGCCATTGCCTCCCGGAACGGCTTGAGCCTGGATGGCCATTGGGCGTGGCGTTGGAAAAACTGGATTGATAGTCGGTTCATGAAACGATTCTCCGAATTACCCAATATGCATCAAGAACCAGAAAATAGTTTACAAGCGGAATTTGATGACAAAATGCATTGCGGTGGGTGCGGGTCAAAGGTGGCTGCGGATCTGCTGCGTGAAGTTCTGAAGGATATACTGGGTGATGATGCACCTGTTGATGATGCTGCCAGGATTGAGGTTCCAGCCGGTAAAACACTGTTACAGTCCGTCGATCACTTCAGGAGTTTTGTTAATGATCCTTACCTTCAGTCAAGGATAGCCCTTTGTCATTCTATGTCTGACATTTATGCCTGCGGTGGAACACCCCATTCGATACTCGCTAGTCTGACGCTGCCATTTGGTAAGCCCGGGATAACTAAATCTTTGTTGACTCAAATTCTTCAGGGAACCGTTGATCAACTTAAAGAAGAAGGCGCGACCTTAGTAGGCGGGCATACCAGCGAAGGCCTTGAGCTTTCAATTGGGTTTACGGCTAATGGCACCGTCGACCCGGCTGATGCATGGTCTAAACATGGTAGTTCACCCGGCGACGTGCTGGTACTGACAAAGCCCTTGGGTACGGGCACTATTTTTGCTGCCGATATGCGGCATTTGGCGAAAGGGCCGTGGGTTTCAGAGGCGTTGTTCCAGATGGCTAGGTCAAATAGTGATGCGGTTAACATCGCCAGGGATTTCACCGTTCATGCCTGCACTGACATCACGGGGTTTGGTCTGGCGGGTCATTGCCTTGAGATGACCCGCCCAGGTGTAGGTATCGCGCTGCAGTTGGGTAACGTCCCGGTAATGAATGGCGCAGACGAATGCCTGCATGCCTTGGGCATTACCAGTAGCCTTCACGAGGCGAACAAACGGTCGTCCGGATTGTCTGGTCTGAACAGCGACGCAGAGATTTTATTCGATCCGCAAACATCCGGCGGCCTATTATTTAGTGTTCCTGAGGAAGAGGCTGAAAAGCTTGTCTTGAGGTTGGTGGGCAAAGGTTATTCGCAGGCTTCTATTGTCGGCCGAGTGACCAACTCGACCGGCGTCCAGGTGTTCCCTTAGCACTGATAGCAGGGATAGCAGGGATAGCAGGGATAGCAGGGATAGCACCGATAGCGTCGAAAGCGCGATTAGCGTTCGGTAGCCTGTCTAGCATAAAGAGCAATCAGCGTATCTTTGCTCAGGTGTATCGAGATGCCGCTGCGAATAAATGGCTTAATTAATTAAACGGTCTGTTCGATGACGCCAAGTTGTGTATCCTTGGTTTATTAAATCACCTATCCCCAACGCGGCATAATTATGGCTTCACATCCCGAATCTCTCGACATTCCTATACCCGGCCTTGAATCTCAGTTCATCGGTGGCAAGTGGTTAGACCGAAACGCAATACTGGTTGACGTTATGTCACCTACAACCGAGGAGTCTTTGGTGCAGGTCGCAGACCCGACCGTTCAAGACGCTGATGCAGCAGTTGTTGCAGCCAGGGAAGCTTTCGACAATGGGCCATGGCCTAGCATGTCAGTCAGCGATCGAGTAACAGTGTGTCGTCGTCTCTGTGATTTGTTGGAAGCCCGAATGGATCAATTGAATCGTGCTTGGGCTTTTGAATCTGGTGCGACGCTTGCTCACGGTGCAATGATCAACGGGACAGCCGGGGTGTCGATCTGGAGACAAGCGCTAGAGCTTGCACCAAATTTACCCTGGGAAGAAGAGCGAGATGGTGCGCTGATCTGGCGGGAACCGATCGGAACAGTACTAGGTGTGCTGACTTTCAACGGCCCGATTGTATTGATGGGAATGAAAATTATTCCCGCCCTGTTGGCCGGTTGTACTGTGATTATCAAACACGCGCCTGAATCTGCCCTGACTTCCCGGCTCATTGCAGAGGCGATGCGGGAGGCAGACTTTCCGCTCGGCGTTGTCAGCGTTCTTGCTGCGGGTACTAAGGTCAGCCAGCATCTGGTGGGTCATCCCGGCGTTGATATGGTTGCGCTAACAGGGGGAACCGAGATTGGCATTGATGTCGTAAAGAGAACGGCAGATCGCCTTGCCAGAACGGCGCTCGAACTCGGTGGCAAGTCGCCAGCGATTATTGCTGACGATGCAGACATAGATGAAGTCATCGCGACGCTTGGGCCGGGGAGCAGCGGCTATATGGGGCAGGTTTGTGTCAACCTGTCGCGGGTGATAGCCCCAAGGCATCGCTATAACGAAGTGGTAGACGCGCTGGCAAATTATTACAGTTCAATCAAAGTTGGCGATCCTTTTGACGAATCCATAGACCAGGGGCCTCTCGCGGCAGGGCGGGCGCGTGACCGCGTCGAACGCTATGTAGATATCGCCAAAAAAGAGGGGGCGTCGGTTGTGACTGGCGGCCACAGGCCAGCACATTTGAATCGCGGTTGGTTTTATTCACCGACATTGCTAGCAGAGGTGACTAACGATATGACCATTGCGCAGGAAGAAGTCTTTGGTCCGGTAACCGCAGTGATAGCGCATGATGGTTTAGAAGACGCAATCAATATCGCGAACGACTCGCGATTTGGTCTTGCCTGTTCGATCTATACCCAAGATAGGGAAACAGCGCTGAACGTCGCAAGAAAAATTCGCTCCGGTGCCGTCGCAATTAACAGTGCCGGCGTCAGCCTGACGCAGCCTTTTGGTGGCTATAAACAGTCAGGCTGGGGGCGGGAATGTGGCCCAGAGGGAATCCTTGAGTTCACCCAGATCAAGCAGGTAATGTCGGCCGCGAGTTATCTAGATAGCTGACCAGAGCATTTGTTAGCCTGGACCAGATACTGCTACTAGCCTGGACCAGATACTTCAGTCGCTTCATAAAATTTAGCGCTAACTGATTTGGGGGGGTTGGCTGCCATGGCCTGTTGGAACACGGCCATATGCGGTTCCGCAAAGTGGGCTGCAAGCGCCGCCATGTTCTCCCATTGCTCGGTTACTCTGATGATATTGGGATTGCTGGTCTCTACAGAGAACGTATAGTCATTGCAGCCTGACTCTCTGCGACTATGGGTTTCCATCTCCCTGATAGCTTCTTTCATTGCTGCGATATCGGATTCTGTTGACTCGATTATTGCGTTGACGACGATCATGAACACTCCTGACGTTTGTAGTGGATAAAAATTTGCTCAACTATCGCAGACCGGCGTCACGCAGTACAGCGCAGGGTTGGTAGTGCGTTAATATCCTTTTGTCTTTACGGTAAGCTATTAAAAAAGAAGACGATCACTATATCCTGATCTTTGGACAGGTCTGTGACGGACTAATAGTGGTCCAATCCGGAATACACTCAAAGGAAAGCTAACGATGTTTTCAGAAACGGTTAATGACATTGCTGAACTACTGATCAAACGGGGCGAGACGGTTTCTGTCGCGGAGAGTTCAACCGGCGGATTGATTTCGGCCAACCTGCTGTCGGTTCCAGGCGCGTCTGCTTATTTTCAGGGCGGCAGTGTCGTCTATACCCTGGCATCAAGGCGGGCGTTTCTTGACCTTGACCGTGAAAGAGTTCGCCAGCTTAAACCGCTCACGGAAGAGATGGTCGCTGAATTTGCTCGTGCTGCGCGTGAAAAACTGGAGACAACCTGGGGTATCGCGGAGCTAGGTGCCGCTGGACCCGCAGGCACACCTTATGGGCATGGTGCGGGGATCAGTGTTATTGCCATATCTGGGCCCTGCTCCATGAGTAGTACAACACGAACGAGTGAAGATGACAGACATCGTAATATGCTGGCCTTCACCGAAGCAGGGTTGCTTTTGTTTCGCAGGGCATTGCAGACCTGGAATGTTTAGTCACACGGTGCCGTCGCTGAACAGTGCCGCGATCCAGTCTATTTCCCGTAGCGGGGAATCACCCGGGAATTGACTGTTGGTTTTTATAGGTTGTCAAATTAGTTTACAATAAATGTTGGCAATTTTAGACGGTCAGTTTGGCAGCAGCAGGTTGTGTGAAGACTCTCTCGACAGAGTGTATGGCTACTCAACTGCCGGTGAGAATTTTTTTCTGATCGTTATGAGGGATCGAACTCATTGAAAAAGATTGTGGGTATTGGTGAATTATCGGTGCCACTGAAGGGTGACGTGACGAACGCGGTCGTCAATTTTTCGGCCCACGATGTTTCCCTGGTGGCTGTTGTCAGTAACGTCATCAGGTTCGGGCGACCGGTGGTTGGTTACGGATTCAATTCTATTGGCAGGTTCGCGCAAGCCGGCATCCTTCAGACGCGCATGGTTCCTAGGGTCCTTAATGCCGATCCTGTATCCCTAGTGACCGAGAACGAGGATTTCTTCGACCCTGCTGCTATTTCCAGCGTAGCAATGAGCAACGAAAAGCCTGGTGGTCATGGAGACAGGGCCGGGGCGCTGGCAGCACTTGAGCTTGCGGTTTGGGATCTGAACGCCAAGTTGGCAGACGAGCCTGCCTGGTCATGGATTTCTAAATGTCACGGGACACGAATTGAACATCTTGATGTTTCGACTTATGCCGCAGGAGGTTACTACTACCCCACAGATTCATTAGCAAGGCTGCGAGATGAACTGCGGGGTTATCGTGATCTGGGTTTTGACGGGTTTAAAATAAAAATAGGTGGTGCAAGCCTTGAAGCAGACCTGGCGCGAATTGATACTGCGGTAGACCTAGCGGGTTCAGGTCAACGCGTTGCAGTTGATGCTAACGGTCGATTTGATACTGACACTGCGCTTCGATATCTAGAATCGATATCGGTACGTGGCTTGCGTTGGTTTGAGGAGCCTGGTGATCCACTCGATTTTGAGTTGCTGAGCCAACTTAGCTCGATGACTGATATCCCACTGGCTACCGGAGAAAACCTCTTTAGCGTGCAGGATACTCGAAACCTGCTGCTTTATGGCGGTATGAAACCTGGGCGGGATGTTTTCCAGATGGATGCAGGGCTAAGCTACGGGTTAACAGAATATGTGAAGATGCTTGATCAACTCGAATCAGCGGGTATGAACAGGGACCAGTGTTTCCCACATGGTGGGCACCTGATCAATCTGCATATAGTCGCTGGCCTTAACCTGGGTGGGTGCGAAGCATACCCTGGCGTATTCGGCCCTTTTGGGGGATTTTCCCCGGCTTGCGAGATAAGCGACGGTAGCGTTAGGCCGTCTGATGCACCTGGTTTTGGACTCGAAGAGAAACCCGAACTTCTGCCCTACATTAGCAAGTTAGGTGAGGATTTTTAACGATGCGTATTGCTATATTTGGCTGTGGTGCCATGGGTTCTATTTACGCAGGACTGCTCGCGTCTGCAGGACATGAATTGATCGGTATAGATCGTAATCAGGCGCATGTCGATGCAATCAACACCCGTGGATTAAGAGTGACCGGCGCAAGTGGCGATCGTTGCGTCGCGATTCAGGCTTATACGGAGCCGCCGGATGTTGAGGTGGATTTGCTTGTAATTGCCGTGAAAGCCGCGCATGTCGCTGCGTCGAGCGCTGCCAGTACTCTGGTTAAGTCAACAGGCTCTATCCTGACGATTCAAAATGGTCTTGGTAGTGCAGATATTGTTGCCGGTGTTTTCGGTATTGAGAGACTTATTGTAGGCGTTGCCCAGGGCTTTGGGGCTTCGCTCCAGGCACCGGGAATTAGTCATCATAATGATATGAAAGCAATTCGAATGGGTGATTATACGCAGGGTAACAGCCAGCGGTTAAATGATATCGTTAGCATTTTTAAAACATCAGGTTTTGATACACAAGCAGTGAATAACATTGAAGTTGTCCAGTGGGAAAAGCTGATTTGTAACGTAGCCTATAGTGGTCCTTGTGCACTGACGGGGTTGACGGTGGGAGAAGTGTTGGATGATCCCATTGTAGGTCCAGTTAGTCGGGCCGCAGCTATTGAGGCCTGGGAGGTCGCGCGCAGGAGAAGCATACCGATTGCGGTCGATGACCCCGTCGCCTATGTGCAGGATTTTGCTGAAAGGATGCGCGCTGCCAAGCCCTCTGTACTCTTGGATATTGAAGCTGGCCGTCGAAGTGAAATCGACGTTATCAATGGTGCGGTTGAGCGCGAAGCAATGCGCGTTGACGCCGTTGCGCCGGTAAATGCAACTATTACAGCGCTGGTCCGCTCACTTGAAGAACGAACAATCGCTAAAGGGAACTGAAAATAACTGATAGAACCTAGGCCCGATAACAAGCTAAGCCGTAGCGAGCAGTTGTGATGAACTCCTGGCGCTGATGTGATGGTGCAGAACCAAGGCTGGTCTTCTCCAGCCTGCTACCTGCCAGCGTTTATACAAAAATAACTAGCAAGGAAAAGACATGGTCGAAACGAAAAGAACATTCGTATCAACGACTTCCCCAACCGGGGCGCGCAATGGCGCAGGATTTAACCCTTGTCAGGGTGTCTACGTCGAACCTAGGGCAGAAAAGGCCAGGGTTGCGCTCATTGCCACGCATTATAACGTTGATTTCAGCGAGCATTATCTGGGTGAGTATATGGCTGAGCGTGGCTTTGGTTTTCTAGGATGGAATACACGCTTTCGTGGGCTGGAATATGCCTTTCTTCTGGAGCATGCACTCATCGATATTGGTGAGGGTGTTAAATGGCTCAGGGAAGTCGCTGGTGTAGAGAAGGTCGTCATACTTGGAAATTCCGGTGGAGGATCGTTGATGGCTGCTTATCAGTCACAAGCAAAGGGGGTAACAATGAAACCTACGCCAGGTTTAGAGTTGCCAAAGGCGCTTGACGCGATTGAACCCGCAGATCTCTACATTTCGCTTTGTGCGCATGGCGGGCGACCGGAAGTGCTAACGGAATGGTTTGACCCATCGATCACCGACGAGAAAGACCCAACGAGTATCGATCCATCACTTAACATGTATGACGAAGCAAACGCCAGGCCCTACTCCTCAGAGTTTGTTGCCAGGTATCGTGACGCACAGAAAGCAAGAAATCATCGGATCACTGATTGGTGCTATGAGGAACTCGAGCGATTATCGAGTCATGGCATGAAAGACAGAGCGTTTAACATGTACCGCACTTGGGCCGACCTCAGGCTGATGGATCCCACTATCGACCCCAATAATAGACGTCCGCAATGGTGTTATGCGGGAGACCCACGGGCTGCCAATTTTTCGCCTCGTGGGATTGGTTTGACTAATACCATTCGTACCTGGCTATCGATGTGGAGTCTTCGAGATTCTTACTGCAGCGGAACTCCGCATCTACAAAGAATCGGTGAGCCAGCGCTAATTGTTCAGAGCGACGCAGACACAGGCGTGTTTCCGCGAGACGCGCAGATTGTTCATGACTCCCTGGCATCGGTTGATAAACAACTGAAAATGATAGCAGGAGATCATTACCTGCTTGAGCCCGATAATGCGCGAGATAACGTTGCAGATATTATTGCGGCATGGCTCGGGGAAAAGGCTTAGTCGAATTCGTCGAGTGCCCATACCGCTGGAAAATCGACAAGCGTATTAAGGTCTTCGAGGTCGGCGACAGTCGTAAGCTCCGCACCTTGTTCAACTAGCTGGGACATGGCTGCGCGCATACCTGACACGGCTGCACCCAATAGGTAAACAGGGTGAATAACAATCTGGTATCCAAGGTCCCTGAGTTCACGGTCAGTTAGTCGCGGCGTCTTGCCGCCTGCGACCATGTTGGCAAGCTTCGGTGTCTCTGGGAATTGTTCTGCGATACTGCGCATTTCATCAACCGATTCAGGAGATTCTAGGAAAAGAACATCAGCACCGGCTTTGATGTAGGCCTCAGAACGATGCATGGCTTCAGCTAAGCCATGCTCAGTTCTGGCATCGGTTCTGGCGATAATCAGGAAGTCGCTGGAAGCGCGGGAAAGTGCTGCTACTTTTATCTTGCGCACCATTTCTTCCGCGGGGATAACCTTGCGGTTTTTTGTGTGTCCGCAGCGTTTAGGGTACTCCTGGTCCTCTAACTGGATAGCGCTAGCGCCGGCTGCTTCGTAACCCTGGACGGCCTGCCTGACGTTAGCCAGCCCACCGAAACCTGTATCACCATCTGCAATTAACGGCGACTCGGTCACTTCACAGATGCCACGGACCCTGTCGACCATTTCTCGATAGGAGACAAGCCCGGCATCGGGTTTTCCCAGCAGGCTGGCACTGACGCCATAGCCCGTCATGTAAAGCGTTCGGGCACCGCTAGATTCGGCAACTCTGGCTGAAAGAGGGTCAAAAACGCCAGGAGCACTGATGAACTGCCCTTCGCGGAGCATGGTTTTGAGGTTCACGTTGAATCCTGTCGCTAGGAAGAGAAGGGTCAATATTATTGACCAAAATCCTGATTAGCAAGTAGGATACATGAGCGCAGCGGTGGACAAGGGCCGCGCCACGAGCATGGGTACAATGTCAATTGGGTATTGCTAAAGGCGCTGGGTCTTGAGTTTGGTGTTCAGTTCGATGTTCATTTCGATGGTCAGGGTAAGAAAATAAAAGAGGTGCATGCCCTGTCGATAGAAAACGTACCGATCGGGCCCGTAAGGCATGAGATAAAGGGAAATGATTATGAGTAAGCCATTTGAGTTTGGTGGGCTTCATCACCTTGCGCTGGTGTGCAAGGATATGCAGCGCACAGTTGATTTTTATACCAATATTCTTGGCATGAACCTGAACAAGGGGTTTGATTTAGACGGCGGTTACGGCCAGCACTTTTTCTTTGATATGGGCGATGGTCAGGAGCTGGCATTCTTTTGGTTCAATGACGCTCACAGTGCGCAGCCGGGTGTAGCATCTGCTGCCAATCTTGTCGCTTCGGGCAACGGTACAATATCGTCGGCACATGGTTCCATGAACCATCTGGCGTTTTCTGTTTCAAAAGACAAAATCGACGGTTATCGGCAAGAGCTGGTTTCCCGTGGTGTTGATTGTTCTGAAGTCGTTAACCACGATGACGTGATCACGGGTGATGAGAAACGGACGTCAGATATGCCAACGGATAAAACGTGGCTGCGGTCATTTTACTTTTTTGACCCAGACGGCATCATGCTGGAGTTTTGTGCAACGCTGTCGCAGGGCGTGCAGGTCGCTGACTCCCCGGTAAATGAAAAGGGTATTAAAGAAAATGGTCAACTCATAATGGGAACTGTGTGACCCCTATCGACCCAGTGACAGCGGCTGTCGATGGCGATGCGCCCAAAGAGAAGTTTACCCAGTTGCTGACTCGGACGCTTATCCATGGTTTTTATTGGATGGATGATGGGTTGCAGGCCCATATGCAGGATCAGGTAGGGTTTTCCTTGCCCCGAGCTCAGTCAATGATGATGATCTGCATAGGAGACGGCATTTGTCGTCAGAGTGACATAGCGAAACACCTGGGAATTACTAAGCAAGCGGTTCGTCAGAGCGTCAAGGAACTTGAGGCTAAGGGCCTGGTGATACTTGACCCGGATCCGCAAGACGGCAGACAGAAGGTGCTCGTATTTACTGATAAAGGTCAGAAAATGCGCGAGGTAGCAGGCCTCGGTCTAGCGCGGCTCGAGGAACTTCTTGAGCAGCGTATCGGCCAGAAAAATATGCGGGATCTTCAAAGGGTCATGGCTTTGGACTGGGGGGCTGCACCAAACGCAATAGACTTGATGCAAGGAGATAGCGAATGAGTGATGTAGAAGCGCTAATGAATGTCGATGCTCAACGGCGAGCTGCGATGGTGTCAGGCGACGTGTTAGCATTGGGGCGTTATCTGGCCGATGACCTCAGCTGGACGCATTCTTCAGGCAAGACGGATTCAAAAGAAAGTTTTTTGGTCGCGATGGCCAGTGGCGCGACGGTTTACCATTCACTGGATGTGAGAGACACCCAAGTGCGCATTTTTGGTGATATCTTTGTCCTGGAAGGGATTGTCTTCGGGGACGTTACAAAAAATGGATTGGATAAGAAGCTAATTAATCGGTTTATCACACTTTGGCAAAAAGGTGAGGGTGGTGTATTTCAACTGCATGCCTGGCAGTCTACAGGAGTAGGATAGGGCGATGGAATTTACTGTCGTGGTAAGGTTTGAAACCACTCCAGATAATCATGCGGAAGCACTGCGGGTTTTGGATAAATACATCGATGGCTTTCTGAGAATGCAGCCAGGTTTTATTGAAAGCAGGCTTAATGAGCGGGAGGATAGTGGTGGCTATCTTCACTTCGCCCGCTGGGAAAACGAAGCTGACTTCAGGGCGTTTGCAGAAAAAGCGAAAAGTCATCCGCTGCTCCCAAAAATTCGCCAGTTTGATGCCAGTGCAAATTTTTATCGGACGGTACGTCACTATACTGGCCCTGCTGTTAGTTGAACGTTAATTAGGCCCAGAGCATCGTTACCCATGGGCGGGAAAGGTATCCTGCTTGAAATGAACCGGTATATGGGTTTTTGGACAGCGGCCTTTAGGATCGAAGGTGTGAGCGGGTTTCGATATCACCGTCAACAAGGCGCTGTTGCCATGGCTAACGATCTGGTTTGAGTAAATCCAGTTTGGCCTATGCTAAAAATTCCTGTAAGCAGTACAGGGCACTTTACGGAAGGGGGCGTCATGGGAATACTACTGACCGATACACCAATACGATATGGCCTGGTTTCCATCCTAACCCACTGGTTAATAGCGTTGACTTACCTTGGCTTGTTTGGGGTCGGCTGGTACATGGTGACGCTTGATTACTACGACCCTTGGTATACCGCTTTACCTCACTGGCACAAGAGCGTCGGTATGCTCCTGCTGATCATTGTGCTGTGTCGGGGTATCTGGCGGTTGACGGTTAACAAGCCATCGACGTTGAAAACCCATTCGAATTGGGCAGCGAAAAGTAGCAGGGTGGTGCACTGGCTAATGGGTCTTGGAATGCTGGTAGTATTGGTATCCGGCTATCTCATCCCAACTGCCGAGGGTCGGGGTATTGCAGTATTCAACTGGGTTACATTCCCCGCGACCTTTAGCCTGCCGGATCAGGAGGATCTATCGGGGTTGGTTCACCGATACATTGCCTACTTTATACTGGGGCTTAGCGTCTTGCATGCAGCTGCCGCACTGAAACATCACTTTATCGACAAGGATGACACGCTGCGTCGTATGCTGCGTATCTCTTTTAATCGGAGCTAATCATGAAAAAGTCAATTTCGCTGTTCTTAATATTTCTGTTCTGTGTCTCTGGAATGCAATCCTATGGGGCTGAGTACGTTTTCGATAAACCAGGCCAGCATGTGTTTATTACTTTCAAGGCAAGCCATCTTGGGTATTCCTATATTTTGGGGCATTTTGAGGATTTTGATGGTGCTTTTGCCTACGATTCTGACAAACCCGAGGATTCAACCGTACAGGTAACTATTGCTGCTAAAAGCCTGGATACAGATCATGCAGAACGCGACAAGCACCTTCGTGGGTCGGAGTATTTGGACGTTGATACTTACCCTTCGATCACATTCGCCAGCAGCAGTTACGCCGGAGGCTCGACCAGTGGAATAATGACGGGCGAATTGAACCTGCACGGTATTAGTAAAACGATTGCGATTGATGTCAGTAAAATTGGCGAAGGTGATGACCCCTGGGGTGGTTATAGAAGTGGCTTTGAGGGGCGTGTGACGCTGGATGCAGGTGGCTACGGTCTGCCAGCATGGATAGGCGAAGTTGAAATTTACCTTGTTGTGGAGGGCGTCCGGCAATAGCGGACTTCACAAGTATGAGACGAAAATTTTTGAATACGAATGAGTCAGTTTAGCGTGCAAAAAATTTTCAGTAGCCTGGATCGGCTACGATCTTTGAGTGGACACCCAAGGAGGAACAGATGGCTTTGATCATCTAAAAACCAAAAGCCCTCTGGACAGTGTCTCAGCAGCAGATCACGGTAAACCCCTTTTGCACAGACCTATCGTATTGCGTCTTCGATTATGATTGGTTCTGCATTTCGTTGTTCTTCCAGCAGCCTGTTGATGCTGGGAAGGCTACGCCAGAGTATTAAGGCAGCGATTGGGCACAGGATAACGGTACAAAGCGCGATCGACTTGCCTATTGCAGCGTCATAACCAAATATGTAGTCGGTCGCCAGGGCAATAACCGTAGGACCAAGACCAAGGCCAATAAGGTTGGCTGTGAGAAGAAAAAGCGCCATCACCTGTCCACGCATTCGATTGGGTGTCATTAGTTGAATGGCGCCACCGGAAATTCCTCCCTGGAATGCAGAAAAGAAAATGGCAACAGACATTGCAATGATGGCTAGCTGGTCGTTTTCAACGAACCCCAGTGCAGTGGCGCAAGGTATTATCGCCACCATGCTGAACAAGATAACTTTGATGTATCCGTCTTGAACGCCACCGTTAACGAGGCGGTCGGAAAGGGCGCCGGCAAGCAGTAGCCCCGCGGTACCGGCGCCGATCATGATTAAACCAAAGACCCAACCCGCTTCGGCGGCGGAATAACCGAAAAGCCGGATAAAGTAAGTTGGTCCCCAAAGGTTCAGCGCATAAACGACCATTATAAAAATAGAAATTCCGAAAATGTGCCCAAAATATGCCCGTTTTCTTGCCGTAACATAGGCAACGACATCTTTAAGGGGCGGGTAGGCGTCTTCCTCGGCCACACCTTGGCGGGTCGGCTCGCGTACAGTCGTGGCGACCAGCAAAGAGACTAATAAGCCAGGTACGCCGACGATGAAGAATGTCAACTGCCAGCCTTCCATCTCGCCAAGAAGTGGCAGAACAATTTCGTCCATGTTTGAAACATGCCCGACGATCGCGCCACCGACCATATAAGCCAAGCCTGAACCTAGTGTTACACCAATCATGTAAACAGAAAGAGCACGGGCCAAAAGTGATTTGGGAAAATAGTCGGTGATCATGGAGTAGGCGGCCGGTCCCAGGGTTGCCTCTCCGACCCCCACGCCAACCCTGGCAGCAAATAGCGACCAGTATCCGTGTGCGAGACCGCACAAAGCCGTCATAAAACTCCACACAGCAATTCCGGCCGAGATTAGGTTACGCCGGTTTCCCAGGTCCGCTATTCTAGCCAGTGGCAAACCCATCACGGCATAGAAGAGCGAGAATGCAAGTCCTGCCAGCAGGCTGTATTGGGTATCGGAGATGGCAAAACTTTCGCGGATTGGTCCTACCAATAAGCCCATAATCATACGATCAAGGAAAGAAAACATCTGTGCGATCAGTAGGACGAAGACGACATACCATGCGTAGGCGGAGTTCTTTTTTGAATTCATGGGAAACTTTATCCTGCGACTAGATTTCGTCCGGCGACCATGTTGGACAGTTTGCGGAAGGCGATTTCCCGAGAAAGATACTTCATGCCGCAATCTGGCGCGACCACCAGTCGTTCCGGGGGTAAATACGCCAGCGCGGCGTGGATTCTTTCAGCCACTATTTCAGGTGTCTCTACGGTTTCATCGCGAAGGTCAATAACGCCGACATGAACACGTTTCGACGGTAGCCCCTGAACAAGGTCAAGTTTAAGCTTTGGCTGCGCGCATTCGATGGATATTTCATCTGCTACGGAGGCGTCCAGTTCATCTAGAAAAGCGTATCCCGTGGGCTTGTCGGCGACATGTTTGCCGTATCCAAAACAGACGTGCAAGACTGTTGTGCCAGTTGCGCCCTGTAGTGCCCGGTTAATCGCCTCCACGGCGTATTGACCAGCAGCTTCTGGTCTGGCTTGCACGTAAGGTTCGTCGAGCTGGATAATGTCTATGCCCGCCGCAAAGAGTGCCTTGAGTTCTTCATTAACCGCTTCGGCATAAGCCATCGCCAGAGACCCATCATCCGGGTAGTAGTCATTTTGCGCCTGTTGGGTCATCGTGAAAGGGCCAGGCAGGGTCAGTTTGATGGGTCGGTCAGTGTGCGCCTTAAGAAATGCTACGTAAGGAAGCTCGACGGGTGCCGATCGTGTAACTTCTCCAGTGACTCTGGGTACAGGGACAGCCTTACCTGTTCTATCGATCGCTTCGCCGGGATGATCGAGATCAATGCCAGTGAGTGCATTGGCGAACCGGTTTGAATAGCTCTCACGGCGCATCTCGCCGTCTGTGACGATGTCCACCCCGGCTCGGTGTTGGTCGTTCAGGGCGATTAATGTCGCGTCGTTCTGAGCCTCTTCGAGATGCTCGGTTTCTATCCGCCAGAGATCATTTAACACGACACGGGGTGGAAGTGATTTACCCAGACGAGACTTGTCGATAAGCCAATTTGGTTGAGCGTAGCTGCCTACGAGACTGGTAGGTAATTTTTGAAGTGACATTTACGCCTCCTTTACGGGCATCTTTAGTGAGATGAACCTAGGACAACTGTTAATTATTAGTCAATCGATCTTACAAAAAGGTATCTCGTCCACTGAAGGTTGGTAGGCTAGCGGGTGGTTTGTACAGTAAATTCAATAGAACGTAGGAGCCTGAATCCTGTAACATGATAAGTCAAATAATTTGACAGAATAATTGTCCATGAATGAGCAAGAGTTGATCGATAACCTAACGTCACTCACCCCAATGCTGGAAAAGCATGCGGGCGAATCAGAACGTCTTCGTAAGCCTGTCGATAGCGTCATGAAAGCCATTGAAGATACTCAGGCTTATCGTTATTTCGTCCCTAAAAAGTATGGCGGGTTCGAGTTCGGGCTTGAAGGTTTTATGGATATTGGCGTGGCGTTAGGGGCGGCTGATCTTTCCACGGCCTGGGTGGTAACTTTTTGCATGGAACACAATTGGCTGATAGGCCTTTACAACGCGCAGGCGCAGGATCATATCTTTGGCCAGCAACCCTACGTTATTGCTCCTGGGGCGCTTGCTCCTCGCGGCAAAGCAACCAAGGTTGACGGGGGTTATCGGCTGAGTGGGCACTGGGAGTGGGGTACCGGCGTAATGCACGCGGACTGGGTACTGGTAGGCGCGTTAACCGATCACGATGGCCCGCCCGAGGTTTGTATGTATGCCCTGCCAATTGCCGATGTGACAGTGCTAGATACTTGGCAGATGTCGGGCATGGCAGGTACGGGTAGCAATGATATTGTTGTTGAAGATGCGTTTGTGCCTGGGTTCCTGCGACAAAATTTAACGGAGCTACGGGCAGGGGATAGCCCGGGAGCGCAATATCACCAGACCCCAACTTTCAGGATGCCCATGCTGCCGGTGCTTGGGCTTACTGCGGCGGCGCCAGCCGTAGGCTGCGCAAAACAAACGGTGGCTCGCTTCAAGCAACGCCTGCAAGAGAGAACGGTCTATGGCACGCAGGACAAGCAGTCCGAGCGCGCCCTTGCCCAGTCAAGGCTGGCGCATCTGACGGTGCGTGCGAAGACCGTCGAGACAACGCTCAAGAGCATCGCTAAAGATGTCGCCCACTGGGGAGCGTCGGGTGAAGTTTGCCCTGATGTGGAGCGCGCTGAACTCAGGGTCCGCATTGGCCATGTCGTACGTGAATCAAGAAATATCGTCAGAGAAGTCGTGGAGGTTAGCGGGGCTCATGCGCACAACATTTCTAATCCCGTTGGGCGCGCACTTCGTGATCTTGAGACCCTGTCCTGTCATACTGTGTTTGACCTAGATATCGCGACAGAATCATACGGTAGGTTGTTACTCGGGTTGCCTTCAAATTCACCGCTATGACATCACAGGCTATAAGAAATGGCTCCTCAGCCCAATTCACGAAAGAAGTCGCGCCGCTCGCTTGGTATATTCGCCGAGCTTGTAAGGGCCATTGATTGGTATGACATGAGCCTGCAAAGTATTTTGGCCGGGCGGGGTTTGCAATCATTTAACCGGACCCAGTCAGTGATGCTAATCCACATCGCGGAGGGCATTATTAAACCCTCTGATATTGCTCACGATATGGGTGCCACACGTCAAAATATTCATGCCATGGCGAAACCCCTGATCGATGCACATATCATCAAAGTCGTTCCTGACCCTGACGATGGCCGCTCCAAACTGTATGCATTTTGCGAAGATTCACTGGAGTTGCGTGACACGGTGATTCAGTTGTTGAAGCATTTGGACCTGAAACTTGGCGAGCGAATTGGTAAAGATGACCTTAAGGCTTTGAAAAATGCCCTTGCCAGCGACTGGGGCGAGTGCATCACGCAGGCGCCATAAGTCGCGTCTAGCAGGTTCGCTCGTCAGGTTTTCTACCTCAGGTTAATCCAGCATAGAAAGTTGATTCTCGGGATTATTAGTCAAAATACTTGACTAATATGTTGATGTTGGCAGAATCAAAGCGTCATACCAATTTAATTGTGGGGAAGATATGCACGCTAAATCACGTAATTTACTGTTGTTTGTCGCGATCGCTTTAATGTCGGGGTGGACTAATGCCGCGGAAGTTCTGGAAGAAGTTGTCGTCACTGCAACAAAACGGGTGTCCAACCTTCAGGATGTACCCATTTCAGTTGGGGTCATTACTGATGAATTCATTGATGACTTTCAAATTAAAGATATCAGTGACGCGCAGAATTTTGTGCCGGGTCTTCAGGTTCAGCAGACATTTGGTAGTTGGGCCGTGCGAATTAGAGGGCTGGGCTCAGGGATCACTAACCTTGCTTTCGATTCTTCCGTGCCTTTATACATCGACGATGTCTACTGTGGGCGCGGAAAGTGTATGGAGTCAGCATTTCTTGATGTTGAGCAACTTGAAGTTGCTCGAGGCCCCCAAGGCGCGCTGTTCGGTAAAAGTACAATAGCGGGTGCCATTAGTTCCAGCAGCGCAAAGCCGACCGATAGTTTCGAAGCGGAAGTAATGCTTGGCGCAGAACTTGAGTACGGTGGCTATACCGCCAGTGGCTATATCTCTGGTCCATTGTCCGATGCGGTGCGTGCTCGACTAGCGGTGAAGACCAGCGATCTCGACGGGTATACCGACAACATTGCGACAGGGGACGAAGATGGCAGTCAGGAAATCAACGCAGTCCGACTCGGGTTAGAATGGGATGCGAGTGACAAAACATCGTTTTACTTCAAGCTTGAAACAGGTGAATCCAACACAGACGGACGAAATAATCAGTTGGTTCGGCCGGGCGCTATGTCCTCTGTGACGACAGACCCGAATAGAGAGTACAAGCCGGATGACAAGAGAAGTGTCAGTACGGGTGAGCCGAAGGAAGACTTCTACGACTACGAATGGAACTCACTTACCGTTAAAATGGATACAGAATTGGCCGGTCATTCCTTAATGGCAGTTGCTGGGTACTGGGCTTACGAGAATAATTGGTTTCTGGATGTCGATGGCCATCCCGAGGCTATTTTGAATACCGCCCTTGAAGATGAGTACGACCAGACGACTTTTGAGGTTCGTTTGTTGTCACCCACTGACCAGACTGTCGAGTATATTGTCGGTGCCTGGTATCAGAAATCTGACCTGACAACACGACAACTTTCACCCTTTCATCCGCTATTCTGGCAGGCAGTGACAGGTATCCCCCTTGCGGTGGGTAAGAATATCCCACCACTGGCGCTTGCGTTCACGTCGGGCTCGGGTATGGACAGAAACTTTTCTCGTGAAACCGAAGCGTACTCTGTTTACGGTCAGGTGACTTGGAACCTAAGTGATCGATTACGTGTAATAGCGGATGTTCGTTATACGGATGAGGATCAGGATGCCGTAGGGCAGGCTTTCCCGTTGACATTTCCAACCTTCAACACGTTCGAACCGCTACGCGTACTTCAAAGCACGGCCGGTCACGACCCAGAGTATCTGTTTCGACAGAAACGGTCTGACGATAGTGTTGACCCATCAGTTAAGTTTCAGTACGAGTTGGGCGACAGTACGATGACCTACCTGTCCTATGCGGAAGGTTCGAAATCAGGCGGTATGAAAGCTAACGATTCCAAGCTTGGGGCGCAGCTTCTGCAGAACTCAGGTGATTCGGCATATCTTCAGGAATATGTCGGTGTTGCATCGATTACGGCTAGTGATGTTAGAACTGGCTTAACGCTGAAACAAGACAATGGTATTTTCGACTTTGAAGATGAAGAGGCCGAGAGCTGGGAACTTGGTTTAAAAACTAGTTTGGCAGGCGGTTCTGTTAATCTTAACGTTGCGCTGTTTTCAACCGAATTCACAAACCTCCAGACCTCAAATTATGATGGTACACAGTTCATCATTGGTAACGCAGGCAGTGCAACAGTAGATGGTGCTGAGGTCGAAGTCAGTTGGCAGGCTTCACCTAACCTTCGTGTCCATTCGTCCGTAGCGTGGATTGATGCAAAGTATGATGATTTTGAAGGTGCGCAGTGTGTAGTGGACTCCAGCGGCGCGCCGGCTAACCCGGATTGTGACCCGGTGACAAATACAGAAAACCAGAAAGGTGAAAAACTCGAGCGTTCCCCTGATCTGGAGTTTAATCTTAACGCTTTATGGGACTCGCAGCTTACAGACACGATTCGCCTCAAGGCTTCGGCTTCTATTTACTATTCCGGTGAATACTTCGTGCAGCCAACACAGGCCGGTTATGCCACTCAGGACTCCTTCACGAAATACGATGCACGGATTGCGGTCGTCGCCAATGATGACCGATGGGAGGTGGGTTTAACTGGAAGAAATCTCGGAGATGAAATGGTTATTCAGCATGCTTACAATATTGCCGGTAGCCAATTTCAAAACCTGGGAATGGGGCGCTCCTATACCCTGCAAGGAGTTCTGCGCTTCTAATGACATGTGAGGCACAAAAAGGGTCCCAATAGGGGCCCTTTTTTATGAGTTCGCAGGTTAAAACGGGTTTAGAGGTTCCAAGGGTGATCCAGTACGCGATCTATAGATAGGTGGCTTATTCAGTCGGTTGCAATATTCTGACAAGCGCCTGTGCGTGTTCTGCCGCCTTTATTCCCAGCGGCGTTAAATAGCCACCATCAAGCTGTGTCGTAAGACTGGATTCAAATAATCTTTTGGCAGATGCAATTCTTTCCGGTGAGGCGACCTGGTGCACCTTTAGGCCCGTTTGCGAACTGTCGAGTTCAAAAAGATTTAATAATTCAACGTCTGCGGCAAATTCCTCGTCTAGCTTCACGGTTAATCCTCTTTCAATGACTTTAAGTCTCGGTTTTAGGCCCTGCTTGCTGGCAAGACGAGACGTTTTTCTGAACTAACTCAGGTATGGCCGAATGCCAGCATTGCGTCGGCTACCTTAATGAATCCAGCGATATTAGCGCCTGATAGGTAGTCTACGCCATCCTTGTTTTTACCATACTCGACACAGCTGTTGTGAATGGTGAGCATGGTATCTTTCAGTAGCCTCTCTAGCTCTGCTTCGTCCCAGGAAATACGTGAGCTGTTCTGGCTCATTTCCAATCCGGAAACTGCTACGCCGCCAGCGTTAGCGGCTTTGCTCGGCGCATATAATATACCCGCGTTCTGAAAGGTCTTAATACCCTCGAGGTCTGTTGGCATGTTGGCACCTTCAGACACCCCGATGCAGCCATTTTTGACGAGCTCTTTCGCCTCTTCGCCATTGATCTCATTCTGAGTGGCGCAAGGCATCGCAATGTCGCAGGAAACGCCCCAGGGACGTCCTTCGTGGAAGCTTGCACCCTTAAACGCCTGCACATATTCACTGATACGTCCACGACGAACATTTTTCAGGTTCATGACAAAAGCGAGTTTCTCAGTGTTTATTCCCTCTGGATCGTGAATAAACCCGGATGAATCCGATAGGGTCACTACCTTGCCGCCTAGCTGATTTACTTTTTCCACCGCGTAGGTAGCGACATTCCCGGAACCAGAGACGCTGACAGTTTTTCCGCGTATATCGTCACCCTTATATTCCAGCATGTTCTGCATGAAATAGACCGTCCCATATCCGGTCGCTTCGGTTCTGATTTTGCTGCCGCCAAAGGCCATTCCCTTGCCGGTAAGTACACCAACAAAGCGATTCTCGATCCGCTTGTATTGCCCAAATAGATAGCCGATTTCACGAGCACCTACACCGATATCGCCTGCAGGGATGTCTGTATTCTCGCCGATATGGCGATACAGTTCGGTCATGAAGGACTGGCAGAACCGCATAACCTCGTTGTCACTCTTACCCTTAGGATTGAAATCAGAGCCTCCCTTGCCACCCCCCATGGGCAGTCCCGTTAGGCTGTTCTTGAAGGTCTGCTCAAAACCAAGAAATTTCAGTACGCTAAGGTTGACCGACGGATGAAAGCGAAGCCCGCCTTTATAGGGGCCAATAGAATTGTTGAACTGCACCCTGTATCCGCGTTGATTGCGGATATTCCCTTCGTCGTCTGTCCATGGCACGCGAAACATGATGACCCTGTCTGGTTCGGCCATCCGCTCCATGATTTGCATTTTGTGGTAGATTTGCTTGTCCGCAATATAAGGGAAGATTGTTTCGGCGACTTCGGCGACCGCCTGATGAAACTCTTGCTCGCCTGGGTTACGTTTCTCAACACCGGCTATAAAACGTTTAAGGTAGATATCGGTCTTGTTTACAGGGGAGGTGGGCATACTATTCCTTTTGCTTTGATGGGATTACCGGCTACTAGGATACAAGTCTAGATTAGAACGCGATACAACCTGCGGGGGATCCTACATGGCAGTTAGGACTTTGGCTAGTTGACAAGGCACAGACAGTGGGGCGCTCAGTCCCAGGGCTTAACCAAAACCTTTGCCTGATCATTAGGCGTCGCTAGCGCTTCAAAGGTGGTGGCAACACCGTCTAAAGATGTATGACCGGTGATTAGTGGTGAAACATCGAATTTACCTTCAGCGATGTAGCGGAGGCTTTGAGTAAATTCTTCCATCGACCAGCCAAGCAGAAAATGCAGACTAAGTTCCTTGTTAATAGCGATGAGCGGACGTATATAGTCTCGTTGCAGGCACACACCAGCGATCATTATTTTTGCGTTCTTTGGTGCGCCCAGAAAAATCTGGTCAATCATGCCAGGAACGCCGACACACTCGAATATGACCGTGCCCTCTCTTTTTCTTAACGCTGGCTCCAGGTAAGGGTCAGTGTGAGCGGGGTTGATCACAATATCCGCGCCGATCGCCTCTGCCAGTTTTCTGCGTCCGGGTGAAAAGTCTGAAACAATAATCGGGCCTGTGTTCATCAGTTTCAATGCCGTGATGATCGCCAGCCCAACAGGGCCTGCACCAATAATCAGGATGGCTTCTTTTCCCGACAACTGGGCTTTGTTAACAGCATGAAGGCCAACGGCCATTGGTTCTGTCAAGGCGGCAAGGTCTGCGCTGCACCCGGATGGAACAGGTACGATTAATGATTCCGAGAGCAGCATATATTGCGCAAAACCGCCTGGTATCTTGTCAGAGTATCCGATCGGTTCCATCGGTTTCCTTAACAAAACGGGCGCTGCGCAGACGAGTTGTCCCGGTGCGATGCTGCGTTCTGTATTGGGGCCGTAGTCGACGACTTCGGCGCAGAATTCGTGACCCAGTATGACGGGGTCAAATGTCGTTAACTTGAACGCTCCACCGGCTTCTCGGCTTGTATTCACAAAGTCTTCCGTGTGACGTGTCGCATGTAAGTCACTGCCACAGATTCCACAGGAAATGGACTTGACCAGTACTTCCCCTTTCTGGGGGACAGGGTCAGGTTGTTCTATCTTTGTCAGAACCCCACGTTCCATGGCGACGGCCTGCATTAGCGTATGACGCCGGCTGACTGCAGGGGTTCAATATCCGTCTCGCTGTAGCCCAACTCCGCCAGGATAGCTTTTGCATGCTCGCCAAGCCGGGGTGCAGGTGAGCGAATGCCTGTATCGTGGCTCGAAAACCGAGAACTTCGGTTCACGTGCCTTATGCTCCCGGCCAGCGTGTCGTTGAAGGTCTTAATGATCTGTTGCGCTTGAATTTGCGGGTCTAACAAGATGCTATCCGGGTCCAGAACGACGCCAAAGGGGACATCTTCATTAACAAGACGTTCCACCAGTGTCGCTGTTTCCCAGGTTCCGATCAGTGCGAGCAGTTCCGGGTAGATCTCTGAGTAATGAGCGTGCATGGACATCAATTCCTGAAATCTAGGGTCTTCTGTCCACTCGGGCTTACCAATAGCGCGGGCCAAGCCGTGAAACTCATCGAGCTGAAGTGTCATGAATGTTATATGACCGTCCTGAGTAGGGGCGGCCCGGTAGAGCGCCGTCAGATCGCCACCTTCGAAGTCAGGCTGGTCGACAAAAGACTGATCCAGCATACGATCCGGCCAAATAAAATACAGGCTGGCCTCCAGCATGGACACTTCAACGTGTTGGCCCTTACCGGTGTTTTTCCTATCGTACAGCGCTGCGGTGATGGCCTGAGCCATGGTCAGCGAAGTGACCTTGTCACAAATCATCATTTTGATCAGGCCTGGCTCGCCATTGGCGGTCTGGGCCGATGCGAACCCCGCATAAGCCTGAATAACGGGGTCGTAAACTCGTCGTCCAGAATAGGGGCCTTCTGCGCCAACACCACTGATGGATGCATAGATCAGCTCTGGGTTTATTTTTTTCAGGTGCTCATAACCAATACCTAGTTTCTCAACAACGCCAGGCCGGTAGTTTTGTATACAAATATCGGCTCGTGCAGCAATTTTGTTAATGATCTCTATTGCCTCGGGCGCACGCAGATCCAGGGCGATAGATTCCTTGTTGCGATTGATAGAGGAAAACAGGCTAGACACGCCACCCTTAAGGGCGCCGGCCATACGCATGGAATCGCCGTTGGGCGACTCCACCTTGATGACCCGTGCGCCCTGGTCAGCCAGAATGCTGGTGGCGAGGGGCCCGGAAATAACACTGGTCAGATCCAAAACGGTGACGTCAGAAAGAGGACCAGTCACTTATCTTCCTTACCCGAGGTCCGGTAGTCGCCGAACTTGCCATCCCTCTTTGACAGTGCATCCGTTAACCCCCCGGCGAGTTCTTTGAAGTGAGCTTTCGTCGACTTCGTATGGAAGGCAAGGGCCTGTATTTCGGTTCCTTGCCTGATCGCGGCTCTCATACCCATCAAGTCCATCTGTCGATGAACCGCGCGCTTGTTCATTTGTTCGATATCAGTGGGGATCTTTGCAATCTTTTCAGCCACTTTCATGACCTCTGCTTCAAGATCGTCGATAGGGAATGCTCGATTGGCAAAACCGTAGTTCGCGGCATCGGTGCCACTGATTGCGTCGCCGGTAAGCATCATTTCCATCGCGTTTCTCATGCCTACCACCCAAGGGAAAAACTGGTTGTCCGGTGGGCTCATGCTTCTAACCACGGGGTAACCAATCTTTGCATCTTCGGCGACATAAACCAGATCGCAGGAAGTGGCAAGTTCTGTACCGCCCGCCAAACAGTATCCATGGACCTGTGCGATGACAGGTTTAGCAAGGTCCCAGACCCTGAAAGCACCCTCCACGACGTGTCTTGCCCAACTGCCATCGCCGCCAGCCGTATGGAAAGGTCGGTCTTCGTTGCTGTTTCCTTTTAGGTCATATCCGGCACAAAACGCCTGACCCGCACCACGAATGATGGTTACACGGACGGCATCGTCATTGTCGTTGGCTTCAAGGGTGCCGTAAATTTCTCCACGTATGATGTTGTTGAGAGCGTTCCGGGAGTCCGGGCGGTTTAGGGTGATGCGGGAAACGCCCTCAAGCGGTGAATCCACAATAATATGTTGGTAGTCAGTCATATTCGTCGCTTACTGGTGAGATTGGCCAAAGAGTTTGAAGTAGCTGCTAACATTTTGCAAAGAGCCCTCAGCTGCTGAGATAAAGAGCCCTCAGCTGCTGAGATAAAGAGCCCTCAGCTGCTGAGATAAAGAGCCCTCAGCTGCTGAGATAAAGAGCCCTCAGCTACTGAGATAAAGAGCCCTCAGCTGCTCGATTTGGAAGGACTAACCGGTTTGGAAAAGCTTTGGTAAGTTCTCATCTGACGTCTCAAGTATTGTATCTACCCAGCGGTGGAAGTTATGACCACCAGCCTCGTTACGGCCAAACAATACGTGCTCTTTTGCACCTGTTTCCATGGCCTTCTGTTGCTTCAGACCGGTGGCATAGTCTTCTTCGGCGACGACATAACGCAAGAATTCCATCTGGTCGCGTGCAGCCTTGATCGTCGCTTCGTCTTTGGGTTCGTCGGCCATTAGGTAGTGTTGGACGGTGTACGATGTTCCCGGTGTCTCGCCAGGGAAAAGCTGCGACAACAGTACCGCGCGGCCACCGCCATCAAAACCGGCAATTGAGACGTGCGGGAATATCGTCCATACGCCCGCCGTTAACTGCTCAGTCGGCCATTTCTCTTCCGATTCTCCCAGCATTTCTGCCATTCCCTTCATGGGACCTGCCACTCGCTGGTGTGGACCCCAGCTGTAGTAGATCGCCTGATTCGGGAAGTCAGGCCCAAAAGTATCCTTGTGAAGTATTGGTAAATGGTAGAGATCCAGATATCCATCGTAGGCGATCTTCCAGTTTGGGCCTTCAACAACCTGACTGGCGAAGTGGTGCCACTTATCAAAACCAAAGTGTGCCAGTAACTCATCATAGCCAGACAAAAATAGTTCGATATCCAGCGTTGATTTTGGATTGATCGTCACCCAGATAAGCCCTGCTTTTTCCAGGCAGGGAAGTTCAGTTAAACCGTACTGACTTTTATCAATTTCCCCGAAGTCTTTTGGCGCATAGATGCCAATCAGGTCTCCATGTCCATTGTACGACCACGCATGGTAAGGGCAGGTGAACCGATTGGCATTGCCACAGCCCTCATCCATGACCTGGGCGCCGCGATGGGCACACATATTAACGAAAGCCTTTACTTCGCCACCTTCTGTTCTTGAAATCAGTACAGGCACGCCACCAGCATCCATGGCTTTATAATCACCGGGTTCTTTCAATTCTGATGTCATCGCAAGCATAAGAGGAATACGTTTGAAAATTTTACTCATCTCTTGCTGCCACCGTTCGGTGTCGAAATAGTTTTCAACCGGCACCTTAAGTACATCGTCAGTCTGAGGTATAGTGCCCGCGTCTCCATGAGCCATATTGATTTTGGCCATCTCGACCAGTTGTTCCCGTGACATTCGTGTCTCCTATTGCGGTTGATTTGTCATTGATCTGGACGTCTAATAACCGTCAGAGCTGACTGTTTTTAAAGATTACACCATAGGAGATTAGTATGTCATCCGATCTGTTTGATCTTAGTGGGGAAGTAGCGATTGTCACCGGCGCGGGTCGGGGCATCGGTGAGGGTATCGCCAAGGTTCTTGCAGATTATGGCGCATCCGTCGTTTGTGCGGCCAGAAGAACAGAGGAAGTCGAACGTGTGGCATCAGAAATTGTTGCAGCGAATGGTAAGGCGATCGCCTGCACCGCGGATGTCACAAACGCAGCTGACCTTAATAGGCTTGCAAAAAGCGCCATAGATGAATTCGGACAGCTGGACATGTGGGTTAATAATGCCGGTGGCTCTGCGGTTCAGGCGCCATTATTGGAATTGAGTCGTGAAGAGTGGGACAACACACTAGCGCTCAACTTGACGGCAGTCTGGGAAGCGACGCGAGTCGCAGCTCAATATATGGAGGGTAAAGGCCGTATCTTGAACATCTCGTCTATCGCGGCTGAAGACGTGATCGAAGGCAGTGGTCACTACGCTGCTGCTAAATCTGGCCTAAACATGATCACTCGGACTTTTTCAAAAGAATTGGGTCCGAGCATAAGGGTAAACGCCATCATGCCAGGTTTCGTGCCAACAGAGATCATGATGACCGCGCTTAATATTACAAATGAACAATTACCGATGGTCGAGAAGTCACTCAATCTTCCGTCCGGACGTCTGGGCACCCCCCAGGATCTTGGCGCAGCTGCGCTTTATTTATTGGCACCGGCATCCGAGTGGGTCACCGGTCAAGTTATTCGAATATCAGGAGGTATGTAATGACAACCACACGCAAGGCAGTACTAACGAAAAGACCTAACGGTGAGCCGGTCGAGGCTGATTTCTCGATCGAGGAAGCCGAGTTGCCAGCGCTCCAGGAAGGGGAGGTATTGTTAAAAGTAGAGCATCTTTCGATTGATGCGTTCATTCGGACTACGCTGGATGGGCCGCAGGGATTACACGGAACAATGGAGGTCGGCAAGCCCGTTATGGCATTGGGTATTGGCCGGGTGGTCGACAGCCGAAGCGATGACCTGAATCAGGGAGACGCAGTTTTTGGGCCAATGGGTGCGCAGACCCACGTTATCTGGAACGCTGCGATGCTGCGCAAAATAGAAGAAACAGACGTTCCTGCAAGAACCTACCTGGGCGCCCTGGGTATGACGACTGGGCTCACTGCTTATGCGGGCATGCTGGTCTGCGGCAAGATAGAGGAAGGTGATACGGTAGTGGTTTCAGCTGCTGCCGGTGCTGTTGGTTCGATTGCTTGTCAGCTAGCAAAAATCGCCGGAGCGAGAGTCATCGGTATCGCTGGTGGTCCAGACAAATGCAAGTTCCTAACGGATGTGATTGGGTGTGATGAAGCGGCGGATTACAAAGCTGGTGACCTTAACGCTAGCTTAAAGGCGCTTGCCCCAGACGGTATTAATGTGTTTTTCGATAATGTCGGTGGAGATGTTCTGGACGCTGCGCTGGACAATATCGCGAAGGGTGCAAGGGTTGTTATCTGCGGTGCGATTTCTCAGTACAACGATATGGAAAACGTCACTGGTCCAAGGCTCTATTTGCGGATTCCGGAACGTAACGCATCAATGATTGGTTTCACAGTCGACCAATACGCAGAACAGTTCCCTAAAATGGAAGAAGATATTTCTGGATGGATCAAAGAAGGCAAGATCAACCTGCCGGAGCATGTGATTGAGGGCGTTGATAACTTCCCCAGTGCCATCGTGACGCTCATGACCGGGGGTCACATGGGTAAACTGTTGGTTGCACCTTAAGTCGTTTAAGCCAGAGCACGCTTGTTTTAGAGTGCTCTTTTTTAAGAAGGTCTTGGGCCAACGCAGTTAAATAGGCGTGGCTAGAACAGAAAAAACCCAGCTTAGGTTGGGTTTTTTATTATGGAATCGTTTTAATCGAAAGGTTTCTAAACTGGATCTTGCCGCCTGCGCTTTGTAATGCGATATGGCCGTTGCTGAACTCTGCGCTGGTCATCTTAGCGGTTGCTTTTTGGTTCAGCCAGACGCTGATATCGTTTCCCTTCGCAATGATTTTATATTGATTCCAATGCCCCACCGTATCCAAGTGCATGTAGGGTGGCGCGCTGTGGATGACAATAGCACCCGTCCGGTAATCCTGATTGGGGTGCATATCCCAGATATTGATCTCGTAGCAGTTACTCAAGGCAATATCTTGAGGGTCCTGACATCTGACAAGGACGCCTGAATTAACCGCGATATCGGGTTTAAACTCGACATTCAGTTCAAAGTCAGCATACAACTCGGTTGATACTAGAAAGCCAGAGCCCGACTGATTGGTGCTTTTCGTAATGTCAGCGATCGAAGTCCAGTTCGCATCCCCTGTCCTGGACCAGTTATCAAGGTTAGGCACACTAGCAACACAACTTGCAAGTACAAGTATTGATATCAGCGTCAAAACCTTCATTAAATCAATCGCTAGTTTCACCAAATGCTTTGTCTTTCCGCAATTACTGTCTTCTTTTCTCTGCGGCCTCTGCAAGTGAAGTAAGGGCTGTCTCGGTATCGTCCCATGAAATACAAGCATCAGTAATAGACTGGCCATAAGTGAGGGGTTGGCCCTGGACAACATTCTGGCGTCCTTCAACAAGATGGCTTTCTATCATCAAGCCCATGATCCCCTTGTTTCCTCTGCCGACCTGAGTCGCGATGTCATGAACGACATCTATCTGACGAGCCGGAATTTTTCTTGAGTTGGAGTGGCTCGCATCGATCATGATTCGAGCGGGTAAGCCAGACTGCTCCAGCATGCCGGCGGCATCTTCGACTGAGAACATGTCATAGTTAGGGTGTTTACCACCACGCAAAATAATGTGGCAGTCTTCGTTACCGGCTGTTTTGAAAATGGCCGACCGGCCACCCTTGGTGACTGACAGAAAATGATGGGGTTGTGAGGCAGAGTTGATTGCGTCTATTGCTACCTGAATATCGCCATCGGTCGCGTTCTTGAATCCAACCGGGCACGACAGCCCGGACGAAAGTTCGCGATGCGTTTGGCTCTCGGTTGTCCTTGCACCGATCGCTCCCCAGGAAATCAAGTCTGCCACGTATTGCGGGCTGATCAGGTCCAGGTATTCTGTACCACAGGGTATTCCCATTTCACCAAGGTCCAGCAGCAGTCTGCGGGCAAGATGAAGTCCTTTGGTAATTTGGAAACTATTGTCTAGGTCTGGATCATTAATCAGACCTTTCCAGCCAACCGTGGTGCGGGGTTTCTCAAAATAGACCCGCATCACGATAAACAGGTTGTCCGATAACTTTTGGCTAAGCGCTTTTAGGCGGGTTGCGTAATCCATCGCTGATTCAGGGTCGTGGATTGAACAAGGCCCAACAACCACTAGCAGGCGGTCATCTTCGCCGGTCAGGATTTTGTGAATTGAACGACGGGCGACACTGACGGTGTCACTCACCGTATCAGACACCGGCAGGTCGGCAATCAGTTCTTCCGGTGAGATTAGTTCCTGCGTTTCCTGGATGCGCAGGTCATCGGTGATCACTGACATTTGCTGTTTTACTCAAAGGTTAAAAAGGGCAGCTATACTACCACTACTGTTTCCCAAGTACTGCTATTCAAGTCCTTGATGGATAAGAATACTTGTGGGAACCGAAAGCCGTTATGGACTAAGATTTTGCCCGCATTAATAGCAGGTACGGATTTATGAGCCATGCAGAAAGAAACACCATAGATCTTCCGCGGTTAATGACGGTGGAACCCTTAGAGACGGTTAATACCTTTGTTGGACAAGCGGAATCCTATGGATTGTTGGGCATCTATGGGGGGCATTTTGTAGGTCAGGCGCTGTCAGCTGGATTCCTGACAGTTGAAGACGATAAGTTCGCTCAATCGCTGCATGCCTACTTTCTGCGTAAAGGGGACCCTGAACAGCCGATCGTCTATAAGGTAGAACATCTGAAAACCGGTAAAGGTGTTGAAGTGAGGAATATCTCAGCAATCCAGTCTCAGCAAGTTTGTTTCAGCATGATGGCATCCTACAAGAGACCCGAAGAATCTGACGAGCATCAACCCGAGATGCCTGTTGTCATCAGTCCAGAAGAGCTTTGTTTGGAGTTAGCGAGCAAAGAACAAAAGTTTAATCCCCCTATGATGATCGCCGGGCGAGCGGAGCTTCGGTTGATTTCTGATTCATTTGTCCCAGAGGACTTTACACCGGGGAGAGCGCCGGCTTTAAAAAGCTGGATGCGCTCAACTCACGAGCGTGATCTCAGTATCAGAGAGAGCCAGTGCGTGCTTGGGTTTTTATCGGACGGTACGCTGATGTTCAACTCAGTGCTTCCTTATGGCGTACCCTTCCAGACACATATGCTGACCTCGTTGGACCACAGTGTCTGGTTTCACCATCACGCAGATGTGCGCGACTGGATGCTGTTTGACCAACGCAGTACAGCCGCGGCTGATGGACGCGGCATGAATGAAGGTAAAGTCTATACTCGCTCTGGCAAGCTGGTATTTTCCACCAGCCAAGAGTCAATGTTGCGCCGAATGCCCACAGGTTAGAGCCGGGCGAATTTCTACGATCAATCGTCAACCGATACTGATCGCAGAAAAACACAGTCTAGTGGGGATCACCGTGCGCTCTTCCAGGGTAATAGCGGTTTAGCTAGTTGATCTTAGCGATCAGGGTTTCATCACTAATCACCATTCCTTCAGGAACATAATCAAAGCAGTTATAACCTTCGTCGTTCAAGCCTGCATCGGGTTCTTTTTGCGCTTCATCGCTTTTGCTATGGGCGCCTATCTGTAGGCTTTAAAAGGCTACATCTTGCGGCCAAAGGCTTTTTGTACAATTAACATGATTTTTATAAAGGGGTAGATGATGGGCAGTGCCTTCAATGTTTTTTCAATTTCCCAGTCTACCAATGCAGCATCAAGGCGAGCATAAAACTGGTGAAACAGATCTTTTGCCCGTTCCGAAGATTGGTCGACAGAATCCATAGACATAGAAAACATCAGTTGCACGACAACAAGGTTCGTGCGGTAGGCATTGATAAATTTTTTGTAGCTGTAACCCTTGACGCCGTATTCAACCAAACGTTCATGGTAAAGCGTTAGCAGTTCTTGTTCTGTTTCCCTGCGGTCTTCAATAGAAATACTTTGGACCATCCATCGAACAATGTCATTGACCGGATCGCCAATGCCTGAGAGTTGCCAATCAATTATCGCGAAGCGACCACCTTTCTCTGATGGCTTAATAATGTTGTCTGAGCGCAGGTCACCGTGGGTCAGTGAAAAGGGAAAGGGGGGCGCGGGGTTAAATTTAAACAACGGACCGAGTAGCGGCATGAGTCGTTTAAGTTCAGGGTAGGCATCAAATTTACCAGTCTCCTCAACCTCGAGCATGCTTTTTTTCAGTAGTTCGAGACCCTGTTCCATAGGCATTGCCGTAATTAGCCACTTCGCCCATGCGTAATTTTCCAGTTCTGGATTGTTCCACCACTTTGCATGAAGCCGGGCGAATTGTTCTATGACTTCCCGCGAGGTTTCCTTGTCCGTGCCGATGACCTGGTCGCTGGCTTCTCCCGGTGCTAGGTCTTCCAATAAAAGGACAAAGTGGTTGGACGCTTCGATATACGTCGAGTGATAACATTCGGGGATCGGAACGCCTACCCTGTCGCCAATGTCCCTGTAAAAACCAATTTCTCGCTGATACAGCTTTTGTTCTGCCGCCATATCTCGAGTTTCCTGTTTGGTTGACGCGAACTTTGCCACAAGGCTCGTTGGCGCCCCTGACGCCCCTGCCGCTTCTTCGTTGTAGGACAGTGCGACTCGCGCCAGTTGACCCATGAACCCTTCACCCACACCAATAATGCGGGGCTCAAAAGCTGACAATGTAGCGCCTTTTAGATGCGGTGCCATGGCTGCTTGCAGCCATTCAAGTGTTAGATCATCGGCTGTCAGTGGCTGAACATTATTGTTGAGGTCGACTTTTTTCGGGTCGATTTTGGATTCCGCGGGTAAGTGTTTGTGGTGGTTTAGCACAATAATCTCTGGGTCAGCGTCGTCTGGTAGGATCATCTCGGTGACCGCCGCGTTATGCATAATAAACTGAGGACCGAATGCCGGTTTGCTACCGGTTAATCGAGCAATCAGTTGGGCGATTGCTCCGCCGTGGCTGACGATGATCAAGTTCTCGTTAGGGTGAAGGGCTTGAATTTCGAGTAATGATTGTTCCATTCGGTCTGCGACTGCTCGCGGCGACTCGCCATGATGTCCGGTGAAGTCGTCATCACGGATTGAATGCTCTGCATAACCGAACTCGTATAGTTCCTTGTAAGAGACACCCTCAAGGTCACCGAGATTACCTTCCATCAATCCGGAATGGATGTTGATAGGGAGTCCCAATGCCTCAGCAATTGCCAGGCCCGTGTCATGAGCACGTGATAGCGGGCTGCAGTAGACTTTGTCGTAGCGCCGTTTCCAAGTGCGCAACATTTCCGCAGTGCTATGTGCCTGTTTTACCCCGTGTTCGTTGAGGGGAGATTCAGTTTGACCATGGGCAATCTGTTCGCGATTGCCTTGTGTTTCGCCGTGCCTGACCAGTAGCAGGTGTCGTTCAGTTTTCATGTTTTACGCCGTATCCTCTTTGATGTAACGAAGGTCTACAGGAATAGCGATCATCGACTTGACCTTCTGTATACCGGGTGACTTCAATCGATTTGTCTTCCTTGACTCCTTCAATTACAACGGCACAGTAAACGGGGAATAAACAACAGTAGGTTGTGCGCTGATACAGTCATAACGCCCGGTTCGATGCTTTTTTGTTAAAAGGGACGGAGGGAGTTAGATTCTGCCTAGCCCCGTCCCCTTTAACAGTCCCCTTTAACAGTCCCGTTTTAAAATATGCGTTGGCTTATGCCATTTGTGACGTAAATGATGCAAGGTCAAAGTAGTCTCGCCAGAGGCTGATCTTGCCGTCCGTGATAACGAACGTACCCATGACCGGTAGTTCGACGCGCTTGCCTCCGGGCATGTCGAATTTGTCTATGCGCTCTGTGAGGACCTTGTTACCGTTTTCTGCAATAGACAGCACTACCCAGTCCACAGCTTCCGGTGCCATACCGCGCATCGCAGCGTCTACCGCGGGTTTCCCCTCTGTTATTGCCATCGGGACGTTGTCCCAAATTATATCATCGGTTAACAGGTCCGCCGCGGCGTCCCAGTCCATGGTGTTCCAAGCTTCTATAAAAGACATGACGATAGCTGAATTAGACATGATGCTTCCTTACATTGAGTTCAGGTAGATTGAAACATAGTTCCCTTGACTTCGCTCGGGATGACAGGAAAAAAATTTAGATAACGGGATAAGAACTGGGGTGACGAAATAGAGGTGACGGAACAGAGGTGACGGAATGAAGAATGGGTTGGTCGAATAAACGAAAGGAGGCAAAGGGAAATTGAGATTGAGATTGAGATTGAGATTGAGATTGAGATTGAGATTGAGATTGAGATTTAGATGGTGATGGTGATTGAGAGGGGGGTGGTGCAAGGATGACGAAAAAAAAGGGGCTGCAGTTGCAGCCCCTGAATACCTATTTTGGTGTTGTTACAAATATTGTTACCAAGGCAGGGCACCCATTTTTACGTCGGTGCTTTCTTCGCTTTGACTCTTTTAGACTGCTGCGCAGTAACGAATGCCGCGACGCAGCAACTCGTAGTACTGGGGCTTTTCCCAAGAGCCACGCTCGATTTCGGGATAGTAATCAACAACGGGTTCCATATCATAGTGCCCGCGACAATGGCCCAGGTTTAGATATAGCACTTCCCCGTCACCCGTCTTCTTGATGTAGTAAATCGCTCGTTTCTCGTCGCTATTAAAGTCGGCGTTAATCCAGCCATCACAAGTCCCATTAAAATCGCTGTACATTAACAGCTCATGGTCACCATGCATCTTGCAAAGGTATTGCTCGTCGTCGGTATCGAACTCGCCGACATCCTTCACAAGTTCATGGTCATGGGCTTCTGTTTTAACAGTAAACGGCTGGATAGGGGGGTGCGCCATGAACTGGGACCCCAAAACATCCATAAACTCTGGAGCTGTCTCAGGTGCATCCACACCGTCCGCGGTAAATTCAAGAATAGAATTGGTTCCATGAAGTGCGAACCACTTACCGCCGTTTGCAACGTATTCCCTGAGTCCTTTCTGTTCTTCTTCACTGGGTATCAAATTGCAGGTGTAGGTGATAAGAAAATCGCTTGCCTGGATACCTTCTATATCACTGAAATCGCTTGCGACCTTCGTACGAATGTTTTCGTGCTCAGCAAGCAGCTTCAGTAATTCCAGCCGGGCATAATCGATATCGTGATACATTCCCGCGGCAACCATGTAAGCGTTGATTTTCTTATCAGCCATAACCTTTTCCTTTTAGTTTTTATCTGATTGGGCTTAGTACTGGATACGCTTAGTAAACGAACCATCAATAACAACGTTCGTACCGCTAGTGAATCCAGCTCTTGGGCTTGCAAGCAGTGTAATCTGCGCAGCGACTTCATCCGCCGTGCCCATACGACCCAGTGGAATTTGTGCCACGGTAGCGTCATACAGTGGGGTCATATTCTTTTTGATGTTGTCCCATGCTCCGCCTTCAATCATGATTGGGCCTGGGCTAACAGCATTGACGCGGATACCTTTAGGTGCAAGTTCATGTGCTAATGCGCCAGAGTAGTTAAGCAGGGCAGCTTTCATTGCGTTGTAAGCGCCGGCGCTCATGAACTGCTCAACAGCGGCAGTAGTAGAAATCATCACGATGTTGCCATTGCTTGATTTCTCAAGATGCGGTCCACCGGCTTCAACCATATGTACCGCTGTAAGGATGTTGCCTTCGAACTGGCTCCTCCATCCTTCATCACCTGGTGCATTTCCACCAGAGACATTTGAAACCATAATATCAAGGCTGCCCAGTTCTGCTGCAGCTTCGTTGATAAATGCTTTGAATGCGTCGCCGTCGAATACATCAACAACCCGGCCGCAAACTTTCACGCCTTTCGCAGAAATAGCCGCGACAGTAGCCGCCACTTCGTCGGCATTTCGTGCACAGAACGCGATGTTGCAACCTTCATCAGAAAGCGCCTCGATAGTCGCCCGGCCGATGCCTTTAGTTGCACCTGTTACCAGTGCACTTTGTCCTTTTAATTGTAGATCCACGGTTCTCTCCTTTAGGAATAAAATAGTATGGCACGCTGGGCCATAGGGTTAGCACAAGCGTAGGGAAGCTAAAACCGTCAGTCAAGACTGTTATTTAACGGACGGCTCCGGTTAAGTCTGACACAATACCCTAAAGGACTATAGAGGACGACAAAATGGCAGAAGATACTCCCGCAATGTGGGCTCTGGCCGCAGGATGTGTGCCTGATGCAAAGCCATGGGATATACCCCGAATTGCCCAGAAAGCGGGATTTTTGTCGTCTGGTATGTGGGTGGAGTCAGCGACGACATGGAGTAGTGATGCCCTGCGTAAAACGCGTTTAAGCCTTGCTGAGACGGGTATTAGTCTGGTTGATGTCGAGGTAATTTGGTTGGAAGGAGACGGGCAAGCGAGTGACGAGCACAAACTTATCGTTGATGTTGGGTTGGAACTTGGCGCGCGTAATGTACTGGTTGTTTCCCGTCACCAGGACCTGACGGCTTCCGTAGATCAGTTCAGGCAGATCTGTGAGCGAGCGGGCGACGGTATTCGGATTTGTCTGGAATTCGCGCAATTTACCAGCGTCAAAAATCTGGATGCAGCACTGGCGTTTGTCGACGCGGTGAACCACCCAGCGGCTGGTATTCTGATAGATCTAATGCATATTAACCGAGCAGGGGATGCGCTACCCGACCTGGAATCGTCTTTGTTTCCTTACATACAGGCTTGTGATTTTTACCAGGACTCCAGTGAGCTGGACGGGATGGATTATATTACGGCAGCCGTAGACGATCGCTGCTGCCTTGGCGAAGGAGAAGCGCGCCAGAAAAATCTTGAGCAGATTTGTCAGTCCAGCAAGGATGTGAGCCTGGAAATCAGGTCGAAAGACCTGCGGGACTCGTTCCCGGATCCTTTTGTTCGTGGCGAAGAGATCTTTAACCGCTGTAGCCGTAGTAAATTTCAATAACGATTTACCGCTGCCTTGCCCAGTCCAGTGCAGTATCGCTTGCCGCCCAGTGGATTGTGTTTTGCAGCAGCTGACGATAGTTAACGGATGAGTAGGCCTCGGGATCATCGCCGCCCTGCAGGTAGGCAATAGGGCTGTTGCGGTAGTGCTTTACCCAGCCGACAATGTTAGAGCCATCTGGATGTTCCCAGCCTTCGTTGTCGAACATCTTTCCGTCCATAACCGCTTTGGTCGCCGAATAAAAATTGTCACGAGTGAAATCATAGTCGCTAGCTAATAGCGGCTCGATGCTGTCTGTAAACACTTCGGAAAGGTACAACTCATCAGTCATCGGGAATGCAGCCGGTAATCCGTGCGTAATAGGGTGGTTCTCTAAAGTACTGAGGGTGTGCTCAACGTTGTGCCTGTAGCCGCTGTCTGATCGACTTTTTCCTCTTAGTGTGTCCGGCAGGTAAAGAAACCGGCCCCCAACGATCTCAGCATACTCTTCCCAAGCCGGCCAGCCGGCAATGGCGTGATGCATAAAGACCATGCCTTTCCCTGCTTCAAGAAGGTTTAAGAAGCTGTTTTTGTAGCGCTCACTTGGTGTTTCCATGACAGGACCGTTTTCTCCGAATTGGATGCCGGGCATGTCGTACATTACAAGCGCGTCATAGTCGGCCGCGAGTTCGGTATTGAAGAACTCCCGGGCTGCGGGTTGTTCGACGTGGGTCCAATTCATATCCATATCATCGAACATGCCGAAAAACGCGTCACGTTCGAACGGATGGCCCTTGGTCACGAGTAAAATGTTTGGAGTCGTCATGGTGCAACCTCTTTGGTCGGATGACTGCGGCAGTCAAAGGAGGTAGTATAAAAACAGATATTAGACACCAAAAACAAGCCCATGACGCTTCCAAAACCTTGTAAAGTGGCAGATAACTGCGACAAGACATGGCAACAAACCAAAAGCGAGAACACTCGCGCTGCTATTTTAGAGGCCACCATCTCTTGCTTTTATGACTTGGGGTACGGATCTACGACGACAGAAAAAGTAGCCAAACGGGCAGGGGTCTCTCGTGGCGCGATGTTGCATCATTTTCCGTCAAGGCTGCAGCTGGTTCGTGAAGCCGTGCGCTATCTGAACCTCAAAAGATTACAGCTATTTGAGGAGCAGGCGCTAAAGATAAATGAAGGCGCTGAGCACACCCGGGTCAGCGAGGGGATTGATGCGTATTGGGAGCAGCTTCATGCTCCGTTGTACACTGTTTTTCATGAGTTGCAGGTCGCTGCCAGGACCGATGATGATCTGCAGGCAGCCATTGTTCTCGCTAATCGGGAACTAGGTGTATCCTGGTCCAAAGTGGCCGTAAGTGTGTTTCCCGACCTGGTACAATCCGAAGATTTTGGAACAGCGCACCTGCTAACGATGTGTCTGCTTGAAGGCATGGCAAACCGTGGCGTCACCGGGGGTGATATCCCTGAAAAGATGATTCCCTGGCTTAAGGCCCAACTCAACGAGATGTTTGCCGATGTCAGCGAAGTAGGGCGAACAATTTGTAATACGAGCGTTAATGATGAGTAACCCTGTAGAAGACGAACTTGCTATTAGACATTTGGTTGCTGCCTATGCCGATGCCGTTAACCGCCGTGACGGGCCCCTGTGGGCCGGTACTTGGGCTGACGATGGGGTGTGGGATCTAATGGGAAACGAGATTGCCGGTAAGGATGCCGTAGTAGCTATGTGGGACAACGCCATGAATGGGTTCGAATTCGTCGTTCAACTGGTCTATCAAGGTACGCTCGAAATCAATGGTGCTTCGGCCACAGGTCGATGGTATCTCGCAGAACATCTTAGGCCTCAGGGTTCTGACAGTGGCAGGTTTAACATTGGCACCTATGCTGATAAATACCAGTGTGTTGATGGCAAGTGGCTTTTTACAAGGCGAAGCTACAACATCCTTTATAACGACGAAGGTAAAGGAGATATGGGCGGGACGGTTATTCCACTGCCCGGCTGAAACAGTCAATGTTGACTGTTTATCAGCGTCACCGTAGTCTATCCAGTAGCCCCTATTGGACAGGAATTATCGGTAATGAGTGAATTAACTACCCAACTTTTTAGCCCCGAAAACCTGGTCGACCCTTACCCGGCCTATAAACAATTGCGTGACGAGTCACCGGTCCACTTCATGCCGGAAATGAATCTTCATGTAGTAACACGGTATGACTTGCTGCGGGAAGCGATTAAGAGAACGGATGACTTTTCGTCAAAGTACGACCAGTTTCTCGGTGGCGCACAACAAATGATGTTCATGACGCTTTCGGAAGAGCAGCAGGCGGAAGCGATGGCGATCAGCGAGCAAATGATCGAGATACCACCGACCATGCTGACTCTTGATGAGCCCGAACATACGCAGTACAGATCATTGGTATCAAAACTGTTCACTGCCTCGCAGGTTAAGAAAAGTGAAGAGAGTGTTCGCGCCGTGATTAACAAAAACGTCACGGCTATGAAAGGAAGAACAGCGGCAGACTTCATGGGGCTTTTCGCAGGACCCGTGCCGTTGGAAATCATTTCAGACCGATTGGGTATTCCGGATGACGACCGCGAGTTTTTCTATGAAGCCGCAGCGGCGGCAGCTGCTGGTCTGAAAATGGCCCCGGTACCACCCGAAGTCCTGATCCACAGGATGCAACTAGGTTTGGACCTGCAAAGGCTGCTGATCAAGTTGATTGAAGCTCGCCGGGTCGAGCCCAGAGAAGATATGATTACGATCCTAGCAACGTCCAAGCTGGAAGTCGTTGATCGAGAATTGTCCCATGGCGAGATTCTGTCGGTCCTTAACCAGTTCCTGGTGGCCGGACATGAAACAACGACCAGCACCTTTGGCTGGGGCATGCTGGCGCTTTGTGACGACCCCACGATACAGGCACAAATTCGCGGCGATGAGAAACGGGTCAAAACTTTTGTCGAGGAAGTGCTTAGGATTGAAGCGCCGGTGCAGGGATTACCCAGGCTAGTGGCGCGAGACACAGAGTTAGGCGGCTACCCCCTGAAAAAGGGCGACATGATGATGTTGCGCTATGGCGCTGCTAATCGTGATGAACGACAGTTTGCGAACCCTGACTCGGTAGATGTTGATCGTGAGAAAGCCGGTATGCAGATGGCTTTTGGCTCCGGCGTTCATCATTGCATTGGTGCGCCGCTGGCAAGGCAGGAACTAAATATTGGCTTTTATGAGCTGGTAGAACATTTTGCGGAATTCGAGCTGGATGCATCCAAGGGTCGTCCAGTAGCAGATCCCAGCTTTATCCTGAGAGGTTTGCCAAAATTGCACATCAACTATAAACAGAGACGATAACCATGGTGGATGTTTCCGCATCAGAAAAAGACGCATTTTTTGAGGAGGTAGGTAAAGCAAGCGCGGCAGCCGTTTGGAGTGCCTGGGCTACCCAGAGTAAAAATGGACCAAGAGTTCGGATGGTTCACCCTACTTGGGAAGGTGCCGTGCTTTGGCTGGCGACAGGTCCTGGCACGCCTAAGGCAAAGCAAATGGCAAACAACCCTATGGTGGATGTCCAGTGGCAGGTTTCACCGCCAAACTTCATTCATATTATGTGTCGCGGCAAGGCTGAATTGTTGATGGACGACGCAACTCGGGCCCATGCGTGGGATGTACTTGATTATGATCTAAAGAGTTTTTTCCCGGGCGGGCCTACTGACCCAAACTATGTGGCTGTGAAAGTCACGCCTTCGCGGGTCGAATTGTCAGAAATGTTCGGCGCCGTAAATCAACGCGTCTGGCGCGCCTAAAAGGGGATGGAGGGCGTTAAAAAAAAGGAAAAATAAGAAAGCGGACAATAAAGCGGACGGAGGGAATTAGCATCTAATTCCCTCCGTCACCTTTAAGCTTTTTTACCTTTAGGGGTCAAAGCTGGGATGGTGGTTAGCCACCTGGGTTCATAGACTGTGAGATAACCGAGAAACCTTCAGTAGCGGCCAAACGTTTTCCTACTACGGCCTGGTAGTCATCCGAGTTGTACCATGCCTTTGCTTTTTCAGTATCGTCAAACTTGATGACAACGGTCTGTGGTCCGGGCGAGGTACCTTCAACAGATTCTGCGGCAACGTCAAAAGCGACGAGCTCTGCGCCATACTTGGCAAGGGTTGGTCCTGCACCTGCGGAGTACTCCGCGTAAAGGTCCGGATCATTTACGGTGTATTGCGCGATAAAGTAAGCGGCCATGTTTGCTCTCCTTTGGAATTAATGATGATTAGGGTAGTGACTAAAAATTTTAGTGTTAAAGAGTGTGTCATAAATGCGAAATGAAGTCAGCGTCAACTTTGAGTGCTTCAGCAATGCGGCGGATAACAACAAACAGTTCATTGCAGACGTGTTAAGGAGCCTACTAGTATCTGGCGCGCGGGTTTTGGAAATCGGTAGTGGCTCAGGTCAGCATGCGGTACATTTTGTGAATCAACTGGATGAAATCATTTGGCAACCAGCCGACAAGGAACCGTACTTTGATGCACTAGAACGAAACCTGAAAGGAATCTCACTGACAGGGCTGGAAACGCCTATTTACCTTGATGTGGCGCAATTCGATATTACCGAGCGCTTTGATGCGGTCTTTTGCGCCAACGTGATGCACATCATTTCAGCAGATTTAATACCCGGTCTGATGGCAGGCGTTGCTAGCCTGCTTGATGGCGGTGGTTTGTTTATTCTTTATGGTCCCTATAAATACCAAGGCGCCTTCACAACAGAGTCCAATGAAAGGTTCGATGGGTGGCTCAAAGCGAATAACGTGCTCAGTGGTATTCGCGACATTGAACTCATAAAGTCTAAGGCGAGTATACAGCAACTAGAACTGATTGATGACCTTCCGATGCCTGCCAACAACCAGTTGCTAGTGTTTAGAAAGTTAGATGAGAATGACAACAGCACCGTTTCAAGTTTCTGAGAATTTTGTGCCGGGTGCATAATAACGTTGGTGCCAGATACCGGTCTGTGACTCACCTTCTAGTGGCATGCGCCAGCTTTTAACCACGCTTTCATCCAAGGGCAACCTGTAAAGGGCACGTGCCTGATCGATCGTGTTTTGGACGTAAGCCTCTGCAGCCTCTGCGGGCACGTATCGCTGCGCAATACTTCGATAGAGATCGCGCCAGGCATCATCTTCGCCCAGATCGTGTACCAATTCTGCTGCGCCTTCGACAATTACCTTTCGGTAAGGCAGCGCTTCCTCATCGATACAGAGAGCGATGCGGGGGTCATTCCGCAGGCATCCGAACCATTCTGACTGTGCTCTTGGTGTAAAACAGATGCTCCCCTCATGAAGCACAAACCAGATAGGAGTGACCAGTGGGCTGCCATCGGGTCGCACGCATGAAATGCGCATCAAAATTCCAGGTGTCTCAAGAAAATCTGTCTGTTCGTCGCTATTTAATTTGGGCATGGGATCTCCGTTTATTGTCGGGCATGATAGCTATCCACTCCGCCTGAAGGTAAAGAACATGATTTCCGATAACGAAGCGTTTGACCAGTTTATCAGCGAATACAGGTGGGCGGTACTAACGACCCTGCGCCAAAGTGGTAGCCCGGTTTCGTCAGTCGTTGCCTACGCGCGGGATGGTGATGAGTTGGTAGTAAGTACGCCTGGAACGACATTTAAGCGTAAGACGCTCGAAAAAGACTGCCGGGTTAATCTTTGTATTGTTCCCAATAAGGAGCCATTTAACTTCGTTTCGATAGAGGGGGATGTGGTCATCGAAAAGGAGAACCTTGTGCGCAATACGAGGTTAGTGTTCGACAACATACAAAACACGGGTTTTGAGGAACCAGCGGACTTTGAGGGCTGGTTGACCAGTCAGCAGCGGGTGATTCTAAGGATAAAACCTACCCGTGTTTATGGTGTGATCAGGTAGTGACGCCTTATTCCGTTCCCTAATGCCTTATTGACCGCTGCGTTGGACCAAATGAGTGGTCAGCAACGCCGGGATGATCACTGGCTGGATAGGCCATAACGCTCATAACGGGCGTGCCTTTGTCCTGGTGTGCTGGCTTCTAACACTCCCGATTAAGATGTTGAGGACGATAGTTTTACTCAAACACTATGACAGAGATTTGTTCGGTGGTGTGTCGCCTTTCACCGTCTCTGACCTGGTCCTCATCAATGACAACGTTGACCTGAGAAGAAGAGACGGGATTACTAGTGAGTAACACCGGCCATCCACCATCATTTCCATCCATCGCGACGCTACCAACGATCGCATGATTTGGATTCGACAAGCCGGATACGGGAACCGTATATCCGTTCGAGGAATTATCTACGCCGCGGATATTGTCCGCGCTGACGACCGCATAAATTCCTATCCCGGAAGCGATATACGATCCTGACTCAATGACCACATAACCAAGGGTCTCTACCTGTCTAGAAGTACTCGTATCTTCTCCGACATGCTTACCTGCAGCAAAGCTACTGCCATTAGGTGGATTGTTACGACTGCCGTTACTCGATGCCCAAAAAGAAGACCATTGCGTGTCAGCGTAGGTCATTATTTGGCCGGTAATCACGGGGTTCGTATAACTCCCTTGATAAGAACGGGTTTCGGAAGTTATCCAGTTGCTTTTTCTCGAAGTTGAACTGCCGACAACCTTAACCGCTTCCATATCGACACCGTGGTCGGCCTGATTGTAAAGTCCTTCTTCAACCACGAAGTAGTGAACGCTATAACCAGACAGGTTAGTTTCACTAGGGTTTTGTACTCGAAGGTCGAAACTGTTCCCGGCCGCATTGCGTATTCGGCTGACCGCAGGCAGGCTGGCAATGGAGGGATATTCCACCGTCGCAACAACAACCATCGAGGCATAGGTATTGGCTAGCGTAATCGTCTGCCAACTACTACCGACACCGGTGGCTTCACCCACTTCCATGACTAAGCCTGTCGATGGCGGCTCTGGACTCACGGTAACGGTCATTTCACTGAAGTTACTTAGCGCACCGTCATTTGCTGTGAGTCTTAACACATAGGCTCCCGCGGCAGAGAAACTGGCCGTGGTACCGACGTTACTGGCGCTGCCGAACGCCACGGTGCCCGGGCCTGATATTTGGCTCCAGGTTGTCGTGACCGAACCTGGCGAAGCGGGTAAGCCATCATCGCTAGCGGTGCCGTTTAGCGTCGCACTATCCGGCAGTGTGATCGACTGAGCTGTCCCGGCGTTGACTAATGG
>Ga0206130_10000289_pt1 | contig 87699 bp, 59 predicted proteins | sample Helgoland_Spring_9_FD_148637 | JGI IMG/M metagenome (GOLD analysis project Ga0206130, IMG submission 148637) | Pelagic subsurface seawater microbial communities from Kabeltonne, Helgoland, North Sea - Helgoland_Spring_Bloom_20160512_1 | ecosystem: Environmental > Aquatic > Marine > Epipelagic ... | reverse complement strand
TTAAATAATTTAAACCACCACAAATAGCGGCAATTTGTGCATCAATACATTGCCTTGGTGTCGCTGATGAGCTGTCAGGATAAACCTCGGTGGTGGTGACATAGTCAGCAGTGGTAAAACCTCCACATAAAAATAGTTTGCGTTTGTTATAATTGATGACGCCTTTTTGAGCGACATCAGCGCCAATGATTTTATTCTGTTCATCGGGTGGGGCAATGTGGGTCACTGATTCAACAGAATCAATTATTGCTTTTTGGAATGCTGGCTTCGGACGGGATGAGTCATCAACAGTATAAAATCCATCAGGGATATCCCAAACTGCCTGAAATACCGCGTCTCGGGCGGCTAATGCGGGACGGAATTCAGAATTATCTGTATCGGTTGTTTCGTGTAAGTCAAAATGAGCAAGCAGATTAAATTGCTGAGCATTAACGTAGGCCATTATCTGATTAGCTTCAGCTGACAAACTGTTGGGCATAAATGAACGATTAGGGTCAATTGCATCGGGATTCCAACGATTAATGGTTTCATAACCCCAAGGACTGATGCACGGTGCGACAACTAGATTAAAAGATGATTCATAGTCTCTGGCCTTGCCAGTTAAAAATCCTAGGGCTCCTTGAACACCGCTAGTTTCATATCCGTGCACGCCCCCAGTAACCAACACGGTTGGCGAATTGGCTTGCCAGTTTTTGGTCTTCGCTACGTATAGTGGGTAGCGATTTTGGTCGTAAGGCAAATGACCATATTGGACTAGCTCGAAATCATCTCGCAAAGAGTTAATAGTGACCAAAACTTCATCAGCATACCGTCGTTTAATCGACTGTTGATTCAGCCATAGGGTTATCTCTTTGGTACCCCAAGGCTTACCTTCTGTTCCAATTGGGTATTCATTGGCCATTTGCATGCGTCCTTAAAATGGATTAGAGGTTGTTGTTTGGTTTTAAAGGCTTTTTACTTAGTCAGTTTTACGCCGATTTTCGATTAACCATGATAATTAAGATAAGGATTCTAGTCTAATATCAAACTAGACTTGCAGGGCAGGCGAGTGAAGTCTTTTTTATAGCAGCGGTATATCCAGAAAAAGATGAGTTATAAACTAATTATTTCAGTCACAATTAGTTGCTGATTACTGGGTGCTGTGGCAAAATTCACGCCCTTCGAAGAGGTGGGGTCTTACCAGCTCCTATTTTGCACAAAAAAGTGCTGCGTTTTCGAGGATCTCTATGCGAGAGTGGCGGAATTGGTAGACGCGCTGGATTTAGGTTCCAGTGGGGTAACCCGTGAGAGTTCGAGTCTCTCCTTTCGCACCAAATTTTAATGTTTTTACCATGAGGATATTCCATGCAGGTGTCTATTGAGTCGAGCACAGGTCTAGAGCGGCAAGTTAAAATTGGCGTGCCTGCCGAAAAAGTTGACCAAGAAGTCATTGCTCGCTTGCAGAAAGCGACTAAGACAGTGGCGATTAAGGGTTTTCGTAAAGGTAAAGTGCCTTTGAAGGTTGTGAAGCAGCACTATGGTAAAGGCGTACGTCAAGAAGTCATTGGCGAAGTGATCAATTCAAGCTTTTATGAAGCGATCCAAAAAGAAGAGTTGCGGCCTGTTGGTCAGCCTCGCATCGATGAGGTTACTGATAAGGAAGGTCAAGATTTGGAGTTCATGGCTGTCTTCGAGGTTTTTCCAGAGGTTAAGCTCAAGGAGATGTCAAAAGTTAAGATTGCTCGTCCCGTCGCTGATGTTACAGCGAAGGATGTTAAAAAGATGGTTGAGCAACTTCGTGATCAACAATCTACTTTTAAACCGTCAAAGAAGAAAGCTGCAAAGGGTGATCAACTCAATATTGATTATGTTGGGACAAAAAAAGGGAAAGAGTTCGACGGAGGTAAAGCTGAGGGGCAAGACTTAGTGTTGGGTTCTGATTCTATGATACCAGGCTTCGAAAAGGGCTTAGAAGGCCTCACAGGCGGTGAAGAGACCGTTTTAAAACTCTCGTTCCCCAAAGATTATCACGCAGAAGACCTTAAGGGCGCGAAAGTAGAATTCGCGGTAAAGGTTAATTCAGTGTCAGCTAAAAAATTACCGAAACTTGATGATGAATTCTTTAAGCTCTTTGGGGTTGAAGAAGGCGGTGAAGAGAAGTTTCGCGAGGAAGTACAAGCAAATATGGAGCGTGAGCTAAAAAATGCTGTGCGTACTAAGATAAAAAACAGAGTAATGAATCAATTGTTCGATTTGAATTCAGTGGAATTGCCAGCAGCATTGGTCTCCAATGAGATTACTCAGCTCAAACAGCAGATGGTCCAGCAGTTTGGTGGAGGCCAGCAAATAGACTTAAGTATGTTGCCAGACGACATGTTTAAGGACAAAGCTGAACGTCGCGCAGCACTCGGACTAATTGTCTCTGAGGTGGTGAAGGTCGAGGAACTTACGCCAGATGAAGAGCAAGTAAGAGTTCGAGTAGACGAGATTGCTTCAACCTATGAGCAACCGCAAGAGGTGGTAGATTACTATTACAGCAAACCGGAGTTATTGAGCTCAGTTGAGGCACTAGTGTTAGAAGATCAAGTGACTGAATTGGTACTATCAAAGGCTAAAGTCAAGGAAGAGAGCCTTCCTTACGAGGAAGTCATAAAACCTGATCCTGAACCTGGGGTAGATGCTTAAATCTTCTTTCCGGGCTCGATTTTAGTTGGTCGAGCGACTAGATCTGATCGTTACTAGATTGTCGTATAAAGAGAAGGCAAGAGAAGTCGTGCAGAAAAAAGTGAGGCAAAAATGAATTTCCAAAAGATACAGGGTGTTAATCAAGACGTTGAAGCCAGTGGCCTTGTGCCGATGGTTGTAGAGCAAACCTCAAGGGGTGAGCGAGCCTACGACATTTACTCACGGCTTTTGAAAGAACGAGTTATCTTTTTGGTCGGCCAGGTCGAGGACCACATGGCTAATCTCATTGTTGCTCAGATGTTATTCTTGGAGTCGGAGAATCCTGACAAGGATATCCACCTGTACATTAACTCGCCCGGTGGTTCTGTGACTGCAGGTCTGTCAATTTATGACACCATGCAATTCATTAAGCCTGATGTCAGTACAATGTGTATTGGTCAGGCAGCGTCAATGGGTGCATTTTTGCTGGCAGCAGGGGCCCCAGAGAAGAGGTTCTGTCTTCCAAACGCAAGAACAATGATTCATCAGCCAAGCGGCGGTGCCCAAGGTCAAGCTACGGATATTCATATCCAATCTCAAGAAATTTTAAAGATTAAAGATAAGCTTAATGGGTTGATGGCTCATCATACCGGTCAAGCTGTCGATAAGGTTACTGAAGATACTGAACGTGATAATTTTATGAGCGCAGAAGAATCGAAAGATTATGGGCTTGTAGATCAGGTCCTAGACAAAAGAATCTAGAATAGGTAGTCTTTCTTAGAAGATTTATAGTGGTGGCGCGCTCTTGGTGCCATTAGTAGGAGAGGATAATGAGTGATAGCGGAAGTTTAGGTGATGGCGGTAAGCTTCTTTTTTGTTCTTTTTGTGGAAAGAACCAAAATGAAGTTCGTCGATTAATTGCTGGCCCATCGGTATATATTTGTGATGAGTGTGTAGACCTCTGTAACGATATAATCTCAGAGGAGTCTCAGGCAGTTGAGTCAGAAAGTGCAACTGAAAGGTTACCCGTTCCCACTGAAATCAAAAATATTCTTGATGAATACGTTATAGGGCAGGAGCGCGCAAAACGAATTCTTTCCGTCGCGGTTTACAATCATTACAAGAGGTTGCAAGTTAGCGAGCAACCTAACTCTGACAAAACCGATATAGAGTTAGGGAAGAGCAATATCCTTCTTATCGGCCCCACTGGAAGCGGTAAAACACTCTTAGCGGAGACTCTAGCTCGGCTCCTCGATGTTCCCTTCACTATTGCTGATGCAACTACACTTACTGAAGCGGGTTATGTAGGTGAAGATGTCGAGAATATCATCCAAAAACTTTTGCAGAAATGTGATTACGATGTCGACAAAGCTCAGCGCGGTATTGTCTACATTGATGAGATTGATAAGATTTCGAGAAAATCTGATAACCCTTCGATTACCCGCGATGTTTCAGGAGAGGGAGTTCAGCAGGCTTTATTAAAGTTAATCGAAGGTACCGTTGCTTCAGTCCCTCCTCAAGGAGGCCGGAAGCATCCTCAGCAAGAGTTTTTGCAGGTTGACACTGCAAATATTCTATTTGTCTGTGGCGGTGCATTTTCTGGTTTAGAGAAAGTAATTCGAGACCGCTCTGAAAAAGGTGGTATCGGTTTTAGTGCTCAAGTAAATAGTAAAGACTCCCAGAAGTCGATTGGTGAGACTTTGCTCGACGTGGAGCCTAGTGATTTGATTGGCTATGGTTTAATTCCGGAGTTTATTGGTCGCTTACCTGTTGTGGCTACTCTTCAAGAGTTGGATAGAGAAGCCCTCGTGAATATTTTGGTTCAACCAAAGAATGCGTTGTTTAAACAGTATCAAGCGTTATTTGCGATGGAAAATGTTGACTTGGATATTCGCGATGACGCCCTAGCTGCTATTGCCGAGAAAGCGATTGAGCGGAAAACAGGTGCTCGCGGACTACGATCCATTTTGGAGACCACTCTTCTTGATACCATGTATAAGATTCCCTCAGAGCAAGATGTTATTAAAGTGGTTGTAGATGCTTCAGTAATTAATGGTGAGAATGAGCCAATGCTAGTTTATGAGAAGCCGGAGCAAAAAAAAGTAGCTTCTGACGAAGCATGAAAAAAGGCGACGTGAGTCGCCTTTTTTATTGAGTTTAAAAAAAGCCTCCTAATATTGATAATCAGATTGGAAAATCAGTTGTTATTTGATTTTTCGTCCCAATATAAATAAAAGAACGATCTGAATACGTGATCAAGTAACTTTAAAAATACTGAGGTAATAATGGTTTCATCGAAGTCTGAGGCTAACATGTCTGTTCTCCCCCTTTTACCGCTGCGAGACGTTGTTGTATACCCGCATATGGTGGTTCCGTTATTCGTCGGTCGAGAGAAGTCTATTCTCGCGTTAGAGAGCGCTATGGAGGCCGACAAGCAGATTGTCCTGGTAGCTCAAAAAGACCCATCCGAGGATGACCCAGGGGTTGATGATGTCTATCAGGTTGGAACTCTCGCAACTATTTTACAAATGCTAAAACTTCCAGACGGCACCCTTAAGGTCCTTGTTGAAGGCTTGGGTAGAGTGAGTGTTTTAAATGCATTTCAAGAAGATGATTTCATCAAAGCTTCTGCACAAGAGCTTTCGAGTAATGATTTACTAGAAGATGAGTCTGATGCTCTTATGCGCTCAACCACTAATCTGTTTGAACAGTACGTCAATCTAAGCAAGAAGATCCCCTCTGAGGTTATAGCGACTGTTACTGCGATAGAGGATGGCAATAGGTTAGCAGATACCGTTGCATCGCACATGTCATTATCTCTTGAGCAAAAGCAGGAAGTGCTTGAAATAGCCGATTTGACAGAGAGGCTTGAGCACTTGATGAGCTCCATGGAAGCAGAAATTGATCTTTTCCAGGTGGAACAACGCATTCGCGGACGAGTTAAAAAACAGATGGAGAAGAGTCAGCGAGAATACTATTTGAATGAGCAAATGAAAGCTATACAGAAGGAACTTGGTGATACCGAAGAGGGCGTATCAGAGCTTGATCAAATTGATAGTAAAATAAACGAAATAGGAATGCCCAAGGCTGCACTTGAAAAAGCAAAATCTGAATTAAATAAACTTAAGATGATGTCTCCGATGTCAGCGGAGGCCTCAGTATTGAGGAATTATATTGATTGGATGACGAGTGTGCCGTGGAAGAAGCGGACACGCATCAAACATAATTTGAACAGTGCTGAAGAGACACTCAACCAAGATCATCATGGTTTGGAAGAAGTTAAAGAGCGAATTCTTGAGTTTTTAGCTGTACAAAAACGCGTAAAGAAACTGAAAGGCCCCGTGCTTTGCCTGGTGGGTCCGCCTGGAGTGGGCAAAACATCCTTAGGAGAGTCTATCGCAAGAGCCACAGGCAGAAAATTTGTCCGGATGAGTCTGGGCGGAGTCAGGGATGAGGCCGAGATTCGAGGACATCGACGAACTTATATCGGTTCTTTACCAGGCAAGTTGATTCAAAAACTCTCAAAGGTCGGTGTAAAGAATCCGTTATTTCTTCTTGATGAAATAGATAAGATGGGAATGGATCAAAGAGGAGACCCAGCATCAGCTCTGCTAGAGGTTCTCGATCCAGAGCAAAACCATACTTTCAATGATCATTATTTAGAGGTTGATTATGATCTGTCAGATGTAATGTTTATTTGTACAGCCAACTCAATGAATATACCGGGCCCGCTGTTAGATAGGATGGAGGTTATCCGAATTCCCGGCTATACCGAGGACGAGAAAGTCAAAATAGCAGAAAAGTATCTTGTCCCGAAGCAACTAAAAGCCAATGGATTAAAAGACTCAGAGCTAGAAATTACTGAAGATGCCTTAAAAGACACTATTCGTTACTACACCAAAGAGTCTGGCGTGCGCGGGCTAGAGCGGGATATAGCGAAAATTTGTCGAAAGACAGTAACCAAGCATGTGCGGGTTAAGGACCCGATGATCGATCGAGTGGATTCTGATGAGCTAGAAGAAATGCTGGGTGTCCGCCGGTTTGATTTTGGTCGAGCCGAGGCTGAGAATCAAATAGGGCAGGTTACCGGCTTAGCGTGGACTCAAGTAGGGGGTGAATTGCTTACAATAGAGACCTCTGCTATTCCCGGAACTGGCAAAGTGATTAAGACTGGCTCTCTTGGTGATGTAATGCAGGAGTCAATTCAAGCGGCGTTGACAGTGGTTCGCAGTCGGGCGCAGGCTTTGGGTATTCGTCGAGACTTCTACCAAAATAACGACTTGCACATTCACGTTCCAGAAGGTGCTACCCCTAAGGATGGGCCCTCTGCTGGTGTTGGTATGTGTACGGCTTTGGTCTCGGTCTTATCTGGGATTGCAGTGAAAGCGGATGTTGCCATGACGGGAGAGATTACTCTTCGAGGTCAGGTGCTAAAAATTGGTGGTTTGAAAGAGAAGTTATTGGCGGCGCATCGCGGAGGCATCAGAACGGTGATCATTCCCCATGACAATGCAAGTGATTTAAAAGAGATACCAGAGAATATTAAGGCGGATTTAAAAATTTGTCCGGTCAAATGGATTGATGAAGTATTAGAGATCGCTCTAGAGGCACAACCAAAACCTTTAAGTGAGTCAGAGTTTGTAGAAACTAGTGGTTCAAATAATGTAGATTTGGCCAATCAGAGGCCAAGTACCCACTAGGTTTGAACTATTTGCAGTAATTTTAAAGAGACTGCTTGACCCGATGCGGTTGCTATTGGTATAAAGTGCATAGGGACTGCAACTTGGCTTGTTACTGGCGTTGCCACAAGGAACTGAGTGCGCCTTTTTAACGAATATCACTTCTAGAAAAAAAAGGGGAATACCGTGAATAAATCTGATTTAATTGATGCTATCGCTGCTGGCGCAGACATTTCTAAAGCTTCTGCTGGACGCGCACTAGATTCTGCTATTGGTGCAATTACTGGCGCATTACAAAATGGCGACCAAGTTTCTTTGGTTGGCTTCGGAACATACTCTGTCAAGCACCGTGCAGCGCGTGCTGGACGTAATCCTCAGACTGGTGCTGAAATCCAGATTGCGGCGGCAAATGTACCAAGCTTCAAGGCTGGAAAGGCCTTAAAAGACGCGGTAAATTAATACTCGTCTGGGAAATTCTTGATGAATATCCCAGATCTGAAAGGCGCATCTTTGATGCGCCTTTTTTAATACTAGGGAAAATGGAATGTTAGACAGTTTTAGAACTAATATGCGCTCTTTTGCGCTCGGCATTGTAATAGTCATAGGCTTTATATTTGCTTTTTCAGGAACGGGAACCATGTTCTTATCTGGAAATTCAGGCGATGCAGCAGTTGTAGTTGGAGGCGAAATTATTAGAGAGATTGATGTATTGCGGTCTATCAGCCGTCAAAAACAACGCATTCTTTCTGAAAACGAAGGGTTAGATCCTTCTGTGTTAGACGATAGCTTGATCCGGCCAAGCGCTGTAGAGCAACTCATTAGCCGTCAGTTATTAGTGCAAGCCTCGGGTGACCGACGCATGACGGTGTCTCCAAGAGAGGTTGACCAATATATCTTAGACATTGAAAGCTTCCAAACGGATGGAGTCTTTGATCAAGATCTCTACAAGTTTGCCATTTTAAATCAGGGGTATACCAGCGCTGAGTTCAAGCAACAGGTCAAGAATGACATGCTTATCCAGCAGCTAGTTCAGGGGTTAACAGATACAGCGTTCACGACTTATGGTGAGTTGGCAGCCTTAGCCGCGGTGACTGAGCAACAGCGAAATTATTATTATCTAACCGTACCTGCTGATGAAATTAGTTCATCGATTACCCTGTCTGAAGCTCAAGTTAACGAGTTTTACGAAGTGAACAAGGCTTCTTACCAAACTGAGCCAAAAGTTAGTGTGGATTACATTGAACTCAGTTCTGATATCCTTGCTGACCCGGCGCTGATCACCGAGGATTTGGTAGCCGCTCGATTTGAAGAAGAGATTCTATCTCGCGACATGGCTGAATCACGTCAGGCGGCTCACATTCTTTTGGAAGACCCTTCTGTTGAATTAGTTGCCGAGATTCAGGCAAAGTTAGACGACGGGCAAGACTTCGCTCGACTGGCGAGTGAGTATTCTGTTGATTTTGGTTCAGCTGAGACAGGTGGAGATTTGGGTTATACCTCTGGTGATACATTCCCAGAGGAGTTTGAAAAGGCGTTAGAAAGTTTGAGTATAGGGTCAGTTTCGAATCCCGTGAAAACGGATTCAGGCACTCATTTCATTAAATTATTGGACATTCAACAGCAAAGCTTTGTCTTGGCAGAGGAAACTCCTCGTATTACGCGAGATTTGATGTTGGAGGCAACGACTGACACGCTGGTAGCCAAACTTGAGCTACTTAAAGAGCTAAGCTTCAATGCCGAATCTCTTGCTGAAGTCGCTGAGGATGTTGGGCTAGAGATGGTAACATCAGAAGCCTTTACTCAGACTGGAGGTGAGGGTATCGCTGCAATCCCTAGTGTCATTAGAGCGGCGTTCAGTACCGAGGTGGTGGAAGACAAGTTCGCGAGTGAAGTCATAGATCTTGGTAATGACCGATATGTGGTAGTAAAGCTTAACGAGTACTATGAAGCTCGCCAACAAGAGCTTACGGAAGTGCGAGACCTTCTTGAAACGACTTATACACGGCAGTTAGTTGAGGAGACTCTTGCAGATAAGGGTGCCAGTCTGGCAGCACGAGTTGAGGCTGGGGAAACCATAGAGGTTGTTGCAAAGAGTGAAGGTCTTGATTGGCAAGTGGGAATGTCAATGACCAGACGCAGTAGAGACGTCAATTCTGAGATTAATGCAAAGATATTTAGTTTACCGGTTCCAGCAGATGATGGTTCTGTACAAACGTTCTCCACTTCGTCTGGAGATCTTATAGTTAGCTCATTGATTAATGTGACCCCAGGAGACGTATCAGCGCTCTCTAGTGAAGAAAAGGCTAGCCTTGCATCAGTAACCCTCTCAATTAATGGAAATCGCGATATACAGGCCTTTGAAGCCATCGTAAGAGCAGACACCGAGATAGTTCAGTAGCTTCTTGATTCGAGTTTGATAATCTAAATTAAAGAGACGGTTTTCCCGTCTCTTTTTTTGTTTAACGATAAAGCAATGCTAGATAATGCGAGGATTGATGAAGAGTGTTAATTTTTGCCCCGGTTGTAGATACTCTTCACGACTAATTTTATTCCAACGTGTAATGTCACTAATGAGCAAGGAGAATTTTTTAGCAATCAGATACAAGGAGTCACCAGATTTAACGGTGTAGAAGAGTCGTCTTAATTTTGTGCTTTTTGTAGAGGCGCTGGGTACAAGAATATCAAGAGCCTGGCCAATTCTAATTAATACACTGTTAAGTCCATTTTGTGCGCGCAGATCTCGAACTGTTGTCCCATATTTTATAGCCAGTGATGACAAGGTATCGCCTGAGGTTACGATATGGCTTATGGTCTTGTAACGCATAATTTTAGGAACGACCATCGCTTCTCCGTCTCCTTGAGGAATATAAAGAGTATTCCCGATGGTAAGGCGGTCACCTAAGAGACCGTTTCTTTTCTTGATTGAACTGACAGGCACATTAAAACGCAGTGCTATGTGAGATAAAGTGTCCCCGCTAGCAATAATATATTCTTTGTGAGGAATCCATGCCCGTGGGTTTGTGGTGTTAATGAAATTACGAAAATCTTTAGCATTAGCGCGGGGCAATAGAATTTGATAACTACCCTCTGGAGGCGTAATCGATCGGCGATACGCAGCGTTAAGTTGCGTAAATAGGGGTGGAGCGACACCGGTGACATCTATAATTGTCGATAAAGCTATTTGATGATTGACTTGTACAGCAGTGAAATAGGGCTCAAAAGGAATTTCGGGCAGGGTGACATTGTATTTGTCCGGATCACTAACAATTGAAGCTAAGGCTAATAATTGAGGAACATAATTTCTTGTTTCTCGGGGTAATTTCACATTCCAAAAGTCCGTTGGTTTACCTTCCCTCAAATTGCGGCGAATAGACTTACTGACGAAACCCTCTCCAGAGTTATATGCTGCCAGAGCTAGCAGCCAGTCGCTGTCAAAGCGACGGTGTAGATAAGACAAATAAGTTATTGCAGCCTCAGTGGACTGAACAACATCACGCCTGCCGTCATACCATCGATCGCGCTCTAGACCGAACTGGCGAGCAGTGGATGGAATGAATTGCCATAAGCCAGCCGCATGGCTAGGGCTATAGGCAAGCGGATCATAGGTGCTTTCGATAATTGGGAGAAAGACAAGTTCTAGGGGTAGCCCAGCCGTGTCTAACTGGTCAGCAACATAGAAAATAAAGGGCTCAGCCCTTTTGAGTACAATACGTAAGTAGTTAGGATTTTCAAGATACCAGTCACGCTGTTTTTGAACCTTGGGCGGCAAATCCGATAGATCCAATTGGTAGCCATCTCTAATTTTCTGCCAAAATTCGGGTTCTTCGAGCGGTTTTTCCACAACCTGTTGTGCAGCGATAGGCTCCGGCTTATCTTCAAGTACATTAGGTTGGAGATTTTCAGAAATTGTTTTTTCTGATGAGGCAAAATCCTCGGCGCCTTTGCTTTGTGAGGTTTGAGTTTGTATTGGTATTGAACCAGAAAAGCTAGAGCATGCAGATAGAGTGATCAAAACTACTACACTGATACTAGCAAGAATTGGATTTTTAAGCGTAATCAATTGAAGTGGCCATTTTTTAGTGCAAGTTTCGGCGCGAGAGTGTAGCGATGTTAGAGATATTAAACAATTAAATAGAGTGAGAATCCAAGCTGACTTCATATGTGATTTTTAAGGGAAATCTTCATTACTTCTGGGAAGAAACATGTACAGTGGTGTTTATGTAAAGCAACCGCCATAATATCTGCCGGCTAGAGTGATCATAATCAGCTCATTTATTGATGTAGACTTTGAGAATATAAAATAGTGTTAGATAAACGCTTAATTAAAGGATTAGCATCCACTGCCAAAGATCTTGATCAGTGGACGAAGACTGATTTTGCTTCTTATATTTTACGAGAAGAACAGCGCATATTTTCAGAAAAGTATGCCAGTTTGCCAGGGTATAGATTTATGCACTTAGGCCTGACATCAGATAAGGATGTTGGGCAAAGTTTTTCCCAAATTCATAGATTTAATATTCAATCATCCAGCGGATTCACCGGCGTTTCCGCTATTTCAGATCTATCGGAACTTCCTTTGCCTTCGGATGTTGTTGATGTGGTTTTGCTGCAACATACCTTAGAGTTTTCTGTGTCTCCGCAGTCTGTTTTAGCTGAAGCATGCAGAGTGGTAGCCCCAGGAGGGCATTTGCTAATTTGTGTGATGAATCCAATGGGCCCCTTAGGCTTAACCAAGTTGCCACTACAGTTTTTGCGCAGTTACCCTTGGTATCAATTTCATAGCTTGCGTGCCGGACGATTACTCGACTGGTTAAGTTTACTAAACTTTGAGGTGTCAGAAATTAATCATGGGGCCTATCGTTGGCCTTTTCATTATCATAGAAGTGAAAAAAATCTTGAAGCTGAACCAAATCAACGACCTAAAAAGACCTGGGATCAGTTCTGCCAAAGTATTACCTTTCCATTAGGTAATTTTTACATGATCCATGGAGTTAAAAGAGTAGGTCGTGGCATCGCAAGTTCCTCTCTTAATTGGAAGTCCGCTGCTCGAGGACATATTCCCAGATCTGCGAGTCATTCGATTGGATCAAAGAAAAGCAAACGATAAGTACATAATAAATTTAAGCAATAAAAATACAGGATAATTTATGAGTCACGTTCAAATTTTTACTGACGGAGCCTGCAGAGGAAATCCCGGGCCAGGTGGCTGGGGCGCCTTATTAAGATTTGGTGGCGAAGAAAAAACTTTATTTGGTGGCGAGCAGGACACGACTAATAATCGAATGGAATTGACCGCAGTTATAGAAGCTCTACGAGCATTGAAACGCCCCTGTGACGTCACTCTGACCTCTGACTCGACCTATGTTTTGAAAGGGATTCAAGAGTGGATGCCTAACTGGAAGAAGCGAGGATGGAAAACGGCAAGTAAAAAGCCTGTGAAAAACGTTGATTTGTGGAAAAAACTCGATGTATTGATTGTAGAACATAAGATAGACTGGCAATGGGTTAAAGGCCACAGCGGCCACCCAGAGAATGAATTAGCTGATCAACTAGCTAATCAAGGCATTGATGAACTTTAGGCATATGGCAATTCCAGAACCGCAGAAAAATAATCGTTTATAGTTGTGTAGCCAATGAGACAAATTGTTTTAGATACAGAGACCACCGGTTTAGAAACCTCCCAAGATCATCGAATTATTGAGATTGGTTGTGTCGAAATGGTTAATAGAAAATTGACTGGACGACATTACCATCAGTACATCAACCCCGAGCGTAAGGTGGATGAAGGCGCTATGGAGGTTCATGGAATAACTGATGAATATCTTCAAGACAAGCCTCTATTTTCGGCAATAAGTTCTGAGTTTCTTGATTTTTTAGATGGCGCTGAATTGATTATTCACAACGCACCTTTTGATCTTGGCTTCATCAATCATGAACTCAAAAAGCTCGGCAAAAAGACGCCGCTATTGGAGTCTAGCTGCCGAGTTATTGATACCTTGGGGCTTGCCAGGCAAAAGCATCCAGGGCAAAAAAACAGTCTAGATGCATTGTGTAAGCGTTATGGAGTAGATAATTCCCAAAGAGACCTGCATGGGGCTCTGCTTGATTCTGAAATTCTTGCTGATGTTTATCTTCTCATGACAGGTGGGCAGGTGAATTTAAATATCAACCAACAAGGAGATTCTGAAAGCGGAGAAATCAATACAGCCTCAACCATTCGACGATTGCCAAAAGACAGGAAGCCTATCAGAGTGATTAGAGCAAACGATAATGAAATAACCGCTCACCATAAAAAACTAGAGGACATTAAATCAGTTAGTGGGTCCTGCGTGTGGCTGGAGTCGGGCGAGTAGCAATCTTTTATGCAGTATCCAAGTCCTTTCTATTTTCCGGTTGAACCACCAACCGCTATTGATCAAATTGATTTATGCACCAATGTGCTTCCCTTGGAAGTGGCAACGAGTGATGAATTTCGGTTAAGGCAAGGGTTAATAAGGCTCCGAAAGGCCGTGGTGCTCGGTAAAGATATTTCAAAGGATTGGCAAAAATGGCATAAAGCGGCCATGCGATCTCAAGACCATGTCGAGTCTCGGCGGGAAAAATTACCAATAATTGAATATCCAGAATTACCTGTATCCAACCGTGCAGACGAAATCAAAGAGTTGATACAAAATAATCAGGTTGTGGTAATTGCAGGAGAGACGGGCTCCGGAAAGACTACTCAGATTCCTAAAATATGCATCGAGTCAGGGCGAGGAGTGCGAGGGCTCATAGGCCATACCCAACCACGCAGGATTGCAGCGAGAACCGTCGCTGAGCGAATCGCTGAAGAATTAAAGACGCCGCTGGGTTCTGCCGTTGGTTATCAAGTCAGATTCGCAGACAAAACATCTTCTGAGAGTATTATTAAGCTGATGACTGATGGCATTTTATTGTCAGAGATTCAGCGAGATAGATATCTTACCAAATACGATACTATCATCATTGATGAGGCTCACGAGCGAAGCCTGAACATTGATTTTTTGCTAGGTTATTTAAGAAATCTTTTGATTCAACGTAAAGATCTAAAGCTCATTATTACCTCTGCAACTATTGATGTTGAGAAGTTCTCTGCGCACTTCAATAACGCACCAGTGGTAGAGGTTTCTGGCAGAACTTACCCAGTAGAGATTATTTACAGTGGACCCGAGATGTTTGACGGCGAACGCAACCAAGAAATAGTAAATTGCTTGAGAGACATTCAGGAGAATCAGAGCCAAGGAGATGTTTTGGTGTTTTTGAGCGGAGAGAGAGAAATTCGAGAAGCAAGTCTAGCGCTTCGCCGTGCTCAGCTAAAGCATACTGAGATCGTCCCCCTCTATGCTCGATTGACCCTAGCAGAGCAAAGCAAGATCTTTAAGCCTCACAAGGGGCGCAGAGTGATTCTAAGTACCAATGTCGCAGAGACATCACTCACTGTACCAGGAATTCGTTTTGTAATTGATACCGGGCGGGCTCGTGTATCTCGGTATAGCTTCAGAACCAAGGTTCAGCGTCTTCCGATAGAGGCTATCTCCCAAGCTAGTGCAAATCAGCGCGCAGGCCGCTGTGGCCGAGTGAGTGATGGAGTTTGTTACAGGCTATATTCATCTGAGGACTTCGATGCTAGAAGTCCCTTTACTGCCCCTGAAATTGTTCGGACAAATTTAGCCGCAGTTATTTTGCAGATGCTTCACCTGCGTATTGGTGATATTCGTGCTTTTCCTTTCATAGATCCTCCCGATAATCGATTGATTAATGATGGCTATAAACTCTTAGAGGAGCTACAGGCAGTTACGGCTTCTGGGAAAATGACCTCAATAGGAAAACAGTTGGTTGGACTGCCGGTAGATCCGCGCTTTGCAAGAATGATATTAGAGGCAAGTGGCAATGGATCCCTCCTTGAGTTAATTATCATTACTAGTGGTATGAGTATCCAAGATCCTAGAGAAAGACCTGGGGACAAACAGCAGGCGGCTGATTTGGCTCACAAACAATGGCAAGACACAGATTCCGATTTTATGTCTCTACTCAATATGTGGAATCATTTCGAGGAGAAGCGACAGGACTTATCTACGGGTCAGTATAGTAAATACTGTCGATCTCAATATGTATCCTTTGTTCGAATGCGTGAATGGCGAGATTTACATCATCAGTTACACAGAGCATGCCGAGAATTGCAGCTTAAAGAAAACCACAACTTAGCTGATTACTCAGCAATACACCAAGCGATATTGTCCGGGTTATTGGGACAGGTTGGTGTTCGAGAAGACAAATGGGAGTTTTTAGGCACTCGCAATCGCAAGTTCTTTGTATTCCCGGGGTCTGGATTAAGTAAAAAACCACCGAAGTGGATAATGGCAGGTTCGCTGATGGAAACCTCCAAACAATACGCGTTAAATGGGGCCAAAATAGATTCTGAATGGCTGGAGTCATTAGCCTCGCACTTAGTAAAAAAATCCCACAGTGAGCCTTTTTACCATCATCGCTCAGGGCAGGTGATGGCAAAAGAAAGGCAGACGTTATTTGGGCTGAATATTGTTGAAGGTAAGCGTGTAGTATTTGGAAAGATCGCACCAACAGAAGCGAGAAAAGTATTTATTCAACAAGCTTTGGTTGAGAATGGCTACAGTGGCAAGGGCCCGTTCCATACCCATAACCTTGGCTTGGTTTCAGAGCTTGAAGAAATGGAGAATCGATTTCGGCGTAGAGATTTACTTGCCGAGCAAACAGTTGTTTTTAATCATTATGATGAGCGAGTGCCTGCATCTATTTACAACTTGCCCTCCTTTGAAAAGTGGCGAAAGGAGTCTGAAAAAGAGAATCCTAAACTGCTATTTTTGGACAAGAGTTCGCTTATTCTCAGAGGATTATCAGGGGATGAAGAAGCTCAGTTCCCTCAGAATTTAATACACGAGGATTTCGCGTTCAATTTGCGTTACCGATTTGAGCCAGGGCATCCAGAGGATGGGGTCAGCCTGCTCGTTCCAGTTGCTTTGCTGCACCAGCTGCCCCGTTATTTGTTTGACTGGTTAGTACCAGGAATGTTGCGAGACAAGTGCGTCGCGCTGCTAAAAGGGTTGCCGAAAAATATCCGTCGCGATTTCGTTCCTGTTCCTGATTACGTAGACCAAGTCCTTGCTGAAGTAGGAGCTCGAGACAGGTCTATAGTTGAGGTCCTAAGTGAGCAATTGCAGAAATTGACAGGAACAAAAATCCCGCTTGATGCTTGGAATCCTGACGGCCTAGATTCTTGGTACCAAATGAACTTTATCTTGCAAGATGAGCAGGGTAATGTCATCGGTATGGCAAGAAACTTAAGCCAGTTGCAACGACAGTTTAAACAGCGCATTAGCAAAAGCTTAGATGAATCGCCAGAAAATACGATTACTCGCAGTAATATTACCGAGTGGGATTTTGATGAGTTGCCCGTTGAAGTGGCCTTACCTCGAGGTGCTATGACGATCAAGGCCTGGCCGGCACTAAGAGATCATCAAGACTCTGTCGCTATTGAGCTGATTGATAACCCGTTGTTGGCTGAGGCAATAACAATTAGCGGACAACTCAGGCTTGCGCAGCTAAAGGGTCGTGAACAGGTTAAGTATCTGGTAAAAAATATACTTAAAGGAAAAGACTTAGACTTAAAGGCCGCGGGCTTACCATCAAGAGAACAGCTTGTTCAAGCGATAATCAAAGCTAGTTTTCAGCAAGGGTTGTTCTCAGAGGGGCTGGTCCTCAGGAGTAAGAGTGACTTTAATGAGGCATTTAAAAAAGGGATAGGGGATGTTGTTTACCTTGCTCAGCAGCAGGGTGCTGCTCTTGAATCAGTGCTTACACCACTTCATCAACAGCAAAAGCAGTTGCGAGGAATGGGCCCATTGGCAGAAAGCGCCAGAATTGATATTAATGAGCAGATGGACTGGCTATTTTCCCCTTTAACATTAGAGCAAAGTAAGGCTGAGGATATTCAACAGTATCCAAGATTTATTAAGGCGATAGGATTGAGAATCGATAAGCTATCCTCTCAGCTGGAGAAGGACAAAGGTTACGTCAAAGAGATACTTCAATTGATTGAGCCGTTAAATGAAATGGATCTAGATGTCTGTACATTAACTCTGGATTTAAGAGAGGCGGTATTTGATTATCGGTGGTTGGTAGAAGAATTCAGAGTGTCTTTGTTTGCACAGCAATTAAAGACTCGCCAACCGGTTTCAGCTAAGCGTTTAATAAAGCGTTGGTCTGAGCTAAATGATAATTTACAACGATTTTTGCCTGATTTGTGATGCTGTGAACGGATTGATAACCTTAATTCGCAGTAGCGTTAAAAACAAAGACGCTAAATGCCTCAGTCTCACGTATAATTTATCTACGTTAAACAGTTTGAAAAGGATATTGAGCAGCTAATGTTAAGAACGTTAATTACAGTAATGTTGATTTTTATGTCGACCACAGCTTGGGTGGATGAACTTGAGAATGTTGATCCTCTAGAGGATCTCAACCGACAGGTATATAAATTTAATTTTGAGGTTCTAGATCCTCTTTTTGTTAAGCCAGTGGCCGTTACTTATGACAATTTGACTCCTAAGTTTGTGCGCACAGGTATTAGTAATTTTTTTGCAAATCTTGATGAAATCCCCAATTCAATTAATAGCCTATTACAGGGTAAATTTGGTCAAGCTAGCAACGACCTAGGAAGGCTTCTAATTAACAGTTCAATCGGGATAGGGGGGCTATTGGACGTAGCTACCGGTGCTGGTTTACACGCAAATCAGGGTGAAGATTTCGGTCAAACTCTCGCGACCTGGGGTGTGAGCGAGGGGCCATACTTGATGTTGCCATTTTTTGGCCCTTCAACGCTGCGTGATGCCCCATCGAACTTTATTGACAGCTTTTTAGACCCCTTTAGTTATAATGATAGCTACGCTGTCCGCGCAGGCATCAAAGCAGTGGATATCATCGCCCTAAGGGCCGACTTGTTAGGCGTTGATGATGTTATGAGCGGGGACAAATACTTGTTTGTGCGAGACGTTTATCTGCAAAATAGAGAATATCTCATTAGTGATGGCGCAATAGAAGACGATTTTGATGATTTAGAAGACTATTAAGAAAGGCGCTTTTTCTTTAGATATAGTCTAAGTGGTAGAAGTTTAAAAAGTTAAATAGGTTTGTAATACCAACATATTTTAAAGTCGGGTTGCTAATGGGTGAAATTAATAGCTTAGTATTTCTCGCTGGAGAGGAAGATGCCAGGCTTAGGAGGCTCATTTCCGGTGTCGAGGAAAGTGGACGACAGTGCCAGTGTTTTCCTGACCTGAGCTCCATAGACGGGTCGCCTGAGGATTCTTTTTCCCAAGTTTTGGTGTTTTCCCCGCCTGCCAGTACGTTGATTAGTTCTGAGAATACTCATTTACTCAAAGCATATGTCGACAATCATTTAGTGGTTGTGTTGTTAGATGAATCATCCGCTTCAGCGGCGGTAGAGTACTTTAGACTCGGTGTGGCTGATGTGTGGTTTGACGGTATGTCACAAACCGAGCTCTCAGAGTCCTTTGCAAGACTTCAAAATATATCAGAAGCCAAATATAAGGGTAGGACCTACAGTCATGAGCTAGAGAAGGCAAATGCCGAGCTGCAAGAGAGTCTACGCATGCTCAAACAGGATCAGATGGCTGGCCTTGAGGTGCAAAAGAGCTTAATGCCCGAAAGTCCTCTTGCTTTTGGTGAGTATGAAATATCCCATTCAGTAACGCCCTCCCTATATTTAAGTGGTGACTTTGTCGGTTATAACTTTGTTCTTGGGCGTTATTTGTTGTTTTATTTTGCTGATGTGTCGGGGCATGGCGCCTCATCCGCGTTTATTACTGTTTTACTTCGTTTCATGATTGGCAGAGTAATTAGGCGCCATGTTACTGAAAATGACTATGCGGCTCTTAATGAAGCTCCTGCGGGCCTTTTAGAGCACGTTAACAAACAAATACTGGCAACGGGCCTGGGTAAGCACCTAACTATCGTAGCGGGCTGTTTAGACACTGAAACTAGCAAATTGCGCTATGTTGTCGGTGCCCAACTACCAATACCTATACTTATTGTAGATGGCGTAGCTAAGTATCTGCCAGGCAAAGGCAAGCCGGTGGGGATATTTGAAGAGGCTAGTTGGCAGGTTGAGGAGATTACACTTCCTAAGCGTTGTGCTCTAGTACTGCTGTCTGATGGGGTTTTCGATTTAGTACCCGACAAAGACCTGAGTGATAAAGAGCAAACGTTGTTGCGCTTTTTAGCCGTCAGTTCTGATGATATTGAATCACTGAAACAAGCTCTTTCAGTAGACTTCATCGAAGATCCAAGGGACGATATTTCGATGTGCCTGCTTACAAGGGGTATGTAGCTTGAATCCTGGAAAAATACTGGTTTCAGACGAGATGGGGAACTATCTCCTAAAGTTCACAGGTGACGTAAGAGTCAGCCTCTGCGGCACCCTTAACCGACATATCAATACCATTTTTGGAAGTGAGAATGTTAAACGAGTCGTCATTGACATGTTTGACGCAGAGGGCCTGGATAGCACAACCCTCGGGCTGATCGCCAAGTTAGGGCTTCATTGCCGCAAACAGTACGGTATTAATATCCAAGTCTTCTGCCAAAACTCTAATATCCTCAGAACCTTGGAAAGTATGAGTTTTGATGAAATTTTTGACATTTTTGAACAATTACCCGATTCAGATGCCGGCGCTAATCTCCACGAAATAGGGCTAGAAAATTTAGAAATAGATGAAATCAGGCAGCAAGTGCTCGAGGCGCATAAAGTTTTAGTGCAATTGAGTTCTGATAACCAGCAAGAATTCCAAGATCTGATAAAGGCCCTAGAGTCAGATCGTTAGTTAATTCGCATCTTTGGCGTTGGCTTTGCAGCGGATATACTCGCTGTGACGAATATGTAGCAAATCGGCAACTCTTCGAATGATATTTTCCTCATACTTATCCAAGTGACCATCGGCAAAAGCAACGCGCCACATTGCGGTCATCAAGGATAATTTCTTCTCAATATCAAAGTGCTCATTTATCTCTTTTGTGAATTGATACAAAGAGGTCGCCTCTGCTACTTCTTCCTTAGATAATTCTATTAATTGGTCTATCTGCTCTTTGCTTAGATGAAGCATATTAGAGAGCGTTCCTGCAATAGCCTGCATCTCTTGATCGTCAAGATCTCCATCAATTACCATCACCTCTATCAGTAGGGCGGCTGTGGCAAGCTGATCAGGACTTGTTGTTTCAGTCTCTGGTTCTAACACGTTTTTTGAGAAAAAACTTTTAATTTTATCAATCATTTATCAAGCTCTTTTAACCAAGATTCTAATTTAATTTGATCAGCAACAAAGCTTCTGATTCCGTGTGATAGCTTTTCCGTGGTCATGGGATCATCATTCAACTCATAACGAAACGCGCTCTCATTGCCTAAATTATAGTGAATAGTATCGCCGGTGTTGGCTGGGTTAAGCTTTCTCTCAAGAAGCCCAAAGTCATCATCCAATTCCTGCAGTAATTGTGGGCTGATGGTCAATCGATCGCATCCTGCAAGTTCAGTGATTTCTCCGGTATTTCTAAAACTTGCACCCATAACAACCGTGTTATATCCCGATTGCTTATAGTAGTTATAGATACGTGTTACCGACTGCACTCCCGGATCTTCAGAAGGGGAATACTCAGACTGATCAGTATTGGCTTTAAACCAGTCTAAAATACGCCCAACAAAGGGTGATATCAAAAAAGCGCCTGCATCAGCAGCTGCCGCGGCTTGCGTGAAGTTAAATAGTAGCGTGAGGTTACAATTGATGCCTTCTTTCTCCAGCTGCTCTGCAGCACGAATGCCTTCAAAGGTAGATGCCATTTTTATGAGAACCCGCTCTTTGCCTATACCTGCAGCCTCGTAGAGATTGATCAATTGACGTGCCTTGTCTATAGATCGCTCAGTATCGAAGGATAAACGGGCATCAACCTCAGTAGAAACACGTCCTGGAATCACATCAATGATTTTTTGACCAATCCCCACCGCTAGTGTATCCATGCACGTTGAGAGTTGCTCCGCACTGGACAGATTCCCATTAGAGACAGATGCAATCACTTCTTTAACCAAAGCCTCATAGGTGGGCATCTGGGCTGCCTTCAATATCAAAGAAGGGTTTGTGGTGGCATCCTCAGGTGAATACTGTGCAATAGCTCCAAAATCGCCCGTGTCGGCAACTACGGTGGTCATTTCTTTCAATTGTGCGAGTTTGCTGGCTGTACTCATCGAGTGCTGGCTCCTGAAGTGAATTTTAAAGCATTAATTAATACGTCTATTGTTGCTGTTGACTTGTAGGCATTCTCGCTAATATGACGCCTAAATTGTCTTGCCCCAGGCATTCCATGGTACAAGCCAAGTATATGGCGAGTCATAGCATTTAGTCTGACGCCCTTGACCATTTCATTATCCACATATTCAACAAACTCTTCAGCAATTTTTTCTCGTGTCTTGATTGGTTTGTCATCACCATAAATCATCCGGTCAACCTGCGAGAGAATATAGGGGTTTATATAGGCCTCACGGCCTAGCATAACGCCATCGATGTTGTTTAAGTGGGTCACGGATTCATCAAGGGTAGAAATCCCTCCGTTGATGATGAACTCCAGGTCAGGAAAGTCTTTTTTTAATTGATAAACACGATCGTAGTTTAGCTCTGGCACCTCTCGATTTTGCTTAGGGCTCAAGCCTTGGAGCCACGCCTTGCGGGCATGAACAAGAAAGGTTGAGCATCCAGACGCCGCAACGGTTCCGACAAATTGGCAGAGAAAGTCATAGGAATCAAAGTCATCTACACCAATGCGGTGCTTTACTGTGACAGGTAGGGTAGTAGCATCAATCATTGCAGCAACACAGTTGGCAGTAATTTCTGCATTTTTCATCATTACAGCGCCAAACATACCGTTTTGCACGCGATCACTTGGGCAGCCGCAGTTTAGGTTTATTTCAGAATAAGCATAATTGTCTGCTATTTTACAGGCAGCGGCTAAGTCATTAGGGTCGCTCCCTCCAAGCTGCAAAGCGACAGGCTGCTCTTGCGCGCTCATGGCTAAATGGCGCTCTGTATCGCCATAAAGTATGGCACCAGTTGTGATCATCTCTGAATACAGGACGCTATGCTGGCTAATCAACCGCAAAAAGTAACGACAGTGCCTATCGGTCCAGTCCAACATCGGAGCTACACAAAATTTTCTGTTAATTTTCAATCAGGCAGCCTCTCAGATCCATACACACTTTCACCGCGATATTGTAACTGAATGATCACCAGATGCAGCGCTTAGGGAGAAATTAATAGCTTTTATTTTGTCCTGCATTATTTTAATCTATACTCATTACTGTATAAAAACTTTTACTGAGCAACTTGATGTAAGTTGTTTATAAGAGAACCAGCGGCAAATTTAAAAGCGAGGTCAAATGGAGATGCCATTTCTTTTCAGGGCGAGACAATTTTCACAGTCTTTAAGCGATGTTTTTGCATCAAGTTATAAATTCATTTTTGCGGTCGCAGTTCTGGCAGGTCCTGGCCCGGTCTTGGCAGAAAGTCAAGTTCTTTCATTCAGCACTGATACTACCCACTACTATCCATCAGAGTCCCTTGAGGTTGTAGTTGACTATGAGGCATCAGATAGAGGTCTTGCCACTGGCATCGGAATGAGGGTGCACTTTGACAGTTCTCAAATCCTCATTGATTCTATTTCAGATGTTGTTCGCCAGGGCAAAATTGGGGTGCAGGTTAGACCTGATTTTGAAGACTATGATGATGACCCCCTGACAGATCAGTATATCACTGCCGCCTGGGCTAGCGTTGATGGCGGCTGGCCTGGCTCGGTAGCGCAGCCAGCTCCATTGCTACGAATTTTGGCGACAACGACGGACGAATTTTCCGGTACACAGATGAATATCACGATTGCATCCACCGACGTGAATTACGTCTCATCTGGTGTCAGTCTAAGTCTTACCTCTACGGCAGGTGAATAAATAATTTAAGAGAGCTAAGGGCCCTCAATAAAAATTTGTTTAAGGAGATTTAAATGAAGAAGGGAATATTTATAGTTCTCGCAATTGCTGCAGTAGTGGCAATAAGTCAGTGGCCTACGCTCACCGAAGAGGCTCTCATTGAAAAATCCTCTGTTGTCGATACGCCCGAAATTTTGGGTAGCAGCTCTGAAACTATTCTCGCAAAGTCTGTCAATGATAATGAAGCTCAGGAGGGTAAGGTTACCGCTGACAGTAGGGAGAATTCTGATTTAGCTCAGTCCGAAGCCAGATCAATTGCCTTCCAACAGGCAACCGAGACCTTTAGATCCCTGGACTCAAGCCAAAAGACGCAGAGAAGGAAGTCGGCTGTTAGTAAGATTATCTCAGGTATTAAGGTTAGTGTTGATGATGAGGTTGCACTGCAGCAGCCCTGGGAGTTAATTGGTCAGGCGGAGCCCGGTTACCAGCACAGGAAGGATGATACCAAGATCGACGTTAACGGTACGATTGTTGACGTTGCTCAGCAGGGTGTCGTGGTCGCAGATTCTGTGATGGTTTACATCCCACCAAGTAGGGCCTCATTGGCCGCAGAGTTAAGATCAATAGCTGGGATCGACAATATCGAACCAGTGTTCAAGAACGCAAAGCCATCAAACATACCAGGAGTACGAGATCCCTCGGGCTGGCAGAGGATTGAACTATCTGCCCCTGCTTCTCGCATTAAGTCGATTGTCAGGGCCCTTAAATCCTTTGAGGGTGTAACAGAGGCTGAGCCCGTTTATGAAAGAAAGCTGTCCATCACTGGACCCCTGGTGTCAGAGTTAGATGATCCCAAGATGGGTGACCAGTGGCATCTGGATGCTGCCAAGATCAAGGAGGCGTGGGCGTACCTTGAAGAGAGTGACCTGCCTGCGGGTGGTGATGAGTCAATTGTTGTGGCGGTGATCGATACGGGTGTTGACTACAACCATCCAGATTTGGCCGCAAACATGTGGGTCAATACCCAAGAAATTCCGGGAAATGGGGTTGATGATGACGATAATGGGTTTGTGGATGACATACACGGGGCAGCTGTTGTCAGTGAAAGCTTCAGTCACTCCGGTGACCCTGATGATGACCACGGTCACGGGACTCACGTGGCTGGGATTATTGCATCGACAGGCGCAAATGGCGTTGGCGGCGTTGGCGTAGCCTTTAATAGCAAGATCATGGCCATTAAGGCGGCGCAGTACTCAGGCTTGTTAACTACGGCTGATATTGCTGAGGGTATTTATTACGCCGTTGACAATGGTGCCGATGTGATCAACATGTCCTTCGGGGGTTATGGTCGCTCCCAAGTAGAAGAGGACGCCCTGGCTCTGGCATATTCTCAGGCGGTCTTGGTGGCCGCCGCGGGGAATGATGGGAGGCCCAACGATGCTCGCTGCAAGGGCGCGCCGATGTATCCTGGCGCCCATGCGTGGGTGCTCGGCGTGATGGCCCGGACGGAATTTCCAAACGCCAAGGGTGATTACATGGCCGGGTTTTCCAACTGGGACTGTACCCCCAGTAATGGGATTGAGTACGAGCTGATGGCCCCAGGCGCAGCGATCTGGAGTACGCTTCCGGGTGATAGCTACTCCGCGTGGTCTGGAACCTCCATGGCCGCCCCAGTGGTTGCGGGTATGGCAGCGCTTGCAAGGACGCGCTGGCCCGACAAGTCGACCTATAGCTCACGCTTTATTATGGGCCAGGTCGGCGCGACTGGCGGTAGTCTCAAGGCATTTACTCCGGTAAAGGGCCCTGCAGTATCCTTTGCGCAAGCTGACGCTTACAACGCACTAACATCGACACCAGAGCCGGAGCTAAGCTATGAGGAGCACTGGTTGTTTGATGAGGTTGCGCAGGGCGACGGGAATGACGGCGATGGTCGAGTTGATGCGGGTGAGTCGGTTGAGCTCGCTATTGTTATCCGTAATCGCTGGGGGAAGGCTGAGAATGTAGTTGCTACGCTGTCAACGCCCTCTGGCGCATCTGCGGCCGATCCCTACGTGACGTTCCAGACCGCGTCGGTCAACTATGGCGCCGTGGGCTCCTTCAATAAGGATGATAACGGAATAGAGTACGACGAGGGGCTGCTGGTGACTGGTGTTCGTAACCCGTTCGTATTCTCTGTAGATGCGAATACGCCAAATAACCACATTATCCCGTTCACGCTGACAATGACCGCTGAGAATGGTTTAGATCCAACCGATGCAACCAACTACTCATTTACCTCGACCTTCCAGCTAGTAGTGCAACGTGGTCGTGAATTGCCCAGCATTATTGATGGCGATGCTGCCGGCACCGACGGGGGTAATGTCGACACGGACGGTGTTGAGGATGGCGTTGTGACGCTTGACTCATCAGCACTTTGGATTGTAGATAAGCCCGTGCTCATCAGTAAGGGCACAGCCGTAAAGGTGACGGAGGGCGCACAGATGCAGTTCTGGTCATCGCTTCCGGATGAGGCCTACACAGTCTGGCGGACCGCATACATTCAGGTAGAGGGGTCACTCGACATTGAGGGCACGGCAATCAACCCGATCACCATGTTCCCATCGGCACTATTTCCAACGCGCACAGTAATATTCTATACAAGTGGCCAGGGTTCTGTTCAGATGACCTACAGCAAGGTCACCAATATGTATTCACAGAGTATGTCCATGGGTGATGGGACTGGATTTACCAAGATGGACTACAACCTATTCGATCGGTACGGCCCTGACCAAAGTTTGTATGGGACACAAGGCACAACATCGGCGAACAATTTATGCTGTCAATCTCATCCGTCTATTCCATCAGTTCAAGGTGCCAAGGGTAACCGATTCTACAAGCTCGGATTTACAGGGTATCAGTGGAATGATGACAATAACTATGGCTATTCGGTACCTCATGGACAAGATATGGCGCTTGTGGACGGTGCTACCCGATTATATGGAGGTGGCAGCACTAGTGTCGCCAAGAACACAGTCTATTTAAAAAACACCCAAACTAAAGAATCATATGATGGCAAGGTTTATCTTGGATCTAAGTTTGAGAACTTGTCTCCCTCGGCCGATTACGCGCTTGTTGAGCCCTTTGAATTTGGAGGAAAGACCTACGCCATTTTTTATAAGACAACTCAAGATTCAAGCGAATCAACTATAAGTGATGCACGTAGCGTCGCGAGGGAGCTAGGTGGGACGCTGCTAACCGTCTCAAGTAAGGATGAGATCATCGCAGTGAATAACTGGATGTATGATCTACAGACCAAGCCCTCAAGCTACTGGGAGGATAAGTACACCCTGTGTGATCCAGTATCTGAGGAAGACACTTTCTGTAAAAATCAGTTTGCTTCCAACAGATTCTATTCCGGATTATTGAGGCAGGACGATGGAACCTACGAGTGGGATGGAGACGACTCGGAGTATGGCGATACCTTTCTAGCTTCTCAATATAACTGGGATCAGGATCAGTGGCAGATTGACCGAGGGAATACTCCCCAGGCTTATGAGATTGACCACGAAATAAAAGCCAAAATAATTATTATGCAATCTAATCAATCAATGAATGCTGATATTAATGTCTTGGACTATCCATTCAGTTATATCATTTCTTCCGACAATAACTACCAATGGGTTTCAGCAGCCAAATTTATCCTCGAGCTGCCCGGTGAGTTGACTCAGAACGACCTGGATGTTGGGCTGGCGAATTTCAAGGCCAATAAGTCTAATAGCTCCTTCTATAATAACGCCATCCTAAACACCTGGCACGACCTTGATCCAATGCACTGGGCGACGATTGAAGCTCCTGGCGGGGACACATCTCGACGCTGGGATTATATTATGGACATCAGTGGTAACTTCTGGGGTGGGGCGGGAGATGCGCTAGTTGATATTGCGATTACGGACTTTAGCGACGACTTTAACAAGGCGCGCGTTAAGTACAAGCCAACCCTGACCACTGGAGCTGAGACCGCCTACCCATTTGTTGTTAAGGCGGAGGTGCTTGATGCGGATGGCGTTAGACCCAGCGCGGATCGATTTGGCGCCCAGGCATCCAAGTGGCGTATTACGTTTAATCGGGACATGGATACAACGCTACAACCTCTTGTAACCTTTGGCCCTGCCGAGCCGTTCACTGACTTCTCCATACCCGGTGACTGGACCGATGCCAGAACTTGGGAGGGCACCTGGACGTTTAACGCAATCACGGGTGACGGCTGGCAAAATATCAGAGTTGCGGGAGCGGTAGCAGCAGACAACCCGTGGCTCGTGACGGGGGATGATTCCGAGCGGTTCCGATTTGAGCTCATTACCAGTGGTACAGAGGCGCTCACGCTTCAGGCCGCAGGCTTGACGGATCAGGTGTCACTGAGTTGGATGCAAGATGACTTTGAACTGTTGCACGGTTATAACCTATACCGCTCTATGTCAGAGGATGGTACTTACACACGTATTAATTCATCGACAATTAATAAATCAGTCACCGAATATGTTGACCTAGATGTTACCCCAGGGGAGGATCATTATTACTACTTCACCGTCGTTTCAGATGGTGGTGAGTCGGACCCGTCGAATGTTGCCATGGCAACGCCTGTGGATACAATTCTGCCTGTTGTGACCCATAAGCCTGAATCGGTAGTATCCCTTGATGATAGCGTGACCTTAAGGGCAACAGCGACAGATAATATTGCAGTTGCTGAGGTCAATATAGCGATACGCAATGCCACCACTAGCGAATGGCAAACACGTGCCATGGCAAAGACAGATACAGATCGCTATAGCATCACCATTGAGCCCTCAGCCATTGGCAATCAATATTTGGAATATTATATTGAAGTTAAAGACACTGTTAATAGTGTATACAGTGGTTCTGCGGAAGCTCCTTACAAGATTTATGTATCACTACCCAGCGACACGGATACCGATGGTGATGGTGTCAATAATGCAGAGGATGCGTTCCCCTATGACCCTAACGAGTCAAGTGATCTCGACGGGGATGGTGTTGGAGATAATACCGATCCAGATGATGATGGAGATGGTGTATTAGATGACGATGATGCTTTCCCAGAGAATGCTGCTGAGTGGATGGATACCGATTCGGATGGTACGGGGGATAATGCGGACTCTGATGATGATAACGACGGGGTTGATGACTACCAGGACGCTTTCCCCAAGGATGATCGTGGATCTGCTGACTCTGATGGGGATGGCTTGCCCAACAAGTGGGAGACTGACAATGGCTTGAATCCTAATGATGCATCGGACAGTGATTCAGATAACGACTTTGATGGGTTTACAGCGCTAGAGGAGTTTACAGCTCGTACCTCGCCCACAGAGTCTGATCAGAAGACGCAGATAGTTTACTTTGAGGCTGAACCATTTGTTGGTGGATTTACCAATACAGTGAATGTCTACTACCGCTCAAGCGATGGCATCACAGGTCTAAACGGACTCGGAATACGCATCCACTATAACAGTCAAATGATTGATGTGTTGGAACTTAAAAACTTGCTTCTTGTGGACCTTATCGCTGCTGAATCAGTGGCTATGCCCGACTCGGCCGACTTTGATAATGACCCGTCAACAGACAGTTATCTGACCGTAGCTTGGGCTGCTCAGTCAGGAAGTTCATGGCCTGGAACTATTCCAATAAAACTCTTCGACATCGATTTAACTTTCTCTGATCAGCTGACGAGTTTTGATAAAGTGCATATTCGGGTTAGTGCCTCATCCACACACCCTGGATATGGGTTTAGTAGCCCGCCATTAAAGAGTACGGTTAGTGTTGACTCTTTGGATATTGATGGGAACGGGGATGCAGATGCATTGAGTGACGGTCTTTTGATTCTGAGAAGTATGTTCGGCTTAACCGATGGACCTTTAATCCAGAGTGCTGTATCGATCGATGCTTTGTATACTTCATCTACTGATATTGAATCTCGTATTAATGGCTTGGGTCTGTTGCTTGATGTGGATGGTAATGACAGCCTTGACCCTTTGACTGATGGTCTTCTTATACTGAGGTATTTGTTTGGCATCAGGGGAACAACATTGATAGACAGCGTCATAGCGCCAGATGCGACACGGAAAACCTCTGAAGCAATTGAGGAATATCTTGAGAAGATGGCGCCTATGATCTGAGAGTCATCTACTACTATTAAGGCCTTCGATTTGGTATACCCAGGAGTTGGTCTTTTATGAAAATGTTGATCCTCAAAAAATTAACTGATGTCTCAGATTGTCCCGCGATTAGTTAACGCTACCGTCCACTGAATATTTAAATTAATATAAAAGACTAATTCGATGTTGTCGAAGCACAGATTACGCATGTGAGTTGCCGCAAAACAGTAATCTGGAGAAAATTATTGGGGCACGATCTCTTGGAGTACACTTATGCAAGGAAGAACTAGGCAACCGAAAGGATTTATACGCACTGCGGTTTTGTTGGTATTAGGGTGCTTGCTAACTATTAACTCGCCGTTGGCCGCGGCACACGCTGAGCATGACAAAGCACGCTTTGTCTCTTCCAGCGGCAGTGATAGCGGCAAGTGTGATGATGCTTCAAAACCCTGCAAAACCATAACCTATGCCGGATTACAATCAAACAAGGGCGATACCATACGTTTGGCTGCCGGGAATTACAAAATTGAAGATGTCGACACGCTCTTTTATCTTTTAAGTGATTTGGTGCCCGTTAAGGCTTTGTATAGTGAGTTGTCAGGCTTTAAAGAAGCAAACTCTGCCAATATCACGCGTCTTACTGGTGTCCCTCTGGAGTTTGCTGACAAACTAGCGGCCAAAGGTTTTTCTGTCATTGTTGATGCCAAGGGCTTGGACGTTAATAAGACTCGAGACATTCGCGAGAAAATCCAAATGTATGAGCGCCTAAAAGTGGCAAAGCCAGCGACTGCATGTTTCGATGGTTTTGCAGGTGATCATGCTTGCCAAAACATGGACCTTTTAGCCCATGTGCCTCTTTCGAGTTTTTCCACAAATCCAAGTGCTGCAAATGATGTCTGGGGCTTTTATGATGTTAATGATGGTAAAGAGTACGCAATACTAGGCTTGCGGAATGGTGTCGGGGTGGTTGAAGTGACTGATCCGGAAGCTCCGCGCATGGTTGGGAGCGTTTCTAGTGAGTCGACTTCATGGCGAGATATCAAGGTTTATCAGCACTTTAATAGAGTATCCACTCGCTGGGATAGCTACGCCTATGTGACTGCAGACAGCGCCTCTGTTGGAACTATGATTATTGATTTGCGGTCGTTACCCAATGAGATATCTGTAGCTGCATCAGACAATAGTGATATCAGTGCACACAACGTCTATTTAAGTAATGTCGATTACTCCTTGGGAGTTGCGCTCAACGGGGTCGACCCTTTTCTGCATATTGCTGGGTCCAACCGCAATGGTGGGGCATTTAACACCTATCGATTAGATAACCCTATAGAACCAGAGTCGGTTTACTCTAACGAGTCTTCCTCGCGAACGAACTACTCCCACGATGTCAGCTCCATGGTGGTCACCGATGATCGAAAAGATACTCAGTGTGTTGCGGCGGGGCCTCATTGCGAGATTTTCTTTGACTTTAATGAAGATAATTTTCAGATTTGGGATAAGACGCAAAACAGCGCGCCATCTCGACTGAGTACAACCTCATACCCGAAGGTTTCCTACGTACATTCTGGGTGGTATACCGAAGATAAACAGGTTGTTTTAGTGCACGATGAGCTCGATGAAATGGATTATGGCTTGAACTCGACAGTTCGGTTATTTGAGCTATCGGATTTTGGGTCACCATCACTCTTATCAACGTGGACTGGCCCTACTGGGGCAATTGACCATAATGGTTTTGTGCGGGGTAACCGCTACTACATGTCTAATTACACGCGAGGAGTGACTGTATTAGATATTTCAGACACCTCGAATCCAGTTGATATAGGCTTTTTTGATACATTTCCTGTGTCAGATAACACATCATTTAATGGTGCTTGGGGAGTCTATCCTTACCTGCCAAGTGGTGTTGTTTTAGTAAGTGATATTAGTAGTGGGCTTTATATTGTTAGGGATAATACAGTCCAACCATCCCAGGGTAGTGCAAGCTTCGATGCTTTGACCTACCTGGTTAAAGAGGGCGAGAGCGCAACGATTTCGGTGGATCGTAATGGTGGGTCCGCAGGAGATGTAAGTGTAAAATGGGAGATCTTGGCTGGAGCCACTGATGATAGCGATCTTACACTGGACTCTGGCACGTTTAATTGGAATGACGGTGAGAGTCAGTCTCAGTCGATCAGTATCCCAGTTGCCTCTGACACAAGGGGTGAACCAAAAGAAAGTTTCTTTGTTCGGCTGTACGATCCTACAGGCTCTATGTCTATAGAATCCCCCAGCATTGCTGTGGTGTCTATTGAGGCCAGTGAGGGTACGGTTGATGAGAACCAATTGCCTGTCGTTGACGCTGGCTCTGACCAGACCGTGGATGCTGAAACTACTGTTAACTTGCAGGGCTCAGCCACGGATGCCGACAGCACCGATCTGACCTATCGGTGGGAGCAACTGTCCGGAGCAACAGTGTCTATTTCTCAGGCTGATTCTGCGGCTGCAGAATTTACAGCGCCAGGTGAGGCTGCAGAGCTATCCTTTAAGTTGACGGTTACGGATGATGTTGGTGGTGAGGGTTCTGATTCAGTCGTGGTGAATGTAGTTGTACCGCCTCCACCTCCAGTTGTTACGCCTGCTGCGAGTAGCGGTGGCGGTGGGGGTTGTACTTTGTCTCATAATGCTTCAAGTGATTCATCCCTACTTATGCTGCTATTAGGGTTGAGCTTACTGATGATTCGAAGACGTTACTTGGTTCTTTAGACACAGATTCTTCGATAGGGAGGTACCCGTCACTCAGAGAAGCATGGGTAAGGGCGTATCTCTCTTAATCAATTGATTAAGAATAATCGTTGATTCTATGCCTTCCGCCATAGGGACATTGGCGAGCTTCTCTTTCAAGAATAATTCAAAGGACTGCAAAGTCGCTGTGTTGACCCGCAGCATGTAGTCATGGGTCCCGGCCAGTAAACAACATTCTGTCACCTCGGGTAGGTTTGCAACCGCCGACTCAAATGCTGAAGCATTATCTGATGTATTTTTGTTTACTTTTACAAAGACAAAAGCAGACACAGTTACGCCGATCATTTGATGATTGAGTTGGACGCTATATCGCTCGATGAGTCCGCTTTCCTCTAGTTTTCGAAGGCGTCTTAAGCACGGCGTTTGGGATAAGTTCACTTTGGCTGAAAGCTCTGCATTGCTTATACGAGAGTTATGCTGCAATGCCGACAGTATGCTGATATCGATGTTATCTAATTTTTTATTCATTTGTAGTGGATTCTGCTATTTTATTATCTAATACATAAAATATAACACATAAAGCTTAGATATACGCTTTATTTTTGCCCGATAATGCCATCTTGATTTTGGTAATATTTAACCATAAATATATCGCTAAGGGTTGCCAAAATGACACAAAAAGCTCGCGCCTTGGATCAGTGGATCCGCACTGATTTCAGGCAAATAAATACAGAATTGGAAGAGTTATATTTTGATAATCCTGATTTAACAGAGTCCTCAGGTCAAGAGATCAAAAAGCGATTAGTTGACGAAGGCAGAGACCTTATCGCTGACCTTCTTAATGAGGGTAACACTGACGAAGGTTTTGACAGCGGTTTTGAATTATTAGGAGACGTTGGCTTTTACATGGCTGCCTGTCGACGCCATAATATTACCGAACCCTCTAGAGAAAAGAAGTCCCCCTTAGCTGAAGCTTCAGCTCTTGCAATGCAATTAGGTGCGTCATTGGGTGTCATTCCTCGGTTTGCGTCCTGTCACCTGGAAACCCATAATCGTGCGGTGAATGGAGAATATAAAACGTTCACCTCTCTTGAGGATGAAAAAATATTTATAGACTTTAATACACGGGGTGTCTTTTCATTTATACGGGCCTCTGAGGCCTTGAGAAATTGCCTACCATTGGGTGTTTCACACCCGATCACTTACGATTTGTTATCTGCTGCAAAGGTCGCCCTTGATGAGGTCTATGACTCCAATGGGAGGTTATTTGATCAGTTAGATATTAATCGATTCTTTTACTGTGTTCGGCCTTACTATCGGCCGCATAGGGTAGGATTGCACGAATACAGAGGCGCTAATGCTGGTGATTTTGCAGGTATCAACGTGATTGATTTATTACTGGGGGTCTGTAAAGCAGATGATCCTTATTACTCCCAATTGCTGGTGGATAAGTTTTTGTTTATGCGCCCAGATGATCAACTAGTATTACGTGATTGTATGCGCCGTAAGAGTCTGCTCGATAGCTTTCTAGATTGTCAGGCTGAACATAAAAATGATCCATGGTTTCAGACTAACTTACGAATGTTTCTAGAGGTTTGCGAGGCCCATGGCAGAGTCGCTCTTCAGCATCATGAGCGCCTAGTGCATAAATTTATTGAACGTCCTGCAGAATCCGGGGCTCATACTGACCAAGCAAATTTAACGGCCAGCGGGCCACCGCTACCGGTGCTGTTAAAAGGCCTCAGAAAGCTGTGTGACATGCGCTGTGCCGCTCCAGATACAGAGGGCTTTGATACTCGCTATAGAGACATTCAGGGTCTTAAGGATTGTTTGGCATGATGGAAGACAAGTTTGTTAAGCAGCAGGGCACCTATATGCTCAGTCATTCGGTAGGTCTGCCACTGAAAACAGCTAAATCAGCTGCAGATATAGGCTTTTGGCAGCCTTGGAGCACAGGTGGTGAAAATGTCTGGGACCACTGGTTGGCAGGCATTGAACGATTCAGAGCAATCCTTGCTAAGCTTCTAAATAGTGACAGCAGTCAATTTTGTCCCCAGAGCAATATATCCAGTGCGGTAAATAAAATCATATTCTCCTTAGAGCGCTCTGAGCATAAGAAAGTCATATTAATGAGCGAGGAAGACTTCCCTTCGGTGGCCTATGCTTTGCAACAATCATCTGTGCTCGGTTATCAAGTCCGATACATTCCTCGGAATCTGGATTTAAATAACATGCAGGTGTGGGATGAGTATTTGGCCGATGATGTTGCTTTGGTGTTGGTGACACAGGTTCAGTCTAATAATGGTGCTCAGCTGCCAGTAGCTGAGATAACAGCAATGGCAAATGAACGATCTGTTTTGTCATTAGTCGATGTTGCCCAGTCTATTGGCATTATTCCGATTGATATTCAGGTATGGCGAGCTGACTTTATTGTCGGGTCCTGTGTGAAGTGGCTTAGTGGTGGTCCCGGCGCAGGGTTTCTCTGGATTAGTGCGGATGTGATAGATCAGTGTGAACCGCAAAATGTTGGGTGGTTCTCTCATGAAGATCCGTTTGAATTCGACATCCATAACTTTCGCTATGCCAAAGATGCACTCAAGTTTTGGGGCGGCACGCCCTCAGTACATCCCTTTGTAGTTGCTACAACGAGTTTGAATTTTGTGATTGATCTCTGTGTTGAGACTATTCGCCAGCATAACCTAGCCATGGCCGATCGAATTATTAACACTCTAGCAGAGGGAGAGCTGGTATCGCCGTTAGAACCAAATCATCGAAGTGGCACCTTGATCCTTCATTTTGGCGATAGCCATAGCTCCATGGTCAATATACTAAAAAACAATGATATTTCTTTTGATAGCCGATCCAAGGGGATTCGACTTTCCCCGCATATTTATAATTCGGTTCACCAAATTGATCATCTAATACAAGCTATTAGTGACAACCGACGATAAAAATAGGAGTGTTTTGGTAACCCCTAGGTGATACTTTTAGCCTTAAAAAACGGTACACTTCGGGTATGGCTTTCGATCATCAATCATTCTTAAAATCGCTCACTCAGCGCCCAGGCATTTATCAGATGCTCGATGGTGAGGGGCAGGTTTTGTATGTGGGCAAAGCAAAGAATTTAAAAAAGCGGGTCACAAGCTATTTTCGTAAAACAGGCCTAACCGCTAAGACAGCTGCACTGGTTAAGCGCATAGTTCAAGTTGATGTAACTGTAACGGAGACTGAGACTGAAGCATTAATTCTCGAGCATAACTTGATCAAGCAATATCGTCCGCCGTTTAACATTCTGATGCGAGATGACAAGAGCTATCCCTATATCTTTTTATCAGACAAAGACAGGTGGCCTCGCTTGGCGCTTCACCGGGGCCCAAAAAAAGCTAAAGGCACTTATTTTGGGCCGTTCCCCAGTGTTCATGCAGTCCGAGACAGCATGGGTTTTCTGCAAAAGACCTTTAAAGTGCGCCAGTGCGAGGATGTGTTTTTTAAAAACAGATCTCGCCCTTGTCTGCAGTACCAAATTAAACGTTGCACTGCGCCCTGTGTAGAATTTATTAGCACTGATGATTATGCATCTGATGTTAATTTAACCCGCCTGTATTTAGACGGTAAAGCCGATAAGCTTCTTCGCCAACTAGAAGGAGATATGGAAAAGGCGTCGGAGGAACTTCTGTTTGAAAAAGCGGCGGATTACCGAGATCAGATTTCAGCTTTACGCCAGGTTCAAGCCCAGCAGATGATCGAAAAAGGTAGGGGTACTATTGATGTCATAGCAGCTGCCGTCAGTAATGGGCAGGCCTGTGTGCATATGCTCTATGTCCGTCAGGGGCGTATATTAGGAAGCCGCAGTTACTACCCAAAAACACCGTTGGCTGAACTGCCAAGTGATCTTCTTGAGGAGTTCGTTCCGCAACTTTACCTTTCTGGGGGAGGGCGGCCAGATCTTCCCAAAGAGATTCTCGTTAATGCACAGTTTGAGGGTTCTCAGTTACTCACTGACGCTCTAAGCGAGCGTATTGGCAGAAATATAGAGATACGCGATAAGGTCAGAGGTTTCAGAGCCAAATGGATTGAATTGGCGCAGCGCACCGCGGAGCAAAATCTGGCTGGCAAGTTAGCATCCAAGCAGACGTTGGAGCAGCGGTTTGAATCATTACGTGAAACTCTCAATCTAGATGTTACTCCTGAAAGGCTAGAGTGCTTTGATATAAGTCATAGTAGCGGTGAGGCAGTGGTCGCCTCCTGCGTAGTCTTCGACAACAACAGTGGCGCGCTAAAAAGTGATTATCGGCGCTTTAATATTGAAGATATTACCGGCGGTGATGATTATGCGGCAATGGAGCAGGCAATTAGAAGGCGCTACACGCGTCTTATGAAAGGAGAGGGAAAGCTACCGGATATCTTGTTAATCGATGGTGGTAAAGGTCAGATCGGCGTTGCTAAATCTGTTCTTTCAGATCTTGGAGTGGTTGGCGTAATGATTATTGGTGTGGCAAAAGGCACAACACGTAAGCCGGGTATGGAAACGCTCATTTTGGCCGATCAAAACAATAAAGTGGTTGCGCGCCCTCAACAAGCGGCGTTGCACCTAATTCAGCAAATAAGAGATGAAGCTCATCGATTTGCAATTACCGGCCATAAAGCTCGACGAGATAAGAAACGTCGTACTTCGCCACTGGAAGGGATCCCAGGAGTAGGTCCTACTCGCAGACGAGATCTACTCAAGCACTTTGGTGGGGTTGTAGAAGTTAAGAAAGCAAGTGTTGCGGATCTCATGAAGGTTGCTAATATAAATAAAAAGGTTGCTGAAGCAATTTACAACGCACTGTACAATGAGTAACAGACGACGATTTTTTAATCCCTCTCATCGATAGGTATCGGGCTAAAATTTTATGTGGAATCTACCCAATATTTTGACATTGCTGCGTATCGCTATGATTCCTGTTTTCATTGTCGTTTATTACTTGCCTTGGGAATGGCACCACTTAGCCTCCGCTGCGATCTTTGGTTTAGCCGGTTTGACAGATTGGGTTGATGGTTATTTCGCGCGTAAGCTAGACATGGTAACTCCCTTTGGCGCTTTTCTTGACCCAGTAGCAGATAAGCTCATTGTTGTTGCAGCCCTCGTTTTGCTGCTTGAGGTGCACTCCACCCCTTGGTTTGCCCTTCCTGCAATTGTCATTATTGGTAGAGAAATAGTTATCTCTGCGTTGCGGGAATGGATGGCTGAGTTAGGCTCAGGTCAGAGCGTTGCGGTATCCGCTCTGGGCAAGGTCAAGACCTGGGTTCAAATGGTGGCCATAGCCGTTTTATTGCTTGCAAAGCCTGAGCAGGAGGAGTTGACACTCCTTGGTTTTGGCGCAATTTACCTCGCTGCTGGGCTCACTTTATGGTCGATGCTTTACTATCTGAAGCAAGCTTGGCCTCAATTGCGTTCTAGCGGTGATAAGTAGTTGATTTATTGCTGATATTCCCTAGAATAGCGGCCTCGTCGAGAGTACCTGACGAATGTAAATGTATGGGCGCGGTAGCAAAGTGGTAATGCTGTGGACTGCAACTCCGCCATCGTCGGTTCGATTCCGACCCGCGCCTCCAATTTATTTTGCTATTAATTTGCAGTAGCAGAGGTAAACGTTCCCTTTTAAGTTTTTGGTAATGTATACTTCGCGCCGTTTAAGAATGCAGATAAATCGCAACTTAAAGTGGGGAGAAATTTCCTCACAGCCCCCCTTCAGTATGCCCGGGTGGCGAAATTGGTAGACGCAAGGGACTTAAAATCCCTCGGTGGCAACACCGTGCCGGTTCAAGTCCGGCCCCGGGCACCATAACAACCCAAGTCATTGGTAATTAGACTAGTAAAGTAAAACCACTAGGTCATACCTTTTTAATTAGAAACTCCTAAATATTAGCTTTTAATAACTGAATAATTTAATGTGCAAGGCATTAAGTGCGAAGGTGTTAAGCATTCATTTTTGTGGAGGAGCGGTGATGGCTTTGATTAAAGGTGAAAGTTCTATCCGTAAGGCAGTACTGGGTTTGCTACTGGTTATCTTTCTTGGTTTTCTCGCATCGAAAAATCCCATGGATGACTCTGAATCATCAGCTCTTTCTTCTGTTTCCTCTACTACCTCCGATGAAAAAACTAAAATGGCGCCCGACATCCAGGGCAGCTCAACAAACTTTTCAGCGACACCGATAAAACAGGTTAATAGTGGCGCTGACATGCTTTCTCTAATAGCAGGAGAAAAATTTTCCTTGGTCACTGAATTCAATGGCGAACTTGATACCGTCGTTTTGGAAGTTTTTAATGTCAGCCGAAACTCTAAGTTTACTCAGCTGCAAAGCAGGGGCTCGGATGGGAGTGTTTCGGTTGTGACACTGACGCCGACATTGACTAGCGTTTTACTGAAAACACCGGCTAACATTTTTGAATACGCGGGCAATGAATTCAATGGGGTACTCAATCAAGTCGCGAGCCTCGACTTATCGGACGATGTACGTGAAGTCAAATCAATAGCAAGACCCAATAATGAAGATTTCCAACGCAGGAAAGTATCGGAGTAATAGAATGAGCATGATTTCACCAAGTGCAAAATTGCGTTTAGCGTCATGGACAGTGCTGATTTTGCTGGCGTTTAATGTTTTGGCAGTGGCAGCAGAGCCTCCAGTCAACATTCACTGCCCTTGCGAAGTTAAGCGTATAAATGAAACTAAGGCTGTAGCTACATTTTCGATTGCTTTTCAAAAGGAGGTTGATGAATCCGGCATCCTAAACGTCAAACTTATTGGTGGGGATAGCATTAATTTAGTCAGAGCGGGCTATTACGTGCTAGGTGATGTCGCCATAGATAGTGTTGCTTATTCAGCTAATCCAGTCCCTTTGCAGGTTGCGATTCCTCTTAATTATCGACCTTCAATTGATACTTTTATTTCTCTAGTATTGATGGATTCTGAAGATTCATTTTTAGATCAAGTCAATTTTATTGAGATAGCCGAGGAGTATTACAATTCCGGAGGCTCTTCTGGTTCTACCGATTCAAAATTAATGGTTAATGATGCAGTTGATTTCCAATATGGTGACTCTGCTTTTTCAATAGAAATACCAAGTATTAGCAGCACGGACAAGCGATCGAGTAACGAATATTTGAATCTGACGATAGCTGTTGGAAACGATGACGGCTCATACTATGAGGCGGCTCTTGTTGAGGTTGTTGTCAGCTATGATGAGGATGGGAATACGTCAATAGTAACTTCGGGTGACCTTAACCGTAGTCTTGCTAGCAGTAATTTCACAGATGAACCGGAATTTAGGCACATAGAAGTATATCTTGCCCGGGGGGAAGATTTTGTTATGTACTATCGCCTCGAAACGTTTGGGGAAGATAGCTTACCGCCTTATGATGATGTTTGGACTAACATCGATACCATTACAGATTCCGATAACGATGGAATTTCAGATTTCAATGAGCGGATTATTGGCTCATCGTCAACGGAGCAGAATAGTTTAGGGACTAGTGTTATTGAAGTTGCGTTTACCGTTGGTACGGCAGCGGACGATACTTTTCTTGGTGGTAGTAATCTCGAAGCCAGTATAGCTCAACAGGTGACTAGTGCTAATGTGGCATTCAGTGATGTCGGTTTGGATATCGAAATTCAAAATGTTGGCATCTTTATGGTAGGCGATGACAGCACATTAACCGGCAGTGACGCGCTTGATGTAATGGCGGACCGAAGCGGTATTTTTGCAGGCTTAGATGATAAGTTCACCAGACAGCCTGATCTGATCGTTCACTACAGTACCAAGGCCGTGGCTGATACTGGGGGCGTGGCTTACCTAGCTGGGCAAGTCAACGATGGCATAATTGATTTTAGAAATCGCTATGACATAGGCAGTAATGTTGGTGTTGTTGCAATTGACAACAGCAGTCTTACCTTAGTTCATGAAATAGGCCACATGATGGGGTTATCTCATTCGCGAAAACAGGCTGAAGGCGCTGTCAGTGCAACTTTCCCGTGGGCTGTTGGATATGGCAAAGATGACAATTTCGCAACAATTATGGCTTACGAGTCTGCTTTTAACGCTACAGGAATGCGCTTTTTCTCAACGCCTGATCGATTGTGTGCAGGGCCAGGAATAGACAAAACTCCATGTGGAATCGATGATTCAGATACCTTGAACGGGGCCTACTCTGTGAAAGCTTTAAGTATTACAGCTCTCCAGGTTAGCGCTATTTCAAATGGGTTGCCGCCAGTGATGAGCATTTCAGGTCCAGACCCTCTATACATCTCTGATCCTAATTTAGCAGCAGACCTTGAAGCAGTTGCAGTTGATGTTGAAGATGGGGATATTTCATCATCGATAACGTCCGAAATAGTTGTGATTAATAATCCACGTATAGAGCATGACTATGAGCAAAGGTATACCGTAGTGGACAGTGATGGCAATGTTGGGGAAGGGTACAGGAGTATATTCATCACCGCTGAAGATATAGATACTGACAATGATGGCTTAGTCGATTATCTGGATGATGATGATGACAATGATGGTGTTATCGATACTTTGGATGCTTTTCCCTTAGATGCTAGCGAACAATTGGACACTGATCTGGATGGTATTGGTAACAATGCTGATAGCGATGATGATGGTGATGAGATAGAGGACAGTTCTGATGCATTTCCATTGGACGCAGCTGAGAGCGTAGATACTGATGGTGATGGTGTTGGTAATAATACTGACACTGATGATGATGGAGATGGCGTTTTGGACAGCGCGGATTCTTTCCCTCTGAATGCCTCTGAAAGTCTTGATACAGACGGTGATGGTATTGGTAACAATGCTGACCCTGATGATGATGGAGACGGAGTTGAGGACACCTCTGATGAACTCCCGTTGGATGCAACTGAGACTATAGATACTGACAATGATGGTATTGGTAACAATGCAGACGAGGATGACGATGGTGATGGTGTGGCTGATATCTCTGATGCCTTCCCTTTAATTGATCTTGCAGGTTTAACTGATACTGACTCAGATGGAATCCCAAATGACTGCGACACAGCATGTATTGATTTAGGTATGTCAGCTGATGATGATGACGATGGAGACGGCGTTAATGACATTGTTGACCTCTATCCTCTTGATGTGCGTTACGCCCAAGATTCAGACGGTGATGGTATGCCTGATGCATGGGAATCTGCATATGGCCTTAATCCAAACGATCCTTCAGATGCTGCGAGCGATCAGGATAATGACGGAATAGTGGCCTTAGATGAATTTCTGGCAGGAACACCACCTGCAGGATCTTTAGATATAGATGGGAACGGTCAATATGATGCTCTAACCGATGGGTTACTATTTCTTCGCGATATGTTCGGTTTAGATGGTGATTCTCTGGTTAATGGAACTGTAGCATCAGACGCGAATTATACTGAATCGGCTGATATTGAATCACGCATTGAACTTCTCGGAAGTTTAATCGATATTGATGGCAACGGAGAGGTTGATGCCTTAACCGATGGGTTACTAATTTTGAGGTATTTGTTTGGTTTAGAGGGCGGTGCTTTGATTAACGGCGTTGTTGCAGGCAATGCGACAAGAACGACTGCAAGTGATATTGAATCTCATCTTGAGTCGCTTAAACCAGGAACATTGTAAGGAGTGTAAACCTTACTATTAGGGGTATAGAAATAAACCTTCCATTAAAAACAGTACTGGGGCCTTCGCTCGCATGTTTGGTGCTAGTCCTGTCACCTTTATGTTTTTCTGTGTCAGCGAGCGGGAGTAACGACAGCCCAATTGCCATTGTGATTCATGGGGGTGCCGGCACCATAAAGCGCGAACTGATGAGCGATGAAATGGAAGACAGGTATCGCGAGGTACTAGCGGAGGCTATTGAGTCTGGATACCAAATCTTAAAAAATGATGGTTCAAGTACAGATGCAGTAATCGCAACAATTACATTGCTTGAAGATTCTCCTCTTTTTAATGCAGGTCATGGTGCTGTATTTAATCATGACGGTAATATTGAATTAGATGCCTCAATAATGCAGGGCGGCGACCTAAATGCCGGAGCCGTCGCTGCGGTGTCTCGGGTTAAAAACCCTATAACTCTTGCCCTAGCAGTATTAGAGCATTCTCCTCACGTCATGCTAGTTGGGGAAGGCGCTGAGATGTTTGCTCAACAGCAGGGCATTGGTTTGGTCCCAAATGAGTACTTCAAAACTGAACGGCGACGCCTTCAATTGGAAGAGATTCTCGCTAAAGAAAAAAGCGCCTCCCTATCAAAAACAGCGTCCAATGCGTTGCTTGCTGCATATCGATTTGATGAAAAGAAATTAGGTACTGTGGGTGCAGTGGCGATTGATAAACGTGGAAATATTGCCGCAGGAACGTCCACAGGGGGAATGACTAACAAACGGTTCGGTCGAGTAGGAGATGTACCTGTAATTGGAGCTGGTACCTATGCAGACAATAATTCCTGTGGCATTTCTGCCACTGGCCATGGAGAGTATTTTATTCGAGCTGCAGTGGCCCATGATATATGTGCGCGAATGGAGTACAAAGGTATTAGTTTACAACAGGCACAAGATGAAGTTGTCCAAGACAAGCTGGTTAAAATGAACGGTTCTGGCGGCGTTATTGGAGTTGATAAGGATGCCAATGTCTCGTTTTCTTTTAACTCGTTGGGAATGTACAGAGCCTCTATCGACAAAGATGGTGTACGCCAAGTTAAGATTTTTAAAGACGACTAAGTTAAGTATCCTTTGGGGATCTTTTGTTAACTTATAGCTCTAATGCTAGCATTTAAAAGTTGAACCAGCCCATAGCGTCGTAGGTAATCCCTGTTGATACAAACCCTTGTATCGCGAAAAGACAACCGGTTAAGACCAACCCTAAAATAGATCCAATAATTCCATTGTTTGCCGCATAGCCTAAGATGGCGGTAGGTTTATAAATTAGCTCTTTGTAGTTAATAGATTCGTCCACTTGCTCAAGTAGGGCTTTGGCGCTTTGCAGATCGGTAATGCGCTCTTGGTCTGCATTAGCCAATTTTAACTCCCATATTTCCTCTTCGATGATAAATAGCTGATTACGCACAAAATCTCTATGCTCAGCACTCAGTGATTGGAGCTTAATTGCTTTGTAGATGGCAAAGAGGCTTATGCCTGAAATAATCGTAATGATTGCTACGATTACATATATAGTTGAAATATGATGCCTCATCTCAGTCCACACAATGAGATTTAAAATGGCGATGCAAAACAGGGAATAGAAAATAAGAATCGATGTGTAAGCTTGGATTCTCAAGTAAAAAGCCTCACCGAATGATCGCAGAACCTTGCGTGCATTCATCCAGCTAAAAACGTTAGCTCTTTTTTGTAAGTCTATAAATATATGACGTTTATTAGCTTCTGGATTCCTGCTAGTTGTGAATATCGAAGCGATTGATATGCCCGGATACTGTACTAGATCACCTAGTTTTTTAGCCGTTTGAAATCGTCTTTCAAAATCTATTGCACAGATCACTCCAAAAAATAACATCTGAAAGCCCAGCATGAAACCTAGAATCGATGCGAAGCTAATTAATTTTTCAGCAGCAGTAATACCAAATAAGCTCACATCATAATAGGCTCTGACCAAAAATGGAGTTGCAGGTATAGCTAGCATGCAGGGATATATAATGAACCTAAAACTAGAGCCAAAGTCTTTCTCATAAACTGATTTGATAATACTGTACAAGAGAAACCCTGAGGCAATTTGTTGAGATTGCGTAGCATTAGTATTGGCGGGAAATAATGAACTGGATTCTTCGCTGGTTAACTGATTGGCTGTGCTGTGATCTAATTCGAGAGGAATACCTTGCAGGCATATATCATTTTCATCCATTGAGCAGGTCAATTCATCCTCTATTAATCCTGGATATTTGGTGGGTTCAACCCAACCGGCCACTAGCCTTCGATTGGTTTTATCCTCGTCCCAGTTAGGCGCGGGTAGACAGAGCCTCTCTAAATCTTCTTCTCTAAAGTAGGCATATTTAACGGAGATAATAAGTCGCCGCATAACCAGTAGTAAGTAGGCCAGAATGATCTGAAATCTATCGATATTTTGCAATGCGTCTGTCTCTGAAAACACCGCTAAAAAGACGCCAATAGTCAAAGCCCAAGAGGCGGGGTAGATGATCAGCCAGGACAAAATGATTGTGGCCAACGGTCGATGAGCCAGTGAAATGGAGCACAAACCTCTGTTTTGTATGACGTGCCATGCTCTAGATAGTGAACTTTCCATAATAATGGCAGCGAGGGGTGATAAAAACACAGGTGGCAGATTCTCATAGATGAAGGTTTTCCAAAAATCTTTCCATGAAAACTTTACTGGTGAATGGAAATCTTTGGCAGACCTATCAGATGAAGTACTTCTTAACTTGGCAGCTTCGTACGATGAGTTTAATCCAGATATAAATCGCTCATCTTCCTCATTGGATGGCTGTCTTAGACTGAGATAGGACTCAGGATTAGAGGATTCTTGATTATTTGCCATTTTCGTAACCTAGTTGTTGGGTAGTCCCTTTAAGTTCGGATAAAAGTCATTTATATCTATGGATTTGTTGATGAGTTGTAATCAGTATTGGATTATTATGCTATGACCGTCTATCCAGATATCTATAGTTTGTAGAGCATCTTTTTTCCAAGCCATACAGCAACATAACCAGGTACAATTTAGTAAGAACACATGGACACTAAGTATGACCAATCAAGACATGACATTAACTTTAGTTAGCTGTGCTTTTTTTATGGTGCTTGTGGCTTTTATTTCGTATCGGCAGTCTAAAGATGAATCTAATAGTCGAGATGGTTACTTCTTAGCGGGTCGAGGTCTTAGCGCTGTATTTATAGCTGGTTCATTGCTTCTCACGAATTTGTCCGCAGAGCAATTGATTGGCCTGAATGGTTCAGCCTATGGTTTCAATCTAAGTAGCATGGCTTGGGAAGTCACTGCTGCAGTGGCGACGATAGCCATGGCATTTGTTTTTCTACCTCGCTATCTTGCGGGAGCCTTTTCCACTCTACCTGAGTTTTTAAACAATCGGTTCGATGATGACGTAAGGCGATTAACCGTCGTATTATTTATGCTCGGTTATGGGCTGGTGACCATTCCATCGGTTTTGTACTCAGGTTCCATTGCGGTGCTGCAGTTATTTGATATACCAGCCATGTTTGATATCTCATATAGTAAGTCTATTGCTTTGACCATCTTAGTCATTGGCAGTGTGGGTGGTGTCTACGCTATTTTTGGCGGCCTAAGAGCTGTTGCTGTGTCAGACACATTAAATGGTCTAGGTTTATTGCTGATTGGTATAGCGGTGCCGATCCTTGGGCTGTCATTGCTAGGAGAGGGCAGTGCAGTCACAGGTTTGAAAATCATCGCCACGACAAACACTGAAAAGCTCAACGCTATCGGCTCATCAGATGATCCAACACCCTTTGCCACGCTATTTACCGGAATGATCTTTGCTAATTTATTTTACTGGTGCACCAATCAATATGTAATACAGCGTACTTTGGGAGCAAAGAGCCTTGCGGAGGGGCAGAAGGGTGTTTTGTTCTCAGGATTCTTTAAAGTATTGGTGCCCTTTATGATGATGATTCCTGGTGTAGTCGCCTTTCATCTTTATGGAGGCCCAGATAGTACAAGTGGTTTGACTTCAATTGATTTGGCCTATCCTCAACTCATTAGAGATGTTCTACCTAATTATGCGTCAGGGTTCTTTTTGGCCGTCTTACTTGGTGCTGTGTTTAGCTCTTTTAACTCACTCCTGAACAGTGCAGCAACACTATTTTGTTTAGATGTCTATGAACCTTGGAAAAAGTCTCGATGCCATACAGATGTGTCCGATCAGCATATTCTTAAGGTCGCAAAAATTGCATCTATTGTGATTGCTCTGTTTTCATTCGTGGTCGCGCCCTTGTTACAGTTTGCCCCAGATGGGTTATGGCAGATTATTCGTATTTTCACCGGTTTCTATAATATTCCTGTAATCACTATTGTTATAGTTGGCCTGTTTACTAACCACGTGCCGGCTCTGGGGGCCAAGGTGGTTATTGGTTTTCATGTGATTGCCTACGGTGTACTTAAGTTCGTTTTAAATGATGTGGTTACAGTTCATTTTATTCACCTCTATGGCATTCTGTTTTTTGCTGAAGTTTTGATAATGCTAGTGATTGGATATTTCTTCCCTGTCTCGACGGAATGGACATACAAAAATAACGAAAAAGTTGATATGCAACCATGGCGCTTGCGAGTGCCTTGCGCCACCACGCTTATTTCCTGTGTGATAGGGTTATATTTACTTTTTTCACCTCTAGGCATAGTTGGGGGCTTAAGCCAATTATTCTTCCCGCTGGTGGGTGGTTTAATAGCAGTAAATATAGCGGTATGGTGGCACTATGGAGTGTCCAAGCTAGTGTCGACTCGCGCGAGTTAATTGAATGGTATTTCCAGGGTTAGATTAAAATAGTGAACATCGGTCTATGACTAACAGAATCAAATCATTCTATTCTCTTTCCAGCAACAATTGCAGTTTGGTAGTCGACTGCTGTGGTGACTCACCAGCCATTCTTTACTGGGGTTCTAGGCTCGCTGATACGACAAGCCCTGATATGCTGGCGCTTCTTGCAACATCTCAAGAGTTGCAAGCTAGCCTACCACAAGAGGCTCCCATTGGACTCTCTCCTCAAAGTGCAGCAGGTTTTAGTGGTAGTCCTGGAGTTCAACTACATCGTGATGGCCTTCAGTGGGCTGTTTATACTCGAATTGAATCAGTTAGCTTGACCGATAATAAACTGACTATTGTTTCAATCTGTCAGGGCACTCAAATACAACTAACTCATTGTTTGGTTCTTGATCATAAGACTGATGTTTTGGCCGCTACCACAGAAATAGTGAATATGGGCGAGTCGTCTTTATGGTTGGATCGTTGTGATGCACCCTGTGTACCAATTCCCAAGCATTACAGCAAAATCCTTAGTTTCGCCGGTCGTTGGGGTAATGAATTTCAGTCGCAGTCTATCGATAGATTTATGGGTGCCTACGTAAGAGAAAATCGTTCTGGGCGTACCTCCCATGATTCCTTTCCCGGGGTTATCGTCCATACCGAACAAGCTAATGAAAGTTCAGGTTCCGCCTATGGCTTGCATTTAGGGTGGAGTGGTAACCATCATGTTCGTGTTGAAGAGCAATTTACTGGCCAGGCATATGCTCAGTTGGGCGAATTGTTTCTGCCAGGGGAAATGCTTTTGGAGCCTGGTCAGGCCTACAAGTCGCCTGTACTTTTTGGTGCAAGCACAGATAAGGGGCTATCTGCGCTGTCAGGGGCCTTTCATCGTCATGTTAGAGCCAAGCTAACCGATAGAAGGATTGCTAATAAAATAAGGCCTGTGCATTTTAATACTTGGGAGGCAGTTTATTTTGACCTCTCCCTTGAGCGCCTGTGCACTCTGGCAGATCATGCAAGAGAGGTTGGCATTGAGCGTTTTGTGCTGGATGATGGATGGTTTAAAAATCGCAGATCAGATAACGCAGGTTTAGGCGATTGGACTGTGGATAAGACTGTCTTTCCTGCAGGCTTAGCTCCCTTGATAAATCATGTGCACAAAAATGACATGGAGTTTGGCTTGTGGGTCGAACCAGAGATGGTTAATCCAGACAGCGATCTTTATCGCGCGCACCCTGACTGGGTACTCAATAACCAACCGGCTCCCATATTATCGGCAAGAAATCAGTTAGTCCTAGATTTAACAAGAGTAGAGGTGCAAGACTACCTTTTTGAGAGACTTGATGCTTTACTCTCTGAGTATCCAATTAGCTATTTGAAATGGGACATGAATCGAGCAATACATCAACCTGGTGATCAAAATGGACGCGCGGTTGGCCATAAGCAGACTCGCAGCCTATACAAGTTATTAGCGCGTATTCGCAGCGCCCATTCTGAAATTGAAATTGAAAGTTGTTCATCTGGGGGCGGTCGTGCTGACTTTGGTGTTCTTGCCTTTACCGACCGTATCTGGACCTCTGACAGTAATGATGCTCTTGATCGAGTGGGTATTCAGAAGGGATTCTCGATGTTTTTCCCCGCAGAGGTAATGGGGGCTCATGTGGGCCCCGATGTTTGCCACATCACGGGTAGAACTTTGAGTATGGAGACGCGAGTTGGTGTGGCTATGTTCGGTCATATGGGGATTGAGGTAAACCTCCTAGAGATGGATCAACGTGAGACTCAGGTATTAAAAGCCGGAGTGGCTCTCCATAAAAAATACCGTTCATTAATCCATAGCGGTAATCTTGTGCGGCTGAATACTCAATGTGACGAGAGTGCTTTTGGTATCATTGCTCAAGATGGCAGTGAAGCGTTATTTCCCTACATTCAATTAAATAGTCTTTCAAGTAGTGTTGGAGGGCGACTGCAGTTTGCGGGGTTAGACAGTAACAGCCTCTACTTGGTGAATATTGTGTGGCCTACTGAACCTAAGAGTTATTCAAAATCTATACTGGATGTCATCAATGGATCAACCATGAGTGGAGATGCACTTAAGAATGCTGGAGTGCAGTTGCCAATAATACAGCCAGCCAATATGCTCATTTTTCACTTGTATCGCACCTCTTGATGTTATCTGTGGTAGCTGAGGACAGATCGTTATCATTTCCTTTTTTCTTCAACTCGCTGGGAATGTGCAGAGCCGCAATTGACAAAGGCTGAGAGCGTCAAATTAGGATGTGCAAGGATAACTAAAAGCTTTTGTCTTTCCGCTTATCTAATATCGGGTAATGAGAAAACCTTTATAGGCGGTAATTCGCCCGTATATTTTTCCACATCAACAAGACAACTGTGAGCAGTGCATCCTTGCCCCAGTTTTGAAGAGCCCACATCTCGAGTTAAGACATTTGGATTTCCATGTATGTCCATCGATCCTTCTACTTGAGCGTCCTCCGGATCAAACCATGCGCCCGTAGGTAGCACAACAACATCTTGCCGAATATCATTGGTAAGCTGCACGGTCGCTAGACAACTACCACGGTCGTTGAACAACCTGACTATGTCATCTGAACGAAGCCCTCGTTTGTAAGCGGCGGCATTGTGAATGAGCACGACTTCACGATCGTTTCGTTTATTTTTGCGACTTTCCACTCCGTGATCAAGTTGGCTATGTAGACGGTTTTTAGGCTGGTTTGAAATAAGATGAAGGGGGTAGGTAAGGGCTCTCTTTGATCCAAGCCATTCCTTTTTTTCCATCCATGTGGGGTGAGGAGGGCAATCATCTAGGTCATACTTACGAATAGCTTCTGAAAATATTTCAAATTTTCCACTCTCAGTTGAGGGCACTGGGAAAAGATTTGGATCATCGATAAATTTTTCGATGAGATACTGTTGGTCTTCTAGTTGGGAGGATAAATCTATAGAATCACCTGCGATGAAATCATCAAATCCAGGTAAGTCTATACCTTTTTCTTGTGCGTTTGCTCGGGTGGTGTTATATAAATGACGAACCCACTCATCGGCAGTTCTACCCTCAGTAAATAGGAGTTCTATACCCAATTTTTCAGCGATACCACTGTAAATTTCGTAATCATTTTTTGCCAGAGAAAAAGGTTCGATAATCTTTTTGTTAGGCGTAATGTAATGGTCGTTTGAACCACCACTCATATCATTACGTTCGAGCATTGAGGTGGTTGGGAAAACAATGTCGGCGCGCCGAGCATTACTATTCCAAAATATTTCATTAACAATAATAACTTCCGGTTTTGCCCAAGCCTGTATTAATTTATTTAAATCTTGGTGGTGATGGAAAGGGTTGCCTCCAGCCCAGACAATAGCCTTAATGTCAGGGTATCGAAGTTTTCTTCCATCGTAGTCAAATATTTTACCAGGGTTTAACAGCATATCCGCTATGCGAGCGACGGGGATATATTTATTTACGCTATTTGCTCCCTGCGAGAAACTAGCTCTTTCAAAATTAAATGATTTTCGACCGCTAAATCCGACGCTATGAACACTGCCAAATCCATAATTTAAGCCGCAGCCTTTTTTACCAATGTACCCGAGCATGCACGCAAGCGTTAAGGCCATCCACCAAGGCTGTTCGCCATGTTCTGCTCTTTGCAAAGACCAAGAGACCCCGATGAGTGTTGATTTCATCGCCATCATACGTGCGAGCTGCAAGATGGTTGCTTTGGAAACACCAGTAATGGCTGCAGCCCATTCCGCATTTTTCGGTTGATTGTCAGTCTCCCCCATCAGGTAAGGTACAAACTTATCAAAGCCAACGGTGTATTTGTTAAGGAATGATCGATCATGTAAATCTTCGGTATAAATTGTATGCGCAAGTCCTAGCATTAGTGCAGTATCAGTATTGGGTTTGTTGGGAATCCATTGAGCATTCAAAAAACTGGACATGTCTTCGCGTATTGGACTTACGTTGATGCATTTAATATTGCTCTCTCCCAATCGCTGCAAATCACTTAGTGCAGAGTGATTGCCTACGCCACCCCCATCTACTTGGGTATTTTTCATTGAGAGGCCGCCAAAACATACCATCAATTCGGTGTGGCCGATCATTTCCTTAACTTGAACTGCCTGGTATAGCGAAAATACCCCATCTATACCTAAAGTATATGGAAGGATACGTAAGCCTGCGCCAACGGAGTAAGTATCTCTTGATGAAACATACCCGCCGAATTTATTTAAGAATCGATGAACTTGGCTTTGGGCGTGGTGAAAACGCCCGGCACTCGCCCACCCATAAGAACCACCAAAAATCGCTTCATTACTATAGTTTTCTTTTACTTCACTGAGAGCTATGGCGGCTAATTCGAAAGCAACCTCCCAAGATACCTTAACGAAGCTTTCTTTACCGCGCATAGTTCCATCAGATAGACGGCCTTGATTTAAGAATCCTTCGCGAATCATTGGTTGTGAAATACGAGTATTTTTGTCCATCATGCTTAAAAGTGATTGCCCGATTGGACTTGAATTCTCATCGTTTTCACTTCCTTTGACAGAGATGAGCCTGCCACTCTTAGTGGCAACGTGATAATTACCCCAGTGGGTAGATGTTAAATACTTTTTACGTTTTGTCATCTGAGCCGCTTTTGGTAAACACTTAGAAACGCGTTGATAATATTTTTAGATACCCATGATGCTCAAAGTATTAGCCGTCTGATTTAAAAATTCTATAGCTGCCAATCGTGAGGAGTGGGATAACGAAGGTTACGATAAAACCCATGAATAAAATCATGTAGGCTCCGCGAATCAGGTCAATTAGACCAATAGTCGATAGCAGTAAACTTAAAGCCATTACTCCAAAAGACAGTAGTCCACTCCAATTTGAGGGCATGCTTTTGCCTTTACGCTGGAGAAACCAGCCATCCATTCGCTCTATAAACCCTTGAAGTAAACCCACTCCTGTTTGCACGATCAATAGAAATAGAATGGCAACATATATATCAACAAACCAATCTGAAGTTATTCTCTTTAATAGCCAATAAAGCGGAAGCTCTTCACTTAGAATTTCTGGATATCCGGTAATAAAAATAATGTGTAGAAAAAATAGTGGAATTGTTGCGAAAATTGCCGCGGAGATAGCACTAGCGACTGATTCACTTCGCGTCCTAATTCCTCGGGCAGCATAGAGAATCAAAGGAATGTAGGATAGGTTCACCATTGCATACTGCAGCGCGGTGGATACACCATTAAAATGTATCTTACTGGCCGAAAATGATTCAACTAGCAGAGCACCGTTATTGTCAGCTACCTTAAAGCCAATATAGAGAAATGCAGTCAGCAATGCTGCGACAGCTATGGTCATGGATTTCTCTATGAAAGCACGCCCTTTGTAAACGGAAAGGACAACCAGCAATAACAGGGCACCAGTACCCCAAAGCCTTGGAAGACCAAAGCGTTTTAATAGTAGCTCTCCTGACGCCGTCGATGCAATTGCCAAAGCTAACAGCATACCCAGTAAAAGTACCACTTCATAAATGGGCCAGGCTCTAGCAAGTAACAGTTTACTCATCAATCTGTAGTCATAAGCATTGTATCGTCGCGCAATTTCGAAACAGAAGAACAGCGCTATTGCAAAGGAGATTGTTACCGTGATTGCCGAGACTAAGCCACCCCATGGGCCGGCAACCGTGATGTATTCCACCAGCTCTCGGCCAGTGCCAGTTGCCGCTCCAAAAAGAACAGACAACCAGACAACACTTGGGACAAGTATCACTCTAGCGAAAAATGATTTATTCATAGCCTATTTTTATTGTTATATTTTTTTTGCTCTAGAACTTGGTGATTTAGATTGCCACTAGGGTTGATCATAAGCAATCGTTTATAGATTCTTGGATGTTAATTTGCCGAAAAAGATAATTTTCTTATCACTTGTTGTTAGTTCAGATCGGACAAATAACTCGACCTTATTAGGGTACAGTGCCAATGTTTCAAGCATATGAAGACTAAACTTTTTCCCAAATTGATAAAACCCATTATATTCGAATGGTTTAATCTTTATTGTTCTCTCTTGTAACTGTTTAGAAGGGTTTTTATAGTTGATTAAATAATTTTATTAGGATGATTAGCCATGAGATATGTTTTGTTGTTTCTTGTTGTAATTCCTGCCTTCTTGGGTACTGTGATATCCGCATCGGAGCAGCCCTCTAGCGTGTTATTTCAAAATGTCAGTATATTTAATGGTAAAAGCGACAAGCTTCAACGCGGAATGAATGTGCTCGTGGGAGGTAATAAAATTGAAATCATTTCGAAAACAGCAATTTCAGCCAAAGGTGCCTTGCTAATCGATGGGAAAGGCCGAACTCTAATGCCAGGGTTGATTGATAATCATGTTCATTTCACCCTTAATGGAAAAGGGGTGCTAGACATAGAGGCCAACATGACTTGGGAAGATCTGGCCATTGGTCAGGTGGCGATGGCAAAAATGTATCTAGAGGAAGGATTTACTACTGTACGAGATATGGGCGGCACGAATGGAGGTTTGAATCGTGCGATTAACGCAGGCCTTATTACAGGACCAAGAGTCTATCCATCTGCTGCGTTAATAGGACCACGAGGTGGGCACTCTGATTTCGCTACCTATTCTTCGCAGGCTGGAGACGAAAGTCACTTGGAACGTTTAAATATAAGTCGCCAAGCCAATGGTTTTGATGAAGTTGTTCTGGCTGCTCGAAACAACTTTAGACAGGGCGCTTCGCAAATAAAAATTATGCAAACAGGTGGCGTCGCTTCTTTATTTGACCCATGGCAATTGAATGGAATGTCTGAGAGGGAGATCTCTGCTGCGGTAGAGGTTGCAGATGGTTACCAAAGTTATGTCGGATCTCATTCCTACTCCAAGGAGGCTATTATTCGCGCCCTTAATCTGGGCGTAAAAACTATCGAGCACGGTTTTATGTTTGATGGTGATATTGCGGTGTTAATGAAGAAGAAGGGGGGCTACCTTTCAACTAATATGACAGCGTTTTCACCTTTGTTGGCGGGTGTGGCCGCGTTAGCTAATCCTCATACTCAATACAAACTGAAAACAGCACAGGCAGCCTTCGGAGGCTTTTTGGATAACGTTCGTAAGTATAAACCTAAGCGTGGTTACAGCACTGATTGCGTTGGTAATGCTAAGGATTGTCGCAAGCAAGTGGCCTATGAAAAGTTTCTAAATGGGGAGTTTTTTGGCAATCATCGTGCACTCGTAAGTATGACATCCATAGGCGGAGAGATTGCCAGCCTTAGTGGTCCTCTTGTGAATCCTTTCCCTAACACTAAACTTGGAGTGATCGAGGAAGGTGCCACAGCAGACATATTAATAGTCGACGGAGACCCCTTAAAAGATCTTGCGGTTATTGGCGCTAGTGATAAGTGGTTCGATGCACCCGAGCGCGGCCCTGTGAAAACTATACATGTCATCATGAAAGATGGCGTGATCTACAAAAACACACTATAGGACGATAATTTAGTCACCTTTGACTAGCACAAATGCCGCCGGATGCGATACTAGGTTTGCCCTGAGGGTCGTTTTTCTTTGTCGGATCCCATAGTTTGACCCTGCAGTTGCCGTATTTGCTATTGGGGTCCCGTAGTGTGGAAACTACTATAACGACTAATGGTTAATGTGATGAAGAGGTAACCCATGGATTTCACGCTCACTGAAGAGCAGCAGATGATTGTCGATTCGCTAGGAAAATACGCGATCAAAGAGCTGAAACCGATTGCGCTGGAATATCGTGACCGACTTATTCCTATGGAAAAGATGCGTGACATTCAGCGCAATTTATTAGATTTTGGTGTTGGGATAGGTATGGTGCCTGAAGAGCTAGGTGGCATGGGGTTGGATGCTTTCACCATGGGACTACTGCAGTTCGAGATAGCCAAGATTTCTCCCGATATCGCCATTACTAGTCTGATTCAGATGACTGTGGGAAAATTATTGCCTTTAGTGCCTCAACACTTACGCGAAGAATATGTCGTCCCAGTTTTAGCCGGAGACAAACTCGGATGTATTGGCATGTCAGAACCTGATGCGGGGTCTCAGGTGACCGCGGTTAACTGCAGAGCGAGACTTGATGGTGATGAGTATGTGATCAATGGTGAAAAGCTATGGATCTCTAGTGGTGGCTATTCTGATTTTATCTTTCTATTGGCTCGATTCAATGATGATCCTGTTGGTGGTCTGGGCCTTATTCTAGTTGATCGAAAGCACGGCTATGAAACTGCGGATATTCAGAAAATGGGTCTTAATAGCCAGTCCACTGCGCAGGTGTCTTTTCAGGAGGTCCGTGTTCCCGCCTCTAATCTGATGCTGGAGCCGGGTAAAGCAATGAAAGTTCTGTTGACCATGTTGGCCAGCTCGCGCCCAATCGTCGGCCTGATGGCTCTAGCTATAGCCGATGCGGCGTTGGAAGCTTCTGTACTGTATGCCAAAGACCGGTTGCAGTTTGGTAAGCCTATTGGGGCCCATCAGCTCATTTCCGCTAAGCTTGGTGAGATGGCAACTAAGGTACAGGCAGGCAAGCTGATGTCATTTCGAGCCCTAAGTGCAATCGATAATAATGAGCGCTCCGATGTGCATAGTGCCATGGCGAAATGGTTCGGTACCGAAATGGCCTGCGAGGTTGTGTCTGAAGCCATGCAGATACATGGAGGCAACGGAATTACAAAGGAGTTCCCAATTGAGTACATGTATCGCTCCGTGCGGCTTTTTATGGTGACCGAGGGCACGAACGAGATTCAGAAACTGGCCATCGGACGCTCTCTTACGGGCATAGATGCATTCTAGGAGCATATAAATGGATTTTGATTTATCACTAGAACAACAGATGATGGTCGATACAGCGGAGCAAATTTCCGCTAGCTTTGGACCCGAGTACTGGCGTGAAAAAGATGAAGAGGGTGTTTACCCTACAGATTTCATCTCAGAAATTGGAGCTCAGGGTTTTTTTGGACTTCCCGTTCCGGCCGAATATGGTGGAATGGGGCTGGGCCTAACAGAGTTGGTGTTAGCCATGGAAGCTCTGTGTCGGGGTGGCGGTGGCGGAGGACCTGCGCTAGGCTATTTGTTTGGTCTACTGGGAAATCTATCTGTTCTTCACCACGGTAACGATGAGCAAAAAAGCCGGTACCTAGCGGATATGGCCAGTGGTGCAAAGATCTGTGCTTTCGCGCTTTCTGAACCTGATGCTGGGACCAACTCCCTGAATATAACCACTTTTGCGCGCCGAGATGGTGATGAGTTTGTAATCAGTGGTGGTAAATGGTTCATTACGAACATTGAAAACTCCAATCTCTTGTTGCTGGTAGCACGAACGGAAAAACTCGTCGAAGGTAAAAATAAAGCGATGGGGATATCACTGTTTCTCATTGACTTGCCACAGGCGGCAATCACATATACACCTATTCCTAAGCTTGGGTTTAATTATTACAAGTCTAATACTGTTTTCATCGAGGACCTCCGCGTGCACCAAAGCTGTCTTCTTGGTGAGGAGGGTAGAGGATTTTATAGCTTGCTGGAAACCTTGAATCCAGAGCGGGTACTGATTGCAGCTGGTGCTGTTGGTACCGCTCGCTTGGCTTTGTCAAAAGCTGTGGATTACGCCAATGAGCGCAAGGTGTTTGATGCGCTGATAGGCTCCCATCAGGGAGTTCAGCACCCGTTGGCTAAAGCTCACGCTAAAGTCGAAGCTGCGTGGCTTACTGTGCTTAAAGCGGTAGCCTTGAATGATCGCGACTCCAATTCAAAGGAATCAGGAGCTTTCGCTAACATAGCCAAGTTTGTTGCAGTGGAAGCGTGTATTGAAGCGTGCTATCACGGCATGCAGACCTATGGCGGTGCAGGGTATGCTCGAGAGTATCATCAGGAACGGTGGTGGAGGGAGGCACAGTTGTTTCGCTTGGCTCCGCTCACTCAACAGATGACTTTGAACTATATTGGCCAGCATGTATTGGGCCTACCTAAATCCTACCGAGGGTAAGAACATGACAGTACCATTTTCCAAGGCTATGCAGGGCTATGGTTCTGACTTCATCAAAGATATGTTTGCTCATGCCCGCAATCTAGATTTGATTTCTTTTGCGGGTGGTGCACCGGGGCCAGAAGTTTATCCTCTGCATGACTTCAGAAAAGCGTCCGAGAAGGCATTTGAGGAGCACGGCCGCACTTTGATGGCTTATGATGGCGCTGAGGGCGTCTTGCAACTACGAGAACTTATTGCGGAACGTATGACTGCAATGGGCGTTCAGTCCTCGGCAGCAGATATACGCGTAGTGAGTGGTTCCCAGCAGGGCATCGACTTTATTGCGCGCACCTATCTAGATCATGGTGATACAGTGATCTGCGAATACCCAACCTATCTAGGCGCTCTAAATTCTTTTAACATTTTTCGGCCTAATTATGTTTCTGTTCTTATGGATCAGGATGGTATGCGCATGGATGAGTTGGAAAAAGCACTGATTGCTAACCCTCAAGCCAAATTAATCTATACGGTACCTGAGTTTCAGAATCCTACAGGCATAACACTTTCCGGTGATCGGCGACAACGTATGGTGGAATTGGCCGAAGAGCATGATGTGCTAATCATCGAAGATAGTCCCTATTATGAGGTTCGTTTTGAAGGTGAAAAGCATCCCCCGATTAAACATTTTGACAAGACTGGTCGAGTTGTCTATTTAGGCTCATTTTCCAAAACGCTTTGCCCTGGCGTTAGAGTGGGCTGGGCCTGCGCTGACTTCGAAATATTGGATCGATTCCGTATCCTGAAAGAGGCTAGTGATTTTCAGGCCAGCACTGTGACCCAATTTCAAGTAGCCACCTATCTCCGCGATAATGATTTGGACGCTCATATCCTTAATTTATGCGCTGTATATAAAAGTCGCCGTGATGCTGCGTTAGCTTCCATAGCCGAGTTCTTCCCAAATAATGTTGAGTATACTAAACCAGAGGGTGGTTATTTTATCTGGTTAACCATCCCTGAAGTTAACACCACAGAATTGCTCCTAAGAGCGATGAACGAGATGGGAGTTGCCTATGTTCCGGGTGAATTTTTCTTCGCCGGAGGAGAGCAGAATTGCAATATACGCCTAAGTTACTCACAAATGAGTGAGGTGAAAATTCATGAAGGTATATCAAGATTAGGGATGTTGCTCTCATCGCTCTCATAAATGGAGATCAAATTTCATACTATAGGGTCATTTATAAATTTGATGCGCTCTAACATACAGCAAAGCATAGTTTCTGTTCCTTGCTTGGTCAGGATAACCCTTGTTGAGCGTCGTATGAGAGGAAATACTCTGATCATTAAACGGCGATATTCTGCTCCGTTATCTCACTCCATTTTTTCAGTAGAATGCTGTTTTGTTCACGTGCCTTAAGCACACTTTCGTGTTTAATATGGCCGTAACCTCGAATCGACATTGGTACCCTGGCAATTTCTATCGCTAATTCGTAGTTATTGCTGTTTAAGTCCTTAATAAGTAATTCTATCGTATCGAAATATTGTTTGATTAGGTCTCGTTCGATCTTTCGATCGGCAAGATATCCAAACGGATCAAGTCTGGTGCCACGTAAAAATTTGAATTTGGCTAGGAGACCAAACATCGACAACATCCATCCGCCTAGCTGAATCTTGTCCGGTTTACCTGTGTTCTTATCTTTGGGGGCAATGATTGGAGGTGACAGATTAAATTGAAGCCGATAGTTGCCTTCGAATTGCTCCTCAAGTTTTTCTAGGAACTCAGGTTGCGAATAAAGTCGGGCAACTTCATACTCATCTTTGTACGCCATTAGTTTAAAAGCCGCCTTGGCGACTACGGTTGCCAATTCGGTGTTTTCGAGCATAGCTTTAGATTCTCTGTGAACAACCTTGGCAACAAGAGCTTGGTATCGCTCGGCATATGTCTCATTCTGATAGAGAGTTAATTCTTTACTATACTTGGCAACCCAGTCTGCGGTGCTATTTGGGGTAAAAAACAGTGGCTTAGTTCTATTGTCAGGGGCCATCATCTGTTCGATTAATTCTGGCTGATGGGCCAGTCGCCGACCCCATGCGAATGCTTCTTTATTCCACTCAACCGCTACACCATTTAATTCGATAGCTTCAAAGATGTGTGCTTCCTTAATGGGAATAAGCCCACTTTGCCAGGCGAATCCGGTCAATAATAAGTTAGCGCCCAGTGTGTCTCCTAGTAGTTTTACAGATATTTGAGATGCACTGAACATTTTAGTATTGTCATTTTTCGTGCAGGCTTTTAATCGACTGATCAGTGTTTCTGAGGGATATTCTAAATCGCTGTTGAGAGTAAAATCACCAGTATAATTTTTGTCTGTATTTATAACGGCCCGTGTTTTTTCTGGATTCAATGAATCTAGTACTTTATTACTGCCTGCCACTAACATATCACAGGCTAATATCGCATCTGCCGCTCCGTTATTTATCCGTGAAGCATGGATCTGATCCTGTTCTTTAGATAGTCTGACATGGGTCACTACAGCCCCCCCTTTTTGTGCAAAACCAAGCTGATCTACAATACTTACACCGAGCTTTTGAATATGAGCCGCCATACCAAGCATGGCGCCAATGGTCACAACCCCAGTGCCACCGACCCCGGTCACAATAAGACCATAACTTCCACTCTCGGGCAGGGTTGGGAAAATAGGTTCGGGGATTTCTTCAGGCTTGGGAGACATGTTTTCCGCACGTAGCGCAGAGGCTTTGCGAGTTTTTCCTCCTAACACCGTGACGAAGCTTGGGCAAAAGCCATTTGCGCAAGAGAAATCCTTATTACAGGAAGACTGGTCGATGCTTCGTTTACGACCAAAATCGGTTTCCAGTGGTTGAATGGATATGCAGTTTGATTGGACGCCACAGTCGCCACATCCTTCGCATACCCTATTGTTGATAAAGTAACGCCTGGCTGGATCTGGAAAATTTCCGCGTTTGCGCCGCCGGCGTTTTTCTGATGCACAGGTTTGATCATAAATTAATACAGAGACACCTTTTATCTTTCGAAGCTCTCGCTGTACCTTATCCAATTCTTTGCGATCATGAATAGTAGTACCGTCTGCGAAATGGAGGTCCGAATTATATTTATCGGGTTCGTCGGTAACAATGGCAATCCGTACTACGCCTTCGTTATGAACCTGATGACTCATCTGGTCAACAGTTAACGATCCATCGACTGACTGACCGCCGGTCATGGCGACGGCATCATTAAATAAAATTTTGTAGGTGATATTGATATTACTCGCTACTGCAGCTCTGATCGCGGTGGAGCCTGAGTGAAAGTAGGTACCGTCGCCAAGGTTTTGAAAAATGTGATTAGTTTTTACAAAGGGCGCTTGGCCCACCCAGGTAATGCCTTCGCCACCCATTTGACAGAATGTATAAGTTTCTCGATCCATCCAAGTCACCATATAGTGACATCCAACGCCGCCAAGGCCACGGCTACCCTCTGGTATTTTAGTTGAGGTGTTGTGCGGGCAACCTGCGCAAAAGTAGGGAATACGTTGCAGAGTTAGGCCTGGTAGATGTGCCAATAGCTCAGTGCTCGCATTCAATTGTTTGACACGTGACTGAGTCAACTCTGAATTGTGAAATGATTTAATACGTTGTGCTATAACGAGAGCAATTTCATCTGCTGTAATTGGTTTGGCGCTATCTAGCAGTGCGGCCCCCGACTCATCTCTTCGACCCACTATACGCGGCCGTTGATCGGAAGGTAGCGCATAACAGGCATTTAGCAATCCAGTTTCAAGTAGCTGTCTTTTTTCTTCGACGACCAGTATTTCTTCCAGCCCGCGAGCGAAATTAGCGTAGAGATCAGTGTCCGCTGGGAAGGGCATACCTACCTTCAAAATTGTAATACCTAGATTATCGGCCTCTTGATCACTTATACCTAAATCTACTAGGGCCTGCCGAGCATCACGCCAGCTTTTTCCCATAGTTACTATTCCGAAGCGCGGCTCTTGTGATGAATGACTGATGTAGTTCAGATTGTTGGCGCGAGCAAATGCCAATGCAGCCGGCAGTCGATAATTACGAATTCGCGCCTCTTGTAGATAGACCGAATCCTTCAAAAAGGCGTTAACGCCTTCTGGTGGAAAGTTAAAGTCTGGGGTAACGATTTGTATGCGATTGATATCAGCATCGATAGATGCGGAAGTCTCTATGGTTTCTGGTAATAGTTTATAACCAACCCATGCACCACAAAATCGGGAGAGGGCAAAGCCATAAATCCCCATATCCAATACTTCTTGAATGTCTGCTGGATATAGCACCGGCATGAAAAGATCTTCAAACAACAATTCGGAAGAGTAACCGTTAATAGTGGAGGTCATATTGTGGTCATCACCTACAGCAATCAGTACACCACCGTACTTAGATGATCCGTGCCAGTTACCTTGTCGCAACGCATCAATGGATTGATCTAGTCCCGGACCCTTTCCATACCAGAACGCATAGACGCCATCGTAATTACTGTCGTTATAATAATTGGCTTGCTGGGTGCCCCATACAGATGTCATGGCAAGGTTTTCATTAATGCCGGGCCAAAATCGAGTGTGATGTTCTTTAAGAAGATCTTCTATCTGCCATAATTCTTGGTCGATAGCGGTCATCGGTGACCCTCGGTAACCTGATACAAATCCAGCTGTGTTAAGGCCAACTGACAGATCTCTGAGGCGCTGCACCATCATTAATCGGACCATAGCTTGGCTACCGCGAAGATGAATATTTCCTTCGTGTTTGGTAAACCTATCCCTCAAGGTTACTTTGTATTTCGCCATTGCATTATTTCGAACTGTAGATTCATTAGCTCTAACAGTAACAATTAAGAAGGCTCAGGCCGTTATCAATTTGGGCAAACCAGAATTCAGCGTCAAGTGTTGGTTAGTCATGCGTCAATGATATTAAAGTATGCAAGGTTGATGCGGTTATTTAAAGTAACAAGCTAATGGTCAGTGTTACTGCTTTATAGCAGGCGAGTGTTCTCGGTATTGAGTGGGTGAAACCCCATACCAGAGTTTGAAGCTGCGGGAGAAATTACTACAGTCAGAGAAGCCGAGTAGAGACGCTATGGCACTAATTGAAAGATCCTTGCGGTCAATGTACTCCGTTACTAATTCTTTCCGGACAGCGAGTACGATAGCACTAAGGCTGGTTTGTTCTAGCTCTAGTGCGCGGGCCAAGTCAGACTCGCTAATATTGAGTAACTGAGCTATTTCATCAATGCTGTAAGCTCCTTTGGGGAGTTGTTCCTGTAAGCATATTTTTACCTGGTTACAGGTATTGGTTTGACCCTGCTCAGCAAGATACTTCATTACCATGTTATCACTGAAGCGTGCTAGGGAGGGATTACTTCCCGGTAATTGAAAATCTAGATCATGGTTGTTGAAACGAATATAGCTGCGATCAGACAAAAATTGAAGCGGACAACCAAAAAATGATTCATATTCGTCGCGAAATGTACCCGGATCGGCCGATTGAAGGGCTACTTCTTCTGGGTGATAATCTGGGTTATACATCATACGTATCATGCATAACCATGTAGCTAAGGTGCCGCTGCATTGTAAATTGAGCTGTTGTGAGTTAGTTATTTTGGGTCCAGCTTCAAAATATAAAACCCCACCATTTACGTCTTCCTCGAACACGACGAGTTCATTGCTATTAATGAAAGAGTAATCTCTTGCTAAGCGTACGCAAAATTCTCGCAAATTGGCGCTCGCTAGCAGTGCGGCACCAAATTCTTCATAGGAAAGCGGAAATACATTACTGGCATACCGCAGACCAAAGCATGGAATAATATGTTGTTCTAATGCCAACTTTAAGATGGCATTGACAATATCAGTGGATATGCGCTCGTGGGTCTGTTCGATCAGGTTTAGATCCAGTCCTGCTTGAGCGAAGATAGCGACTGAATTTAGGTTAAAGGATTCTAAAGTACGAGCTAAACCAAGCACGGTCCCAATGTGAGCGCTTGATCCGACCTTGACTTGTATAGTTGACTTATCTATGTGATCTTTCATGAAGTAGGATTCACCCTTTAACCATTTTGAGATCTACATTTTTCACTTTATACTTTAAGTATAGGCACTGAGTGAAAATTTTAAAGAGGATTATTCAGGTGATGAAGACTTTCTTGGAAGAATAACAGTTACTTCAGCGGTAACTGTTGTAATTTCCTCATTGGACATCCTCAATTTGATAACAACGGCACTTTGCTCTTCTAGTAACTCCATAATGGTGCCGGAAATAGTAACCACACTACCAGGGCAATTAAAGTTCGTCATGCGCAATGACTTTATTTTTTTTAAAGAACCTTTAAGCCCCATCCATTCTCTAATTAAACGCTCAAACATCCCCATAATAAAAAAAGTATTAGCAAATGCGCTCGGGGCGCCAGTTATCTTCGCTACCTCATTATCGTGATGCATTAGTGAAAAATCTCGATTTGAACCCGCCTCCATTACTAACCGCTGCAAAGTTATTGGAATGGAAATAGGTTTAATGATGCTGTTTGTATGCACATCTTCAAAATAAATTTGATGATCCCAGTCCATTATTGTTCCTTTTTGTTTAGTTCAGGCACATTTTCTGGCGGGTTAAAGCGAAAAATAGTTAATACCGAAATTGCCACTACCTGTCCATTCTGATTAGTATAGGTATCCTCCTGTCTCAAAAAGGCACCCTTACCAACACGCATTTCCTTGTGCGTGATATCAAGAAGCTTGCTTGTGATCATAATTTCATCTCCCAATAGCATCGGAGTGAAATACTCAACCTCGATGTCAGTGGCAAAACTCAACGTACATGGTGCTGGTACGTCAAAAATAACCGGAATATTTATTTGCTTGGGTTCATCTCCTGCTTTGGCTAATGGGTCGCCCGGCTTCCAGTATGGGCCGATACCGAACGTCTGAGCCATAGTAACGGGCGCCACAATGCCTTCATAGCCGGCATTTTTGGCGGCTTCCTCATCTCGATAGATCGGACAGTCAAATTGTTTAGATTCCAGCCACCTCCGAATAGCGCCTTTTTCTACAGCGTCGGGACCAATGCTCACACCAACAACTTTATTAACAAAGGTTTTGGTTTCTTCCCATTTACCCCATTTACCCCATTCTGTCTGCATTTTTAGCACCTTTTTATTTTATTGTAGGTTAATTCGTTGAATGCTTTATTACGTGGAGGGCTGAAAATAATGCAGGGTGACCTCGTCAGTAACTGGTTTAAAAACGACTTCAACATTCATTCCAATTTGAACCTTGTCGGGATCGCAGTTAATTATATTAGTCGTCATTCTGACTCCTTCCGGAAGGTCTATCCATGCGAGTATGATAGGAAGATCGTCATGAAATATAGGTTCAACACCTTCATAGGTTACAGAGAAGGAATAAACCGTTCCTTTGCCACTAGATTCTCTCCAGCCCAAGTTGGTTGACCAGCATTCTGAGCAGAATTTCCGAGGGTAAGTCATTGGGGCATGGCAGTCGTTACAGCTTTGTATTAACAATTTACCTTGCTTTGTACCTTCCCAAAACTCAACACTATGAGGTTGGATGACTGGTAATGGCTTTATATAGTCATTCATCGGGCTTCACTCCCAAATACAGTAGTACAGGTGTTCATTACGGAGCCACCGGAGGTAGTTACAATAACGTTGTCACAATTGTTTATTTGACGTGCACCGGCTTCCCCTCGAATTTGGCGAACTGTGTCTATGTAGAAAGCCATACTAACGCCTGAACCTACGTGACCTCTGCCGGTTGCATCACCCATGGTAGTGCAGGGCAGATCGCCGCCTGGCCCACAACGTCCTTCGGCCCAAACACTTGCTCCTTCACCCTCTTTGCAAACACCATAACCTTCGAGTGCAGAACATTGCGTATAGGGGTATGCTCCATAAATTTGCCTAAGGTCCATATCGTCGATATGTAAGCCAGCCTGTTTTAGTGCATCTTGACTTGATTCTCGATAAGCTTTTCGATGGAAAAGATCCTCTCTTACAAATGGGGTTGCACTCATAAAGCGGGTGCCGTGACCTAATTTATATGCATGGCGACCGCTACCTAAACTTTTTGCAATATCATGAGACGTCACGACCATTGCACCGCCCCCGTCGGCTAGAAAGTTACACTCCTTGGCTTTTAATGGTGTGCTAATCATCCGACTTTCAAGCACGTCTGCCAAGGTAATGGGTTTACCATAAAAAATTGAGTTAGGGTCTTTCGCAGCCCAGGCGCGAAGAGCAACGGTAACGGTAGCCATTTGAGCCTCTGTCGCTCCAGTTTCATACATATAACGATTGGTAATCAACCCCATTGAACCATTAAACGACACACCGAAAGGATATTCCCATTGCTTATCTAGAGGCGCTGTTGCAAAAAAATTAATTAAATCTGCTGGGGGTATATCTGATTGAACCGTGGTATGCGGTATTAATACGAAGTTGGCCTGACCGCAGTCGATTAACTCTTGGGCTAGTCTTAGACAATTAGTATTTGATGCACCGCCAGCATTGGTTATACAGATATCTCGACATCCCTTTAAACCTAAAACTTCGGGGATCTTACCCAGTGCCATGTCGTTCTGCATTTCCGGTTGTGCCATTGGATTAGGAGAAATAACAGCGTTAATTTGATTTTTATCAATGCCGGCATCTCGCACAGCACCCATGCATACTTCTAATAAAATGTCCCAACGTGTGCGCTCTGGGTCGCGTTTGGTTGGCACTTCAGCGATGCCAATAATGGCTAGGCCTTTACTCATAGAAACTCCCTAATTAAAAAGTTATTTTTTAATATTGTCTTAAAACTAGATTCACCAATATCGAACAATAAAATTCCCTAGTGTTACCGGTTGGCTCTCTCCAACAATAGTCCAAGTAAAATCGTAATGAACAGCTATGCCTGATTCTCGTTTTTCTATACGCTCTACTATGAACTTAAGTGTTAGTCTAGAATCGGCGGTTACAGGCTTTAAAATACGAAATCGATCGCTGCCAAGGAACAATGCCTTGATATTATTTATTTCTACGTTGTCAAAATATATCGAATGCAGCAGTGACATGGTGTACATTCCTGGGGCGACAATATTGCCAAAAGAAGAGTTTTTACTTGCTTCCTCATCCCAGTGAAACCAGTCCATCTGATTGACGGATGAACAAAATTGTTGAATTTTTTCCTTGGTGACTAAGACAGGCTCGGAGGTAAACAGCTCATGCCCAGTTAAAGGGCTAAAATCATCTAGGGAATTTATTACGACTTTATTAGCCATTAAATCAAGTTCCGTTGTGAGGGGGATAAGACCGAAGCCGCATTAATAATAGTCACTCGAACAAATCTATATTATCTGTGATGCTAACATCTATAGGTCTCCTAGCTACAATGGCTTCTGGACAGGTTGGGACTATGAATTCCCAGAGTTCAGCTGGGATATCAGTTCCTTGTGTGCGTCTGCGGCTATTGTTGCAGTTGGTAATGAGAGGTGCTGTTAGAATATTTGAAATGAGCGATTCATCAATCTCCAGCATGGTGACTAACTTGTTATATACTTCTTCTACGAAACTGAGACGAGCCTCCCACAATGATGCGCTACGGACGCCTTCAGCCAGCAGTGGATCACAATTAGAATATTCTTGACTACCAAACCAGGCTAATACCATCGAAAGTCGTGCAGGCAATGCCGATTCAACATCTTTTCGCTCTTCATTTGTCAGTTCTTTGAGCCAACCGGTAATGTTCATGCGGTGAAAATACGATTCGGAGCCGATATGTTCAACCAAGCCTTGAAGTGATTTGTTGGTCCCTGCTTTGAATGTGCATAAAAACCGCCAGGTCGCATCGCCAACTAAAAGTGAGGTCACTACAAAATCACCCCAGTTAGATGGGGGATTATCCAACACCTGCATACTATGAATTTTCTCTACACTCCTTCCAAATTCGAGTTGCTGGGCTGGCATATCATTCCAGTCCTCTAGAATCTGAAATAGAGCGCGAGTGTGCCCGAGCGTGTCTTGCGCCATTCCTGCGAATGCAGTACAGTCTGTCAGGCTGCGACCATTCATTATGACTTTCAAAAACCAGTGCCCTAAAACCCAGTTGGTGTCGGCGGCACAAAGCAATTCAGCTAATAAGTAGTGTTCTAAGTCATCTTTAGTGTTCATTAATAAACCTCGTTAATTTCTTTACTTTATTTCTTGGATAAAATTTAGCTGGGCTGTTTGTGTTCCCATTTCATCCAGCCAAAAGTGTTTTTGCAACTGTTACACTTAAACAAGACTTCAGAAACCGTACTACCAAAGGGACTTATCACTTTGGTGTTGGAAGAATCACACCAAGCGCACTTTACTTCTTGATCATAACTATCACGAAAGACTGAAACTGGACTTTTATTTGAATCTTTCATGAGCTTTTTGTATTTAAGATTGTATTCAGTCATATCTATACTGCGCCAATAACTGCGCCAGAGCCGGAAATGATCGTGATGATTGCGGAACGTGGCATTACACAGAGCTCAACCCAGGGTTTTTCTGAATACATCAATCGTGTTTGTGCCGTTGCCATTTCTTCATTAGGCGCTGTCAGACAGCCAATATGAGACAAGCTATCTGTAGAGGTAAGACGAGCAAACACCTCATAGTAACTATCATAAGTAATACTTTTTTTCTTTTTCTGCACTTGCATTCTCCAAATTAAGACTGAGGATCTATATAATGTAACCGTGACTTTTCGCGTTATCGCGAGCTTCCTGAGATAACATAGTACGATCCCATTTTTTCCCCCAGTCAGCTTTCACTGTTACGTTGCGTGCACCGGCTATTTTGCGAACCGCTTTTTCTGCATCATCCTTAATTAGATCCATAGCTGGGCAACCTATACATGGAAAAACTAGTCCGACTTCGATATCGCCATCGGCGTTAATAGTCACTCCGCCAATCATGCCCATGTCATTTAGATTGACATTCATGTGCGGATCCATCACATCTCTCATAGAATCTATTACGTCTTGCTTTAAGATTGCCATAAAAAGTTACCCCATTCTTCACGCTGTAGTCGCTCATACACCGCAGGGCGCATGGGGCCGCCGACCTTAAATTCATTGATAAATGTATCCCAGTCACTTTCTTCACGAATCCATTCTTTGTTGTCGCGATCAAATAACATGGGAAATGGCTCATCAAAAACCCATTCTTGAGTTTCATCATCAAAGTGTGCTGGCACTTCAAGCCCGATACGCTGTGCGAAGAGGCAGGCCGATTTAAGCCATTTTCTGCGCATTGTGTCATTAGTCCATTTACGGACCCCATAAGTTAACTGGTCTGGATGTCCTTTCAGATGATCCGGCCGTCCATACCAATGATAGCCCCACGGAAAAATCCATTTAACTGCCTCATTGACCATTTGCTTGGTTTCTTCTGAAAAATTCATAAAATATTCCGTCCACATGGCGCCATGACGAAAATGGAACGCTTCTTCAAAGTTCACCTTGCGCAATGTCCGCCTATAGGGCGCAAAGCTACAATGTTTTTCTATATCCCATGTGGTATAGCGTCCCGCCCGATCCAAAAAAGCTTGAGCAACAACAAATTCTATATAGTTACTAATTGGGAACTCCATAATAGGTAACGACCAGTAGCTATTTGGGTCAACTTCAAAAGTCTGCTTCTGCATATCGAAACCAAAACGTTCCCACAACATACCCTGTTGGTGAGCATGCCCAACCTCGTCTTGAATGCTGCCTGCCACCGCTATTTTGGCGCCAAGGTCGGGGCAGGTGCGGAATGCGGTTTGCGCCCAAGTAAGCACGGTGACTTCTCCTTGCGCTGCAATCGCAAGAGTGCGCTCCAGAACGGCACGATAACGTGGTGTCATGTCGGCCATATCTTCGATTAGCTCGCCGCTATCAATCCGTTCTAGCAATGCTTTCTCTGCAGTTTTGTCACCGATTTGTATAGCCTGTTGGGTGTTACTCATACCGGGGCTCCCTTAATCTGAGGTACTTATATTGTTGGCCGCAAAGGGCCCGCCAATTGAAGAAAAACTATAAGCAAATCCCGAGTGAATGTTACTATCAAATGAGGCAATTCAAGGGTCTAGAGGGGTAATTTAAAGCAGTGACGAGCCTCGGATGAAAGTTTTATTCATTTTTGTTGGAGGCTGTTTGGTTTATTGCTTTCAGTTGTGCCAATTAAATACAGGGCTTATTGTTATGCCCAAAATGATATGGATTGTCGATTTACTAGCCGATATTCTGATGTATCAGTAAACTTTAAAAATGGTAATGAACCAAAGTAGCGTTTTGAACTTATCGAATATGGATGATTTAATAAACAAGGGCCCTTTGTCTGGGTTTCAATTTATAGAGATAGAGGGTATTGGTCCAGCTCCTTTTGCTGGCATGATGTTGTCTGATATGGGTGCTGATGTTGTTGTTGTTGAGAGACCTGACGGTAAGACTGACGCAACTACTGACTTTGGTTTGACAGATATTCTAAAGCGCGGAAAGCGTTCAATTACAATAGATTTGAAGTGCGATGCTGGAAGAGAATTAGTACTAAAGTTGGTCGAGTCCGCCAATGGTCTAATAGAGGGTATGCGGCCCGGTGTGATGGAACGGTTAGGCTTGGGCCCGGAGATTTGTCTGGAACGTAACCCTGAACTGGTTTATGGGCGCGTTACTGGTTGGGGTCAGGACGGTCCAATGGCTCAGAGGGCTGCCCACGACATAAACTACATCGCGCTCTCAGGCGCCCTTTGGTATTCGGGTAGGTCAGGGGAACCACCGTTCGCACCACCTACATTGGTAGGCGATATTGGTGGTGGCGCGCTGCATTTGGTTGTCGGTTTATTGGCAGCGGTACTTAATGCTGAGACGACTCACTGTGGCCAGATCGTAGATGCCAATGTGGTTGACGGTTCAGCCAACATGATGAACCTAATATTAAGTCTGATTGCTAGTGGACAGGGTAGTTTTGCGCGGGGTGAAAGTTTGATCGATGGGCCTCACTGGTTTGATAGCTATCGCTGTAGTGATGGTCGATTTATTACCGTCGGTTCGTTAGAGGCGAAGTTTTATAAAGATCTATTGACGACTCTAGACCTACAGCAAGACCCTGTATTTCAAGAACAGTATAATTCGACTCTGTGGCCACAACAGAAAAAGCGTTTGACTGAGGTTTTTCTGAGTCGTACGCAAGCGCAGTGGGTGGAAGTGTTTGGCGACTCAGATAGTTGTTTTGCTCCGGTACTTGATCCTAGGCAGGCCATGGCGCACTCTCACAATCAGGTACGTGGTTTTTATTTCGAGCGCGACGGTATTATACAGGCTGCTCCATCTCCACGCTTCTCCGTTACGCAAAAAAATAATGTCGGGAGCATTTCTCCGCGTGGCGCTGATACTAGATCTATCTTGACGGAACTAGGATTAAGCGACATGGAAATTAAAAACCATCTAGAGGCGGACCACTGCCTACAAAGTAATGACTGATCAAAAAGAGCTATGACAGTTGCCCTTGTGTTGTGTTAAGAGATGCTCGGTAATCTCGAGGAGAAACTCCAGTCCAGCTCTTAAATGCTCTTGAGAAGTTGCCGTAATCAGAAAAACCTAATAAATAAGCAATTTCAGGCATAGGGATCCCATTTTTGAGATATTCTTTGGTCATGTCGAAGCGAGTTTGGTTAAGAATTTCTTTGTAGCTAGTGCCAGCACACTCTAATTTGTTGTATAGCGTCCGCGGGCTAACATTCAGTGCTCTAGCCACAATTTCCTTGCCTGCTTTACATTGAGGTATGAGTTCAGTCAGAGCCGTTGCCACACTTGAAGGGAAATCGGAACGATCCAGTTCACGGAGGTATTCTATTGTTAGCCCTTCATAGAGCTTTGACAGTTCAGGATTGGCCGTTGGAAGTGGCTTTTTCAAATCCTCGGAAGCCAATACTAATGCACTTTCAGGGGTGTCAAAGATAACCTTGCATCCAAAAAACCGCTCGTATCTTTCAACGTGCTCGATAGGTTTAGGTCTGCTTAACTCGACCCTTAATGGTTTGTAGTCAGCCGCATAAGCCATGTGTAGAATTTTCATTGTTATGGAGGCCCAGCCATCAACTCTTAAAGGCGCAATATCGAGGTCGGTTGCTAAATGTGACACGAGGCTCAGGGTGTCACCATCCGACTTTAATGTGAGCGTATCTTTATTGCTAATCAACCGATAGTAACGAATATAGTGGTTGATTAGGTCTTTTAGAGTTTCGCTGGCCAGCATGGCAAAGCCAAGAGAGAAAAAGGTGGTCGGATGAACATAATCATGCAATTTTAGACCTAGGCACGGATCATTGCTTGCGTCTTGTGCCAGTCTTGCTAAATGATCCATTTTTTCAAAGGATAGGCGGTAGTTAGGATCGTGAATCAAATTAGGGCTGATTCCTGCCTGAGTCATCAGCTTGTCGGCATCAATACCCTCAGCCACGAGGGTTTGATGGATCACAGCCCCTACAGTGCCAATGGTATGAAGATTTATCATGTTAACTCTCCTGCAAACTGCCAACGTCTCTTTGTTGCTATGCCATTGGGCTGCAATATCCTCCGATTTCGATCATGTAGATTATAGTTGTACTGAATTAAAAGCAAAGTGTTATATTTTTGTTAAGCGCATAAAGGGTTATTGCCTGCAGGTTTTCGAGACACAAAATTAATAGCTTATTGGAATGATAAATCTATTGCCGAGATTGATATTTCCTTAAGACCGCTAAAATATAAGCATAGCTAGCGACTAAATTCAAAAATGATAATTAAAAAGGTATTGGGAGAGTAATACTATGAAGAAAGTTTATTGGAAAAATTTTTGTTTAACTCCGTTAGTCTTGGCTTGTAGTGTTGCAGTATCTCCGTTAGGAGTGACCGCAGAGCTGGAAGAAATTATTGTTACAGCCACTAAGCGTGAAACTAGTATTCAAGACATTCCAATGTCTGTTGAAGCTATTTCTGGCGAGGAAATGACGAGACAGGGTATTGCTAATTTTGAAGACTTATCTACTGTCGTACCAAGTTTTAAAGTAGGTAATGGTGCGTCGGGGTCTACCATCTCTATGCGCGGGATGGGTACCGGCGCAAACCGCGCTTTTGAACAATCTGTGGCTATGTTTACCGATGGCATTTATATGCCTCGTGGACGCCAGTATGTGATTCCTTTTGTCGATCTTGAGCGTGTAGAAGTATTGCGTGGTCCTCAAGCGGTAATGTTCGGGTTAAATGCTACTGCAGGCTCTATAAGTGTTCATTCTGCTACTAATCAGCCAGGTGATGATTTTCATGCGTCAATTAAAGTAGATTATGAAACCAAATATCAGAGTACAAAAACAACACTAGTGACAGGCGGCTCTGTAGGAGAGGATCTAGGTGTACGTTTAGTTTATCAAAATTCTGACGGAACCGAAGGCTATACTGAAAATACGGTTACTGGTGAGGATTTCGGCGAAGTAGACAATGAGTTATTGCGTTTGACGGCGGTATGGGAGCCCGGCCAGAACGTAAAAATTACCGCGAAAGTTGAAGATGGAACTTATCAGCAAGATGGAGGTTATGGAGAGTTTTATGGTAATGGGCTGGCAGTCATGGCTACCTCAGATGGTGAATTGAATCATAAGACTCAAGGTTCTAGTCATCCGTCAGATTGGGTGGGATTGGACTCGATAGATGGTCCAGGTTCTCGAGCGGATACCACTAATATAGTCCTAACTGCTGATTGGTTGTTTGGTGATAGCACTTTAACTGCCGTATATGGTTTTTCGAAGTTTGAATGGCAAACTGGCTTTGATATCGATGCTCTTACTTGGGATGGGGTTTTTCCTGATCTTCCATCTACTCTTGATGAAAATTATGAGCAAGATACCCTTGAGATTCGCTGGGCAACTCCTTTAGGGGAGAAGTTTGAGTATTTAGCTGGCGTGTATTTTCAGAATGCTCAGGCGGATCAAAAGAATCCAGCGTTTTTAAAAATGTTGGGGTCAACGCAAGATATTACCCAGTCTGCACCTGGAACAGAGTTTTTGGGCATTACGAATTATATCGCCATGGATCAGGATATGTGGTCGGTCTTTGCTAGTGGCACTTGGAACATAAGCGAAACGACGCGGATTATAGCGGGCTTGCGACATGTGGATGATAGTCGTGATTATGATGTCTTACCCAATAGCTATCACTTTACGCCAAGTTTTGTGGGATATGACTATGTAGGACAAGCCGTTTCAAACAGCTTTAGTTCTCAAAATACAATGCCAGAAGTCGCTGTTCAGTGGGACGTGGATGACGGCACTATGATGTTTGCTAAGATAGGTACGAGTGCAAAATCTGGCGGTTATGCGACCAGTGGAGATAAATATAAGGACGAAACTGTTGACGGTGTAGAGTTCGGTATTAAAGCAAGCATGTTAGATGGTGCTGCAGAGTTGAATGCGACAATTTTCCATAATTCATTCGATGATTTGCAAGTCGCAGCATTTGATACGTCTGGTGAACTACCAGTGCCTGTCGTAAATAATGCGGGTACAGCCACTACGCAAGGTATAGAGCTGGATGGTCGTTGGGCTGTGAATGATTGGTTAACACTTTCTGGATCTGTTGCACATTTAGATGCTGATTTTGATCAATTTAGCGCAGGACCATGTCCTAATTCAGGTACTTCTCCTTCATCAGATAATGGCGATGGAACTTGTGATTTATCCGGGGTAAACATGCCATATGCTGCGGAATTCTCGGGTAACTTTGATGCAGATATTAGTCGGCCAGTAACAGATTCGGTTGATTTTAACGCCGGAGTAACAGTGAGTTACAGCGATGACTACTTTACAGATGGTGCATTACATGAAGAGGCTATTCAAGATGCGTACACGAAAATTGGCGCGCGCATCGGTGTTGCTGCTAGGAATGGTAAGTGGTCAGTGAGCTTGATTGGTCAAAATCTGTCGAATGAAATTACGACGACTACGTCCCAATCTTATGGAGGAGCCTATCTTGGCTATGCAGCCGCACCTCGTACCATAATGTTACAGGCTAGATTCAGGTTAGCTGACTAAGGGTTGTTATTAGCTGTTCTTTGCACTAGATGCTACAGATAGCTACTTAGTTCCGTGACTAAAGGTTAGATTCAAAGGGGGCATATGCCCCCTTTTTTTATTTTAAAGTTAGGGATGCTTAATTTGTAATATAAGGCCCAGCATGAAAGCAGTTATCAAGCAGTTTCTTCGACAAATGGCTATTGCGGTTAGTTTTTTGTTTGCAGGCGCACGGGCATTGATGTTAATCACTTTAGGCTCGTTATTTATAGCGGATGACTTGTTGTCTAAAAATAATCTAGTTCTGTATGACAGTTGGCAGCGTAAATCTCAGTACATTCCAATGCGTGATGGCATTCAACTAGCCGTTGATTACTATCAACCAACAAGAAATGGAGAGCTCCATACTGCACCTTTACCGGTGGTTTGGCGGTTTAGCCCTTATGGTCGATACGTTAATGATAATCCAAAGAATAAAAATCAGCTCAGTCAACGTAGCTTAGGCACGTTTAATGGACCAGAGGTTTTTGAAAATTTATTACGCAATGGTTATGTCGTCGCAGAGGCAGATGTTCGAGGCTTTGGTGCGTCTTACGGAACTAATCAGCTTTGGCTTGGACCACAAGAGGGCAGGGATGCTTATGACATAACAGAATGGCTAGCCAAGCAATCATGGAGTGACGGTAACATTGGAATGGTGGGCCTTTCTTACCTAGCATCGGTGCAATATTTTGCGGCGGCAGAAAAGCCACCACACCTAAAAGCGATATTTGCGGCCATGGGTCAATTTGATCACTTCGACACTTTTAGCTCAAATGGAATCCCTAGAACAGACGTACCAACTCATTGGCAGTTAATCAGAGCAAATCTAGATATGGGCCAAGGCGCCAGAGTTGATTTAGATACGGATGGCGTATTACTTGAACAAGCGACGCGAGACCATTATGGAAATCGTGATCTTCCTGCTCAACTTCGTGGCTTAGAGTTTCGCGACAGTGTCGATGTAATCAGCGGCGATCAGTATCATTTGACCGCTAGCCCTTGGCGAAAATTGGCAGATATAGAGGAATCTGGTGTTGCCATTTATCATTTTACTGGGTGGTTTGATGCCTATGGAAAAGATCAATTACTCTATTTTGCCAACTTAGCAAACCCACAAATATTGCATGTAGGACCGTATTTCCATACTGATAGTTTTGGAATAGATATCCAGAAGGAGACCCTGCGTTGGTTCGATCACTGGCTAAAAAAAGTCGATACCGGAATGATGGGTGAGCCCCCAATACGTTATTTTGTAGTGGGTGAAGAACCTGAATTTGGTTGGAAATTAGCCAATCAATGGCCGTTGCCCGAAGAATTACGCAAGGAATATTTTTTTACTGAAGGCACTGCGGATAGTGTTCAATCAATTAATGACGGATCCCTCTCTGTTAGTCCTATTTTTAGCGCTGCAGGTAAAGATGCTTATTTGGTTGATCATGGGGTGTCCTTGGGCTCATTTTTAGATCGAAATAATGGTGTAATGAGAGAATGTGGCGCAAAATTTAAAGTTGATAAATCTTGTTATCTAAATTCGGGCTATCCAGACTTGTCTGAGCACTATGATTCGAAAGGCCTGACATATACGAGCGGTGAGCTATCAGAAGATATGGTTGTTGCGGGTCATCCTGTCGTGCGTTTGTGGGTAACTGCAAATACAGAGGATGCCGATTTCTTTGTCACTTTGGAAGAAGTTGAGCCAGATAGTACGTCACACTTTGTAACCGCCAATGCTGTCCGCGCATCACATAGAACGATAAATAAAGCGCCTTTTAATAATTTAGGTCTTCCTTGGTTGGGCCATTTCGAAGCGGATGCCAAAATGCTGACAAGGAAGCCATCAAAAATCGAATTTGACCTGAAGCCTATTGCCAACTTATTTGATAAGGGTAATCGTATTCGAATTACGATTATAGGTGCTGACGCAAAAGGTGATGAGACTCGCGATCTAGTTAAGAACCAAAAATTCACGATCTATCGCAATAAGAAATATAGTTCATCGATTAATTTGCCTGTGATTCCATCGACCGTTCATATCCAGGATTAACAGAGGGGAGCCTAAGTAATAAAATTGTGGTGATAGGATAATTTTAAATTCGTGAGGGTCGCCAAACTTCTGCTAGCCTAAATATCTAAGGCTTTAGTGGCGCGAAATGATAGATCAATTGCCTAGATTGATATTTCTAATACTTCATCAAAATATAAATATAAATAGGTTTTAGACAGTTGGCTTGGGGCTCTGCATTTGACCCTTAGGGGCAAATTATCTTAATCCGGCCGCGTTGAATGGCAACCTGAATTGATTGGTAGGCTGATTATATTTCAAATAAAATGGGGTTGAAGTATGGCCCCTCAAGGTAGTTTTTAATATAGGGACAACTATGCGGGATTCACAAACTAAGAACATGCGCAAAGTTGCGCTCACTTCTTTAGCTGGTACAAGTATTGAGTGGTATGACTTCTTTCTCTATGGCACTGCGGCAGCCATTATTTTTCCTAAAGCATTCTTCCCTGCAGATCTGCCTCCGATGATCGCTTTAATTGCGTCATTTAGCAGTTTCGCCGTAGGGTTTTTAGCTCGGCCCTTAGGTGGTATTGTTTTCGGTCATTTTGGTGATCGCGTTGGTCGTAAAAAGACTCTTGTAACCGCATTGATGGTAATGGGCATATCAACGACACTTATTGGTTTTCTTCCGACCTATGACACGATTGGCTATGTAGCCCCTTTAATACTCGTTTTCCTGCGTTTTGTGCAAGGGCTCGCTATAGGTGGACAGTGGGGAGGCGCTATGCTTTTAGTGACCGAGACTGCGTCCGCTGATAAACGAGGTTGGTATGGTGCCTATGCCCAAGCTGGTGCGCCTATTGGAGTCATTTTAGCCAATTTAGCGTTTCTTGGTATGAGTGCAAGTATGACTGAAACAGCGTTTTTGGACTGGGGTTGGCGAATTCCTTTTATCGCCAGCATCCTCCTTATTTGTGTCAGCTTGTATCTTCAGTTAAATATTGAAGATACGACTGCTTTTAAAAAATTAGCAGCTAACCAGTCCTCGCTGTCTCATATTAATAATCCTGCTCAAAGATCACCTATTATTGAAGTATTATCTCGTCACCCTAAAAGAATTTTTCTCGCGGCGGGAGCTTTTCTTTCTATCCAAGTTACATTCTACATTTTAATTGCATTCATTATGGCTTACGGGGTCAATTCGCCAAGCGTCATACTGTCGCGCGAGACTATGCTGACAGCTGTTTTAATAGGAGCGATGATGATGATCCCTTCGATATTCTGGGCTGCCGGAATGTCAGATCGCGTTGGTCGAAAGCGCGTTTATACATGGGGCGCGGTTCTGTCCGGGTTCTGGGCCTTTGCTTTGTTTCCATTAGTTGATACAGGTAATGTAATCATAGTGACCGGTGCAATTGGTATCGGTCTAGCTTTTGTCGGTATGCAATACGGCCCGCAAGCTGCTTTTTTTACTGAGCTGTTTAGCACAGAAGTTCGCTATTCAGGCGCATCACTAGGATATCAGATAGGTGCTATCTTGGGTGGAGCACTTGCTCCGAGTATCGCCGTCTTGCTTTGGACCACCTTTGGAGCTGTCTATGTTTCGGTTTATATGGCATTAGCAGCTATAGTGACTGTCGTCTGTATTTCTATGCTATCTGAGACATTAGGAAAATCCTTGGATTAGTTAAGTGCTGCTAATGAATCGCTGCTCGGTGAACTGGGGGCTAAAGAAGCGATGGACTTAAGTTAGGGAGATATTAAATCAATGGATCTTGGCTTGATGGGGAAAGTCGCTTTGGTGACTGGTGCCGCCTCTGAAAAAGGTATTGGCGCTGCTATAGCGCGCCTGCTAGCGGCGGAAGGGGCTATTACTGTATTGACAGATATTGCTGATGGAATTGATGACATAGCTGATGATATTTGTAGAACGGGCGGGCGAGCTATTGCGTTACAGGGTGACCAATGCAACGATAAGGATGTCTCGCAAATAGTAATGAAAGTTGAGAAAGAGCTTGGCGGTGTGGATATCTTGATTAACGCGGCGGCCATCACTAATAATCTGGGATCTATAATTAATATGGATCCACAAAAATGGCGAAAAGAGATAGATGTCAGCCTCACAGGGCCCTATTTGTGGGTTAGATCGGTGTTGCCATTGATGCGTCGTAGTGGATGGGGCCGAATAGTCAATATTTCTTCTACAAATTCAATTTTGGGGCAGTCCGGTGTGCCAGCATATGTGGCGGCTAAAGGCGGCCTTAATTCGTTTACCAAGCAGGTGGCGCTGGAATCTGCAACCAAAGGAGTTACTTGTAATGCGTTAATTTTGGGGTTGGTTGCAACCGACATATACCAACGAGGCTCATTTGATAAACATATTGTCCAAAAAATGGTCGATGCGGTACCTATGAGTCGAATGGGTAAAACTGAAGAAGTAAGTAATGTTGCTACTTTTCTGTGTTCTCATCAAGCCAGCTTTATTACAGGTGCTTTAATAACTGTTGACGGCGGGATGAGTCTCGGTGCTAGGTAGTAGGTATAAACTAAAGATGTATTCGCATACGAATTAGTTTCTCGTAACACACTGCGAAAAAACATCATATTTTTCAACCATAAGGGTGGGTGAACAGAAATTATTTCCACTGTAAATTTACATGAAACGCGCAATTCAGACTTTGTTAATAATGCGTCTAACCAAGTTGAGATACAGCATAAATAACGTTAGCGATTTTGTTGAATAAAAGAATTTAGAGACAGTGCGCGGGCCAAACGCATGAAAGGTGAAGCATGCAAAAACTGAAAAAAAGTTACTTTACTGGAGAAGGTAAAGGACAGTTGCTTTATGAAACGATTGGTAGCTGTTTTGAAAGAGTAGTCAAAGGGAATCCAGATGGCCAAGCGATTATAGTTAAGCATCAGGGTATTCGATGGAGCTACCAAGAGCTCTATGAGCAAGTTGACCGTCTATCGATTGGCTTATTAGCTTTAGGGGTTAAGCCTGGCGATCGCGTGGGCATTTGGGGTCCAAATTCAATTGAATGGGTGATGACCCAGCTGGCAACTGCGAGAATAGGCGCAATCATGGTGTGCATTAATCCAGCGTATAGGCTCTATGAATTGGAATATGCACTAAACAAGGCTTCGTGCAAGGCAATCATTACCGCTGAGAAATTTAAAAGTAGCGACTATCTAGCTATGCTTAATGAACTTGTACCTGAATTGAAAGATAGTCAAGCAGGTAGTTTAAAATCGGCAAAATTACCCCATCTTGAACTGGTGATCCGAATGGGCTCACAAGAGTCTGCAGGCATGGTTAATTTTTATGATGTTTGCGGTTTGGGTGGCGAGGACCAGCGGCAACGTCTTGAGGGCTTTCAGATTGATCTCAAACCCGACGACGCGATTAATATTCAGTTCACAAGCGGCACCACTGGAGAGCCGAAAGGGGCTACTCTGAGCCATTGTAATATCCTTAACAATGGTTGGAATAGTGCGCAAGGAATGCGGTTGACTTCGCAAGACAAGCTATGCATTCCAGTTCCGTTATATCATTGTTTTGGAATGGTTTTAGGCGTGTTGGCCTGCGTCACATCTGGTGCGACAATGGTTTTCCCGGGTGAAGCATTTGACGCAGAATCTACTCTTGCGACAGTTGAAGAGGAAAAGTGTACTGGATTGCACGGCGTGCCAACTATGTTTGTTACGCAGTTGGATACGCCTGGGTTTAAGAAATACGATGTCTCTACTTTGCGCACTGGAATTATTGCTGGCGCTCCCTGTGCTGAAGACCTAATGAATCGGATTATTGGTGATTTAAATATGAGCAGAGTGGTAATTGGATACGGTCAAACTGAAGTGAGCCCAATTAACCATATGACGTTGCCTGATGACACTTTGGAAAATCGTACGCAGACAGTAGGGCGGGCAATTCCTTACGTTGAAATCAAGATCGTCGATGAGCATGACAGGCTGCTAGCAATTGGGGAGCAAGGGGAAATTTGTACTCGCGGGTACTCGGTGATGAAGGGCTACTGGGATGATGAGCAGCGTACTAGTGAAACTATTATCGACGGATGGCTTCACTCTGGCGATTTGGCGACCATGGATGAGTTTGGTTATGTGAAAATCACAGGTCGAATTAAGGATATGCTTATCCGTGGTGGAGAAAACATTTACCCACGTGAGATAGAGGACTTCTTATATACCAACCCAAAAATTAGCGAGGCGCAAGTATTTGGTGTGCCAGACGAAAAAATGGGCGAAGAGGTGTGTGTTTGGATTCAGCTCAAAGATGGGCAGTCAGCTACCGAACACGAGATTCGTAAATTCTGTGAAGGTCAAATTACCCATTTCAAAATCCCACGGCACATCAGGTTTGTGAAAGAATTTCCGATGACGGTCACGGGAAAAATTCGCAAGGTTGAGATGCGTGAGGCTATGTCTGCCGAGTTAAAAGCTAGTGAACTAAATAACTAATTATCGCTACTGATCTGGATGCGCCATTACGCCAGAAATAAGCGAACAGACGATCAATCATCTGAGTTAGATTACTCTGCCTTATAACCTCCTTAGCAATATTGGCGACCCCCTGTTACTTCTCAACTTTTGCATCAAAATCACTGGCACTGTGTCTTTCTGGAAGTTGCTTACTCTCATCTCCCCATGCGCGATTAACTCGCTGGCCTCGCTTTACTGCTGGGCGCTGCTGTATTTGTTGGGCCCAGCGAACAACATTGGTATACCCAGACACTTCAAGAAACTCACCGGCCTCGTAAAGAATCCCAGACACTAGAGCACCATACCAAGCGACGTTTGCCATGTCGGCTATGGTGTATTCATCACCACAAAGATATTGATTGTCTGCAAGTCGTTGGTCTAGAACGTCGAGCTGACGCTTTACTTCCATAGCATAGCGGTTAATAGGGTATTCAAACTTCTCCGGGGCATAGGCATAAAAATGACCAAAACCACCTCCGAGGAACGGGACACTGCCAATATTCCAAAATAGCCAGGAGAGACACTCCGCTCGCAATGGTGAGCCCACGGCAGGTACAAAACGATCAAACTTTTCTGCGAGATATAGCAAGATGGCACCAGATTCAAATACTCGAGTAGGAGTATCACCGCTATGGTCTGCAAGTGCGGGGATTTTTGAATTTGGATTGATATTCACAAAACCGTCACTAAACTGAGTTCCTTCTGAAATGTTAATAAGCCAAGCATCGTACTCAGCCTCAGCAACTCCCAGCTCCAGTAGCTCTTCGAGCAATACGGTGACCTTCACGCCATTGGGTGTGCCAAGAGAATAGAGCTGCAGTGGATGTTCGCCTATCGGCAGATCTTTCTCATGAGTCGCGCCAGCGATAGGGCGATTGATGGCAGCAAACCGGCCGCCGCTTTCTTTATCCCATTTCCAGACCTTGGGTGGTATGTAGGTATCAGTCATATTGTCTAGTTTCCGTTTTTAATCCGTAGTTGAACTGGTGTGAATCATCAAGTGCCTGAGTATATTTATTAGACTGCTCGTTGCAATTGTTCTTTCTGTAGGCCAATAAACTCTGCTTTCTTGCCCAGTCCAAATCGGTTGATAAGCAGAGCCATGGCTACACAGGTAAAGAATGTAAGGAACATCATGTGTATGTAGTGAAGAGGCATCCATAACCAAATGAAACCAGCGTACATAAGGACACCTATAATGACCGCTGCAATAGCAGCGCGATAATCGACATTACGAAACAATAGGCCGACCGCAAAGCACGCTAGTATCGGCATGCTGATCAAGCCCCATAGTTCCTGTAGTAAATTAATAATACTGTCAGATTGAGCATAAACAGGAACCATAGATACGGCAATAATCACAAAGATAGCTGTAGCGACTCCGCTCAGCAGGCGGAGGTTGGGTTTATCATTGATGTAAGCCTCATGTAGATCGCACACATACATCGCAGCAGAGGAGTTAACCATGCTGTTGAAGGAGCTAAGTACCGCGGCAGCTATGGCCGCAGCAAAGATACCTGATAACCATCCGGGTAGTAGATCCCCAACAATACGGCCATAGGCTTCATCACCAATGTCACCATACAGTTTAAAGGCTACTATGCCGGGAATAACAACCATAGAGGGAATAAACACCACACGAATAAAGGCTGCGGCATAGACTCCTTTTTGAGCTTCCTTTACCGTTGGTGCAGCCATTGCTCGCTGGGTGATGGTCTGGTTCGTGCTCCAGTAAAAAATTTGAATTAAAAACATGCCTGTTAACAATGTAGGCCAGGGTATGGGTGAAGCATTGTCGCCAATGAGGGTGAGTCTCTCGGCAGGGATACCACTAAAGTCAAAATCAATAGCCATCAGGGAGAGAACTACAATCAGTAGACCCATGGCGAGGACTAAAATACCACCATAGGTGTCTGAAACGGCGACTGCTCGCAGACCACCTAGGATCGCGTAGGCTGCTCCAAGAACCGCAAAAGCAATGGCAATAGTAAGTAAGTCAGCTTCTATTCCTGTCATGGAGATCATGAAGAGAGCGCCTGTGTAAATCACAGCAGGCTGAAACACGAAGACATTGATGAACAAAAACATTGAGGAGACTAAGGCACGCACATGCTTACTGTTATAGCGACGCTCCAGAAGTTCTGTGGTTGTGGTGCAGTTGTTACGGTAATACACAGGTAGAAATACTTTAGCGAGAATCATCAACCCGACAAAACCGGACAACTCCCACAGGGCCAACAACAGCATTTGATTGCCATTCATGCCGACCAATTGATCGGTACTGAGGTTAGTGAGTGTTATGGATCCTGCAACAAAAACCCAGGTGAGGCCGCCACCGGCCAAAAAGTATTCTTTATTTGAGTCTGCAGACTGTCTATTTTCACCCCTACATTTAAAATAAGTAATGATGGCGATAGCGCTAAGAACTGCGCAGAATACGGCTAATTGAATGGTCTGTTCGCTCAAGAGTAGCTCCTGTTTGTTATTTCAGTAGAGAAGTTTTTTCTGGCGCCTGCCAGACTGCTATTTCCAGTGGTTCAAGGTTTTTTTCACCCAGCAGCAGAATAGTATCTGCTGTTAAGGGAAGCTCATATGACTGATCTGAGTAGTTAAATGCGAACATGAGATTACCACGTTGAGATACTCGAATGTCGTCTCCAAATCGGTAGGTTTCAATTTTGCCTTCTTGGCACTTTTGTTGTAAAAAGTCGACTAAAAATGCACTGTTAGTGAGCGTCCCTAGGTAGGTAATATTTTCATGTCTCACTATAGCGGGTTCACCATTATGATATTGCGCTATAACCTCGGTATCACCAGCATCTAGCTGCTCTCTCCAACGACAACTTTCGTAGGTTTGACCATTCCAGCTCAATGATTCAGTGCAGTCAGAGCGCAGGGTCTCTACTGAGAGTACACGCACGGGTAGCAAGCTTTGGAGTAGTCCTGGAGGTAAACTCTGGGGATAACCAAACTCTGAGGTTTTTGATCCGCTGCGTGGGCCAAAAATAAACTGTGCGTTACTCTCTTTACATTTTTTAACAAAGGCAGCATCAATTATTGGCAAACTTGGGGCCACAACTATTTTATAGGGTGAGAAATCTGCACCGATTGAAATAAAGTCAACATTGACACCCAGTTCACGCAGAGCACTATAGAATGAAAACTGCACGCTGTTGAAATCATAAGCTTGCCCTTGTTTTTCAATATCGCTTACCCACAATCCCTCAGCACCGGTAATGATCGCGATACAAGCCGTTGGTAGGGGCTGATTGCCCAAATCTAATCGGGCGATCTCTGCGATGGCCTGTACTGCTTCTGACCAAGCTTCGGTTTTTGAATTATCTGGCCTCAGCAGTCCCGCATGCATTTGTTCTTGGGCAAAGGGAGCTTGACGCCAGCGGAAATAGCACAGGCAGTCAGCACCCTGAGCAAAGGCCTCTATGGTCCAAAATCTTATCATTCCCGGCGCTGGACGAGGATTATTGTTAGCCCAATTAACAGGACCCGGTTGTTGCTCCATGATCCAAAAACCACGGTTTAGTAGCCCACGAGTTTGGTCGTGATAATAGGTAGCGAAATCTGGGTGTCCAGAACGCATATACCGGCGCAATTGCTCGGCCGGTGCGTCGCTCATTAACAGGTCAGTGCGGCCTAAGGGATAGTTATCATAACTTGTGAAGTCCAGAGGTGCAGCTAGGGCGAAGTTGTCCACTCCAGTTTCGTTCATGGGTATAAAATTATGCGTAATAAACTGTGTTGACGTATGCTGACGAATAACAGCAATCATTTGGTTATGATAGTTCACTACTTGATCTGAAGAGAAACGCCGGTAAGCTAGGCGATGAGCAGGGTTAGTTTCAGTAACAGCGAGAATGGGAAGTTCTATCTCGCTAAAGTCTCGGTAATCCATTGACCAAAAAACATTACCCCAGTCATTATTAAGTTGTTCAATACTTTGATAACGATCCCTACACCAACTCTGAAATTCACGTAAAGCATTTTCAGAGCCACTTAGCGTTGTGTCATGGCAACATAGCTCGTTGTCGGTTTGCCAGCCCACAACACCGCGATGTGCCCCGTATCTTGCTGCTAGCGCCTTAGTAATACGAATGGATTCTCGTAAATATATTTCACTTGAAAAATCGTAGTGGCGACGTGATCCAAATCCTCTGACAAGTCCTGAATTTATATCAACAGGTAAGATGTCTGGATGTTGATCAATGAGCCATTTGGGTGGTGTAGCTGTCGGTGTTCCCAAGACTACTTTGAGGCCAGCATTGCTCAGAGTTAAGATGGCTTCATCCAACCACTTGAAGTTGAGTTCGCCAGGGTTAGGTTCGAGCTTTGACCAGGCAAATTCACCGATGCGTACATAGGTTAATCCCAGTTCGGCCATCATCTGAGCGTCTTCCTGCCACTTAGACTGTGGCCAGTGTTCTGGGTAGTAACAAACTCCGAACATAATGCATAACCTTTTTAAAACACGAGTGTTTCACATTGGACATGTTGTCAAATATTTGCTGAGTATTATTGTCTATAGAAGCGAATTCCACTACCCCATAAATGCTTGAAACCCGGCCATGGGTCACTATATTGACCATTTATACCCTCATATTGCTGAATATCTTCTCGAGATGGAAGATATCCGCATCGACCGACGTCTGATTTCACATGGCAGTCCAAAAATGCCAGCGTCATATGTTTGTTGATCCTATTAATAGTCTCGATATTCCAGCTAGGTTCCACATAGTGTCCAAGCTCAAAGTCACTGTTGAAAGATGCAGAAGGTGCTGGGTGACCAGCAATGTTATGTCGAGCATTCTCATAGACCATCAGGTACTTATGTTTTGAGCCAGTTTGTTGGTAGAGTTTTTTGACGCCATTTTTGAACCCTGAGGTATTATCTTGGTCCCCGGCAACATAGAACATCGGCGTTGATATTTGTGCCATAGCATCGACGCTATGGACGTTAAATTCTCCACCCCAGGGGGCGTAAACTTGAATGGCTTTCCAGCGAGTGTCAAGACTATCTTGACCAGCAAAACAAGAGTCCAAGCGCAGAGGCAAAAGGCTAGCAATAACGGAAGGGACACCAATTTTTTTCAGCTGTTCTGATTTAAACTCATAGCACCCTCCAGCGGTATTAATGGCGCCAAAGCCGCCCATAGAATGACCTATGATAGCGGCATTATTGGTGTCCATTCGTTTTGCTAAGTTATTCAAGTTGTTGCTTGGACTAGAGGCAGAGAAATAATTTAGAACAAACTGTTGATCACGAGCGCGGTTGTACAAAGTGCTGATAAAGCCTGACGCTCGAGTGGCATCATCGAATACCTCTGAATTAGTAGAATCTTTGTGGTCAATACCTATGACAATATAGCCATGACTTGCAAGATGCTCACCTAAATAAAACATCTGGGTACGATAGCCTGTAAACCCATGAGACAGAAGCACAACAGGAAACTTACCATCGCTAACAATTAAAGCATCGCGATAAGCTTCGCCCTGTAACTCAAAAGGTTTTTGCAGTCGGGTGACATTTTTATAGGTTGCTCTTTTAGGTTTAAGTTTTTGAGTGGGTAAATTTATTGGGTACCAGATTTCAAGTAGCAGCGGGCGGTTAGTAGTGGTAATAAAGTTAGCGGTATTAAGACGGTCAGGATCATTGATCTTAACTGTGCTAACGCCCACATCATAGGATCCTGAGAGGGCTAATTCTGGAGTCACAGGGGGTTGATCGGTATAGAGTTTTTCAGCAGTAAGAGCTACACAACTTGATAGGGCAGTCAAAATTAGAACGACCGCCTGGGGCCAACGTAAAATCACTCAGTTCTCCTGTAATAATTCATGATCGACTATAGGGTCCTTAAAGAAATCCCTTTGGATAAGGAAACTCGAAGTGACGATCTATCCCGCGGGTAAGACTAACCTATATTGCCGCCCGAGTGGTACTTCGTGTGTTGATTTATTTTCATAAATTGACTCTTAATTTTACGCAGTTTCGCAGACAGGGCAGCTTGACTTAGGATAGTATAGATGCAACTTCGAATAAGAGATTAATTGGGTGTTACTAGGTGGTTAAACCAAGGTTACGTTTTTTTGAAAAAGCTGCAGGTCAGAGTCATATTACAGAGACTGATAAGTATTTGTATAAGGCGCCCCAGGCATCGCACAAGCTAGTGATCATTGGTACAGGAACCATTGGTCAGGAGCATATGTATGTTGCGACTCTCCTAGGTCAGGCCCGTATTTACGGAATCTATGATAAGCACACTCACAGTATGGATGTGGCGGAGCAAAACTTTAGATCCTACAGCGATGAGAAGCTTGTTCGGTATGCTGATTTAAAATCAGCTTGTAATGATCCAGAGGTAGATGCTTTGATGATTTGTACGCCGAATCATACCCATGTTGATATTCTTTCTGTAGCGATGGCATCGGGTAAGCCAATCTTCCTAGAGAAACCGATGGCCACAACTCTCAAGGATGCAGCTGGTATTGTTAAAGCCTCTGATTCCTACAGCTCTTTTTTACAGATCGGGCTGCAGTATCGCTTCAAGGCGCAGTACATCGAAGCACTTCAAGAAGTCCAGTCTCGCGGGTCCATCGGGACTATAAAAACTATCAGTATGAGTGAGTACCGCCCTCCGTTTTTAGACAAGGTAGAACAGTGGAACAAGTTTAATAAGAATACTGGCGGAACCTTGGTGGAAAAGTGCTGCCATTACTTTGATTTGATGAATCTTGCAGCCGATGCAAAGCCCAAAAAGGTCTATGCCTCCGGGGGCCAAGGGGTTAACTTCCTGGATTTTGAACAGGATGGAGAAACGGCGGACATTGATGATCACGCCTTTGTTGTCATCGATTATGACAATGGTATTCGAGGTAACTTTACCCTAAATATGTTTTGTCATGACTTTACCGAAGAAATGGTTATTTGTGGAGATAGAGGCAGACTGGTTACTCGAGAAATTTTTAATATCCACCAACAAAAACCATCGAGTGCCACGGTTGCATTGGAATTGGGCGAATTTGGGGGATCAAAGCGTACTGAGGTTACCTATGCTCGGGAGATTGAGAGCAGTGGACATCATGGTGCCACATACTATGAACACATTGCCTTTGTCGATCAATTAGAGGGGAACCTAAGTACCTCTGCAACGCCACTACAAGGGCTTTGGTCGATTATTATTGCCTGCGCGGCACAACACTCGATTGCCACAGGCGAGGCGGTTGACATTGATCAGTTCCTTGCTGACAACAAGTTATCAGAATTTAGCCAATAAAATGGATTACTCATGAATCAAGTTATAAATGTTACAGGCCAGACTATGCCCG
>Ga0206130_10000288_pt1 | contig 87737 bp, 83 predicted proteins | sample Helgoland_Spring_9_FD_148637 | JGI IMG/M metagenome (GOLD analysis project Ga0206130, IMG submission 148637) | Pelagic subsurface seawater microbial communities from Kabeltonne, Helgoland, North Sea - Helgoland_Spring_Bloom_20160512_1 | ecosystem: Environmental > Aquatic > Marine > Epipelagic ... | reverse complement strand
GCTTTCATCAACTTCAATTTCTTCGCCGAACATAGCTTCGCTTTCAGCTTTCAGTTCATAGGCGATAATTTCGCGCAGCCGGAGAAAATAAAAGGCTGCTGTCTTGCGGTTCACACCGCAAAGGCTGGCCGTAGTTCGCGCTGTCGATCCCGAAACAAAATGCTCCGTGAGGCGATCTTGTTTGTTGGGATTTAGACGACTCTTTCTCATGCTTCCCATCATAACCTCTTCTTAGGTTATCTGGGTCAGCCCCAAGTTATATATATTTTGGCACCCAACCGCATCACCCCTCTTGGCCATTCTGGTCGACGAAGGGCGCAACAACGGCTGGTGTGAGGGGCTGCAGTGCAGGAACGCCATCTCTATTCACGTACCTATTATCAAGCTAAACTGGTCGCTGCTCTATCCGAGTGGCGTCAATCACTGACCGGCTAGGTTTGACTATGCCAGCAATCTGATGTGTGTTCTCATTGGTTTAATAGCCCCCTTGGCAAAGGCTTCTCTAGCTATCGCAGATCTGCTGAAATAAGCTGATGGGATGATTTTTGATCCCTTACACACGACCGTCCTGTTCTGCATTGGCATAGTAGGCGGCACATTGTCTGCTATCGCTGGCGGTGCTTCATTCTTTACGTTCCCCGCTCTAATATATGTGGGTCTACCGCCAATAATTGCTAATGCTACAAATTTCGTCGGATTGGTGCCTGGCAATGTAACGGCGCTGCCGGCCTATTGGGCAGAAATTAAACGCCTCGCGCCGCTTCTGCTCTGGCCCATCATAATTACTATTTTCGGCGGGGCTGGTGGGTCAATCATGTTATTGACAGCGGAAGGTTCTACTTTTGAAATATTAATTCCTTGGCTAATGGCCTTTGCAACGTTGATGTTTGCGATCGGTCCCTACATTCATGTCTGGGTAAATCGGAGACGCACCACGGCACTATCAATCAAATCGCATTCTGCCCTTATTATCATACTGGTTGTGTCAATCTACGGCGGGTATTTCGGCGCTGGCCTTGGAGTCATCTGCTTGGCTGCTTTGTCGTTGGTTGGTTTTGATGACATCCACGAAGCCAATGCAGTTAAGAACTTGTTGATTGCTCTTATGTCGTTGATTGCCTCTGGTATCTACATAGCCTCCGGCACCATTTCATGGTCGCATGGACTACCGCTTTTCCTAGGAACAATGATAGGCGGATATTGGGGAGGTAAAATTGCTCGGCGCACCTCGAAACGTGTACTCCGCGCGGGTATCACCTGCTTTGGAGTAGTCTTGACGTTGTATTATTTCTGGAAATCTTAGCGAGGATACTGAAAAAAGGTTTTGTCAGACAAAATTACTTGAGACTGGCAGGGCTATTTTATAACCTCGTCTAATGACAAAACACTCTCCATTTTCTACTTTAAAACCAGTCCTGAAGTTACACGGCTTGCCACTCTGGTCCGGTAAAGGCGCAATGGGGGCTGGGTGTGAGGTTGTGTTGAGATTGATGCACAAGATTAGAATTGGTCTGCACCAGCATCTCTAAACGCGCAATGATCAATTGCAATCGGTAGCGCCGTCGGCCACACCAGACAGATGAAATTACTCGGTCTTGTGTGCATCACGATGGTTGGTTTTGCGGCCAATTCCATCTTAACCCGCGTGGGCGTAAATGCTTATGGTTTGGACCCGCTAGCCTTTGCGGTAATACGGGTGGCTGCGGGCGCATTGACCTTGGGTCTTTTAGTAATCATTCAGGGGCAATCACCCTTTTTAAAAATCGGACAACGTTGGAAAGGAGCCTTGGCACTTACAACCTACATAATAGGTTTTTCGACGGCGTACCTAAGTCTTGACGTGGGGATCGGTGCGTTGATTTTATTTGGTTTGTTACAAATAATGATGTTTGGCTGGGCCATATTTCAGGGCCAAACAGTCACTGCCATGCGTTGGGTTGGTGCTATATTTGCGCTGATTGGTTTATTGGTATTATTATGGCCAAGCGGAGAAAAAGTTTTGCCTTTAGGCGGAACCTTGGCAATGATTGTCGCGACAGCGGGCTGGGCTGTTTACACCATTTTGGGTCAGGCGTTGCGTGACCCGTTGCAGGCATCCGCAGGTAATTTCATTTTATGTTTGCCGTTGGTCGCTGTGTCTTTGGTGTTTGCGGGTGGTGATCTGCCGTTGGGTGGTATAGTTTCAGCTTTATTTTCAGGGGCGGTGACGTCTGGTTTGGCCTATGCACTATGGTACCGTGTTCTGCCACATCTAAACATCACGATTGCGGCTGTTGCACAATTAAGCGTACCAGTCCTTGCCGTGGGCGCTGGTGTGGTATTTCTAGCAGAACCACTAACTTTGCGCTTGTTGGTGGCCGGTTTGCTGGTGCTGGGCGGAATCGCAGTAGCTAATATACGATCAGTTTCTGCGCGACGTAAGTGATCTGGTCAAAACCTAGTCTAATTCAACACCTCAAGCCCTTATTCACTCTTCTAGGCCCTCTCGGTCAATCTGGCCCGCTAAAGGCGCAACAGGGGACTGGCTGTGGGGTTGGGTTGGCGGTTGGGGCTGCAGGAACGCCATCTTTATTCACGCATCGCTTTCAAGCTGAACCGTGCCGCTGTACTGGTTGAGTGGCGTCAATTTCTAAGCGCATTAAGTTGGATTTTGCCAGCAATCTGATGCTTGCTCTCATTAACTTGACTGCCCCGACAGAGGAGGCCCAGGGTAAGCACAATTAATCGAAACAACATACCAGTGGGCGGGCGGCGCGAAAAATCTCGATCAGCAGATCGATTACGTCGTCTTCGAGCAGGAGAGCGTCCGGCACGTCTTTTCTGCATCCCAGCCCAACCATTTTCAAATAGAGCGCTGCAGGATCGCTGCCTAAGACGCCATCAGGTAAAGCGCTCAATTCTCGTCGTGTAACTAGCCCGTCTGGGAAATCCGTTTTGAACTCAGAATCTGCCAAAATGTCTTGTAGTTCCTTCGGATCATCGATTAAACGCGCCCGCAACCGTGCAAGCGCCGTCTTAGATGGTTGGAAAAGAGCCGCCCCGGCATAGCAATTTCCTGGCTCGAGATGGAGGTAGTATCCAAAGTCTTCCGCTGGATGACCCGCATTGGCAAAAATATCCACGTCTGCTCGGAATAGAGCGCGTCCAATACGATCTCGCGGTTCTTGGAAAAACCTCGTGAAGCTTTGCTTTGGTTTGCTCCGCGCATCAGCCACCAAATAATCAAAACGATGAGCATAATCGTGAAACGTCATTGCGATCCCAGTAAAATTACGCATGGCATCATCACGCTCAGATCTGTGCTCGTCCATCCAAGCTTTGCTGTTGTTTTGTCCCAAATCTGCAAGGAACGTGAATGTTTCAGGCTCTACCATTGTCACATTCCCTGTATCGCTATGACCACACAATTCACTTGCGGACCCCGTTTTAGTAAGGCGTATTTAGACCTTATCCATAAGCCTATTACACCAAAAGCCCAAATGGCTTTATTATTTTGAATCCATCAACTCAATATTTGTGTCAGACTTACGATAGAGTTGATCGTGCTTCCTTGGGCTATGTAAATTAGACCAAGCAACCCCCGAATCTGACTCTAGCCGACTCGCGTCAATTATTGAGAGCATAGTTTTAGGCCATGTTGGCAATCTGATGCGTGTTTTCATTATTTTGTGTGGGCAAACGCTGGTCCGGATTTAAATATACGTAAGTGCTGCCCATGAATGCCTCGACGGCAATGGTCAATCGTGCCAGGCTTGTTTAAGAAAAGAACCGTATCGCATGGACTCAATTGCTTACTCGGCTCGATAGAAAATGAGGGATCGTGGCAAATCAGTTGTACGTCATTCAAGGGGCAAGCGCATTTTGGAAACGCCAAACACCTGTCATGCGCGGGATAGTGTTGATGTGCTTGTCCACGGTTGCATTTTCAATCATGCACGGACTGGTTCGCTTCGTCGCGGAGGTCCTACCGCCATTTCAGATCGCCTTTTTCCGTAACATCTTTGGCTTGGCTTTTCTTTTTCCACTTTTGATGCATGCTCGATTTGCAATTCTACGCACAAAGCGGATTGGGTTGCACGCGCTGCGAGGCGTGATCAATATGGCAGCGATGTTGATGTTTTTCACGGCGCTGTCGATTTCACCGATTGCGAAGGTTACGGCTCTCAGCTTCACCGCGCCTATCTTTATGGCCATTCTTGCCGTTCTAATGCTGGGAGAGCGCTTTCGCATCTATCGGTGGGTGGCTATCTTATCGGGGTTCGTGGGCATGCTAATTATTCTGCGGCCGGGCCTCGTGGTCATAGACACGGGTGCGCTATTGGTCACCATGTCGGCAGCGCTTTGGGCCGTGGCGATGATCATTATCAAGATCCTATCGCGTACAGAGTCGAGCCTAACTATTGTCGCTTATATGGGCATTTTCCTTGGGGGTTTCTCGATCGCTCCGGCGCTCTGGGTTTGGCAGCCATTCGGGCTTCAGACACTGGGCTGGATGGTGTTGATTGGTTTCTTCGGCTCAATTGCGCAAATGGCAATTAGCCAGTCTCTCAAGGAAACCGATCCAACAGCAGTCATGCCGTTCGACTTTCTCAAGCTGATCTGAACCGCAATGATCGGTGCCTGGTTCTTCGCAGAGATCCCGGATATGTACACTTGGATTGGAGCCGCCGTGATTTTCTTATCTGGTCTCTTCATTGCGCTTCGTGAGCGTAGCGCGCAAAGCCAGCATATTTCGGGTCCTTCCTAGCCATTAACGGGTCTTGCCAGACTAAACTACTTGAAGCGGGTAGGGCTAATATTTAGCGTCCTCGAATGACAAAAATTCTTCATTTCGCTACTTTAAAACAGCGCTGAAGTCATCCGACTTTCAGTAATGATGTATGTTCGGTTTTACTTACGGATTTGTTATGTGGAGGACCTTCTCTGTGAGCGAGGCGTTGACGCCAGACAGTCTGACAACTCGTGTGAGACAAGACTGGCTTGATGCGTATTGAACTTAGGGCCGGTTCTCGGACGTTGGGGTGTCCTTCCTGCTTAAAAGAGTTTACAAAATTAGCTGGGATAACACGCAAGATCAGATAAGTTTGGACAAGCTGGACGCGTTCAGCTAGCCACACCTAGTCCCTTTCAAGTGAAACCCAAAAAAGTAAAGAAACGCACACCAAAAGGCCATTAAGAAGACTTTGCCGGAAGCCAAAACCGTCTAGGGTACTTTTGGTGACCTCTGTTGTGGACGTCTACGCCATGAACGTATAAATGCCTGATCGGCTTATGAGCAAAAGAGAGATAAACTGTGCTGACTTTGGCGCCATACACACGTGATTTAGTTTTGATTGGCGGTGGACATGCCCATGCTTTGGTGCTGAAGGCTTGGGGGATGGATCCGCTACCTGGCGCAAGGCTTACAGTGATCAATCCGGGCCCAACGGCACCATACACCGGCATGCTCCCAGGGTATGTGGCGGGGCATTATCGACGTAATGAATTGGAAATTGATCTAGTGCGGTTATGCCGCCATGCGGGTGCGCGGTTGATATTTGATAAGGCGGTAGATATTGACCAGGTCCGACATGAAGTGACGTTGGAAACACGTGGCCCTGTGGCCTACGATTTGGCGTCTATCGATGTGGGCATTACAGCAAGGTTGGATCTATCAGGGTTTTCAGAATATGGCATTGGTGCTAAGCCATTGAATTTGTTTTATAAACGGTGGGACAATTTTTTTGAACAGGTATTACAGGGTCAGGCTGCCGCTGATATAGCAGTGATTGGTGGTGGTGTTGCCGGATGTGAATTAGCGATGGCCATGGCATTTGCATTACAGTCTGCAGGCGAATCTCCACGGGTGACGGTGATCGAGTCTGGGCCAAAAATTTCTGTTGTTGGTAACAAGGCAAGACGATGGATATTGAAGGCCATGAGCGATTTGGGTATCGTGGTCAAAACTGACGCCAAAATTGTTGAAGTTACTGCAGATCAGGTGCTGCTGGATGGTCAGGAACCTGTTGATGCGGTGCTTTGTGTTGGTGCGGCCGGTGGATCTGCACATAAGTGGATTTCTCAGACGAATTTGCCCCAGCGAGATGGGTTTATTAAGATTGGTGCTGATCTGGGTGTGCTCGGAGATGAGGCGTTGTTTGCGGTTGGCGATTGTGCGTCGATGACGACTGGGCTATTACCCAAGGCCGGCGTGTTTGCTGTACGGGCTGCACCAATATTGCATCATAACATTCGCATGGCGCTGAGTGGGGGTCGGCGTAAGACATGGCGACCTCAAAAGGATTACCTCAAGCTAATATCTCTGGGTGGACAATCTGCGGTGGCTGAGAAATTTGGATTTACCCTGGCGGGTGCTAGCATGTGGCGCTGGAAGGACCGGGTCGATAAGGCATTCATGAACCGGTTGAGTGATTTGCCAAAGATGGAGGTCCTGATTGAGACAGGTAAGCTGGCGACTGGAGTTGCGGAAATACTGGCCACTAAGCCCTTGTGCGGTGGATGTGGCGCTAAGGTCGGGCGTGGTGTGCTATCGGCCGCGTTAAAGACTATTGCGCAACCTAGTGATGATGTTGTTACAGGTGTCGGGGATGATGCGGCAGTGCTGTGCCAGCCAAATGGCGATTTTCAGGTCATTAGTACTGACCATCTGCGTGGTTTCATTGCTGATCCAGGACTAATGACGCGGATTGCAGCGGTGCATGCTTTGGGTGATGTATGGGCCATGGGTGCGCAGCCACAAGTCGGGTTGGCGTCGATTATTCTGCCGCAAATGTCTGCTGACTTGCAGAAAAGAACGTTGCTAGAAATTACTAAGGTAGCAACTGAGGTGCTGAACGCGGCAGGTGCTCAGCTCGTGGGTGGGCATACGACGATGGGTGCTGAGCTTACAATTGGCTTTACTGTGACAGGGACAAAAAATTCAATGCCGTTGACCATTGCGGGTGCAAAGCATGGTGACGCGCTGATATTGACCCGGCCCATTGGATCGGGTGTTATTCTGGCGGCCGATATGCTGGGACAGGCCGAAGGGCACAATGTTGCTGCAACACTTGCCATTATGGGGCAGCCACAGGACCGCGAAGCGGCGGTATTGTCAACAGTAGCTCACGCTATGACGGATGTAACAGGATTTGGATTAGCGGGGCATGTCCACGCTATGTGCCAGGCGTCAGGATTGGACGCTCACCTGTTTCAGGACGCTATTCCTACCTATCCAGGTGCGCGGGCGTTGTCGGATGCGGGTGTGTCATCAACGTTGATGCCAGAAAATTACACGGATACGCCGGTAAATGGGCTGCACGATGCATTGCTTTATGACCCGCAGACGGCTGGCGGGTTGTTGGCGTCGGTTCCCAAAATACAGAGTGCTGCCGTTATTGAAGCACTAGGTGCACTTGGTTGTTCAGGGCACGTCATTGGCCGATTGAGCAAAGGGACTGGTCGCGTGTGCCTCAGTTGAATTGCGCATGTAATTTTTCTGCGGTTAGTGCAAGAGTGCTGTCGTCAAGATCAGGTAATTCGACCCTACAAACTGGCTTGTTCTTAACTTCAGTCGATTTGGCATAGCGCGGATCATAGTGATCTTTGATCAGCCCTGCCGCCAATGTTTGCCAGTCGTTTATTTGTGCCTGTGCATGCCACTGATCGATCCGTTCACCTGAATGATATGGCCGCAGCTTGTTCAGAAGGTCATTAAGCGCCCTTTTGTCCTGGGTAAGGTTCGAATATGCTTGGCAAAGGAAACTACTGCGTGCTTCTAATGAAGCGGTAATTTGGATGCGAGCTGCATTGGTCATTAAGGCCCAGAGTGACGGTGGTATCAACCTCTCACCTACCTTGCTGCTCTCGGCTTCAACAAAGGTGATTTTGTTGGGGTCAAGTGTGGCTAGCCTGCTGGCGATACTGGTTTCAAACATTTTTTGTGAAGGTTGCGCTATGCCTATTCCACCAAATAGTGATCCGCGGTGGGCAGCAATTTCTTCAATATCAAGGACCTGTGCGCCCTTTGCAACCAGTTGATGCAAAAGAGCGGTCTTGGCCGTTCCAGTGCTGCCACTAATGAGCACCAAGCGGTGTGGTAGCGGCGTTTCGTATAACGTTCGGACAATCTCGCGACGGTAGCTTTGGTAACCTCCCTGGAGAAGTTTCACGCGCCAGCCAACTTGATCGAGGATGGTAGCGAATGCACTGGAGCGTTGACCGCCACGCCAACAATAGATCAATGGTTGCCATGCGCCGTCTTTGCCAGCAAGAGCACCTTGGAGGTGGGTGGCAGTATTACGTGCCACCAATGCCCCACCAATTTTTCGGGCGGCGAAGGGACTGACTTGCTTATAGGTAGCGCCCACCTCGGCTCGCTCAATATCGTTGAGGACTGGCAGGTTGATCGCACCTGGCAGGTGATCTTCAGCATACTCGGCAGGTGAGCGGACGTCGATTATAGCATCGGCAGTGAGGTTATGCATGTCAGCCATAGAAGTGAGAATTATTGGGGTCATGGTTTGCCCTTCTATGCGATTACAAACATCTAGCTCGTTTGACACAGAGAGCCAAGCGACTAAGCTGACCCATTCAGAAAGATAAGAGCTTACAATGAAGTACAAAAACTGGTTTTATTAATGCTAGTATCATGAATTTTTAGGCTCAAAGGAAAACCCCACGCCAGAAACCTCAGTAATTCGCAGTACCACAGGCCAAAAACGCCTATATGATAGCGTTCTCGAAACTGTCGGAAATACGCCCTGCATTCGAATTAATAATCTGGCTCCGCACGGAGTTACTATTTATGTTAAAGCAGAATTTTTTAATCCCGCGGGCTCCATTAAGGATAGGTTGGCGCTGAATATCATAGAAACTGCCGAAAGTAATGGAAGCTTAAAGCCCGGGCAAACTGTGGTCGAAGCGACCAGCGGCAACACAGGTATTGGTTTGGCCATGGTCTGTGCCCAAAAGGTTATCCTTTGGTGATTGTGATGGCAGACAGTTTTTCAATTGAGCGGCGCAAGTTGATGCGCATGATGGGAGCCAAAGTTGTGCTCACTCCGCGGGCTGCAAAAGGTTTAGGGATGTATAAAAAGGCCGTTGAGTTGGCCGAAGCGAATGGCTGGTTTTTAGCGCAACAGTTTGAAACAGCCGCTAATGCGGATATCCACGAAGCGACCACAGGCTCGGAAATTATTGCAGATTTTGAAGGACAACGTCTTGATTATTTCGTCACGGGATATGGCACTGGCGGTACTATTTCAGGGGTTTCACGTGTTTTGCGAAAAGAGCGTCCGGAAACGAAGATTGTGCTGAGCGAAACTGCGAATGCAGTTCTCTTAGCTAGTGGCAATCCACAGGACCGAACCGAGGCTGACGCACCAGCCGGTAGTCACCCATCTTGGCAACCTCATCCTATTCAGAGCTGGACCCCGGATTTCATCCCCTTGGTTTTGCAAGAAGCTGCAGATAAAAACAACTATGATCAATTGATCTCAGTGGCTGGCCCTGAAGGTGTGGAATGGGCTACAAAGCTTGCGCCAAAGGAAGGTATCATGACTGGCATTTCTGGGGGAGCCTCCTTTGCGGTGGCGATGAAAGTCGCCGAAAATGCTGCTCCTGGTTCAGTTATACTCTGCATGATGCCGGATACCGCCGAGCGGTATATGACAACCCCCTTGTTTGATGCAATCGACGAGGACATGAATGCAGAAGAACTTGCACTTTCGCATTCTACGCCGGGCTTTCAAATTGAGTAATTGGCGTATGGGAAAAGCTTACTTTTAGCTAGCTGAGAAATCGCTAGTTCAACACGGGTGACCTCCGAAACAAAGTGAAGTTCACTAACCCTTCGCCAACTGAGGAATGGCCTGAAGCTAATTATGGCTTCTGTCTCTCAAACGTAATAGACATATGCTGATTAGGGGTGGGGCATCGGTGCGCCATCTCTACTCACGCATCCATTTCAAGCTAAATCGTGCCGCTCTAGCCGAGTGGCGTTAATTATTCAGCGCCTAGGTTTTGGTTATAACCGCAGTTCGATGCATGTTATAATCTGTCTGTCAGCACTTATTAATAGATATTTATTTACAGATTTTTGGAAAGCATTTAAAATTTTATTTTAACTAAAATTTAGATTGGTAATGCAGATGTCTTGTAAACATTGTTGGAGTGTATTGGCCGTTTTTGTCATTATAATCATGATTATGATTATCACTATTGCTATAAATTCTTTATTAATGATACGATAACGGTCAGTAGTGATGAAAGAACTGCGATTGTTTTAAATACAACAGAACGTGCATATGTCCTCAAAGAGATGCGTGGGCTGTTAGAGGCGATTGAAGCGGTCACTCTCGAAATTTCCAGGCTGATATGAAAGTTGTGTCGCTGGCTTCCTGAGAGGTTGGGATTGGCGCTACCCGCAGTGGGAATGAACCAATGGCGTTGATTGCTAAGCTGCCACTCGAGTTCAAATCCCTACGCATGTCTGTCCACAGAAATTTTGACGAGTTGGCATTAGAGGCGGAGACTATGGGAGATGGGGGCATTATTTTGGGTAAGCTTGGCGCAATTTTGAACACATGCACCACCTGTCACGCAAATTACAAATTCACTGATTAGCCCCATTCACCTCTCTCAGCCACTCTGGTCCGCTAAAGGCGTAACGGGGGCTGGGTGCAGGGTCTATTTTCACTCAATCGGCAGGTATGCCTTCGTATTTGTAATTGAGAGTTGAAATATCACCATACCAAACATAGGCCGATAAAAATGGAGCCTCAGCTGTTTTGTTGGCATGTGGCATCATGGAAGGATGATAAGAGCGTTCGCCCGGATCAAGGGCTTTGTAGGGCGCGCTTCCACGCCTCCAAAAAGCAGAGCCAGCTAACATAACAAAGACCTCCTCTGCGGGATGAGTTCGAATGCCATATTCAAAATTTGGCAACATCCCATATAGTCCTAATCGAACGGAGTTCGACTTTATCAAACCATCTGGACCCACAAGCTCAACATGTACTTTTGGCAAACTGTGAGCCACGTAAAGCGGGTTGCGTGAGGTTTGTGGTGGCAACCATGGCAGCGGTGTTTTCGTAATTACCTCGCAAACAACATGTGAGTTGGACTTCCCCATCATAATTTTAAATGGTTGGGTTAACTCAGTTGGCTCAAAGGCGTGCCGTGTCCCATAATCTGCAGAAAGAAGTGCCTGCTTGGCATGGCCTTCTATAGCTTCAGGTCCGTCAAATACATCTGCTAGTGCAATGAATAGATCTTTCAAACCCATCTAATCCTCATTTGGTCGCAACATTTTCGGCGATCATAGCGATCATCTCGAACATTATGGCGGATGCGGTCAACGCAGTAATTTGATTGGGGCTGTCTTTGGTTGGCATCATGCAGACCACGTCTCCACCAACAATATTCATTCCGCGTACTGCATGCAGCAGTGCAATCGCTTCATCGATATCAAATCCCTTTTCGCCTGCTTCCAGATTGGACACGCCGGGCGCAATTGATGGATCTAGGCAGTCGAGATCAAACGTGATGTATACAGGCCGCCCTTTAAGAACATCCTTAATTTGTGCGATAACGTCCTCAAGGCCGCGCTTGCGGAATTCTTTCATGGTGACGACATTATAGCCATAGTCATATGAGGGTTGCAACCAATCGAGCGTACGGGCATGACCGCGCAAGCCAATTTGCATGGAATGCGATGGATCAACTTTTCCTTGGTCAGCCAGGTATGCTCCCCAGTGTGCTGCTGACTTCTTGGCTCCAAGGAAGTGATCTACTTTGGTGAAAACATCAGTATGTGCATCAAGATGTAGAAAGCAGATAGGTTCTCCATCTGATATTTTTCCACAACCCAATGCCTGCACAATGCCGCCAGTAATAGAATGATCTCCGCCCACCGAAACAGGCCGTGCGCCAGTGGTGTCGATGTCAGTATAAAATTTAGTAATTTGTTCGATGCAGTCCTCGTTATCGTTGGCTCGCGGAAAAGGCACATCGCCGACATCCACGATACGCGCTACGGCCCATGGATCCAGATTAAATTCACCATGCATGCGTCTGGCTACTGCAGAGACATTGCGTAGCGCGCGTGGCCCTAAATGCTGATCGCGCTCGGTAGTGCCGTTGCCCGTCGAATGTGGAACGCCAACTAAAGCAATATCTTTACCAATCGCGGTCTCATTAGGGCAACGAAACATGGTTGGAATACCCCACCAATACAGATTTTCCATCATGGAGTTGAGGTGTTTGTCAGTCATTTGGCCCGCCTATTTTTCAACTAGCCCAATGCATCTGAAGCACTGAAGTAATTTAGAAACGTTCGGTTTAATTTGACTGCAATATCCAAGGTGTCAATCCTGCTGTGAAATTGGTGGTCTGGTCAGATTCAACTAGTTTGAAGCGAGCAGAGCGACTTTGTAACCTAGTCTAATGACAAAACACTCTCCATTTTAGTACTTTAAAACTAGTTCGGAGATCAGCTAATATATTCTGGGCAATTCCGTGGCCCATCAAGCCTACTCCAATGAAGCCAATGTGTTCAGGTTTTCCGTTCATCGTTATTTCCATTTGTTAAGAGTTTTTAATGACCTTTAGCAGGATAATTAGTTATCCATTTGCCTAAGCTATAGGCAGGTTATGAGTTCGACAAACACTTTAAATAAAAAGACTGAGTAATCATATTTTTTTGTAATTTCTTAATTTACTCAAGATGTGATCAACTTTCTCAGCTTTGATTTAAGACAACTTAACTACGGGTATCCTTCATCCAACCCTCTCGGCCATTCTGGTCCGCTAAAAGCAAAACAGGGGCTGGGTGTGGGGTTAGGTTGAGGTGTGGCCCAAGACATCTCTATTCGCGTATTAATTTCAAGCTGACCCGTGCCGCTGCTCCTGCCGAGTGGCGGTAGTTACTGAGCGCATAGATTTAGGCGGTGCCAGCAATCCGATGCTTGTTCTCATTGGCCTTGCGGCGCTGTTTTTCTAGTCCATTCACGCCACACCACATAGATGCCAGTTGCAAAAATAATGGCTGAACCAAACCAAGTCCATTCATCTGGAAGTTGGCCAAAGACCAACCAGCCGTAGATAGTTCCCCAAATCAATAGCGTATAATGGATAGGTGCAAGAACCACGGCCTGCGTTAATTCGAGGGCTTTAATAACCATGATTTCTGCGAAAGCTGCCAGTGTGGCCAATGCCACAATCAATAAGATTTCGACACCCCAAACTGGAGTGCGCCACACAAATGGAAGCGGCGCAGATAAAAGAAAGCTCGCCGTAAGTCCTGTATACGCAACCGTTGTAATTGTGCGGTCAGAACTGCTTAGTATTCGGGACAATATTTGGCGACATGCATAAGCAAGCGCTGCGATTACAACCAAAAACACAGCTGGTTGAAATGAACTAAAACCGGGCCTGATAATAATCAAACACGCAACAAAGCCTATGGCGATCGCTGTCCATCTTCTAACTCCTACGTATTCTCCCAGAACTAGTGCCCCGAGTATTGTAACAAAAAAAGGAGCTACAAAACTTACTGCAACGGCATCAGCAATCGGCACCATTGATATTGCGAATATAAATATCAATGCTGAAGTTCCTGCTAAACAGCCTCGAAAAACTTGCAGCCATACATGTTCTGTTTGAAGTATGGTGACACCTTTAAATATTAACACAATTAAAATTCCGAAAAGCAAGCCTAACTGCCTCGACCAGGCCACTTGGACTGGGTGAAAGCTTTCGGTAAGAACTTTAGCGATCGTGTCCACTGCAGCAAACAGAAACATGCCACTGGCAAAATACAAGATACCCATAAAGTTTTGATTTAAGAATTGTCCAAAATTGGAAGTGAATTTTGGCATTAGTCATATTCCGAATAAGGGGTTTGAAGTGAGTAAATTCCAGTGTCTGTGAAGGGCGCCAGTAAACCTTAGTTGAGTGCGATAAGTCTAAGCTGTTTACAGCAGTTTAAATAGCAGTGACGCCAGCATGTTTATAAAAAAGAGAACAAAGCAAGTGGCAATGTCAGACGGTTCGATTTAAGGGGGCATCACCACTTCTGGCACGCCCCCTTCTTTCTTCTGCCCGACGCCAGACAGTTATGCCTGCAATCCGATGCCTGTTCTCTTTTGTCTGACAGCACTTATTGGCAAGGAGCCGGCTGGATTTTGGTATTTTAAAACCTCAGCTGTACTTTCATCGCTTGGCTCCGGTCTGTAGCGGTTTCAAAGGCCTCAGTCAGCGCATCCATGCCAAAGCTGTGGGTGATCAACGGGTCCACCACAATAGCCCCCTCTTGCATCAACGCCACCGCGACCCCGAATTCAGCGTGAAAGCGAAACGAGCCGCGCAAGGTGATTTCCTTGGCGGTGATGGCCTGCATCGGCACGTTCATATCGCCGCCTAGGCCAAGCTGAACCAAGGTTCCACTGGGGCGCAGGCATGCAACCCCCGCCGCCAAAGCCGACGCTGCGCCGGAGCATTCCAAATGAATGTCGATCTGCCCCTTTTCGGCCTGATAGGGTTGTAAAGCGCTGGGTGCGGTCAATGTGTTGAGCGCCAGATCCGCACCGCAGCTGAGCGCCATTTTCAGTGTATAATCTGATAGATCGGTTGCAACGATCCGCGCCGCGCCCGCATGGCGAGCGGCCAGCACGCTGAGGCATCCAATGGGGCCACAGCCGGTGATTAACACGGTTTTGCCCCGCAGATCACCAGCCTGCGCTATGGCATGCAGGCAAACCGCCAAAGGCTCCGCCATGGCCGCTTGCGACGCCGTGAGCCCCTCCGCGCGCACGCACTGCGTTGCGCCTGCGATCAATTGCTGCTGAAACGCACCTTGGATATGGGGAAAGGGCATCGCGCTGCCATAAAATTGCATGTTTAGACAGTGATTTTTCTGATCCTGGAGGCAATAGGAGCAGCTATGGCAAGGCCGAGACGGGGAGATGGCCACCAATTGGCCAATCTCTAAATTATCGATACCTGCGCCCAATGCAGCCACAAGTCCTGAAACCTCGTGTCCCAAAATCATCGGCTCACGCAGTTGAATGGGACCGAATCCACCATGTTGATAGTAGTGCAAATCTGAGCCGCAAATGCCCCCCGCTTGCACATTAATCAGCACCTCACCGGCGCCGGGTTTTACGATGTCTCGGCTCTCCAGGCGCAGGTCGCGTGCGGCATGAATTACAATTGATTGGTTCGCGCGCAACATTAGTGTTTCTCCAACTTATTATTCAACGTATAGTACAGATAGTTAGAAGAAAGCACCAAAGGAATTTGCAATGACGCTTCAAATGTTCAACTTGACCGGGAAACGTGCACTGATCACAGGCTCCAGCCAAGGGATTGGCTTCGCTCTTGCGCGCGGTCTCGCCGGTGCAGGTGCTGAAATTGTTCTGAATGGGCGAGACCCGTCCAAGTTAGATGCTGCGGCTGAGATTTTGAAAGGTGACGGTGCCACTATTCATCAATTGCTTTTTGATGTGACAGACCACGAAGCTGTGCGTGCGGCGATTGATGATTTTGAGGCCAAAGTTGGACCAATTGATATCTTGATCAACAACGCTGGAATGCAGCACCGCACTGAGCTTCACAATTTCCCTGCGGATGCATTCGAGCGTTTACTGCAAACTAATGTGGCGTCTGTTTTTCACGTCGGTCAAGCGGTTGCGCGGCACATGATTGATCGCAAAGAGGGCAAAATAATCAATATTGCGTCAGTGCAAACCGCTTTGGCACGTCCGGGCATTGCCCCTTATACCGCCACCAAAGGTGCAGTGGGCAACCTGACCAAAGGCATGGCAACGGATTGGGCGCAATTTGGGATCAACTGTAATGCCATCGCACCGGGATATTTCGATACACCGTTGAACGCGGCGTTGGTGGCTGATGACGAATTCAGCACTTGGCTTGCCAAGCGTACGCCCGCTGGACGTTGGGGCGAAGTGGAAGAGTTGGTGGGCGCGGCTGTGTTTTTGGCCTCGGCGGCATCAACCTTTGTGAATGGCCACACGCTTTATGTCGATGGTGGGATCACCGCTTCACTGTGATCGCCTGAGGCCGCTGCCCGACATAATCTGTGAAAAAGTCTCTTGCAAAAAATTTGGAAATTGACTTAGCTTTTTGTACCTAACTGGGCAGCGGGGTGTCTTCCGGACCCGCCCAACGTACTATGTGACGTGTGAAATCCCCGCAAAATTTGGTGCGTAAAGCATCTTTTTTTGAATAGACGGTTAGTGCTTTGCACGGCTATCAAAACAACGGGAGCATTTCGATGAAAACTGCAGGAGTGGTGGGTCTTGGCGATATGGGCAGTGGCCTGGCTAAAAATCTGATTAAAAATGGCTTTTCTGTCAAAGGGGCGGACTTGTTACCCAACAGATGTGCGGCCTTTGAGGGTCTCGGCGGGCAAATTTGTAGCTCTCCAGCCGAGGTGGGCTGCGAGGCACAGGCCGTGTTTGTTATGGTGATGAAAGGTACTGAGGTTGAGGATGTCATCTTTGGTGCCGAAGGTCTTTTGACAACAATGGCCAAGGGCAGTGCCATCATTTTATCTGCCACTATAAAGCCAAGTGAGGCGCGTAAACTTGGCCATGCCATGGCCAATTCCGGGATCCATTTGATTGACACGCCGGTGTCTGGTGGGTTTCCTGGTGCTCAGGCGGGGACGTTGACGTTGATGGCGGCCGCGCCGGATGCAACTCTCGATGCGTTTTTACCATTTTTAGAGGCGGTTTCAGCCAATATTCACCGAGTGGGGACACAGCCCGGTGATGGCCAAACGGTCAAAGCCTGTTTGCAATCTCTTATCGGAGCACAATTTTCAGCAACTTTTGAGGCGGCGGCTTTGGCGGCCAAGGCGGGGGTTCCTGGTCAGGTTTTGCTTGATGTTTTTTCCACATCTTCTGCGGGCTGTGGCGTGGTGAACAATGCGCTTGAAAAGATCATTGATCGTCAGTTTGAAGGTACGGGAAGCCATATCAACACCATGCATAAGGATTTGACCATCGCAATGGGGTTGGGGGAAGAGCTTGGCGTGCCGCTTCACACCGCTGGCTCTGCCATGCAGATCTTTCATGCTGGCCGCAGCAAATATCCCAATGGTGACAATTGGGTGTGTACGCGGGTGATCGAGCAGATTGTCGGCGCGGAGCTGCACCGGGATGGCTCCAAATGAGACTTGGAGTTATTTGCGACGGCATAAGCCGTGATCTCAACCACGCCGTGGATGTTATGGATGAGTTTGATCTCAATTATGCGGAGTTGCAGTTTGTGGGCGACGCAGAAGTTGGTGACCATTCAAGCCAAGAAATTGCTCAGATTGATAGGCTTCTGCGCGACCGGGGGAAACCGGTTTCCTGTCTGTCGCGGCATATATTTTCCGGCATGAGCGCTGCAAACCGGCCTGGCGATGAGCTGCATCGAAAGCATATGGACGCTCTCAGGCGGGTCATTGATATGGCGCATATTGTTGGCGCGCCGCTTGTGCGCATTATGACCCAACGCAAGGAGCAAATACTTTGGGGCAAAAACGGTGCTGAAAAATGGAATGTAGCTCATGGGGTTTGGGACACGATGGCCCCGATGATTGCACCGGCGGTGGAATTGGCAAAATCTGAGGGGGTGGTTCTGGTGGTTGAAACCGGCAATGGCACTTTGGTCAATTCAAATTTTACAGCCCGCCGGCTTATTGATGACTTGGACGCGAAAGACACGTTGAAAGTTCTTTGGGACCCGGGCAACAATTGTTGGTGTCATGAGCTGGCCTATCCAGATGGTTATAACGTGCTGCGCGGGGGCTATCTAGGCCATATTCATATTAAGGACGTTAACGTGGACACGCCGCGCGCTTTGCTGGAAGTGCGCCGAATGGGCGAGGGACAACTGGCAAAGCTATTCGCGCCCATGGCTGACGCGCTCAGGGCCGATGCCTATGATGGGGTCATATCCTTCGAAAGTGTTTACCATCCTGGAAATGGGAACTTTGAAGAAGGGTTCCGGCTCTGCATTGACCGCTTCAAAGCGCTATTTGGGTAAGCTGGTACAAATGACGATGATAAAGCCTATCCTTTATAATTGCCAAATTTTTAGAGGTTTGCACATTCCGGCACCGCGGAGATAACGGTTCCATCTTTAAGGTGCTGCAACAAGTTGTCGACTGTGAGCGCGCCCATTGCTGCGCGGGTTTCAACGGTTCCGCTGCCGACATGCGGCAGAAGTACTGTGTTAGGCAAGTCGCGTAGGGCTTGTGGGACGGTGGGTTCCGCTTCGAAGACATCCAAGCCGGCCCAACCTAGTGTTCCGCTTTGAAGCGCCGCGATCAATGCAGTCTCATCCACGACTGATCCGCGGCTGACATTGATCAGTGTGCCATTCGGTCCCAAGGCCTCCATGACCTCTGCGTTCACCAGCTTATCTGTGCTGGGCCCACCCGGCGTGATGCAAATCAAGACATCACAATCCTTGGCCATCGCGGTCAGATTGTCATAGTAAGTGTAAAAAACGTCCTTCTTGGTCCGCGAGTGATAAACAATCTCAGCGTTCCAAGGGGTCAATTTCTGGGCTATTGCTTGGCCAATCCGGCCCAGGCCCAATATACCGACCGTTTGATTGTCTGCGGAGCGTGTCAGCGGCGCATTGCCATTGGCTTGCCATGCGCCCGAGCGCACATAAGCATCATCGCGTAGGACTTCACGATAGCACGCCAGCAGTAACAGCAAAGCGGTTGTGGCCACCTCTTCGTTCAGAACATTTGGTGTGTGAGTGACAACAATTCCGCGACGAACAGCTTCCGCCACATCGATGGCATCATAGCCGACACCATAACCGCTGATTGCCTTTAGATTTATTAAGGAGGCCATAATAGCCGGGTCAATACCGTCGTGGCCGTTGGTGATCACATGGGTGATGCTGCTCGGATCGAAATCATCCAATTGGTGGATTGTGAAGGCGGTTTCAAGACGTTTGCGCATGTCAGCGGTCACGCCCCCAATTTGAAGTAGATTGGTCATCCTGCGTCACTTTCTGTGATTATGGGTTAAATTTTGGAGATTGGAATGGACACCGTTTTTCCGGTCAAATGGCGTGCCAGATGGTCATGAATTCGTTTACGGGTCAGAGTTTCGTCTGCGGCCAAAGCGGCTTCCAGAATATCGTGATGATGTTTGATGTTATCAGAGATGAAATCAAACCTGCGATCCGCCTCCATCAATTGCTGCCGAAACTGACTATAAATTAGGCTGTGCATTTGCTTCAAAGTCCTCGATCCGCAGGCGGAAATTAATGTTTGGTGAAACTCTTTTTCGGAGCTGAACCAAATATCTACCAGTTCGGCGGGATCTTCACGGCTGTGAATGCGTTTTTCGATATGGCTCAATTTATGATGCGACGCGGTTAATCGTGCCTCCCAAGCGACACCGCCCTTACGGATGGACAGCACGGCACCTTCGCCCTCCAGAAGGATCCGCATGTGGGTAAGCTCGATCAATTTTGTCGGCGACAGGTCTGGAACGCGAAAGCCCCGTTGTTCCTGAAAATTGACCAAGCCGTCCGTGGCCAACCGAAACAAAACTTCTCGCACCGTGCTGGCTGAGCATCCGAACTCTGCGCGCAAAATTTCTGCGCGAAGTTTGGCCCCATGCGAAAATTCATTCGTGGTAAGTCTTTTTTCAAGCACATGAAAGATGGAGTTATCATACGTCATGTGTCTGCTTATCATGATAAGTGGGAATAGTGAATATAATTTCGATAATAAAGTATAATCTCAAAATTAATAAGAAAAGTTTACTTTTTACTTGCTGATCGTGATTCGTAGACCTAACGTCAATATACAGAAATTCGTAAAGGCACGGTGAAGTGCCAGAATTTAACTCTTATCGTCTGGGAGGACATTATGAACTTTTCGAAAACTGCGGCGTCAGCTGCTTTAATCGCGTCAATGGCTGCAACAGCGGCCTTCGCGGGCAGCCACGCCACAACAACATTGCGCATTCAAACGCACTATGCGCCTGAAACCGTTTCGGGGAAACTAGCGGCGCAATACATCGCTGATGTAGAGAGTATGTCCGGTGGCGGAATTAACATTGAAATGTTTTATTCTTCATCTGTTGTGAAGTCAGTTGAGACATTTGATGCCGCTGCGACTGGCATTTTGGATTGTGACATGACCGGTGGTGGATACCAAACTGGTAAAAACCCTGCTTTCCAATTTGTTGGAGATATTATGGGCGGTTACGCCACACCGTATCAACAGCTTAGCTGGCTGTATTATGGTGGCGGTCTTGAAGACGCTCAGGCTCTGTACAACAAATACGACATGCAGCTGGTTGGCTGGTGGGTCTATGGGCAAGAAAGCCTCGCCTCATCAAAACCATTGGATGGTGTAGCCTCGTTGAAAAATTTCAAATTCCGCTCGCCCCCGGGTATGGAAACAAAGATTTTTGCTAAGCTGGGTGCGAAGCCAATTGTGATGGACTTCACAGAAATTTTTACGGCTCTTGAAACCGGTATCATCGACGGCGCAGATGCATCTGGTCTGGCTAACAATGTTGGATTGGGCCTCTACGACCTAGTTAAACATGCAAACTTCCCTGGGTTCCACTCCATGCCATCAGATCACCTTGCTTGTAACAAATCTGTTTGGGACGGTATGCCAGAAGCACACCGCACGATCATGACTGTTGCAATGGAAGCATTGGCGCTTCGTACAGCTTTGACCTTTGAAAAAGCGAATGCCGCTGCAGCAGCTAAACTGCGCGCCGATGGAGTTACCCTTTGGCAGTGGTCAGAAAAAGACTTGCAGACTTTCCGCGATGCTGCTCAATCCACTTGGCCTGAGTTTGCGACAACACCAGAAGCAAAAGCGCTTGTGGCAAGTCACATCGATTATCTGACAGAACTTGGCTTGGTTTCCAACTAAGACCTAAGCAAAAAATGACAGGCCCGACAAATGTTGGGCCTGTCATTATAATTATTTATATATTGGAAGTGTTTTATGCGAGCCTCAACGAATAACGTAATTCAGTGGACACTTCCTTTAGCCTTCATAGCTTGTTGCAGTTGGATTGTTTGGAATGGTGCCACTTACATAATGGCCTTCGGGGGACATACTGATGCCCTCGCAGCACGTTATCGTCAGATAATAGCGCTCGATTACGTCATCCTGCTTGTACTTCCCTTCATTGCCTTAGCTGGCATTCTGAGCGTCCGAAGTGCCACAATGGAGCTTGAAGATACAGGCCCCTTAGACGGGATCGCGATGTTCATCGGGCGCGTTACGATGCTATTAATCGCTTTAATTGTCATCGTGATGATGTACGAAGTGATCCTACGATATGTGTTCGAGCACCCTACATTATGGGCCAATGAAATGTCTTTGTGGCTTGCTGGGTTCGTATTTATTCTAGCTGGATTTTATGCGATGCAGCAGCGCAGCCACATTCGCATTTATCTTCTGTATGATATTATGCCGCGCGGCTTACAAAAAGTCTGTGACACGGTCTCGACTTTATTGATCGTCGTATTTGCGTTCTTTCTGGTCTATGGTGGCTTTGGCGAAGCTAAAGCTAAACTGCTCCGCTGGGAGACCTTCGGCACCGCTTTCGACCCTCCTATTCCCGCGACATTGAAACCTTTGGTATTGACCGTAGTCACATTGGTCGCGCTCCAGGCTATCTTGAATTTGATCAAGGACTGGAACTTAGAACCGGAAATCCACACCGCAGCAGACGACATCGACCAAGACGAAATAGAACGCCTTAAAAAATCTTTGGGAGACGTATGATGGATATTGGCACAATCTCACTCGTCTTGCTGCTTGGCTTGTTGATACTGCTGGCCATCGGCATGCCCCTTGGTCTCGCATCAGCCGTTATGGCTGTCGCGGTATTGGTTATGAAATTTGAACCGGCTTTAATCGTTGATCCTATGAGTTTTGGCGATGGGTTGCTGACGCGAAAGTTTGGGACAGGGCCGTTAAATATTGTGGCGCAAAAAATATATGGCCTGCTCACGGACTATGTATTGATTTCAATCCCCTTGTTTATCTTCATGGCGTCCCTGCTTGAGCGGTCTGGAATTGCTAAAGGGATGTATACGTCCTTGAATGTGTGGCTCTCGGGCGTGCGTGGGGGGATTGCGATTGTAACCTCTGTCATGGCTGTGATCATGGCGGCCATGTCTGGCATCATCGGCGGGGAAGTTGTTTTACTTGGGTTAATCGCACTGCCGCAGATGTTGCGGTTAGGATATAATCAAAACCTCGCAATCGGTACTATCTGTGCATCGGGATCGCTTGGCACGATGATACCGCCTTCCATTGTTTTAATCATTTATGGTCTGATAACCGAAACATCTATTAAAGCGCTGTTCACTGGCGCATTTGTGCCTGGTTTGATGTTGGCGATGATGTTCATCTTGTATATTATCATCCGAACTCAGTTGAACCCTGAGCAAGCTCCGCTTCCAGAGCTTAAACCTGGAGATCCTCAAGGTGCTGAGAAATGGGCGCTGTTTGGTGCATTTCTTTCGATCATTACCGCAGGCTTTTGTTTTGCTTTGCTGCTGCGCGTGGTGTTTTTTACGCTTGCGGGACAAAATACGTTTGAAGAGGGTGTCGATGCAATTACTTACGGAACGCCCGATTACATACCTTGGTTCGGGGGGCTTACGGCTTTATCATTGGCGCTAATCTTTTTCGTCTTTGGTGTAGCAAGAGCACGTATTGGTTGGAATATGGGCAAAGGCTTGATTGCACCTGTTATTGTTATCGGCGTTGTGTTGGGATCAATTTACGGTGGCATTTCTGGGATCACCGAAGCGGCTGGTATGGGCGTGGTTGCCGTACTCATTATCTCAGTGTTTCGCGGGGAAGCCAGTTTCGATCTGGTATGGGACAGCCTTATGCGGACCCTCAAATCAACCGGCACAATTATCTGGGTTACCATTGGTGCCGCGACGCTTGCTGGCGCTTATACAATTGCCGGTGGTCCGCAATATGTTGCGGAACTGATTATTGGTTTTGACATGCCCACAATGGGCATCATTCTCATGATGATGCTTATATTGCTTTTTATGGGCGCGTTCATGGATTGGGTTGGCATCGTTTTGCTCATCATCCCAGTATTTCTTCCGATTGTTCAGCGCCTTCCAATTGAGGAAATTGGGTTGATAGGTCAACTCGAACCTCGGCATTTGTCAGTTTGGTTTGGCGTGCTCTTCTGCATGAATATGCAGGTGAGTTTCCTGTCTCCTCCCTTTGGGCCCGCTGCATTTTATCTGAAGTCTGTTGCACCGGCTCACATCTCATTGACTGACATATTTAAAGGCTTTCTGCCCTTTATCTGTGTCCAACTGCTTGCGCTTACGGTTATGTTGATATGGCCTAACATCGTTACAATTTTGCTTTAGATACGACGTTTGTAAATCAGGTTGCCTTACTGCGCCTAAGACCGGTATTTTGAGGAGTGAACATGGACTTTGTACGGTTAGACCGCGCGGATACTGTGGTGACGGCAACGCGGAGTTTGGCGCTCGGTACGCTTGTAGATGGGGTTGCCACAACGGTTTCTATCCCGTCGGGGCATAAGGTGGCTACGGCTCAGATGAGTGTTGGCGATCCGGTGCGCAAATATGCCCAACTTATTGGCTATGCTTCCCAAGATATCGTGCCTGGGGATCATGTGCACACCCATAATGTCGATTTCCGAAATACTGCCATGGAATATGAATTTTCAACAGATTTGCGCCCGGTGGCTCCAGCTGCAAAGCAAGATACCTTTATGGGGTTTCGCCGTGAAAATGGCAGGGTTGGCACACGTAATTACATTGCGATCGTAACCTCGGTGAATTGCTCGGCTACGGCGGCGCGCTTGATTGCGGATCATTTCACGCCGGAGGTTTTGTCGGAGTACCCCAATGTTGACGGTGTGGCGGCCTTTGTGCATGGCACTGGCTGCGGCATGGCGGATTCTGGCGATGGGTTTGAAGCTCTGCAACGGGTCATGTGGGGTTATGCAAAACATCCTAATCACGCAGGTGTTCTCATGGTGGGACTGGGCTGTGAGATGAACCAAATCGATTGGTTGCTGGAGGCTTATGGTCTGAAGCACAGCCCTACATTTCAAACCATGAATATTCAGAAAGTTGCGGGTCTGCGCCGCACGGTGGAGTTGGGTGTTCAGAAAATAATGGCAATGCTGCCCATTGCCGAGCAAGCAACGCGTGAGGAATGCTCGGCCTCTGAGCTGATGGTTGCCTTGCAATGTGGGGGATCGGATGCTTGGTCGGGGGTCACGGCAAATCCGGCATTGGGCTATGCTTGTGATCTATTGACTGCCCAAGGTGCAACCGGAGTTTTGGCTGAAACCCCAGAGATTTATGGTGCTGAGCATTTGCTGACACGTAGGGCGGTGGATCGCAAGGTCGGTGACAAGTTGATTGGCTTGATCAAATGGTGGGAAGACTACACGGCGCGCAACCATGGATCGATGGACAATAATCCGAGCCCGGGCAACAAAATGGGTGGGCTGACGACGATACTGGAAAAATCATTGGGGGCTGCCTCCAAAGGTGGGACCACACCTTTGATGGGGGTTTATAAATATGCCGAACCCGTTACAGCGCGTGGTTTCACATTTATGGACAGCCCTGGATACGATCCTGCCTCAGTGACAGGACAAATAGCAGGTGGGTGTAACCTTGTGTGCTTCACCACTGGGCGTGGCTCGGCATTTGGCTCCAAACCTGCACCGACGATCAAAATCGCAACAAATAGTGAGATGGCCAATCGTATGTCGGAGGACATGGATGTGGACGCGGGCGAGATCTTGTCGAAGGGGATCAGTGTGGAAGAAAAGGGGCGGGAAATCTACGAGATGTTTCTGCGCGTCGCATCTGGTGAAGTGACCAAATCCGAAGGCCAGGGCCTTGGAAATTATGAGTTTGTGCCATGGCAAATTGGAGCCGTAATGTGAAACGCATTCTGGTTGTTGGCGGCGGCCTGATCGGAATTAGGCATATGCAAGCGGTGCAGGCTCATGCAGGATGCAGGATGGTTGGCCTAGTAGATCCAGATATGACCATTCAAGCTGATGTGCCCCGCTTTGTCACAATGGCAGATGTCACAGATCCAGTGGATGGAGTGATCATTGCAACCCCCACCCCTCTGCATGCACCCCACGGACTTGAGGCGGCAGGCCGGGGTTGGCATATGTTGATTGAGAAGCCAGTGGCAGCCTCCCTTGAGGGCGCAAAAGAGCTAGAATCCGTATTGCGCCGCAAAAACATCCGGTCGCTGGTCGGGCATCATCGGCGGTATCATGCCTTAGTTCAGCAGCTGAAGTCCTCCCTCGCAGATGGGGTGATTGGTGATGTGGTCAATGTGTCTGTGCTCTGGTGCATGCGCAAGCCAGATGCCTATTTTGAGGAGAATTGGCGCAGCGTGAGTGGTAGTCCCATTATGATAAACCTCGTGCATGATATTGATATTTTGCGATTTGTTATCGGCGAAATTTCTGAGATCACTGCCTTGCGTGGGCAATCACGGCGCGGTGGCGCTCGGATTGAAAGCGGTGCCATTGCCTTAACTTTCGAAAATGGTGCTGTTGGGAGCGTGACCTTTTCAGACATCACACCTAGCCCATGGGGTTTTGAGGCAGGAACTGGTGAAAACCCAAATATTGGCACCACCCATCAAGATATGATGTGGATCACTGGCACAAAAGGCGCGATAAGTTTTCCGTCCATGACGCTGTGGAAAGGCACTGATTGGGGGCGTGCGGCTGAGCCTGTGGCTTTGAGCCCCGCCCTGAACGAAAAAACGCCACTGGAGGCGCAACTGGATCACTTTCTGAATGTCATCGATGGCGCCAAACCCTTGATTGATGTGGCCGACGCAATAGTAACGCTGGGCTTGGCCGAGGCATTGGAGACCCAACTCGCAAGTCAAACTTCGAATTCCAATGAAACTAAATGTCCATAGGGCCAGAATTGCCAATCACACGTCGGAGCTGGTCGTTCCATAAAATAAAAATGTAACTGAAGGCATATCATGAGCAAACCAAATATCGGATTTATCGGCCTTGGCATTATGGGGGGGGCAATGGTCAGCCGCCTGCAGGACATCGGATATACTCTCACGGTTTTGGGGAACCGCGACCGGAGCAATTTGAATCAGGCTATTGCCCGCGGCGCCTCAGAGGCTGCAACCGCCAAGGATTTGGCGCAGGCCAGCGATATTGTGATGCTCTGTATGGGCACGTCGGATCATGTGGAGGGCCGCATGCGTGGCCCAGGGGGTGTGATTTCAGGGCTGCGGCCCGGCGCAACCGTGATTGACTTTGGCACATCGCTTCCGAACAGCAGCCGCGCATTGGCAGCTGAAGTTGCGCAAGCTGGTGGCCAGTTTCTAGACGCGCCACTGGGCCGCACACCAGCGCATGCTTTGGACGGGTTGCTGAATATTATGGCCTCGGGTGACAAAGCTGCTTTCGATGCGGTTGAGCCAGTGTTGAAAGATCAGGGCGAGAATGTCTTTTATTTGGGTGCCGTTGGGTCTGGCCATACGATCAAGCTGATCAATAACTTTTTTGGCATGACCGTGGCCAATGCGATGGCGGAAGCTTTCGCCATGGCCGATGTGGCTGGCGTGGACCGCGCCCAGCTTTACGATGTGATGGCAGCCGGTCCGTTACATTCGGGCATGATGGGGTTTGTGAAGGCCTATGGGGTGGATAATGACCCATCACAACTGGCCTTTGCAATCAAGAATGCTGCGAAAGATGTTGGATATTACGCGCGTATGGCCGAAGATGCAGGAGTGGACAGCATCATGTCAAAAGGGCCTTTGGCGGCATTGAGTGATGCCAGAGACCATGGCCAAGCCGATGATATGGTCAGCCAGATGGTGGATTACTACGTGCAGCGGTTCCAAGGCTAATCCATGGCGGTTGTCGCAAAATCCATGGCGGACTTTCCGCGCTACGGCATCATATTGATGCTTGCAGCCTGGCTTATGTTTTCATGGGTGGATACGGGTGCAAAATGGCTTGCTGTGGCTGGCATACCCGCATTCCAGCTGGCCTTCATGCGATATGCTGGACATTTCGTGATCTCGATTGGCGTGATCGCCAAGGATGGCTTTCAGCTGAATCGCTTTCAGACCGGGCATTTGTGGCAGGTGATCAGCAGGGCGTTACTCCTAGTGTCTGCCACATTATCAAACTTTTACGCGTTACAGTTTTTGTCGTTAACCGTAGTATCAGCAATCATGTTTTCAAGCCCGGTTTTGGTGTGCTTTCTGTCAGTTTCTGTTCTGCGCGAAAAGGTGGAGCCGTGGCGCTGGGGGGTAATTTTGATTGGTTTTATTGGCGTTTTGATCGTTGTGCGCCCATTTGGGGCGGCCTTTCATCCGGCGATGTTGATGATCATTTATAACGCTGTCGCCCTGGCGCTTTATTCGCTAATGACCCGCAGGCTCTCTGGCGTCGTGGCTGTGGAGACCATGCAGTTTTACATGGGGCTGGTTGGGACCTTGCTGATGCTGCCTTTCGCGATTTGGACTTGGACGCAGCCAGAAACGATCTGGGGCATGCTTGTCTTGATTAGCCTGGGCGTTTTAGGTTGGGCTGGCCATCAACTATTGACCAATGCGCACCGCTTTGGCACGGCCAATCAGCTTATGCCCTTCACCTATTCATTTCTAGTATTCGTCGCAATTTGGGGGTACCTGCTGTTTGGGACAGTGCCTGACACGAGCACAATTTTGGGTGCGATTGTTATCATGAGCGCCGGACTTATGATTTGGGGAAAAGAGCGGAGATGAAGCGAATTGCTTGCATCGGTGAGGCGATGATTGAACTATCAATGTTCGGTGAAAAGGCACAGCTCGGTGTGGCTGGGGACACACTCAACACGGCCATCTATCTGCATCGAACAGCGCCTGGCTTGAGTGTGGAATATATCACCTGCCTTGGGGTTGACCCCTTTTCTGACCGGATTTCTGACTTCATCACGGATCACGGCGTGGGAAACGAGAATATCCAACGGATCGCAGCTGGATCCCCAGGGCTTTATGCCATCTCCACATCCCAAGAGGGTGAGCGCAGCTTCACATATTGGCGCAACGCATCGGCTGCGCGGCAATTGTTTGCGGATGGCAATTTTAGCCTTTTGGAGACTTATGACGCTGTCTACTTGTCAGGCATTTCAGTGGCAATTTTGCCCCATGCAGTTCGGCTATCTTTGCTGGCGTGGTTGAACCGATCTCCTATTCGATTGATTTTTGACAGTAACTATCGGCAGCAACTTTGGGACAGTCTGAAACATGCACAGGAGGTCACATCGGCTCTTTGGGCCCGTGCCGATATTGCATTGCCGTCAATAGATGATGAAATGCATCTGTTTGCCGAAACAGAAGATCAAGTGGCCTCCCGCTTTGTCGCCATGGCTAAATCTGGCGCTTTGAAACGTGGGGTACGGGGACCATTGTCTTTGGGCGTTGAGGTTTGCGCAAGCTATCAGCCAGCTCCAAAAGTGGTGGATACCACAGCCGCGGGTGACAGTTTCAATGGCGGCTATCTGGGTACCCTATTGAGTGGAAAAAGCCAAGCACAGGCTTTGAAAACGGGTCACGATCTGGCTGCTCAGGTTGTTCAATACCGTGGTGCAATCATCCCAAAATAAGCGCTGCCAAATCTGCGCCGCCTATAACTTCGAGAAGAGCAATCTTTGGATTTTTTGAGCGTACGGCGCGGGCAATATCCAAAGCTTTGGGGTCATTGAGTGCGCGCCCTTGATCTGTTTGTACCCGGCAAAACTCCATCCAAGACCGAACAGCCTCTGCAACGATCGGCCCACGGCCCGCTCGGAGGGTTTCCAAAAAACGATAAGGAAGTTTCTGACTGCCATCCATAGCAATTTGATCCAACCGATGCGCCAATTCTACGTTGCCAAATCGCACTAATAAAGCATTTGCATAGTCTGGAACTTGATCCCGCATGTCCGATGGTAGGGTGGCACCTGCCTCCATCATAAGTTGTTTCGTACGGCGGCGCAGATATGGATCTGCAATAGCCTCATGCACATAGCTATACCCCTGGGCTAATCCAGCATAGGCTAAGAAGGAATGTGCTCCGTTGAGTATGCGCAGTTTGCGCAACTCATGCGGCCGCACATCTTGGACGAATTGAACATCTGGCCAGTTTGGCCGGGGGGCGGCGAAATTATCCTCAAGAACCCATTCGCGAAACGCCTCGGTGGGGACGGCCATGGGATCAGCGCTGCTGACGCGAATGGCGTCGGTGGTGGCTGGAGTAATTCGGTCTACCATCGCATTTGGAAAGCGCACATTGTCCCAGTTGATTTTGAGGCCTGCCGCCTGTGCGAAACTGGCTACTGCCTGTTGCAAGCGAGTGCCGTTTTCAACGCGATTGTCACAGCTCAAAATCGTAACGGGGCTGCAGCGCGCAGCGAGGTGGTGGGCAATGAATCCGATGAGCGTTTGAAGGGGATTACCGTTCAAATCTGATACGATTGCAGGGTCACGCAAATCAAGCTTGTTATCCGCGCCCAGATGGTAGCCTTTTTCTGTGACCGTGGCTGAGATTATATCTGCGCAGTGCATCGCCCCCAAAATGGCTTCGGGCCCTTCTGATGCGACCAGAATATCAACCAAAACTTGGATGCTCTTAAGGCCTTTACCCTGCACGTTCAGCGTATAGTTAAAATGCTGTGGAGCCAGTCCGTCGCGGGCGGAGGTAGAGCGGAGGCTGACCCCAATGACATCCCAGCCCCCGGCATCTGACGTGTAATCCAGAAGATGCGCGCGGGCAAAATTCCCCAGGCCAAAATGAACTATCCGGCCCATCTAAACTTCGATCCCGTAAGCACGGCGCGCCAGGTCAGTCGATAATAGCTGGGCAAGATTTTCGGCCTGCGTGCGGTCAAACAGACCCTTTTGCATCTGCCTACTCAAGTGCAAAGCCACACCGCGCCTCCACAGGTCATGGCGGGCAGGGATGGACAGAAAGGCGCGAGTGTCATCGTTGAATCCGGCCAGATTGTAGTAGCCTGCGGTTTCAACTACCTGATCAAAATACCGGGCAATGCCCCCTGCGCTGTCATGAAACCACCAAGGCGGGCCGATGCGCAGGCAGGGCCAATGGCCCGCCATAGGGGCCAGCTCACGGGCATAGGTGGTCTCGTCTAGGGTGAACAAAATGATGGTTAGGTTTGGCTCATTCCCAACTCGGTTTAAAAGCGAGTCTAAGCCGATGACCCAATTGCTTACAACAGGAATATCCGCGCCCATATCGCGGCCATAGTCTTGTAGGATTTTGCGATTGGTATTACGGCGGCTGCCCCCATGAATTTGCATGCTCAAACCGTCCTCTACAGACATCTGCGCCATTTCTATCAACATGTGGCCGTAAAACCGCCGTGCATCGTCCGGACTCCCTCGGCCCTGTTTAAGGCGTTGATATATCGCATGAGGGTCATAAAGCCACTCGGTATGGATCGCTTCAATCGCGTGATCGGTCGCGGTGGCGCCCATTTGGATGAAAAAGGCTCGCCTGACGCGCAGGGCCTCAAGGTAACCCGCATAACTGTCCAGAGCGATGCCAGTTATTTGCTCCAGCTCTTGTAGGTTTGTTTGAAAATTTGGATCAGATGGATCCAAAACCCCATCAGGGCGAAATGTTGGCAGGACACGGCCGGTCCAACCGCTGGCGCTAATCGCGGCATGATGGCACAGATCATCCAATGCAGAATCTGTGGTTGCGAGTGTTTCGATATTAAAGCTTTCGAACAAAGCACGCGGGCGGAAAGCGTCCTGTGTTAATCGCTCGGCAATTTGATCATAGATCAAATTTGCGGTTTCAGATGACAATTCTGCGGTGATCTGCAGGGTCTGGCGCAGAACATAGTCCAGCCAAACCCGTGTTGGCGTGCCCAAGAACAGATGCCAATGTGCAGCGAAAATTCTGAAAACTTCTCGTGGATTTGCGTGCTTGCCGGGCGCGCCGATGCCCAGATCGGCCAAGGAAATACCATTGGAGTAGAGCAAGCGAAAAACATAGTGATCGGGGGTTACCAAAAGTTCAGCGGGATTCGAAAAGGCTGTGTTCTTCGCAAACCAACTGGCGTCGCAATGCCCATGGGGGGAGACGATCGGCAGGTTTTTAACACATTGATAAAGCGCTTCTGCGGGTGCGTTTAAATTGGGTGTCATGTTGCTTCCCTAAGCAGATGTTTTCAGGATTAAGTCCATATTGCAGCTTGCATCTTGGCTGCGCAATGGGTCAAAATCATATAAAGCGAGGGGGCGTCGATGAATATTGCACTGATCGGTCTTGGGATGGTTGCCGGCACGCATGTCACTGCGATCAAAAGCTCTGAACATGGTTTGATCCTGCGCGGTGTTTTTGGCCGTGACCCTGCCAAGACCGCCCGCTTTGCAGCTGAGCATGCGACCCATGCCTACGGGTCCGTGATGGAAATTGCGTATGACGCGGTAATTGATTTTGTTATTTTGGCCACACCTCCGGACGCAAGGCGCGAGATTGTTGAAACCCTCATAGCAGCGGGCAAACCAATTTTGATGGAAAAACCCATTGAGCGCGGTTTGAACGCCGCCACTAAGATTGTTGAGATTTGTGAGGCGGCGTGCGTCCCGCTCGGTGTGGTGTTCCAACACCGCGCGCGTGAGGCCTCTGCGGAGTTGAAATCTGCCATTGATGCAGGACGCTTAGGTGACATTTGCACGCTTGATCTACGCGTGCCGTGGTGGCGAGAGCAAAGCTATTATGATGCGCCAGGCCGCGGAACCTATGGGCGAGATGGTGGCGGCGTCATGATCTCACAGGCCATTCATACGCTTGATCTGGCTATCTGGCTACTTGGCCGCATTAGTTCCGTGCAGGCGATGATGCGGCGTACATCGTTGCATGCTCTTGAGGCAGAAGATTGGGCGGGTGCCCTGTTTGAGCTGCGCTCGGGGGCCTTCGGGTCTTTGCTGGCCACCACAGCGGCCTATCCAGGCAGCGCTGAGGCGATCACGATCCAAGGCAGTAAGGGATCGGCCCATCTGGAAGCCGGTGTTCTGACCCTGCGCGATCTGGACGGTTTGGTGGAGACCTTTGGGGCGCAAGGCGCAACTGGTGGCGGGGCAGATCCTATGGCTTTCACCCATGAATGGCATCAATCTGTGATTGAAGATTTCGCCTACGCGCTGCGTGCTAATAGGTCCCCATTGGCAACGGCCCGCAGCGCGTTGCACGCGCATGCAGTCATTGACGCTATGCATTCCGCGAGCAAGAGCGGCCATCGCACAGAGGTCCTATTATGACTTTGACATGCGTGGCCCTCGGGCTGGATCATCGCCATATTTACGGTATGACGGAAAAAATGGCGAAGGCTGGAGTGCAATGCCTGGGATTTTGGACCGAAGGCCGCCCGGAAACCTTGGCTGGCTATCAAAAGCGATTTCCAGAGCTGCCGAGGTTTGACCATTTGCAGGATGCTCTGGAGTGCGGTGCTGATTTGGCTCTGATTTCAGCCATTCCTGTGGACCGGGCTGACTTGACGGTGCAGGCCATGCGCCATGGAATGGATGTTATGAGCGACAAACCCGGCTGTACCAATTTTGAGCAGCTTGAGGCGATTAAGTCAGCCGTTCAAGATACAGGGCGCATTTGGTCGGTGAATTTCTCAGAGCGGTTTGAAACAGCAGCCAGCACGCGGGCTTCAGAATTGGTGGAGGCGGGCGCGATTGGAACGGTGGTGCAGACGGTGGGGCTGGGTCCACACCGGTTGAACCGAGCAACGCGCCCTGATTGGTTCTTCAGGCGGGACTGCTTTGGTGGCATTTTGACTGATATTGCTTCTCATCAAATTGATCAATTTTTGCACTATACTGGATCCAAATCTGCGGAAATTACTCACGCCTTTACAGCCAACTATGCCAACCCAGAAGCTCCAAAATTGCAAGATTTTGGTGAGATCAATCTGCGCAGCGCGAAGGGTACGGGCTACATCAGGGTGGATTGGTTCACGCCAGATGCGCTTCCCAATTGGGGCGATGGGCGGCTGACCATCCTTGGCACGGAGGGCTATATAGAATTGCGCAAATATGTTGATGTGGGCGGGCGTGCCGGAACTGACCACCTGTTACTGATTAACTCAGGCACATGTGAAAAGATTGACGCATCAGATGCTGGTCTGCCATATTTTGCGCGCTTGGCGCATGATATAGAATATCGGACACAAACCGCCATGACACAGCGCCATTGTTTTACTGTCATGGAGCTTGCCCTGCGTGCACAAGATATGGCCGATGCAAAATGATCAACGTCGCTATCCTTGGGGCTGGTATTGGGCGCGAGCATTTGGCAGCATTTCGAGAGCTGCGTGACAGGTTTCGAGTGGTTGCGGTTGTGGATCAGGATTTGGCGCGGATCGAAGAGATAAGAGGCGGCGATGAGTTTGCGGCTTACAACGATATTGCCCAAGCGCTCAGCGACCCCAATGTAGCTGTAGTGGATATTTGCCTGCCGCCGCCTCTGCATTCTGAAGTCACCCTAGAAGCGCTGAATGCTGGCAAACACGTGATTTGTGAGAAACCTCTAGCAACTTCGCTTGCCGATGTGGATTTGATTTCGAAGACCGCGCGGCGCAGTGACCGGCAGGTCTTTCCAGTGTTTCAATATCGCTGGGGACCGTCGCTAGCGCAGTTACGTTATTTGATGGCGCAGGGTCTGACTGGGCGTATGCAGGTGGCGGCCTTGGAAACCCATTGGTCACGCGGCGCGGAGTACTATTCTGTTCCGTGGCGCGGTACTTGGGCTGGGGAGCGAGGCGGCGCGGTTTTGGGGCATGCCATTCACAATCACGATCTGCTGACGCATATAGCGGGCGAGGTAGCGTCCTTATCGGCTATGATCGCCACGCGGGTGAACGACATTGAAACGGAAGATTGCGCAACAATCAGTTTCGCCATGAGCTCTGGAGCGTTGGCCTCCAGCTCAATTACGCTTGGTGCGGCGGGCGATGAAACACGTATTCGATTTGTGTTTGAGCACCTGACAGCAACCTCTGGCAGTGCCCCCTATGCGCCAGGTTCACAGCCCTGGACCTTCACTGCGCGTGACGAAAATCTGCAATCTAAAATTGACCAAGCCGTCGCGGCCACGCCCTTTGAAGCCGTAGGATTTCAAGGGTTTTTCACAGAAGTTGCTCTTGCAATCGCGGGCGAGCCAAACAATGCGGTGAGGTTGCAGGATGGGGCCATCTCCATTGCTCTTGTGACCGCGATTTACCACAGTGCCCGAACAGGGCAACGGGTAGCGTTGCAGCTGCGCCCGGACCATGAACTCTACAAAGGATGGCTGCCATGAAACAATGTTGGCGTTGGTTTGGGCCGGAAGACTCGGTAAAATTATCTGACCTGCATCAGGTTGGGGTGGAGGGGATCGTCACAGCTATTCACGCCATTCCGCCTGGCAAGGCTTGGGGCGCGCAGGCGATTGTAGATCGGCAGTCGATACTGAGCGCGGGTGGGTATCGCTGGGATGTTGTGGAAAGCCTGCCGGTCTCTGAAGAGATAAAGACCCAATCAGGTCTAATGAGTGGCCATATCGCGGCATATAAGACGAGCTTGCGTGCCTTGGCACAGGCAAATATTGAGACTGTTTGTTATAATTTCATGCCAATTCTGGACTGGACGCGCACATCGTTGAGAGCGCCGCAATCGCATGGTGGCGCGGCGATGCTTTTTGATCTCATTGATTTTGCGGTGTTTGACTTGCATATTCTGGAGCGTCGCGGCGCCGCTGAGGATTATGTGGATGCGTTGCGCGCCGCAGCGTTTGAGCGGTTCTCCCAAATGTCTGGTGGCGATAAAACCATATTACAACGGAATATAACCGCTGGCCTGCCGGGCGCCAATGACAGCTGGAGCCTTGCAGATGTGCGCAGGCTTTTGAACAGCTACAAGGGGATTACAACAGAGCGGCTGCGGGCAAATCTGGTGGATTTCTTGTCAGAGGTCGCGCCGCTGGCAGAGACGCTGGGGATGCGGCTGTGTTGCCACCCGGACGATCCGCCGTTTTCCCTTTTGGGCCTGCCGCGGGTAATGTCGTCCAGCGCGGATTACAGTGCCGTTTTGAATGCCGTGGATCTGCCGGCCAATGGTGCAACACTTTGCACTGGATCTCTGGGTGTATCCCCAAGCTTTGACGGGCCTGAATTTGTGAAAAAGCATGGTCCACGTATCCATTTTGCGCATCTTCGCAACACGAAACGTCTTGCAAGCCTAATGTCCGATAAGCCAAATTTCTTTGAGGCCCCGCATTTGGACGGGGATACAGATATGGTTGGAACTGTGCATGCTCTGATGGTGGAGCAGGACAGGCGCAAAGCCGAGGGGCGTGCTGATTGGAAAATTCCCATGCGACCTGATCATGGGCAAGAATTGTTGAGCGATCTTGGTGGCCATAGCACGCCGGGATATCCGCTGATTGGCCGCATGCGGGGTCTGGCCGAATTACGCGGGGTCATGGCGGCCTATCGCCCATCTCTTGGAACGCAGAATTGCGGAGAATATTAATTTATGAATATAAAACAAATATTTACGTATAGGTTTCTTTTGGCGGGAATGGGTATTGGGTTTTACCCTGAGCTATACAAGAAAAACGCTCAGACCTGGTGGAGGTGCTTCCACCACAACCTGATTGGGTGGTCCCGCTGTGGCTCATGACGCACACTGATTTGCATCGTTCCGCTAAGGTGGAAGCCTTGTTGAAATTTATAAAGAAGGTTCAATAATCGAGTTATGGCCGAAGATCTAAAAACGGGTCTCGGTATGGGCTCAGACAAAACTCACTTTGCCTCGTATAACTGCCATTAGTGCTTAAGCATAGCCAAAGTCTGCGTTTCTGGCCCCCAGACTACCCTACAGCCTTAGCCAACCAGGGATACAAACGTTCCACCTGGTAGCATCGACCATAGCTCTCCCTGACCCCCCCCTGCTCCAACGACGCTCGTCTAAAGGTTCACATGATTTGTATTGATATTCAACGTTATCTAAATGTATTGGTGTCTGTGAAATTGGATGTGCTCGATGGACCTTACTTTAAATAGGCTAATAGCTTTTGTAGCGCGCGTCAGAGAACTGTCGTTTGCGAATACTGCAGAAACGCGAGATCGAGTAACGGCCCGCATTACAAATGAAAGCCTCTATGATGCGGACCGGCTTCGAGGCCCGGCAATTGCTGGGTAATCTGTCCGCCTGGCTGATTTCAGTTGAATAAACAGACTTTGCTTCACGGTTAGCGATGATATTGGCGCTTATGGCTGCGGTTTTTCATGCCAGTTTTGCTGCGCTACAGAATGGCCGAGATAACCCGTGGATCAGTCGCGCCGCCATTGATGTTGCACTGTTCCTTCTGGCATGGCCCATTGCTCTGTTTCTAGTCCCCTGGCCACACGCAGAACACATCTGGCTGTTCGTTGGCGTGTTCGTAATCCACAACATTTATAAAGCCTTTCAAGGCATGACTTATGCACGCGGCGCATACACAGTCGTTTACCCAGTGGTGCGTGGGTCCAGCGTTCTTGCGACAGTGATCGTCTCTGGCATCGTTTTTCAAGAAGTATATTCGATCTGGCAATAGTCTGGAGTGCTCTCGCTAGTGTGCGGCATATTTGGGCTTGCAGTTTATAACTGGCGGAAACTGCAGGTGGGCCGCGAAACTCTTTTTTCTGCATTAGGATTAGCGGTTCTGTCTGGTATCATGGTCGCCGCGTATACAACTTTTGACGCCTATGGCATTCGACAAATGCCAGATCCGCTTACTTTTGTTTTTTGGTTCTTCGCGATTGATTCGATTACTATTCCGCTCTTCGTATTCGTTTGGGTCAGGCAAGGTAAACTTTCACTTTCAGCGATTCGACCTTTGGTTGCAAGAGGGTTAGCAGGCGCCGTTCTGGCGCCTCTCAGCTTTGGCTGCGTCATGATGGCCACGCGCTTAGACAGCGTTGGGATTGCCGCGGCTTTGCGCAAAACATCTGTCTTGTTTGCAGCCTTTATAGGTGTGTTGTTTCTAAAGGAAACTGTTGGCCCCAGGCGCGTATGTTTGATGGCGCTGATAGTGGCAGGAGCCATTTTAATCAACGTGGGTTAACTGTTGAAGCCATAGTAGAGGACAAGCTTAGGTTTTGTCGCAAACTGCGGCGCGCGAGGGAAAGACCCGTAACTTGGACATAGCTATCTAGCAAATGCCGCGAATTGTTGAAATGCGAATTGGCCAGAGGGGTTTAATTGTCGTTTGCGGATCATGTGTGCGACTTTGACGCCATCCAGTGTTGCCGAGGCCGAAATGAAGGACTTGAACCCCTTCATTTACCTGGTCATTTTTTGATGAACCAGTGCTCCTGCTCGATTATGTTGTTCAGATACTTGACCTGCAACACTTCGATCAGCCAAAACCAACCGTCCAACAACAGCAGGCAATTCATGTTCTGTAATCTGGCGAGATTTGCTCCGAGTTTTCGATGGCTCTGCAATAGTAGGCCCACTTACCTTTCACTTCGATGTAAGATTTGGTCCATCCGTCAGGATACAGCTTTCTTCTGTTTCCGCTTGTTTGCTTACATCGCGATCAACGGCGCATATTTTACGACCTATCAGTTCAGGGTCGCATGCTCCACTTTGATCCCAGGCTCCGCCATGGTCTCCTCAAGATTGCGGTAGGTAACCGCATGCCAAACATAGAAAAATACCCCGTACAGGATGACATCTTTCGGATAGTGGCTGCTTTTAAAGTCAATCATCACGTTCTGATACTCACCAGCTAATGCCAAGGCTGGCGTCTATTACTGCTTGGCAAGTAGGCCCGCATCCTCAAACTTTGTGACAGAACCCAGTTGTAGTGCCTGACCTGTTACCAAATAGGTGACATAGGTTGGTTGGGGTGTTCACTTTGATGCTCCACTGTCCTCTGTTTGGAATCAGACCTGGTGCGTGATATCCCCGTATTGGAGTCTTGTGGCGCTTAACGATGAAATCAATCTCCGATGTTGAGAGGTAAATTGTGTGATGTAAGTAGTTACGCAAATATCGACATCATGTTGCGCATAGGTCAATTAAATAAGTTTAATTTTAAAAATAAGGAGAGTGCGTGGTGCTGTGAGAGAGGATTGAACTCTCGACCTCACCCTTACCAAGGGTGTGCTCTGCCACTGAGCTACCACAGCATCTAGAGCGCGATTTAGACAGTCTTGTGCTCGGGCGCAAGTCCAAGAATGTGCCTAATCTGCATAATGTCGCCCGCGTGGGTCTCAAAAAGGTTCCCCGGCTGGACCCAGCTCAAAGCATGGGTTAAGCCATCTAAATGGCAGACAAACCGGAAAAAACCACCAAGCCCGTCCAATCTGCGCGCGATGTTAGGTTGAAGGCGGCGTTGAAGGCAAATATGGGCCGCCGCAAAGCGCAGGCCCGGGCACGCGCTGATGGTGGCAAAAAAACGGATAAGAAGGACAGCTGAATGGATTCGATTTTGGTAACAGGTGGCGGCGAGCTGCGTGGGGAAATCCCAATCGCTGGTGCAAAGAATGCCTGCCTGACCTTGATGCCAGCAACATTGCTGAGCGAAGAGCCTCTGACGCTTACCAACGCGCCAAGGCTCTCTGACATCAAGACCATGAGTTCCTTGCTGGAAAGCTTGGGGACTGAGGTCTCTTCGATGCAAGAAGGCAAAGTGTTGACCATGTCGTCACACAACCTCGACAATCTGACTGCGGATTATGACATCGTGCGCAAAATGCGCGCTTCGATCCTTGTGCTGGGCCCTATGTTGGCCCGCGCAGGTCAAGCGGTGGTGTCACTACCCGGGGGCTGTGCCATTGGTGCTCGGCCGGTTGATTTGCATCTTAAGGCTATGGAAGCGCTCGGCGCTGAAATTGAGCTGCGCGAAGGCTATGTGCATGCCAAAGCACCTCGTGGCTTGCGCGGGGCCATAATAGAATTCCCCTTTGTATCGGTTGGCGCCACAGAGAATGCTTTGCTTGCGGCCACATTGGCCAAGGGCACAACTGTCCTGAAACATGCCGCCCGCGAACCAGAAATTGTGGATCTGGCGCATTGCCTCATCGCGATGGGCGCCCAAATCGAAGGGCATGGTACCTCAACTATCGCCATCCAAGGTGTTGACCGCTTAAACGGCGCCACACATTCTGTCGTCACAGATAGGATCGAACTCGGCACCTATATGCTGGCCCCGGCCTTCACCGGTGGTGAAGTTGAATGTCTTGGCGGCCGCATAGAGCTATTGGAAGCCTTTTGCGAAAAGCTGGATGAAGCAGGGATTACTGTGGAGCAAACCCTGAAAGGCCTCAAAGTGAAGCGCTCCAACGCCGATATAAGAGCGATCAACGTGAGGACCGAGCCTTTCCCTGGATTTCCAACGGATTTGCAGGCGCAAATGATGGCACTGTTGTGCACAGCAACCGGAACCTCAGTGCTGGAAGAAAAAATCTTTGAAAATCGCTTTATGCATGCGCCTGAATTGGGTCGTATGGGGGCAAAAATTGATGTAAACGGAGGTGTTGCCACAGTCACAGGTGTAGAACGCCTCAAAGGTGCACCGGTTATGGCAACGGATTTGCGGGCCTCGGTTTCGCTGATTTTGGCCGGCCTTGGCGCTGAAGGTGAAACTTTGATCAACCGTGTTTATCACTTGGATCGCGGCTATGAGCGGGTTGAAGAAAAGCTGGGCAACTGTGGCGCGAAAGTTGAACGGATCACTGGGCAATGAGCGACGCGCGCTTCGAAGATGGAATTAACAAGCCCCTGCGCTTGATCGCCTTCGAAGCGGAGGATCTTCAGGTGATCTCAGCTGTTGTGCAAGATGCGGTCTTGCCGGTGGCTGAGATGACTTGGCGCCCAAAAGAGCGACGGTTTGCACTGCTAATCAATCGGTTCTGCTGGGAGGCAGCAGCATCAGACGGCGCCAAACGGGTGCAGGCTGTTTTGAGCTTTGAGGATGTGCAAAGCGTCCAAACTCAAGGATTTGATCGCTTAGATACAGATTTGATCCTGTCGATTTTGAGCCTCACATTTGAGTCTGGAGCTGACGGCATGGGCCATTGTGTTCTCACATTGGCTGGAAATGGTGCAATCAGGCTTCAGGTTGAGGCTTTAGAGACCTCCTTGCGAGATGTCACCCGGCCCTATGTGGCACCCTCTGGGTTGACGCCAAATCACGATTGATTCGGAATGATCCCGCTTGAGGGTTGCGCAACATCGCGCTAAGTCAGGACAACCTTGGGGGATCTGATGCCACAAATTCTGAATATTAATCAGGCTGATTTTGAAGCACAGTTTCAGGCTTTGCTTTCTGCCAAACGTGAAGACAGCCCGGACGTTGACGCTACAGTGGCCGATATCATCTCCGATGTACGTGCGCGCGGTGACGCGGCTGTAATTGAGCTGACCTCAAAATTTGACCGGCTTGATCTGGCCCCCGACACTTTGGCCTTTTCCCGCGAAGAGATTCTGGCCCATTGCGCTACGGTTCCGGCTGAAGAGCGTGCCGCTTTGGAATTGGCTGCAGAGCGCATCCGCGCGTATCATGCCCGGCAAATGCCGGAAGATGCCAATTGGGTAGACGCCTCTGGCGCAACATTGGGATGGCGTTGGACCCCTGTTTCTGCTGCGGGTCTCTATGTACCGGGTGGTTTGGCCTCTTATCCGTCGTCAGTTTTGATGAACGCCATTCCCGCCAAGGTTGCGGGCGTGAAGCGGCTTGCGATTTGTGTGCCAACGCCAGATGGGCTGACCAATCCTCTGGTGCTGTTGGCCGCACAAATTTCAGGTGTGGATGAGATTTACCGGATCGGCGGCGCGCAGGCTATTGCGGCTTTGGCATATGGCACAGAGACAATTACTCCCGTCGACAAGATCACTGGCCCCGGCAATGCTTTTGTGGCCGCTGCCAAACGACGGGTCTTCGGCAAAGTCGGCATTGATATGATCGCAGGCCCTTCGGAAATCTTGGTTATTGCAGACGCAGATAATGATCCTGCATGGATTGCCACCGATTTGCTCAGCCAAGCGGAACACGATGAAAGCGCGCAATCAATTCTGATAACCAATGATGCAGCCTTTGGTGATAGGGTGATTGCGGAAGTGAACTTGCAACTCCAAACGCTTGAGCGCCGCGCTATTGCTGGCCAGTCATGGCGCGATTTCGGCGCGGTCATTGTTGTGAACGATATGGCGCAGGCCGCGGCCCTGTCCAATAGATTGGCCCCTGAGCATTTGGAATTATGTGTCGTAGATCCGGATGCTATGGCGGAAGATATCACCCATGCTGGCGCGATCTTCCTCGGAGCTTGGACGCCGGAGGCGATTGGCGATTATGTTGGTGGGCCAAATCATGTGCTACCCACAGCCCGCTCGGCCCGTTTCTCATCTGGGCTGTCGGTGATGGATTTCGTAAAACGCACCACGCTGACAAAAATGACCCCTACATCCCTGGCCGCCATCGGCCCCGCGGCTGAGACTTTGGCTCATTCAGAAGGCTTGCAGGCGCATGGATTGTCAGTGCGGGCAAGGTTGGATAAGCTTAACAAATAATGGCCTATATTTCAAAAATAGCTTTGGATGACAGAAACTTGCCCCCCCCTACACCTGAGATTGATCAGGAGCGGAAGGTGGCGATTTTTGATTTGCTGGAAGGCAATAGTTTTCAGCTGCCAGACCGAGACGACGCGCCTGCCCCCCAAGGCCCCTACCAGTTAGAACTGGCGATTCGCGACCGCCGTTTGGTCTTTGACATATCAACAGAGGCAGCTTCGAAAGCCGCTGAGTTTCACCTGTCTCTGGGCCCGTTTCGTCAGGTGGTCAAAGATTACTTTCAAATTTGTGAAAGCTATTTTGAAGCTGTAAAAACGCTTCCACCAAGCCAGATAGAAACCATCGACATGGCACGGCGCGGCATCCACAATGAAGGCGCCCGCGTGCTCCAAGAGCGTCTCAATGGCAAAGCCGATATTGATGATCAGACGGCCAGACGGCTGTTCACTCTCATCTGCGTTTTGCACTTCGGAGGATAGGAATGACACCACCTCTGCCTCAATCTATCCTGTTTTGCTGTGATCATAACGCCGTGCGCTCGCCTATGGCTGAGGGCTTGATGAAAAAGTTTTATGGGTTGGAAACCTATGTGCAATCCGCCGGAGTTTTGGCGGATAAGGAAGTGGATGGATTTGCGATTGCCGTGTGTGCCGAAATGGGGGTGGAGCTGGCCCGTCACAAATCTCGCTCCTTTGATGAGATGCAAAAGCTTGGCGATGAACTGTCCTCTTTTGATCTGATTGTTGCCCTCTCCCCGGCCAGCCAACTCGAGGCGATGGAGATCACACGATTCTATGCTCTGCAGGTTGAATATTGGCCAATCATGGATCCAACCGGCATCGGCGAGGGTCGAGATCACAAGCTTACGGCGTATCGCAAGGCTCGAGATCAGATCATTGACCGGCTGACATCCAAATTTGGTGCCGCCACTACATAGGCCGCAAACTTTAGTTTTCGTCAAATACCTCAGAAAACCAACGTCAAATAGTACGTGTTTCAAACGCTCCGTCAGTTTACAACCCAAATTCCAACGCCATTCGTGCGATTTTGCTCGATTCCGGTTGAATTTGACTTGAAAATTCGTGCAAGGCCCCTCATTTAGAGGCACGCCTGACAATGGGTCGGGCATTTTTGAAGGAGAGACCATGGCGAAGGAAGAACCACTCGAATTTCCCGGTGTCGTCAAGGAACTCCTGCCTAATGCGACGTTTCGGGTTGAGCTGGAAAATGGCCATGAGATCGTTGCAACAATGGCGGGTAAAATGCGCAAGAACCGGATCAGAGTTCTGACGGGCGACAAAGTGCAAGTTGCGATGACCCCTTACGATTTGTCTAAAGGACGGATCAATTACCGTTTCAAGTAAAAAACTGATCTTGGGATCAGGAAGCCCTCGCCGGCGCGAATTGCTGGCGGTTTTGGGCCTACATCCTGCTGAAGTGCGCGCGCCGGATGTAGACGAAACCCCTTTGAAGGGTGAACTGCCGCGCATCTATTGTAATCGCATCACTTCATCCAAGGCCGCCGCACTCACAGCGGGTGACGATGAAGTGATCCTCTGCGCCGATACAACCGTTGCCCTTGGCAGCAGAATAATGGGCAAGCCAAGCGACATTGACGAAGCCCGTGCTTTTTTACAAAAGCTTTCTGGCAGGCGCCATAAGGTAATCACCGCCGTGGCCGTCAAAAATTCTGAACGTGTTTGGCAAAAAGATGTGGTGTCCATCGTGCAAATGAAACGCCTCGCACCGCAAGAGTTAGAAGGCTATTTGGCCAGTGGTGATTGGCAAGGAAAAGCTGGCGGTTATGGCATTCAAGGCCTGGCTGGCGCCTTCATTCCATGGATCTCAGGATCCTATCCTGCCATTATGGGCCTGCCTCTTTCGGAAGCCGCTCATTTGTTACAGGCCGCAGGTCTAGAGATTTGGGGAAAATCATGAAGGGCACTCAAGTTGTCTTGGGCCATATCGGAGACGCAAAAGTGGCGGCTCTTTTGGTCGACGGAAAATTACAGGACGTTCTGGTCGAAGATGTTAGCCGCTTGCCTCTGGGCAGTATCTTGCGGGCTGTTGTGGATCGTCCAGTCAAGGGCATTGGTGGCGTTATGCTGCGTCTGCCCAACGGCATTGGCTTTTTGAAGAACGCTAAGGGTCTTGCACCTGGCCAAACCATCACAGTGCAAACCTCTGGTTTTGCAGAGGCTGGTAAGGCCGATCCTGTAAACCAACGGTTCATATTCAAAAGCCGCTATGCGATTATTACGCCAGATCAACCTGGCCTCAATGTGTCGCGTCAAATTAGGTCTGATGATCTGCGCGATGACCTCACGATGCTAGCTAAAACCGCCATGGAAGGCTCCGAAATGGGCCTGATCATCCGCAGTTCTGCCGCGCATGCTGATGTGGAAGAGATCGCCGACGACATCCAAGCCATGCGCGTCTCCGCCGAAGCCATTTCGGCAGAAGCCGGATTAGAACCGCAAGTGCTGCTCGAAGGAGATGATCCTCATGTTCAAGCGTGGCGAGAATGGTCAGATGTCACCGATGTTTTGACCGGCGATGATGATTTAGAAGGCAGCGGTGCACTGGATCAAATCGAAGCAGCGCAGGGCGCTTGGGTGCCTTTGGGCGGTGGCGGCATGTTTGTCGAGCAAACCCGCGCCATGGTGACTGTTGATGTCAACACCGGCGGCGACCTGTCACCTGCAGCGTCATTGAAGGTCAACCTGGCCGCCGTGCAAGACTTGCCCCGTCAGCTGCGTCTGCGCGGCTATTCAGGGCAGATTGCAATCGATTTCGCCCCTATGAGCAAGCGAGACCGCAAACCTATAGAAGTGGCGCTCCGTGCCGCTCTGCGCAGCTGCCCCATTGCCACTGAATTCGTGGGCTGGACGCCCTTGGGTCATGGCGAACTCAAACGTAAACGCGAACGCGCCGTACTGAATGATTTGGTCAAATGACCTGCCCAATTTGCAAAAAACCAACATCAGAGTCAGATCACCCATTTTGCTCGCCCAGATGCAAGGATATTGACCTTAGCAAATGGCTGATTGGGGGCTATGTAATTGCAAATAATTATGAAAATGAAAGCTCTGAGGTGGAGGATGCTGGAGAAGACCACGACAATTAACCGACCCTTTTGAGGTCATGCATACCCCCTAAAAGTATGCCTAATATAGAGCATTTTTCATTTTCCTGCATTTTGGACAGAAAATCATCGGAATCGGCTGGACAGTCCCACAACGGTCGCCTAAATAATCCCCAGCCTCGAGGACGTTCCTCACCCGCGCCCGGGTAGCTCAGGGGTAGAGCAGTGGACTGAAAATCCTCGTGTCGGTGGTTCAAATCCGCCCCCGGGCACCATTCAAATCAATAAGTTACATAAAGTATATTTTACATTATTTCATTCATGTAACGCTTATGTAACGAAACCAATCAAAGCTTTATCTCTGTGTAAGGTAATGTGCTTATATAGAGACTGCTGTAGTCTACTTGTATCAAGGGGGCGCAGGGACCGAGGGGGGTGGCCCCTCACCCCTAGCCTATATGTGTTCCGTTCATAGCAACTCTAAAAATTATAAAATTGTAAAAATTAGCCTTATCAAACTGAACCGTGCCGCTGCCCTCGCCGAGTAGCGTCAATTATTGGGCGCATAGATTTAGGCTGCGCCAGCGATCTGATGCCTGTTCTTATTTGCCTGACAGAATCTGCTAGTCTGATTGGGATCTAATGTGCGGACTTTATGAAGATCAGAGGTGCCATGTAGCACATCAAAAAGTCGAACACATGACAGCGATCTGGAACCATCAACGTTACTCAATTTAATCTTTACAAAAAGGGATCCGTCCCCACATGAACGCACTCTTGGAAGAACTAGATCAAAATATGTGTCGTTCTTTCGCCAATAAAGCTGCTTGAGTTCCGTTTGACACCCCCAATTTAGAAAACAAATTCTTAACGTGAAGTTTCACCGTGACTTCTTGTATGTCAAGGTTCCGTGCTATTTCTTTGTTTGACAGTCCGATGCATGGCACTGTCAGATTAAACTTGCTTGAAGCGGGCAGGGCTAATTTGTAACCATACTGAATGACCAAACATTCTCCATTTCGCTACTTTAAAACTAGTCCTGAGATCATCCGACTTGCAGTAATGCTGTACGTTCGATTTCCGCTTTCGCTGCGCAATGTGGAGCGAGGCGTTGATGTCAGACACTCGGTTTTGTTGGTCTGATCGCACCGCGCAATCTAGATCGGCAACTCGGGCGTTGTGTCATCCTCAACTGCGGTGCGGTAGTGTTTGCGGCAGAGTGACAGGTAGGTTTCGTTGCCACCAATCTGTACTTGGTCCCCTGCTGTCACGGCTTTGCCGGTGCTGTCAAACCGCACCACCATCGTGGCCTTCTTGCCGCAATGGCAGATGGTTCGCACTTCACGCATTTCGTCGGCTAGCGCCAGAAGGGCCGCAGACCCAGGGAATAATTCGCCCATGAAATCTACTCTTAGACCATAACACATGATCGGAATTCCTAAGTCATCGACAGCGCGAGCCAATGCCCAAACCTGTTCCTTGGTGAGAAACTGCGCCTCGTCGATAAAGATGCAGGCCAGCGGGCCGTGAACAAGCCGACCCTTCACTTTCTCTAACAGATCTTCATGCGGATTAAATGTGTCGGCCTCTTCTGCAATTCCAATACGGGACGCAATTTTACCTTGGCCTGCGCGCGTGTCCATTTGGGCGGTCAACAGATAGGTCTGCATGCCGCGTTCACGATAGTTGTGCGCGGCTTGCAGCAGCAAAGTTGATTTGCCAGCATTCATGGTTGAGTAATTGAAGTAGAGCTTAGCCATAGGTTTGTGTGCCCTGAGCCTGTGAGTGATGCAAGAGGTAGGTTGCATTTGATTGGCACAGTGCAGCATTATGATATGACGACCTTCCGGCCATATGGCGGCAGTGCTATGCGATGCACTAAATTTGGAGAACTAAAGAATGAGTGTTGAGGACGATCCTCTTTATGATCCCGAAATGTTGCGCCCAATTGATTTTGCAGCATTGGCGGGCCCGGATGATGAGGGCCATCCACCGAGGATTTTATTGCTCTATGGCTCGTTGCGGCCACAAAGCTATTCGCGGGCATCGGCTGAAGAGGGCGCGCGAGTGTTGCGGGCCTTGGGCTGTGAAACCAAGATTTTCGACCCGATTGATCTACCTCTGCCGGACGCCGTACCTGATACCCATCCAAAGGTGCAAGAGTTACGCTCGCTGGCGCTGTGGAGCGAGGGCATGGTGTGGTCTAGTCCCGAACGCCATGGGGCCATGACTGGCATTTTGAAAACCCAAATTGATTGGATTCCGCTGTCGGCAATTGGTGGTGTGCGGCCAACCCAAGGCAAAACGCTGGCGCTGATGCAAGTCTCGGGTGGCTCGCAGTCGTTCAACGCGATCAATCAAATGCGTATTTTGGGACGCTGGATGCGGATGATCACAATCCCCAATCAAAGCTCTTTGCCAAAAGCTTGGCTAGAGTTTGAGAATGGCCGGATGAAGCCGTCGTCCTTCTACAATCGGATTGTTGATGTGATGGAAGAGCTTGCCCGCTTCACCGTGATGACCCGAAGTCGTACAGAGATGTTGGTGGATCGCTACTCAGAGCGGGTTGAGAGCTCAGAAGACGTCCACAAACGGGTATCGCTGAAAGAGATTTAGGTTGGACCCTGAGGCCCAACCGTATTTGCTTTATTGACTAGTGAAAGCCTACTCTTGCAAAGCCTTCACGCCAACATCACCTTCCGAATGTGCCTTAATCGCAAAGGCTGCGGCATGGCTGGCGGCGAGGGTAGTGTAGTAGGGTATTCTGTCCATTAAGGCGGCAGCTCGCATGCTGCGACTATCGTCGACTGCTTGCGCGCCCGCTGTGGAGTTGAGGATCAGGGCAATCTCGCCATTTTTTATTTGATCCACAATATTTGGGCGACCCTCATAGACTTTGTTCACGATGCTACTTTCGATGCCTACTTCGGCCAAGAAAGCAGCGGTGCCGCGTGTAGCGGTGAGGGTGAACCCCATCTCCAATAAACAAGAGGCAGCTTCCAATAGCATTGGGATTTTGTCATCGTCTTTGATTGACAGGAAAACCTTGCCTGTGGTTGGCAATTCTGTGCCCGCTCCCAACTGTGCTTTGTAAAACGCGCGGTGGAATTTGCTGTCAAATCCCATGACTTCACCGGTTGAACGCATCTCTGGGCCCAATAGTGTGTCGACGCCGGGGAAGCGCGCGAACGGCAGAACGGCCTCTTTCACAGCGAAGCCTTTGATGCTGGCGGGATCGACCAAGTCGAAGTTGCTCAGCGGTTCACCGGCCATAACCCGCGCGGCAATGGCAGCAATTGGGCTGCGCACGGCTTTGGCAACGAAAGGAACTGTGCGGCTCGCGCGGGGGTTCACTTCGATCAGATATATATCGCCATCTTTAACCGCGAATTGGATGTTCATCAGGCCGACCACATTCAAAGCCAAGGCCAAAGCCTCGGTCTGACGCTTCAATTCGTCGATGATGTCCTGCGACAAAGAGTATGGCGGCAAGGAACAAGCACTGTCACCGGAGTGAACCCCTGCTTCTTCAATATGCTGCATGATGCCCGCAACATGCACAGAGGTGCCATCACATAGCGCATCCACATCAATTTCCACGGCGCCAGAGAGGTAGCTGTCCAGCAAGACAGGGCTGTCACCAGAGACGACCACTGCTTCGGAAATATAGCGCTCAAGATTGGCTTGATCGCGCACAATTTCCATAGCCCGGCCACCCAAGACATAGGAGGGGCGGATCACCAGCGGAAAGCCGATGCCTGCGGCAATTTTCAAAGCTTCTGCATCGGAATGCGCAATGCCGTTATGGGGTTGTTTGAGACCAAGGTTCGTGACCAACTCTTGGAACCGTTCACGGTCTTCGGCCAGATCAATCGCGTCAGGCGTGGTGCCCAAAATCGGGATGCCGGCTTCTTCAAGAGCATTGGCCAATTTCAGCGGTGTCTGCCCGCCAAATTGCACAATCACCCCATGTAGTGTGCCGTTATCTTGCTCGACTCGCAAAATTTCCATCACATGCTCATAAGTCAAAGGCTCAAAGTATAGGCGATCTGACGTGTCATAATCGGTACTCACCGTTTCCGGGTTGCAGTTGATCATGATCGTTTCATAGCCTTGCTCGGTCAAAGAGTAGCAAGCGTGACAACAGCAATAGTCAAACTCGATTCCTTGGCCGATCCGATTTGGACCGCCGCCTAGAATAACCACTTTTTTGCGATCCGTCGGGCGGGCCTCACATTCGACCGTGCCCATCGCGGGGGCTTCATAGGTAGAGTACATATAGGGTGTTTGAGCTTCAAATTCTGCAGCACAAGTATCGATGCGCTTAAACACCGCGACAACGCCCAAGTTTTGACGCGCGTTGCGGATATCTGTTTCACTGCGGCCGGTTAAAATGGCCAAGCGCCCGTCAGTAAAGCCCATCATTTTCAGGCGGCGAATGCCCAGCTCGTCTTCTGGAAGCCCATTCGCTTTGACGATGGTCTCAGCGTCAATAATCTCGCGGATGCGTGCCAAAAACCAAGGGTCAAAGCGGGTGATGTCATTGATTTCATCATCAGAAAATCCGTAACGCATTGAATGGGCAATAACGCGCATGCGGTCGGGTGATTGGATGGCCAGTTCACGGGTGAGGGCCTTGTCCACCACGGTTTGAATCTCTAGAGTTTTGCCAACCAAAATGCCATCGCGCAGAACCATTTGATCATCTGACGGCATGCCGTCGATATCGACTTCATTAAAGCCTGTGAGTCCCGTTTCCATCGAGGCCAGCGCTTTTTGCACCGATTCGTGAAAGCTGCGGCCGATGGCCATAGCTTCACCAACAGATTTCATCGCGGTGGACAAAACCGCAGCAGAGCCGGGGAATTTTTCAAAGGCAAAGCGTGGAACCTTAGTAACCACATAGTCAATGGATGGCTCAAAGCTGGCCGGGGTTACTTTGGTAATGTCGTTGTCCAATTCATCCAACGTATAACCTACGGCCAGTTTCGCCGCAATTTTCGCAATCGGGAAGCCAGTCGCTTTGGAGGCCAAAGCCGAAGAACGTGACACCCGAGGGTTCATTTCGATGACAACCATGCGACCATCTTCAGGATTCACGGCCCATTGCACGTTGGAGCCACCTGTTTCTACGCCAATTTCACGCAGCACAGCAATACTGGCATTGCGCATGATTTGATATTCTTTGTCGGTGAGCGTCAGGGCAGGGGCAACTGTGATACTATCGCCGGTGTGCACGCCCATCGGGTCAATGTTTTCAATCGAGCAAACTATGATGGCATTGTCAGCCGTATCTCTCACCACTTCCATCTCAAATTCTTTCCAGCCAAGTAGGCTTTCATCAATCAAGATCTGGCTTACGGGAGATGCATCAAGGCCGGTTTTGCAAAAATGCTCATAATCTTCTCGGTTGTACGCAACGCCGCCTCCTGTGCCACCTAAGGTATAGGCGGGGCGGATGATGGCGGGCAGGCCGATATCATCAAGGGCTTCCATGCATTCTTCCATGGTTTCCGCGATGATGGCCCGTGGATTTTCCAATCCAAGCCGGTCCATGGCTTCACGGAAAAGTTTGCGGTCTTCGGCCATTTCAATGGCCGCACGTTTCGCGCCGATCATCTCCACGCCGTATTTTTCCAAAACGCCCATTTTTTCCAAGGCCAGCGAGGTGTTCAAGCCGGTCTGACCACCCATTGTGGGCAGCAGCGCATCGGGGCGTTCAATGGCAATAATCTTGGCCACTGTCTCAGGTGTAATCGGCTCGATGTAAGTGGCATCTGCCATATCTGGGTCGGTCATGATCGTGGCTGGGTTGGAGTTTACCAAGATAACCCGGTAACCCTCTTCACGCAGAGCCTTACAGGCTTGTGCGCCAGAGTAATCAAACTCGCAGGCTTGACCAATAACAATGGGACCCGCCCCAATAATCATGATTGAATTGATGTCAGTTCTTTTCGGCATAAAAGTGTCCTTCATCGACGGCGCGCAAACTGTCCTGCCTTATATGGAAGGAGGTCCGAGGTGCAAGAGGCATTCTGGGATTCATGGGTAAATCGCTCCATTTGGCCTATGTCTTTGGGTGATCTCTAGAGCAGGGGTAGTTCGGTGATGTATTTCAGCTCTTTCATCGCAAAACGGGCGCTGACATCTGCCAAATCAATACGTGAGATCAAGCGTTGATAAAGGGAGTCATAGGCCTGCACATCACACACGTGGGCTTTGATCATATAGTCTTGATTGCCCGAGGTGCTATATGCGGATTGAAATTGTGGCGGGCTGGCGATGACCTTTGAAAACTAATCTGCTCAATCTCTGCCGTGGGCGCGCTCGGAGATCAAAACAAAAACTGTAAGACCGATCGCTACCTTCTGGGCATCCACTAGCGCCACCCGCGCCTTCAAAATCACTCTGCCTTGTAAGATACTTCAAACGACGCCACACAGCATTGTGCGATAGGTTGACGGCTTGGGCCAGATCTTCCAAAGTTTGCGCCGCATCACGCTGCATATGTTGCATTAAGTGAGCGCATAGTATGAAATTATCACTTTAATTCGTCTGCTCAAAAATTTTTTGGGGAAAATTTTGCGCCCAAATAACCTATGTTGATTCAAATTATTAATTTGGAGCTCAAAGATGCAATCTTTTCACAATTTTTTAACCGCACACATAGTGGCCATTGATAAAACCCATAGTCAGAACTTTTTGAATGCTGGCTATTATTTCGTGATGCTTTTGACCGCAGCAATTTGCACGCTGATCCATACCATTTTGCCATTTTTATTCGAGAGCACGTCAAGCCGGATTATCCTAAAACTGCATGGCAAAATGACCGCTCGGAAGCTGTTTCACGCCTAATCACGCCAGCCGGCTCTGTTTTTAACCTTGGAATGGTCAGAAAACAGCAGATTGGCTTGACTTTATGCCCTTGTCGGGATGTATCAGCTCGACCGCTTTAAGGAGCCTGACCATGCACGCCTACCGTAGCCACACCTGTGCCGATCTCACCAAAGACAACGTCGGCGATACCATCCGTCTTTCTGGATGGGTGCATCGCGTGCGCGATCATGGTGGCCTGTTATTCATCGATCTTCGCGATCACTACGGGATCACGCAGGTTTTATGCGATCCTGACAGCCCTGTTTTCAAGGATGTGGAAAAGCTTCGCAGCGAATGGTGCATCCGGATTGACGGCACAGTCAAAGCTCGGGACGCCGCCTTGGTAAATCCGAAAATTCCAACCGGTGAAATTGAAGTATTTATCCGTGATTTGGAAGTTCTGGGCGCTTCAGAAGAGCTGCCACTTATGGTGTTCGGGGATCAAGAGTATCCTGAAGAAACGCGTCTAAAATATCGCTATCTCGATTTGCGCCGTGAAAAGCTGCAAAACAATATGAAGCTGCGCTCTGACGTGGTGGCCTCAATGCGCAAACGTATGTGGGCTAAGAATTTCCGTGAGTTCCAAACGCCGATCATTACCGCTTCCAGCCCCGAAGGCGCGCGTGACTTTTTGGTCCCTTCGCGCCTGCATCCGGGCCGTTTCTATGCGCTGCCACAAGCTCCCCAGCAGTTTAAACAGCTGATTATGGTTTCGGGCTATGATAAGTATTTCCAGATTGCACCGTGTTTCCGAGATGAAGACCCACGCGCTGATCGCTCTCCAACAGATTTCTACCAGCTTGATTTAGAAATGTCTTTTGTGGAGCAGCAGGATATCTTTGACACTATCCAGCCAGTTCTGACAGGTGTGTTTGAAGAATTTGGCGGCGGTCGAAAAGTTGATCAGACTTGGGAGCAAATCAGTTACCGTGATTCTGCGCTTTGGTATGGCAGCGACAAACCGGATCTGCGCAACCCACTCAAAATGCAGATTGTCTCAGAGCATTTCCGCGATTCAGGGTTCGCCATTTTTGCCAAACTGTTGGAGCAAGACGGAACTGAAATTCGCGCCATCCCAGCCCCAACAGGCGGAAGCCGTAAATTTTGTGACCGGATGAATGCTTTCGCGCAAAAAGAAGGCCTACCCGGTATGGGGTATATCTTCTGGCGTGACCAAGGCGAAGGCATGGAGGCTGCAGGGCCTTTGGCCAAAAACATTGGTCCCGAGCGTACTGAAGTCATTCGCCAGCAATTGGGCCTCGGGGTTGGCGACGCAGCCTTCTTCTTGGGCGGCAAACCTAAAGCCTTTGAATCCGTGGCAGGTCGTGCGCGTTTGGCCATTGGTGATGAGCTGGGTCTAACAGACAATGACCGCTTTGCCTTCGCATGGATTGTGGATTTTCCAATCTATGAAAAAGACGAGGAGACAGGAAAAATTGACTTTGAGCACAACCCTTTCTCAATGCCGCAAGGCGGGATGGAAGCGCTTCAAGGCGATCCGCTCAAAGTATTGGGCTTCCAATATGATTTGGCCTGTAATGGGTATGAACTACTGAGCGGTGCGATCCGAAATCACCGCCCAGAAATCATGTTCAGAGCTTTTGAAATTGCCGGCTATGGCAAGGAAGAAGTTGAGAAACGCTTTGGCGGCATGGTTAACGCGTTTCAATATGGCGCCCCACCCCACGGTGGGTGTGCCGCTGGTATTGACCGGATAGTTATGTTGTTGGCTGATGAGGCCAATATCCGTGAGGTTATCATGTTCCCGATGAACCAACGCGCCGAAGATTTGATGATGGCCGCGCCATCAGAGCCGATGAATGAGCAACTGCGCGAATTGTCATTGCGGGTTATTCTGCCAGACTAAAAACGTGGGGTTTGGACATTGCGGCCAAACCCCAACACTCGGTAAAGCCTGGTGCCAATTGGCTATCTCGCCAATTTTTCTGCCAAACGATCGGTAAGCATCGCCCGCAGCTATTTTTTTCGACACTAATGCAATGTTAATGCAGCTTGCTTTGTTTGGACCTGCGGCTTTAAAAGATGAAAAAAAGGAGAAAATCATGATTGGACGCCTTAACCATGTAGCCATCGCTGTTCCTGATTTGCAGGCCGCGTCGGCGCAATATGCAACCACCTTGGGGGCCAAAGTTGGATTACCGCAGGATGAGCCAAATCATGGGGTGACGGTCGTCTTTATCGAGCTGCCAAACACCAAGATCGAGTTGTTGTATCCTTTGGGTGAGAACTCTCCAATTCAGAATTTCTTAGATAAAAACCCATCTGGGGGCATTCATCATATTTGTTATGAGGTCGACGATATCTTGATGGCGCGCGATCAATTGCAAGGCCAGGGCGCGCGGGTTTTGGGCGCAGGCGAGCCAAAGATTGGTGCGCACGGCAAGCCAGTTCTTTTTTTGCACCCCAAAGACTTCACCGGCTGCCTTATCGAACTAGAACAAGTTTAAACAAACTGTAAGGATTTATTCATGGGTATTACTTCAGCCATCGTGCTTTTCGCTGTTATTTGGTTTCTCACGCTCTTCATCGTGCTACCATTACGGTTGCAGACTCAGGGGGATGTGGGTAAAATTGAACTAGGTACACATGCGGGCAGCCCAGTAAACCCTCAGATGAAAAAACGATTCTTAGTTACAACAGCGGTGGCGGTGGTGCTTTGGGCAATTATTGCGGGCAGTATCATCAGCGGCGCCTTTGCTGTTCGGGATTTTGATTGGTTTAACCGGATGGCAACGCCCGAAGTCTCTCAAATTGGTGGGTGAAGGTTGCCGCACCGAGAACGGGGATGAACAGACCCACAAGCGGAATAGACAGTGGAATTGCTATTAAGATCCCAGAAAAACAAATAGCGCCGCGGTGACGTTGAAACAAACGGGTAGCGTCACTGCGGCTCATGCGACGCATGGCGGCCACTTGGAAATATTCCCGTCCCAACAAATAGCCGTTGGCGGCCCAAAAGATAAACGGTGCGAGAAACGGCATGAAGATCGAGAAGATCAGAGCGCCGAGATTTGCCAGCAGTAAAATTCCAAAAAACCCCAATGTGGTAAGGATTTGATCCTGCAGCTTCATGCCTCTTGTAGCTGGTAAATTCGGATAATAGCGGGCTTCTACGGCCTGAGCCACCTCGTCAAAAAACGATGAGATAATTGCAGACGCAATTGGGACCATCAGCCAAATAGATAGGACAAAGGTGAATAGAACGCCGCCAATATTGAGCAGATTTCCCAGCCAAGATGTCTCGCCAATAATCGCCGTTACTGCTGCGGATTGAGCTAATTGGTTCAAGCCCATAACGATCAAGGTAAAGGCTGTAATCAAAACTGCGAAGGTAAGGCCTAGCCCGCGCCAGACCACTAGGCGAAACTTTGGGTCATCAAATTGGGCGATCGATTTGAAGAAATCGGCAAACATTATTCACAAATCCATTGGGTGAGTGCTGCGACATCAGGGCGTGGACGGTCTGGCATTTGAGCCGGACCCGTGCCGATGTGGATGATTCCCGCCACGCGCTCATGAGGCTTTAGATGTAACCCTTGGGTGCAAAATTCAGGATTGTGGGAGGCCCAGCCCGACAGCCAATTAGCTGCCCAGCCACTGGCCAAAGCGCCATTCAACAAAGACAGGCAAACCGCACCGGCCGAATATGTTTGTTCAATCTCAGGAAATTTCACGCAATGCTTTGGACTTTCCACCACCACGACGGCCAATGTGCCGGTTTCAAATTGATGGCTGATTTTGTCGGCATCAACGACCTCAGGCCCTGCGGCCTCGGCCATGGATCGGGTTAAAACCCCTAAACGGCGCAGGGCGGCTTGCTCCAAAACGATAAATCGCCAAGGCTCAAGCTTGCCATGATCGGGGGTGCGGGCGGCCACAACCAAGAGCGCTTCTAAAGCCTCCTTGCCCGGCACGGGGCCGGTCATGATCTTTGCAGGGCGTGAACGGCGGGTTTTCAAAAAGGTCAATGCATCTGTCATAGGCATTGATTTGGTATATCGCGCATCGATTCACAAGGGCTGTAGGTGAAATGAAGCCAATTTTATCCTCAAGTTAGGAGGCATGAAATGCGGCCAATGCATCAACCCAGTCATCTAGGAAGCTTTGAAAGCGCCCAGTGGGTTGGCGTTGGCGGAATGTATCAGCAAAAGGATCAGGCGCCAAGATTAGGCTGCCTGCCAATGTTGAAATGGTCGCGTGGCCACAAAATGGCACGTAAACTTCTGAATATCCGCCCTCATGCACCAAGACCAATCGCCCATCGCAAAGAGTGTTGGCCGTTTGTTTGATGGTTTGAGTCATAGCGGCAAATGTTTCAGCCGTAGCCATCATGCGCGACAGCGGGTCAATTACTGAGGCATCATAGCCGCAGGCCACCACAATCAAATCCGGCTGAAACTGCTTCAAGGCAGGCTGTACAATATGCTCGATTGTGCGCAGATAGCTGGCGTGGCCCGCGCCCGGGGGCAGGGGGATGTTGATATTGCTCTTGTCGCTTCCGCGGACTTCGGCCCCGCCGGTATCCAACGGGTAGTTGTTTTCCTGGTGAATGGAGATGGTCAGAGTGGCAGGGTCGTCCAGAAAAATGGCTTCTGTGCCATTGCCATGATGTACGTCCCAATCCAGCACTGCAACTTTCAGATCAGGTTGAATGGCGCGTGCCGCCTGCACTGCCACCGCGGTATTGGCCAGCAAGCAAAATCCGTTTGGAAAATCAGGTAAGCAGTGGTGGCCCGGTGGGCGCGACAGGGCGTATGCATTGCGCACCCGACCAGCCATGACATCTGAAACCGCCCTGCAGGCCAATCCCGTTGACAGAGCCGCCTGCTGATAGCCGCCATGGCCAAAAGGCACCCGCAAACCCAGTTCGCCACCGCTACCCTTTGAGGCTTCCTCAAAGGCTGATAGGTAGCCGTATGGGTGAACGCGCAAGAGCGCCTCTGTGCTGGCCTCTTCGGCGCTGTGACAGGCTAAGGATTGGGTGAGCCCGGTGACATCGATCAGATTTTTCAACCGTCGTTTGGTTTCAGGACTTTCCGGGATCCCGCCTGCGGCCAGGGGTTGCACCAATCCGCCAACGGGCTGCGTGAAGGCATAATTGCCGCCTGAAAACCAAAAACAGCGTTCGTCCCAATAAAGTCCTGTGGTCATGCCAAATTTCTTTCCAATAGCTAGGTGTCGCTGCGCTGATAAACTCCCTCCGGCAGATCCAAGGCTGCGGCCAAATCGTGGGCTTGGGTCATCGAGAGGGTTATCCTATGCATCTGATCGTGGTCAGCGTCCCATTGTTCTATGGTGATGCGGTCCTCAAAGGCGTTGATGCTCACATCTTCCAAAAGATGCGTAGCTGTGTCGTCTATCAAGGTAATGGAGGTGGCCTCAAAGCCGTGTTCTATCGTAAACATATCGTAACCCTAATCAGTTTTACCAACCGCGCAAGCCAAAGGCTTGGTTCATCGCATTTTAGCTGATAAACTCATTGCATTACGACTGGAGAATTTTATGCGCATCATCGCTTTTCCATTGCTGATAGTGTTGGCTGGATGTTCGGTGCAAACCGGATCAAGGCCGGAGCCTGCATCCCAGGCGAGCCTGCCCACCATCAGCGCCAAAGACGTGCCACAGCGCTTCACTACGGCGGTAGGGCATATGCGTCCACAGCTGGTTAGAACCTGTAAAGATACCAGTCCAGACCTAAATTGCGATTTTGTGATTGTGATTGATCCTGATCCGAAAAGCCCCCCGAATGCCTTCCAAACTGTGAATGAAGAGGGCCAACCGACCCTTGGCTTCACCATGGCTTTGCTCACTGATATGCGCAACGCTGATGAAATTGCCTTTGTAATTGGCCATGAGGGCGCGCATCACATTTTGCGCCATCTCGACCGGCAGAAACAATCAGCGCGCGGTGGGGCAACCTTGTTTGGCGTCTTGGCGGCGGCTTTGGGCGGCTCGGCACGTTCAGTTGATGCGGCATCCAGTTTTGGAGCGGCTGTCGGCGGGCGTAATTATTCGAAAAACTTTGAGCTGGAAGCAGACCACCTCGGGGCGCAAATGACCCAGCGGGCCGGGTTTGATCCTGTGCTGGGGGCGGTGTATTTCATGCGTATCCCGGATCCAGGCAATAAGTTCTTTGGCACCCACCCGCGCAACGCGGATCGCATTGCAAGGGTGCGGGCGGCTGTTGGCAAATGAGGCAGATCCTAACCCGTGAATGGCAACGTTTTAAAGGCCGATGCATTTATTCCAGCGCTGGGCTGGTCTTGGCGTGGCGTGAAAAACATTTTTTTCGCTTTTGGATCTATATGAATATTGGCTCGGCGCTTTTGGCTTTTGGCCTGCCCATCGCGCCGGGGCCTGCGGGTTTTGATCCTCTGCCTTGGGGCTTTGGTGCTGGCGGCGAAATATTTCAACACGGCGATTGAGCGGGTGGTTAATCACCTCTCGCCCGGTCAACATCCTTTGGCCAAGGCTGCCAAGGATGCGGGCAGTGCCGGGGTGGCACTGACGGCAGGTGCAGCAGGCGTGGCTTGGGTCTTTGCACTTTGGGGGCTGCTGTGAGGCAGCTGGGGGTGGTCCTGAGTGATCGGGGCTCGAAATATGCGGTCTCGGGGTGCAAGGTCACCGACCGTGCCGCGATTGATGCCGCCCTAAAGGAGCTGAAACGCGATAAGAAATATGCCAAAGCCACCCATAACACGTGGGGAGTGCTGATTGACGGAGTGCCGTTGAAATCCGACGACGGAGAAAGCGGCGCGGGCATGGTCATCCTGCGCATGCTGGAACGGGTGGGCCGTCAAAATGAGCTGATCATCGTCACCCGCTGGTATGGTGGCAAACACCTAGGAGGCGACCGCTTCCGCCACGTCCAAGACGCGACACGGATGTATTTGGAGGGGTAAGGAGATTATGATTTGACGTTCTTATACGGCGCAGTAATCTGTTATTAAAAAAAAACTAATCATACACGATATTTGAAGCGAGAGATTTTTAACCAAAAAATGATTCAAAAATAATGATAATTTTCAAATACTTGATCACGATGTATCATGCCATAGTATCCGATTTTAGTATCCACTCCTTGGTCTAAACCCCCCGTCTTTCAGACGGGAGTGCTTTAGCACGAAGAATCAGTTATGTAGTTATCCTCCCGAAAAATGAGCCGCCAAAGCTCTTAAGTCTCATTTTTCGGGAGGATAACTACATGCAATATTCGACGGGTAAACATTGCGTTTTTTACCATCGTTACCACCTCGTCTGGTCGACGGAGTATCGCTACAAAGTGCTGCGAGGCGACATTAAGCTGCGGGTTCGTGATATTTGCCGCCAGGTTTGCGCCGAGAATGGCGTTGATATTATCCGTGGCGTATTGTCGAATGATCATGTCCACATGTTTGTATCGGTTCCGCCAAAACTGGTGATCAGCGATTTGATGCGGCTGATGAAGGGGCGTTCATCACATAAAGTGCAACGCGAATTCCAACATCTAAAAAAGCGCTATTGGGGACAACAGTTTTGGGGCCGTGGGTACTTTTCAACTACAAACGGTGCCATCACTGAGGACGTCGTACTTCAGTACTTGCAAACGCATATCCAAAATCCTACCGACGCCAGTCGGTAGTTGTTTAGTTTGAGTGGAGACCCTTAGGTGCCCTCTGGCTGATACATAGTTTTTCTTTTTTTGGCACATGAGGGCTTTGCAGTTACTTTCTGGTGGTATTTATGCAATTCTTTGGCATAGGCTGACATTGATAAATAACGGATCGGTTAAACTACCCTCTAAAATTTTGGACGCATACTCTATTGCATTTGCAAAGTTAGTTTTTCTAGTATTTGTGCTGATTTTTATAGTCTTGTCTGTCTCAGTGGCCATTTCTGCTGTGGGGATTTTGCTATTCGATCGTAACAATTCCGATTAGATGCTCCAGTTTGGGTATTTCATGGATCCGCCGGTGGGCACTCTTGGGTGACCCCCTCCCTTAACCCGCACATTGGCTTGTCTACTATGTCGGTTGGACGGTATTCAGGTATTTCACGTGGCGATTGTGAACACAATCTTTGCGGAAAGAATTGCAAAGCTCAAGCGTAAGTGAACGGGTCTTATCTAAACCGCCATACGACCCCAAAGATCATATTCCCCGGCCTCTTCCACTTCAACCTGAACAATATGGCCGGGGCGAAGGGAGCCAGTGTTTTCGTCGATGAACAGGTTGCCATCAATCTCGGGTGCATCGGCTTTGGTGCGGCAGGTGGCAATACCGTCGCCGTCGACCTCATCCACAATCACATCAATCTTTTGGCCCACTTTGGCCGCCAGTTTAGCCTCTGAAATCGCCTGCGCTTTTTCCATGAACCGGTCCCAACGCTCTTGTTTGATCTCTTCTACCACATGATTCGGTTGCGCATTGGAGCGGGCGCCGGCGACATTCTCATATTGGAAACAGCCCACACGATCCAGCTGCGCCTCATCCATCCAATCCAAGAGAGTTTGGAATTCGGATTCGGTCTCGCCGGGGTAGCCCACGATGAAAGTTGAGCGCAGAGTGATATCCGGGCAATCGGCGCGCCAGGCAGCAATCTCATCCAAAGTTTTGGATGCCGCAGCCGGACGGGCCATGCGTTTAAGCACATCGGGATGCGCATGTTGAAACGGGATATCGAGATAGGGCAGGATCAAGCCCTGCGCCATCAAGGGGATCAGATTGCGAACATGCGGGTAGGGGTAGACATAATGCAGCCGCACCCAAACGCCCAATTGACCCAGCTCTTGCGCCAGATCAGTGATATGCGGGCGGATCTCCCCCTCGGGCGTGGTTTTGATATCGATACCATAGGCGCTGGTGTCTTGCGAGATGACTAGCAGCTCTTTCACGCCAGCTTCAACCAATTTTCCCGCTTCGCGCAGAATCGCGCGCGGTGGACGGCTGGCCAATTTACCGCGCATGTCCGGGATGATGCAGAATTTGCACTTGTGGTTGCAGCCCTCGGAAATCTTCAGATAGCTGTAGTGGCGCGGGGTTAATGAGACCCCAGAGGCCGGCAGCAGATCCACAAAGGGATTCGGGCTGGGTGGCACCGCTGCATGGACCGCATCCAGAACTTGCTCATATTGATGCGGGCCGGTGACGGCCAAAACCTTAGGATGGGCGCCGGTAATATATTCAGGATTGGCCCCCAAACAGCCAGTGACAATCACCTTACCGTTTTGGTGCAGCGCTTCGCCGATGGCCTCAAGGCTTTCGGCCTTGGCACTGTCGAGAAAACCGCAGGTGTTCACAATCACAGCGTCGGCCCCTGCGTAGTCAGGGCTGATGGAATAGCCTTCGGCGCGTAGGCGGGTTAAAATCCGTTCGCTATCAACCAAAGCCTTTGGGCAGCCCAGCGAGACCATACCAATAGTCGGTTGGCCCGGTGGCGAGGGGTCGATACGCGCTTTGGGCGCGATGTCAGGTCGAATGTTGGGAGGATTCTGTGCCATAACCAGCCCTATACCATGGCCGGAACCAAAGTGTAGGGCAGATTTATGAAATTATATGCGGCCGAAATTACCGGCGACGGTCGCGACGGCTGGACATCGGCTGGAATGCGACGCCAACATGAGCCTCGCAATAGGGCTTGCCGGTCTTAACCCCCAAGCCACAAAACCAAAAGTCGTCAGTGGCGGGATCGCCAACTGGCCATTTGCACGTTTTTTCTGTCAATTCCATCAAGCTAATTCTCTTGGCGGTCTTTTCTATTTCGCTGACTTTAGCCAAGGCCTCCGGGCTTATTTCATTGGCTGAGGGCTGCGGTGGCAAAGGCTGGCCAGCTGGAATGATTTTGCGCACCGCTGGCGGAGTGATCCGAACAGTCTCAGCCGCTGCAACCGGCTTGGGTGGTTCAGTGGATAGTGCGGCGGGTTTGGCTTTCACCTCAACCTTCGACTTATCCTTGGCGGCAGGTTTGGCCGTTGTGGAAGTCACGCGATTTGACAGGCCCAAACGGTGCACCTTGCCAATCACTGCGTTGCGGGTCACGCCGCCCAATTCCTTCGCGATGACGCTGGCCGATTGGCCCTCGCCCCACATTTTTTTCAGAACTTCGACGCGCTCATCAGTCCAGGACATCCCGCCCCCCCTTGAATTCAGTGGCAATACCGGGTGAAACCCATGCAAGGATCCTACTTTAAGCCCAACTGTGGTTAAGGACAACCACCCAAACGGAGATAAGCTGTGGCAAATGTTTCAGAATACGGCGTTCGGCGCTTTGGTCGGGTGAATTGGCTTGGCGTTTGGACGCTTATTAGGCGCGAAAATATGCGCTATTTGGCGATTTGGCAGCAAACAATTTTCGCACCATTGATCACTGCGGGCCTTTTTTTACTGGTATTTTCTATTGCTATCGGTCCGGGTCGTTCGGATGTCATGGGGTTTAGCTATGTGGTCTTTCTGGCACCGGGGTTGTTGATGATGACAGTGATACAAAATTCTTTTGCTAACACCTCTTCTTCGATGCTTTCGGCCAAAGTTATGGGGTCAATTGTGGATACTTTGATGCCACCGCTCTCTCCTGTGGAAATGGTGATAGGATTCTTAGCGGGTGGAATTGGCCGAGGTTTGATGATCGGCGCGGTTTTAGTTTTGGCGATGTTGCTGACTCTTGAGATTTCTGTTGCGCATCCGATCTGGACATTTGTCTTCGTTATTTTGGGTGCGATGTTTATGGGTGCGCTGGGATTGCTGGGCAGTATCTATGCGTATAAATTCGACCAAATGGCCGCTATTTCCAATTTTGTTATCACCCCATTGGCGTTTTTGTCGGGCACGTTTTATTCCATCAAAGCTCTTCCAGAAATGCTGCAACCAATCATCCATGCCAATCCGATGTTCTATATCATTGATGGGGGGCGATATGGTGTGCTTGGAGTGTCAGACAGCAGCCCATGGCTGGCCTTGGCGGTGATTTGCGGCGCAAACATCTGCGCTGTTGGTTTGGCTTGGTATTGGGTGGCGACCGGTTACAGGCTCAAATCTTAGGGGTTAGGCACGCGGTTCATATTAAACCTTTTCAAGATTGCAGCACTTTGGTATGTCAGGGTATGAAAACGTTCATCGAAATGCCCTTGCGACGCCGACGTCGCTGATACGACCGTGGCGTCGTGGCATCAGCCGCGCGTTTTCCCTGCTCTTACGAGTTCCCTTTCCATTTTGGTTTTTTCTCTTCGCCCTGCCAGAAAGGCTTCCCTATGATCCCGTCGATCTTGCCTACTTATAATCGTGCTCCTCTTTCTTTTGTGTCCGGCAGCGGTAGCTGGTTGACCACCGATGATGGCCGCCGATTTTTGGATCTTGGCGCTGGAATTGCGGTGAACAGTTTGGGGCATGCGCATCCTGAGTTGGTTGCGGCTTTGACCGCACAGGCGGGACAATTGTGGCATACTTCGAATCTCTACCATATTCCGGCGCAGCAAAAATTGGCGGATCAGCTGGTGGATCTCACGTTTGCTGACACTGTATTTTTTACCAATTCAGGCACTGAGTCTTGCGAATTGGCGGTGAAAATGGCGCGAAAACATTTTTACGATAAAGGCCAGCTGGAGCGGGTTGAGATTATAACCTTTGCGGGCTCTTTTCATGGCCGGTCATCTGCGGGCATCGCGGCGGCCGGAGCGGAAAAGATGATCAAAGGCTTTGGTCCGCTTTTGCCGGGCTTTGTGCATGTGCCTTTTGCAGAGCATGACGCATTGCATGCTGCGATAAGCGATAAGATCGCCGCCGTGATGATTGAGCCTATCCAAGGTGAAGGTGGTATAAGGCAGGTTCCTGAGCATTGCCTGAAGGGTTTGCGCGACTTTTGTGACAGCCATGGCATATTGTTGATCTTCGATGAGGTGCAATGCGGAGTTGGCCGTTCCGGTAAACTGTTTGCCCATGAATGGGCTGGGATTGAGCCTGACATCATGATGGTGGCCAAGGGCATTGGTGGCGGTTTTCCAATTGGCGCGGTGCTGGCCACGGAAGATGCAGCCAGCGGTATGACAGCAGGGACCCATGGTTCGACCTATGGCGGTAATCCTTTGGGCTGTGCTGTGGGAAGCGCTGTGCTGGAGCATGTCGCTGCGCCAAAATTCTTGGCGGATGTGAACCGCAAAGCGGGCCTGATGCGCCAAGGCCTTGAGGGCCTGATCGGGCAATTTCCAGATGTGTTTGATGGGGTGACAGGCGCGGGCTTGATGCTCGGATTGAAATGCAAAGCTAACAATATCGATGTGGTCAACGCCGGCTATGCCGCTAAGGTTTTGACTGTGCCCGCGGCGGAGAATGTGGTGCGGCTGTTGCCAGCGCTGAACATTCCCGATGAGGATATCACGCAGGCTCTTTCACGATTAGAAGCTGCGGCCCAAATCGTTCAAACGGCGCAATAAGCCGCGCGCTTCAATATATTTGCGATTTGTGCGTTTGAGAACGTGCTCCGCCAGCCTTTTAGGATACCCATAACGATGCAACATTTTCTCGACATCAATCAGCTTGAGCAGCAGCAGTTGCGTGGCATTCTAGACGATGCGACCCGGATCAAGACGGCGCGTGCTGGTTTGTCTAAGGGCACGTTGGACGCAGAGCAGCCTTTGGCTGGTCAGATGGTGGCTTTGATCTTTGAAAAGCCATCAACCCGCACTCGGGTCAGTTTCGATTTGGGCGTGCGTCAAATGGGAGGTCAAACCATGGTTTTATCCGGTAGCGAAATGCAGCTTGGTCATGGCGAAACGATTGCGGACACGGCGCGGGTCTTGAGCCGCTATGTGGATTTGATCATGATCCGCACCTTTGAAGAGGCCACGCTGCTTGAAATGGCGGAATATGCCACGGTGCCCGTGATTAACGGATTGACCAACCGCACGCATCCTTGCCAAATAATGGCCGATATTATGACCTATGAAGAACACCGCGGCCCCATCCGGGGCAAACGGGTTGTCTGGACCGGAGATGGCAACAATGTTTGTGCCAGCTTCATTCATGCTGCGGGCCAATTTGGCTTTGATTTTGTGTTTGCGGGGCCTGCCACTTTAGATCCTGAAGCGGGTTTTGTGGCGGAGGCGCGCGCTAAAGGCGTTAAGATTGAGATTTTGCGCGATGCTGTGGAAGCGGTCAGGGGGGCTGATTTACTGGTCACTGACACATGGATCTCTATGCATGACAGCCAAACTGCGCGGGAGCGTCGTCACAATCAACTGCGGCCTTATCAGGTGGATGATGCGTTGATGGCTAAGGCAAAACCAGACGCCTTGTTCATGCATTGCCTGCCTGCGCATCGCAATGAAGAGGTCACCAGCTCTGTAATGGATGGGCCGCATTCGGTTGTGTTTGATGAGGCTGAGAACAGATTGCATGCGCAAAAAGCGATCATGCGGTGGTGTCTGACCTAGTAAGCTTGGCTTGAAGTCCAGTTTGCGCTTAAAATAGTTAAAAAGTACTGGTTGTTTGCAGCGCAAGGTTTATGGGTGACTTGAGATTTTATTGCAAAGTGGTTTGGCATGTCCTTGAACATCGGATGTTTGGTGCGGAAGTTCGATTGGAAGAGTAAATGGCGCTCGTCCAATCCCGTGCAATGGGTGGAACAACAGGGCTTCACGGCTGTGTCTGCGCCCCTGACTGAAGCCTATCCCGATTACTTCCAAGATGCCAATCAAATGGTGGTTTTTTCGCAGAAAGACCAAGAAATTTGGCTGGGGTTAGGGCTATTCCACGTCTTCAATAAAATGTGCCAATCTAACAGTTTTACTGGACTTGGCACCGGTGTGGTAATGGTGGCTGAGGACGAGTCGGGTTACTATGGCGCGCAGGAGTTTTTTGACGGGCAACCCAGATGGGGGGCGCAAGTGACCACGACCCCCGCCAACATTTGGACACGGCAAACACCCTCTGCGCCAAAGCCGCCAAAACAAAGTGACACCCGCAGAGCGGCTATTGACGGAATTGCTGATTTGCTGGGGACCGATCCAGTATTGATTGAAACCTGTGTGACTGCTCAGGGCAATGATGCTGCTTGTGGCATTGCATGGCATGGTGAAAAGCGTGGCTGGATCTTGGCTATGATGGTCACTGGAGGGGCACAATTTCAAGAGATTGATCCACACTCCTTCTTGCCCAGCGGTGTGCTGTTTGCAGCAAATAATCACCCTGACGGCTGGCCAAGATATTGGCGGCAGGGTGATTTATTTGCCGCAATGCTGGAGCATTTGAGCCGCGCTTGGTGTGGGGTGGGCTTGAGTGAATTCTCGCTCAATCATCCAATGTTGCGGGGCCCCTGCTTGCTGGTGGAGTTGGATTTTGGCCGCTGAGTGGCGCCAGCAGCATAGACTGTAACGGAGAGTATTATGAGACAAGCAAACATGGGATTGATTGGCGTGGGCACTATGGGTTCTGCCTTGGCGCTCAATATTGCAGAGCAAGGCCATGATGTCGCCGTTTGGAACCTTGACCTTGCGGCAGTGGATGGTTTGATCGCTTCAGCGGGGAATTTGGCCCCGCGATTGGTGCGCTGTGACACCATCGAAGCGCTTGTGGTGGCGATGCCCGTACCGCGTGCGATTATTTTGTTGGTCCCTGCTGGGGATCCGGTCGATCTCAACATCGACGCTTTGATCCCATTTTTAGCAGCGGGCGACACGATCATTGATGGTGGCAATTCCGATTTTCGTGACACGATTGCGCGAACCAAACGTTTGGAGGCGGCAGGGTTGGCTTATCTTGGCATTGGAGTTTCAGGCGGTTCTGACGGCGCGCGACGTGGCCCTTCGATCATGGCCGGTGGTACCGCTGCAACCTATGCCAGCATTGCGCCAGTTTTGGAGACCATATGTGCTAAATATAAAGATGATCCCTGCGTTGCGCATCTAGGTCCCGATGGGGCGGGGCATTTTGTGAAGACGGTTCACAACGGCATTGAATATGCCGACATGCAGATGATCGCAGAGGTCTATGGATTGATGCGCGATAGTTCAGGGTTGGCGGCCAGTGAGATTGCACCTGTGTTTCGCAGTTGGAACCGTGGTGCGCTTGAGAGCTATTTGATCGAGGTCACAGCTGAGGTTTTGGCGGCGAAAGATCCTGCCACCGGCGAAGAAATGGTCGATATGATCGTGGATCAAGCCGGGCAAAAAGGCACCGGACGCTGGACGGTGATTGAGGCCATCCGCATGGGTCAAACCGCAAGCATCATTGAAGCGGCGGTTGGGGCGCGAGTGTTGAGCTCGCAAAAGGTAACGCGTGAGATTGCAGCCCATTTGCTGGTGCCAGCAGGCACCGACACCATGATCCCAATTTCTGAACATGATCTACAATCCGCTCTGATTGTGGGTCGGGTGCTTGCCTATGCGCAGGGGTTTCAAATTTTGAATGCTGCCTCAGATGAATTTGACTGGGCGCTTGATTTTGCCCGCATTGCTGAAATTTGGCGGGCCGGCTGCATTATTCGCTCGGCCATGCTAGATGATATAGCAGAAGCCTTCCGCAATGAGTTGCCTCAGGGCCATTTGGTTTTGTCGCAGCATTTTATCAAAGTGCTGACTGGCAATATTGCAGGTCTGCGTCGTGTGGTTTCTGCTGCGGTGTTAAAGGGTCTGCCTGTGCCAGCTTTGGCCGCCGCTTTGAGTTGGTTTGATACCATCCGCCAAGCCCGGGGCACCACGGATTTGACCCAAGCACAACGTGATTACTTTGGTGCGCATTCTTTCCGACGTATTGATGCTGATGGCAGTCATCATGGTCCGTGGCATGGGGCCTCAGACGTTTAAGCTAGGTCTTGCGGGGTTTGGCGCGCAGAGTGGGATCGGCTTGTGTCGGATCTTCGGGCCAAGGATGCCTTGGGTATTGCGCGCGCATGTCTTTACGCACATCCGCATAGCTGCCGGTCCAAAAGCCTGGAATGTCCTTGGTGACCTGAATAGGGCGGTGCGCGGGGGACAGAAGAGTGACCTTTAAGGGTTGATCGCCGACCATCGGATGGTGGGTTTGGCCGAAAACCTCTTGAATGCGTAGCTCAATGGCCGGGCTTTCACCGCTGTAATCAATTGCAATATTGCGGCCAAGCGGTGTTGTGAATTGCGCCGGTGCGATGGTCTCCAACCTGCGTAAATTGTCCCACCCGATCAGGGCCTGCAATGCGGGCATTGGGTCAAACGACTTCCAATCCTGCTCGGTGGTCACACCTGCAAGATAGGGCATAAGCCAACCGCTCAAATCTGCCAGCAAACCTGCATCAGATATGTCCGGATACTGGTCGTTGGACGCCACGGCTATTCGGGCCTGCAACAGTTGCGCCGCTTTGGGTAACCGCAACCCAAGTTGCTTGATCCCCTCCAACATCGCCTCGGACAGAGCTTCGGCGGGCGCCTGGGTCCAAATCTCTTGTGACAGGGTGATTGCGCCGAACGTCTCTGAGCGGGTGGCCAGAACGCGGCGGTGTCGTTTGGACCAGGCGCAACTGTCGTGCCATGTGATCTGCTGGACAAAGATCTCCCGAATGTCTTGTTCTGCAATCTGCAGGGCGCGGCGGATTTTGGGATCCGGGCCTGTGCTGTGATGCGGATTGCCCAACTCAGACACCACCAAAAACGGCGCATTGACCAAAGCGTCATCTGCGGCCAAAATCACACCCTTGCCTCCGGCCATGATATAGCGCGGTTGCGTACCGGGCCTGCGTTGCGCCACGCGCTCAGGATAGGCGAGTGTCAAACATTGCGCTGGTGTGAGCGCAGAGACTGCCGTCCGTTTCGGAGCGAGGCTCTGCAGGCGCTTGGCCTCCGCTTTGATGCGCTTCAGCGCCGCCATGTCGCGAATCTTGCCGTTCACGGCTTTGGTGTCCCCGTGATCCGAGAGGGCTTTGAGTGCGGGTGTGAGATCTGCTTGCCGGGATAGTAATATATCGCGATCAGACAGCAGTGCCGCGAGGGGCGCGGCTCTCTCGCCGGCCTGTACCAGCATTTGCGCTAAACGCGGATGTAAGGGCAGCTTAGCCAGAGCAGCGCCGTGGCGCGTTAACCGCCCGTCACGCACAGCCCCAAGCTGGGCCAGTAGATCTTGTGCCTGCTCCCATGCACCAGGGGCAGGTTCGGTGAGGAAGGCCAAATCTTCTGGGCCTGTGCCCCATTGTGCCAATTCCAATGCGAGAGGCGCCAGATCAGAGATTTGTATTTCTGGTGGCGCATAGGCGGGCATTGCGCCTTCTTCGGCACGCGCCCACATGCGGTAACATTGACCCTCAGCCACACGTCCGGCCCGTCCTGTGCGTTGGGTGGCCTCCGCTTTGCTCACTCGCTCTGTGACCAATCTTTGTAGACCTTTGGCTGGATCATAACGTGCCCGGCGTGCCAAACCACCATCGACCACAACGCGAACGTCTTGGATGGTCAAGGATGTTTCAGCGATGGCCGTGGCCAAAACAATTTTGCGCAAGTGTGGCTCGGGGCGGATGGCCAATTGTTGCTCAGCGAAGGGCAGGTTGCCGAGCAAAGGCCGCAGGATGCAGTTGCCGGGCAAGCGGTCTTGCAGCAAGGCTTTGGTCCGCCTGATCTCCGTCTCACCGGGTAAAAAGACTAAAATGCCGCCTTTGGTTTCAGCCACGGCTTGCAATACAAGGCTGCTGGCCTGCGCTTCGAAAGATACGTCTTTGCTGGCGGGGCGCGGCAGATGTATAATCTCCACAGGATAGCTACGCCCGGCGCTGGTCACGATGGGCGCATTACCTATGAGTTTGGCCACGGGCTCTGTGTCCAAAGTGGCGGACATGACCACAAGCAGCAGATCGCTGCGTAGGGTCTCGCGCACTTCCCAAGCCAAAGCCAGCCCGAGATCTGCGGCCAAGGACCGTTCGTGGAATTCATCAAATATAATCGCTGACACGCCGGGCAGCTCGGGTTCAGATTGCAGCATGCGCGTTAAAATACCCTCGGTGAGCACTTCAATGCGTGTATTGGGACCAACTTTGGATTGGCCGCGAATGCGGTAGCCTACTGTTTCGCCCAGGGCTTCGCCTAAGGTTTCGGCCATGCGCTCTGCGGCGGCTCTTGCGGCAAGGCGTCGAGGTTCGAGCATCAAAATCTTACCGCGGCACAGACCGGCATTTAAAATCGCCAAAGGAGTACGTGTCGTTTTTCCAGCCCCCGGAGGGGCCTGCAGCACGACACGGCCTGACGTTGTCAGGCTGTCCAGAACTTGCGGCAGTACCACATCTATTGGCAGATCAAATTTCACCTCGCCCTTATCTGCGAGAAAACTGGGCGCGTCCACGGGTGGATTGAATAGTGAGGTTGCGGACTTGATAAATGTCCCCAACGAGACTGGTAGTCTATCTCCAGTGGGAACGTGTTGCCTTCGGCCATTTTGTCGTCAGAAAACCCAGCCACGCGCTTATATTCTCCTGTACAGCTGGCTGAATCTTTGGTGATGTCACCGGGCGTCAATTTGAGGCTTGCTCGGGTCTTGCCATCATAGATTTCGAGATCACCTTTGCACAGCTGGTCGCGGCTGCGGTCCCGAAAGGCGGCGAAAATTGCGGTCATTGGGTCTATGGTACCCACTTGCTTTTTGCCCAGCAATGCCGGTTATGAAGATATTTCTGATGGGATGGGCTGTCCAGTGCTATAGTGCATCGACATGCTGCTTTGGTTATCTTTGCTCAAGGATTCCGCTCTATAGTCGCGTGGCTTGAATCCATATGCGCCACGAAACCAGCCACGTGATGTGGCCTTGAAGTGAACCTTTGCGAAGGCGGCGACAATACCGGTGGATCTGATGTCGCCTGCGACGGCGTATTGCCTATTTGAGGTATTAGCTGCGATGCCCAAAAGCCCCACGGGAATGCCTGCAATCTTGACCGTATAGCTGGCTTGGGTTTTGCCAAGGGCGCCAAGGGCAAGGGCCCGGTCGGCAATGCCACCCAAAAGTGCTATGCTAAGGCCAAAAAAAGAGCTTTGAACACGGGCGTATTCCTCGTTTCTTAAGCCAATACCCGAAGTTTGGCATGGGATCCGGATGCTTGCAATTGCGCAGGCTCCAGATAGATGATCAATTCATAGGATCGTGTAAACTAAAACTTGGGCAAGAAACCGCCCCGGAGGATCGATGAGTAAACAAGACTTCGTGCCCGGAGAGACCGCGCGGCAAATCGAGCAGGGCAACCGCCGAGCACTTGCGCGGGCCATTACTCTGGTTGAAAGCGCGCATCCGGCCCATCGGGCGCAGGCGACTGAGCTGCTCGAGGCTTTGTGCAGCGACCGGCAAGCGATTCGCATTGGGATGTCCGGCACACCGGGCGTTGGCAAATCCACATTTATAGAAAGCTTTGGCCTAGAATTGGTGGAAAGCGGCTTGCGGGTCGCAGTGTTGGCGGTGGATCCATCTTCTGCGCGTTCTGGCGGTTCTATCTTGGGTGATAAAACCCGCATGGATCATCTGTCACGCCATCCCAGCGCTTTCATCCGTCCATCACCGAGCCAAACCTATCTTGGTGGGGTTGCGCGGCGCACACGGGAGGCGACGGCTCTTTGCGAGGCGGCAGGCTTTGATGTGGTACTGATCGAAACTGTGGGGGTTGGTCAATCTGAGACTATGGTGGCAGAGATGGCTGATCTATTTGTGCTATTATTGGCACCCGCGGGCGGGGATGAGCTGCAAGGGGTCAAGCGGGGCATCATGGAGATGGCGGACTTTATTTTGATCAATAAGGCGGACGGCGACCTGAAAGCCACTGCAACCCGAACCTGTGCAGAATATGCTGGGGCCCTACGATTGTTGCGTAAACGCGCGCAGGATCCGGATGGATTTCCTAAAGCCCTGATGGTTTCTGCGATTGAGGGCAACGGGCTGCGCCAAAGCTGGGACGAGATGCAGGCTTTGGTGGCATGGCGCAAGCAAAACGGGGTTTGGGAAGATACCCGTGCCGATCAGAACGCATTTTGGTTCAACGCGGAGCTGCGCCACGCATTGTTGACGCGGCTGGAAAATGACCCCGAAGCCTCGGCGGCCTCGGCCGCGATGCAAAAAGCCATTTGTGCCGGTCAGATTGCGCCATCAGTTGCGGCTGAACGGGTGGTGCAAAGCTTCCTTGGCCCAGATAAAATTTAGGGGTAACGATTCGCGAAGGAGGGCAGAATTTGAGTAAGCTCACCGGATATTTCGAACTTAAATCACGAAAAACCTAAAAACCTTTGCTAAAGCGCAGGCGAAGTTGGCAAGAAGGCTTGACCTCGCTTTGGGATGATCCTAAACCCCGCCAACAAGTTTTCACCCGTAGCCATTTGGTTCGGGTCTCCAATTTCTGAATGAGGACGCATAAGATGGCACGCCGCTGCGAACTGACGGGCAAAGGCCCAATGAGTGGAAACAATGTAAGCCACGCCAAAAACCGTACACGTCGTCGGTTTTTGCCAAACTTGAACGAACTGACTTTGCACTCCGATGCATTGGGCCGTGCGTTCAAACTGCGCATTTCAGCGGCTGCATTGCGCACCGTTGATCACCGTGGTGGTTTGGATGCATTCTTGGCTAAGTCGAAAGACATTGAGCTTTCCGACACTGCATTAAAAATCAAAAAAGATATCGCGAAAGCTCAGGCAACAGCCTAAACTTTTCCGCAGATTGAAGTTCAAAGCCCTGCAATCTGCGGGGCTTTTTCTGTTTTAGGATCAAATTTTGATAGGCATTACGCTGTTATGGCGCGGTGCATCTGGATAGGCAAAAGCCCTTTTGGCAATAAGAAATTCAATGTAAATTTAATTTGTGTAAGTAATACAATTAATTGTTCCGTATTTTTAGTATGACACCATTTCTGAAAATACCGCCTCTCTTTTGGGCTAACTCCGTGTTTGGGGCCCTGTGGTTTGCCATGGAGGCTTTTAATTATGTGATGATCTTGTTAAAAGTTATATCTTACATAGAATTGATATCGCTAGAGCAACATCAATGAATTGATACTCGTGCGCTGTGGTTCACCACGGCTTGGGCGCTGAGATTCTGTTCGTCGCTACTGAGGGCTTTGTTGCTGCTTTTGCGGCGGCCCCCTAGGCGTGCTGTCGGTCTGTTTGGGCCTCACTGGCTGGCTTTGGGGCTGCTGCGCTTTGGAGCCATCTGTCCTCCTCCGAAAATCTTGCACATATGTAGTCATGGACGACTTACGCATTTAATTTGATGATTTTGATCAGCATCCTGTTCTATCTGCACTATGTCCGGCGGCAGGTTGAAACGGGCGTATTGCCCTTAGCTTTTAGTGGCCACATGAGGTGATAATGGCCGCAACCGCGGGGCACACTTCTGTGTCGATGTTGATCCCCCATTGACCAACCCGGCACTCTATTCCATATCCCAATTATGACACCTCTTTCACACATCCGCAATTTCTCGATCGTGGCGCATATTGACCACGGAAAATCCACGCTGGCTGACAGGCTGATTCAGGAGACTGGAACGGTCCAGGAGCGAGATATGCAAGCGCAGATGCTCGACAGCATGGACATTGAGCGCGAACGTGGGATCACCATCAAGGCCAATACGGTGCGGATTAATTACACAGCTCTGAATGGGGAGAGCTATGTGCTCAACCTCATAGACACACCGGGCCATGTCGATTTCGCCTATGAGGTGTCACGCTCAATGCGGGCTGTGGAAGGCTCTCTATTGGTTGTAGACAGCTCTCAAGGTGTGGAAGCTCAGACTCTGGCGAATGTTTACCATGCTCTGGATGCGGATCATGAGATTGTGCCGATCTTGAATAAGATTGACCTGCCGGCGTCCGATTGCGACCGGGTGGCAGAGCAGATTGAAGATGTGATCGGGATTGATGCGAGTGAGGCTATTCGGGTTTCTGCTAAAACTGGTCAGGGGATTGTTGAAACCCTTGAGGCCGTCGTGCACCGTCTGCCCGCGCCGAAGGGCGACATCAATGCACCGCTGAAAGCGATGCTGGTGGACAGCTGGTATGATTCTTATTTGGGCGTGATCGTCTTGGTGCGGATTATCGATGGGAAGTTGAAAAAGGGTGAACGGGTTAAGTTTATGTCCAATAACACAACCCATCATGTTGACCGTATTGGAGTTTTCCGTCCGCAGATGGAAATGATCGACGAATTGGGCCCCGGCGAAATTGGCTTTTTGACTGCTTCCATCAAACAGGTGCGTGATACACGCGTGGGCGATACAATCTGTCATGATAAGCAAACGGTAGTGGCTTTGCCGGGCTTTAAACCTGCGCAGCCTGTGGTTTTCTGTGGCCTGTTTCCTGTGGATGCAACGCAATTTGAAGATCTGCGCGACAGCATCGAAAAATTGGCTCTGAATGACGCGAGCTTTAGTTTTGAGATGGAAACCTCTGCGGCACTGGGCTTTGGCTTTCGCTGCGGCTTTCTCGGATTGTTGCACTTGGAAGTGATCCGCGACCGGATTGAGCGGGAATATGATATTGATCTGATCACCACGGCCCCCTCGGTGATCTATGACATCCACATGCGCGACGGACGGGTCGAGCAATTGCACAACCCTGCAGATATGCCGGATCTGACATTGGTCGATCACCTTGAAGAGCCGCGGATCAAGGCCACGATTTTGGTGCCGGATGAGTATCTTGGTGATGTGCTGAAGCTGTGCCAAGACCGTCGCGGCATGCAGATGGATCTGACCTATGCGGGATCCCGCGCTATGGTGGTCTATGACCTGCCGCTCAATGAGGTGGTGTTTGATTTCTATGACCGGTTGAAGTCCGTGACCAAGGGCTATGCCTCGTTTGACTATCAAATGATCGGCTATCAACAGGACAATTTGGTGAAGATGAGCATTCTGGTGAATGACGAGCCTGTAGATGCGCTCAGCACCATGGTACACCGTGGTCGCGCCGATGCACGGGGCCGGGCTATGGTTGAAAAGCTCAAAGACCTGATCCCCCGCCATATGTTCAAAATCCCAATCCAAGCGGCCATTGGCGGCAAGGTAATCGCCCGTGAAACCCTGAGCGCAATGCGCAAAGACGTGACAGCGAAATGCTACGGCGGCGATGCCACGCGTAAGAAGAAATTACTTGAGAAACAAAAGGCTGGTAAAAAGAAGATGCGCCAATTCGGTAAGGTCGACATCCCGCAGGAGGCGTTTATTTCAGCGTTAAAAATGGATGGGTAAGGTAGCATTTAAAGCCAACTTTCTAAACCACCTCTAAAAAACAAAGTTTAAGCGTTACATTGCATATCTTCTAGATGTGCAGCGCCTAAACCTCCCCTCGGCTCGGGCGCGGCTGAGCGGGATGCTGGCTATAGGGGGGCGGGGCTGTTAGTGCTGGGGCATGCTTATGATGCGGTGCGTGTATGCGTGCCGTGGAGCGCCAACCTCAGAAAGCTCGCAGATGACATGCCCTCTTTGTAGTTCTGATATTCCTTTGCATGATACTCAAGTCGCCGGTGGTCCCTTTGGGGCCTCAGCGGCGCTCTGCGAAACCTGCGTGATGCAGCTGACTGGTGAACCGGACCCAAACCATTGGCGCGGATTAGCGGGGGCTATGTGGTCCGAGGAGCCTGCGGTGCAAGTTCTCGCGGCGCGGATGTTGCTGCGATTGTCCGAGCATGATTGGGCCCGCGATTTGACGGAGCAATTGTATCTCGATGATGAGACCCGAACTTGGGCCGATAATGTGGCATATGTCACCAACCACCGTGACAGCAATGGCGTGCCTTTGGCTGTGGGCGATACGGTGATTTTGATCAAAGACCTGCCGGTCAAGGGCGCAGGCTTTACCGCCAAGCGCGGCACTTCGGTGCGTGGAATCTCTTTGATGGTGGGCAATGATGCGCATATTGAGGGCCGGGTCCATGGCCAGCGGATCGTGATTTTGACGGAATTTGTCAAAAAAAAATAGTGCCGTTTTTACGCGTCCAGAAACACCCGTACTGCCGCTTCAAACTCCCGTGGCTTTTCGGCATGCAACCAATGCCCGGCGTTGGGTATTTTGGCAAAGCGGGCTTTAGGGAAGAGTGATTTGATCGTGGGTCGGTGCTCTGGGCGCAGGTAATCTGAGGTGGCGCCGGTCAAAAACAGGGTTGGGGCGGTGAATTGGCCGGAGATGTCGGGAAAACCGATGATCTGCTCCATACAGGCGCGCAGAGCAGGGAGGTTCAGCCGCCAGCTCTGGTCTTTTAGGTTGAGGCTTTGCAGCAAAAAGCTCCGCACGGTGGGGTCTTTGATGTGGCGGCTGAGAATTTGTTCGGCCTCAGCGCGACTGGACAGCTGGTCCAAGGGTATGGCCAGCATGGCGTCAATCAAATGCTGTTGGGTATGGCCGTAGATCACAGGCGCAATATCAGCCACGATCAAGCGGCGGATATCAGCGCCGGAAAGTGCAGCCACCATGGCCGCTTTTCCACCCATTGAATGGCCTAGAACATCCACGGGGCCGCCTATTGAGGCGATGACCTGTGCCAGATCTTCGGCCAAGGCGGGGTAGCTGTGGTCGTCTTGCCAGGGGCTGGCCCCATGGTTGCGCATATCGAAAGCGATTACCCTGCGGCTGTCTGACAAGCGTTTGGCTATCACACCCCAATTGCGCGCTGAACCGAATAGGCCATGGGCAATGATAAGCGGCGTGCCGAAATCGCTGCCGTGAGAGATGATATGTAACATGCCGCCAATCTACGGTGGGTTTTCACGCCGCGCCAGCCCCGCTATGAGGGGGTTATGAATTTAGGTAGGGGGTTTTCATGAGCAAGCGAAATCCATTCATTCCCACGCAGGGTTTGCACCATATCACTTTGACTGGGGCTGGTCGTCAAATCACTTTGGACTTTTGGGAGGGAGTTTTGGGCATGCCATTTGTGTTTGAACAACCCAACCTCGACAATCCGGTGGAAAGCCATTTGTATTTTGATCCTGGCGATGATCGTTTGATCACTGTTTTTTGTGATGAAACTCGAGAGCCTCGGCCCGGTAAAACCCCGATGGTGCCGGGGGCTGTGCACCATATTGCATTTTCGGTGAGCCAAGCGGTGTCGATGCATCTGCCTAAAAAGCTCGACGCGCTCGGGATTGCGCATTCGGGTTTGAAGAATCGGGGGTTTATGACGTCGCTATATTTCCGCGAGCCTTTGGGTCTGTTGATTGAGCTGGCGTCTTATAAGTTCACACCACCCAGAGGTCTGTCGCATGCCCGCGTGCTGTTTGAGGCACATCGTATTCGTGTTGCTGCCGGGGATTTGGCGATTTCAGACCGCCATGTGGCCTTGGCTTTGGAAGCTTTGGTGCATCAAGAGGTGCCAAGCCTGTCTGATTAACAAGCCGGCGGGTGGCGTTGTTTGAGGACGAGCGGGGCCCCGCATCAAATGCGCCCCACGTGTCGTCCCATATTCAGTAAATTGGGAAGCGTGCGCATAATGCGCCGACTTCGGCTTTGACTTTGGCTTCAACGGCCGCATTGCCCTCTTCGCCATTGGCTGCCAGACCATCGACCACTTCGATGATCCAATCGGCAACTTGACGAAACTCTGCTTCGCCAAAGCCACGGGTCGTGCCCGCAGGGCTGCCCAAACGGATGCCGCTGGTGACCATCGGTTTTTCCGGATCAAATGGGACGCCATTTTTGTTACATGTGATGCGGGCGCGGCCCAAGGCCTTCTCGGTCGCATTGCCCTTCACACCTTTTGGACGCAAGTCTACCAGCAAAACATGGGTGTCTGTGCCATGCGTTACGGTGTCCAAGCCACCTTTGATCAGTTGATCGGACAGAGCCTGTGCGTTTTTGATCACATTTTGGATGTAGGTTTTAAACTCTGGCTGCAAGGCCTCGCCGAAGGCCACGGCTTTGGCTGCGATTACATGCATCAATGGACCGCCTTGGATACCTGGGAAAATCGCAGAGTTAAACTTTTTGGCCAGTGCTTCATCATTGGTGACAATCATGCCGCCGCGCGGTCCACGTAGCGTTTTGTGGGTTGTGGTCGTTGCGACATGTGCATGTGGAAAGGGGTTTGGGTGCTCGCCTCCAGCCACGAGGCCCGCAAAGTGCGCCATGTCAACATGCAAATAAGCGCCAACACTATCCGCAATTTCGCGCATGCGTTTAAAATCGATTTGACGTGGAACGGCAGAGCCACCAGCTACGATCAATTTGGGTTTGTGCTCGGTCGCGAGCTCTTGCACTTGGTCATAATCCAACAGGTTGTCTTGTTTGCGCACGCCATATTGCACAGCGTTGAACCATTTGCCTGATTGGTTTGGTGCGGCGCCATGTGTCAGGTGTCCACCGGCATCAAGCGACATGCCTAGGATGGTATCACCTGGCTGCAACAAGGCTTGGAACACGCCTTGGTTGGCTTGGCTGCCCGAATTTGGCTGCACATTGGCAAATTTGCAATCAAACAGCTGACAGGCGCGTTCGATGGCCAGTGTTTCGGCAATATCCACATATTCGCAGCCGCCGTAATAGCGTCTACCCACATAGCCTTCAGCATATTTATTGGTCATCACAGAGCCCTGCGCTTGCAGAACTGCCTTTGATACGATGTTTTCAGAGGCAATCAGTTCGATTTCGTCGCGTTGCCGGCCGAGCTCTTGATCAATGGCTTTTGCCAAGGCGGGATCTGTGTCGGCCAAGTCGGCATTGAAGAATTTGGTGATGTTGGCTGTCATGATTTTGCTCCTTAGGCGGTTTCCGCCATGTCTGCGTGTTTCCTATAGGAAATGTCAAAGGCTGATGCCGCGACTTATTGACCTGATTTCCCTTATTATGGCGGTGGCTTGCGTTTTCAGGCTGGCCCGGCATAGGGTGCGGAAACGGAGTTTCCGAAATGCACAAATCAGACCGCAAACGCATTGCCTTTTTGGCCAGTACTGCAGAATTGGCACAATCTGCAAGGAATACATTTGTACACCAATTTGGAGATTGTGATTCGAGCGAAGCGGATGTCATCGTAGCATTAGGCGGTGATGGATTTATGTTGCAAACGTTGCATCTCACCCAGCATCTAAACGTCCCTGTTTATGGTATGAACCGGGGCACTGTCGGATTTCTTATGAATGAGTTTTCGCAAGATAAATTGGAGCAGAGATTGTCAGCAACTGAGGTAGCGGTGATTAATCCTTTGCGTATGCGTGCAACCTGCACCGATGGCAGCCAACATACTGAGCTTGCTATCAATGAAGTGTCGCTTTTGCGGCAAGGCCCGCAGGCGGCAAAATTGCAGATTTTTGTGGATGATCGGCTACGGCTGAGTGAATTGGCCTGTGATGGTGCCTTGGTTGCGACGCCTGCGGGATCTACGGCCTATAATTATTCCGCGCATGGTCCAATATTGCCAATTGGGTCTGAGGTCTTGGCCTTAACGGCGATGGCGGCCTTCCGACCGCGCCGATGGCGGGGGGCTGTTTTGCCAAAAGCCGCTAAGGTGAGGTTTGAAGTGATTGAACCCGTAAAGCGACCGGTTATGGCGGATGCTGATAGTCGCTCGGTACAGGATGTTGTATCAGTAGAGATTGAGAGTGCGGGCGATATTACGCACCGTCTGCTGTTCGATCCAGATCATGGGTTGGAAGAACGGCTTATTCAAGAGCAATTTGCATAAGCAGGTTCAGCCGAGCGAGCTTAGCCCGCTCGGCTGGTGTTTGGTTTAGGTGCCAGAAGACGAGCCTGAGACCAAACCCACAGCCACGACAGTGACTATGATCGGCAGATATGTCAGCAACTGATAAGCCAGCCATCGTACCTTGTGCTGATGACGACGTGCCGATGAGCGAGGCAACGAAGGCGCCTGCGAGAACGAGTTTTTAATTATGGATTTCCATTAATTAAATGCATTTTGCGCGTAGAAGATGAAATTTGATTTTTAGGGACCGTGGCTCTATGCCGCTGTTAAAAAATCATATTAAAATAATTAAGACAATTTTTGGTTGTGAGCGGAAGCCGGATCACCACCCGCAGCAAAGATTGCGTTGTCCCAGAACGGCCAATATTGATTTCTAGTGCGCGATGCAAGCTTAGGCTATTTTGCGTACCCCATAGCCTGTAGCGCCGCGCGCACCTCGTCCAGAACTGCAGGATCATCAATGGTGGCAGGAGCTTTGAACGGCTTGTTATCGGCAATACTGACCATCGTACCACGCAGAATTTTGCCAGATCGCGTTTTGGGCAAGCGATCCACGACACAGGCCAATTTGAACGCTGCTACGGGGCCAATTTTTTCCCGTACCAATTTAATCACATCTGAGACAATATCTGAGTGAGACCGTATGCAACTCTTGTTGAGGCACAGAAGGCCTAGGGGCAATTGTCCTTTCAGCGCATCGCCGACACCAATCACCGCGCATTCGGCAACATCGGAATGGGCAGCCAGGACTTCTTCGATTCCGCCGGTTGACAGCCTGTGGCCAGCCACGTTGATCACATCGTCCGTGCGCGCCATGATGTAGAGGTAGCCATCTGCATCAACCATGCCTGCATCGCCGGTTTCATAATAGCCAGGGAAGGTGGTAAGGTAGGACTTCATATATCGTTCGGGCGCATTCCATAGGGTTGGCAAAGTGCCGGGTGGCAGTGGCAGCTTAACCGCTATGGCGCCCAATTTCCCAGGCTGCATTTGATGGCCACCCTCATCTAATATTTGCACGTCATATCCGGGCATAGCCACTGTGGGGGAGCCGATTTTGACTGGCATGGACTCGATTCCGGCTGGGTTGCCAGCAATGGTATATCCGGTTTCAGTTTGCCACCAGTGATCATAAACCGGAACGCCCATGACCTTTTGCGCCCATTCGATTGTATCCGGATCCGCGCGTTCACCGGCCAGATAGAGGGCGCGCAACCGGGACATGTCGTAGTTTTTGATCGATTCACCTTGTGAGTCTTCGCGTTTAATGGCCCGAAATGCCGTTGGAGCAGTGAAAAAACTACGCACATCATGTTCCGCGATGACGCGCCAGAATGTGGTGGCATCAGGGGTGCCAACTGGTTTTCCTTCGAAAACAACGGTCGTATTGCCGTGAATCAACGGCCCATAGCAAATGTAGGAATGTCCCACGACCCAACCCACGTCGGAGGCAGCCCAAAAGACATCTCCTGGATCCACATTATAGATATTCTTCATGGTCCAATTGAGCGCCACCAAATGACCTGCAGTTGGCCGCACGACGCCCTTAGGAGCGCCCGTGGTGCCGGAGGTGTATAGGATATAGGCTGGATGATCGCCCGACACGGGAACGCAAGGGGCTGGCGCGGTGTCCGATTGCAGCGCGCACCATTCGATATCGATGTCACCAAGTTGCGCTTCGCATTCGGTGCGTTGGAAAATCACGGTAAATTTTGGCTTATGGGAGGCCAATTTAATAGCGCCGTCCAAAAGGGGTTTGTATTCAACAATGCGGCCCGGTTCGATGCCGCAGGACCCTGCAATGATGGCTTTGGGCGTGGCGTCGTCAATACGCACGGCCAGCTCATTGGCAGCGAAGCCCCCGAAGACAACCGAGTGAATGGCGCCAATACGCACGCAGGCGAGCATCGCAACCAAAGCTTCAGGGATCATTGGCATATAGATGATCACACGGTCTCCTGAGACAATCCCCTTGGCGGCCAATCCTCCAGCTAATGCAGCAACTTGAGTTTGTAACTCTGCATAGGTAGTTTTGGATTTGCGGTCGGTGACTGGGCTGTCATAAATGATGGCCACACGGTCGCCGTTTCCGGCTTCAACGTGGCGGTCCACAGCGTTGTAACAGGTGTTTACCTGCGCGTCCTTGAACCATTCATACATTGGAGCATCATCGTCCCACAAGGCTTTTGACGGGGGCGATACCCAATCGATGGCCTCAGCGGCGTTCATCCAAAATGCTTCAGGATCTGCTTGCCAGCCTGAGTAGATATCTTTGAATGACATGTAATGAACTCCAGTTGAAATACTGTGTGTTGTTATTCCTTATTGGGACCTTAGACGCAAGTTGCAGCTTGCGCTAACAAAGCGTGCCGCGACGATCCGCCATTGCATCTATTTTCAATTTCGTGAAGGTTATTTGGATAATATTTTAGGAAATTGAGTTAAATTATGCAAAATATCCGTGCCGAAGTGTTGTTGCCAACTGACGAGCTGCGCAACGATATTCCTTTTTTCACCAAAGTTTTAGGTATGCGGATGGATGAGATATTTCCTGCAGATGATCCAAGTGTTGCGGTGTTCTCGGGCTTTGGTTTGCGTGTGCGGGTACAAAAGGGTGCAGATGTGGCACCGGGTGTGCTGCGCATTCTGTGTGATGATCCAATTTTGATCGCTGGCGGCAAAACTCAACTGATCGCTCCCAACGGCACGAGAATCGATATCGTGGCGCTGGCACCGCCGGTGGTGATGCCGCCCACCGAACATGAATTCATGGTACGGCGCATGGCCGACCAAGCCCCTTGGGTGATTGGCCGTGCCGGTATGCAGTATCGTGATTTAATTCCCAGCCGCCTTGGCGGCTCAATCATTGCCAGCCATATTCGCATTCCCAACGGCGGAGCTGTGCCAGATATGGTGCATTTTCATTCCGTCGGTTTTCAGCTGATTTACTGTTACAAAGGCTGGGTTGATTTGGTCTATGAGGACCAGGGCCCGCCATTCCGGCTGCATGCTGGAAACTGCGTGATCCAGCCGCCAGAAATCCGTCACCGGGTTTTGTTTGCCAGTGACAATATTGAGGTCATCGAAATTGGCGTTCCTGCGGAGCACATCACGACGATTGATCATGATATGGATTTGCCAACAGCCGAGCTGAAACCTGAGCGGGAGTTCTCGGGGCAAAAATTTGTGCATTGCCAAGCGCATGATGCTGAGTGGCAACCCTATCGTCTTCCAGGATTTTTAGGGCGTGACACAAGTATTTCTCACAACACCCAAGCCGTGGCAGATGTGCAGCTTGTCAAACTGGGCGATGGCGCACCGGTTTGGGTCACGCATAACAGCGACATTCATTTCACCTTCGTGCTTGAGGGGAGTTTGATCTTGGAGGGCGCTGACCAGCCGGCACAACACTTGGTTGCAGGCGATGCTTTTGTGATCCCGCCGGGGATGAAATTTTGCTATCAATCCCCATCGCAGGACATCAGCCTGTTAGAAGTGAGCTTGCCGGGTGATTTTGAGATAGAAACTGTATAGGCTGTATGGTGCGTACATGGGTGGTCGCTTAAATACATCCTAAGCGAAGCACTTCTTGTCTTTTCACCCCAAAGACCCAAGGATAGTTAAATGACCCAAGACCTGATCAAAGCTGCAAGACATGTTAGGGGCAATGCTCATACGCCCTATTCCAACTTTCAAGTTGGGGCTGCCATTCGTACGTCCAGTGGCGCTGTCTTTGTCGGCTGTAATGTCGAAAATGTTGCCTATCCTGAAGGCACATGTGCCGAGGCCGGTGCCATTGCTGCAATGTGTGCAGCCGGTGAATATGAGATTTTTGAAGTGGCCGTCATCGCAGGTGGTGAGCGTCCTGTGCCGCCCTGTGGAGGTTGCCGGCAAAAGCTGGCTGAATTCGCAGCGGGCGATGTTCCGGTCACCATGGTTGCGATGGACGGTAGTATGCAAACGACAACGGTCGCTGACTTGCTTCCTGGTGCGTTTGATATCGAACATCTCAAGGCTGGCACGAAGATTTCGGGCCCATAATGCAGGCCCGTGACCTGCTCAATTATTTGCGCGAAGGGCATCCCGTGGCGCCCGAGGCCATCAATGGCTTTGCAAAAGACATCGGAAATGGCCGGGTCACCGATGCTCAAGCGGGAGCCTTTGCCATGGCTGTTTGCCTGCATGGTCTGGATGATGCTGCGCGCGTGGCCCTGACGTTGGGCATGCGTGACAGTGGCAAGGTCTTGAGTTGGGATTTGCCCGGAAAGGTGATTGATAAACATTCAACGGGGGGCGTTGGGGATGCGGTTTCACTGCTGTTAGCCCCGATGTTGGCGGCGGTTGGAGCCTATGTGCCAATGATTTCCGGCCGAGGCTTGGGCCATACCGGCGGCACGCTGGACAAGCTTGAAGCCATCCCCGGGGTGAGGACCCAATTTTCGGAAGAGCAATTTCGTGCGATCGTCACAGAGGTGGGCTGTGCCATCGTGGCACCTACCTCTGATATCGCCCCGGCGGATCAGCGACTTTATGCGGTGCGAGATGTTACCGGAACAGTACGCTCAACGGATTTGATCACCTCCTCAATTCTAGCCAAGAAACTGGCGGCGGGGCTTGAGGCGCTGGTGCTGGACGTGAAAACTGGCTCAGGGGCTGTTATGCAAGACCGCGGCGCGGCGCGGGCTTTGGCGCAGGCTTTGGTGATCACTGCAAATGGTGCAGGATGCCCAACAAGCGCGATCATCACTGATATGAGTCAACCACTTCTGCCCAGCATCGGAAATGCTTTGGAGCTCGCCGATGTCATGCGAGCCTTCGATAGCGGACAAGGAGCCATGGTGGAGGTGGCCATTGAGCTTGGAACTCAACTTCTGGTGCAAGCTCTTGTATTTTATACGGAAAAAGGCGCTCGCGATAGGCTGTTGAAATGCCTTGAAGATGGCAGTGCTAAGGTAAAGTTTGGCCGGATGGTTGCGGCGCAAGGCGGACCAGAGAATTTCGTGGACCGTTGGGACGACTACCTTAGTATAGCACCCACTTATGAGGTGTTGGCGCCAATTGATGGCTATGTTCAGGCAATGGATGGAACCGCATTGGGTCAAATCGTAGTGGTGCTGGGTGGTGGTCGCCAAAGGGAGGATGATCAGATTGATCACTCGGTTGGCCTGTCTGAAATTGCACCCTTGGGCACAAAGTTGCGCTGCGGCCAGCCTATGGCTTTGGTGCATTGCCATGATACCAAACGCGCAGAGGGCGCGATACGGGCGGTTCAAGCGGCAATTGCTTTGGGATCTACAGCCCCTATACTTGTCCCTTTGATTTTAGAACGGATTGTCGGATGAGTCGGGCATTTTTAATTGTGTTGGATTCATTGGGCTGTGGGGGTGCGCCAGATGCTGAGGCCTTTGGTGATGCCGGAGCCAATACGTTGGGCCATATTATAGCCGCGCGACAGGGATTCTTGAAGATGCCCAATTTGGCAGCCCTTGGCTTGGGGGCGGCTTTGACCCACTCCAGCGGTCTTGCGTCACCTTGGCCTGTTCCCACTCACGGCGCTTGGGCCGTGGCGCGCGAAATCTCCAACGGCAAGGACACCCCATCAGGCCATTGGGAGCTGGCGGGGGTTCCGGTGCCATGGGATTGGCACTACTTCCTCAATGAAAACCCTGCTTTCCCGCCCTATGTTATGGCAACGGTGGCACAGTTCGCCGGGGGTAGCTTGGCCAATTGCCATGCCTCTGGTCTGCCTGTCATTGAGGCTTTTGGTGCCGAGCATATGCGCTCAGGCCTGCCAATCTGTTATACTTCAGTGGACAGCGTGTTTCAAATTGCCGCCCATGAGGAGCGCTTTGGCCTGCAACGGCTCTATGACCTATGCCAAAACCTTGCGCCTGTTTTACATGAGATGAAGGTGGGCCGGGTGATTGCGCGGCCATTTATTGGCTCTGTTGAAGCTGGCTTCCAACGCACCCTGAACCGCAAAGATTTTGCGATCGATCCCCCATCTCCAACACTCTGTGACTGGGTGCAAGATGCGGGGCGAGATGTGCATGCTATTGGCAAGATCGGCGATATATTCTCGATGCATGGGATTACCCGCTGTCGGAAAGGCACCGATTCCGATTTGATGGTACATTTGGCCGATGACATGCGCAACGCCCCTGAGGGTAGCCTCACATTTGCGAATTTTGTAGAGTTTGACACCCTGTTTGGCCATCCACGTAACCCCGAGGGTTATGCGCAGGCTTTGGAGTGGTTCGATGCAGAAATTGGATCAGTTTTGGCACAGTCGCGGCCTGATGATTTGGTGATATTCACCGCAGACCATGGCAATGACCCCACATGGCGCGGCTCGGACCACACCCGTGAACAGGTGCCGGTTCTTGTGCACTGTCAAAACCTATCGGTTAAGGATAGAGCACTGGGAAACATACAGTTCCAAGATGTTGCCGCCACCGTGGCGCAGCATCTGGCTGTGTCCGCTTTGGGTGATGGTAGGAGTTTTTTATGAGGTGGAAGTCATTTCCAAAAGTGGAATTGCATCTGCACCTTGAAGGTGCAGCGGATCCGGCTTTTGTGCAAGGATTGGCGGCAGAGAAATCTATCGATATACGCGATATATTTGACGAAAATGGAGCTTATAAATACGAGGGCTTCAATGAGTTTTTGAAAGTTTATGAAGCGGCCACCTTGGCGCTCAACCGTCCCGAAGATTTCAAGCGGTTGACACAATCTGTTTTGGAAAACCTTGCGGAGCATAATGTTGTCTACGCGGAAGCCTTCGTGTCGCCAGATTTTTGCGGTGGTCGAGATTTAGGAGCTTGGCGCGAGTATCTCGAAGCAATGCAAGAGGCGCATGTAGATGGGGTGACCCTGAAGGGCATCGTTACCTGCATTCGCCATTTTGGCCCGGATAAAGCCCGCGAAACCGCGCAATGTGCCGCGGAAACCGCAGGTGATTGGGTGGTTGGATTTGGCATGGGCGGCGCTGAAGATATAGGCACGGCGGGTGATTTCTCCTATGCATTTGATGTGGCACGCGAGGCTGGGCTGCGATTGACCAGCCATGCGGGCGAATGGGGCGGGGCGCAATCGGTTTGGGATACGATTAACGACCTTAAAGTTGAGCGTATTGGCCATGGTGTGCATGCAATTAATGATCCTAAGCTGGTGGATTACCTGGTCGAAACCGGCATTGTTCTAGAGGTGAACCCCGGCTCTAACGTGGCGCTGGGCGTCTACCCAAGCTTGGCAGAACATCCGATTGCAAAGCTGCGAGAGGCCGGGGTTAAGGTTACCGTTAGTACAGATGATCCCCCATTTTTCCACACCACGATGACTCGAGAATTTGAACAATTGGAACAGATATTCGGTTGGGGCGTGGATGATTTCAAACAGTTGAACCAAACAGCTTTGGAGGCTGCGTTTTGCGATTCTGCCACCAAAAAGCTGATCGCTAAAAGATTGGATATGTCATGACCCTTACCGTTGTTGATCACCCCCTTGTGCAGCATAAGTTGACCCTAATGCGGGATAAGGCCACGCCTACCAATCAATTTCGCCAGTTACTGCGCGAGATCAGCCATTTGATTGCTTATGAGGTGACCCGGGATCTGCCGATTGAGCATTGCGAAATTGAAACTCCGATGGCCAAAATGCAAGCACCTGTTTTAGCTGGTAAAAAACTGGCTTTGGTGTCGATACTACGGGCTGGAAATGGGCTTTTAGATGGTGTGCTTGAGTTGATCCCTTCAGCGCGTGTGGGTTTTGTCGGCCTCTACCGCGACGAAGAAACCCTCAAGCCCGTGCAATATTACTTCAAAGTGCCAGATGATCTGGAAAACCGGGTTGTGATTGCAGTGGATCCTATGTTGGCCACTGGTAATTCAAGCGTGGCGGCCATTGATCTGTTGAAACAAGTGGGCGCGCGCAATATTAAATTCCTATGCCTGCTTGCGGCCCCCGAGGGCATTGCCACAATGCAAGCAGCACACCCCGATGTCGATATTGTCACTGCCGCCGTGGATGAACGATTAAGCGATATAGGCTACATCCTCCCCGGCCTAGGCGATGCAGGAGACCGGATGTTTGGGACGAAGTGATTTTGGGTTAGTTTTGCATGTGTTGGAAGATGGTTTTGTGATCCACAGGGCTGATCAAAGCCAACCTGCTGAAATAACTTCTGTTCAGTGGCGGTTATTCCCAAATTTGTGAGCTCTTTGACCGGACGGGGTTTACATCCAGGTGGTCTTAAATGCATGCCCTGCTGGTTAAGCATGGTTCCTGATTTGCAGTTTTTGAGTAGTGGTGCGATGCGCGCCAACTGAATTGCGATGCTGATGCCTATTTTATTCCTCATTTAAATATTTGGGGCTGACCCAGATAACCTAAGAAGAGGTTATGATGAGAAGCATGAGAAAGAGTCGTCTAAGTCCCAACAAACAAGATCGCCTCACGGAGCATTTTGTTTCGGGATCGACAGCGCGAACTACGGCCAGCCTTTGCGGTGTGAACCGCAAGATAGCAGCCTTTTA